>ERZ773188.3689-NODE-3689-length-12531-cov-2.714251_pt1 | contig 12531 bp, 12 predicted proteins | sample MGYA00581011_ERZ773188 | MGnify/ENA primary metagenome ERZ773188 (study PRJEB29015, sample SAMEA2737798) | human gut metagenome | biome: human gut; feature: human-associated habitat; material: faeces | place: China | collected 2012 ...
TATTTTTGCTCAAATTTCTTTAGCAAAATCCAACCTTTCATCCGCTACAGAAAATAGGATTGTTTTTAACAAAGATATTTCTGACCTTGCTCTCCACGAGAAATCTGCCGCTATATCCGCTAAAGAAGATTTGGTAAAAGCTTATGAATTTGCCTGTCAGCACTACCGCTCTGGCGCAGTCAACCGAGAAAATTTCAACAATCTATATAAGGCTGAAATCGAATCCTTATTCACAGATCCCGCATTCTCAGAAATCATCAATGGCAAATATCCCGCATTAAAGATGTTTCAGGACAGTAACCAAAATCATGTTTAATAACTCACCTCTACCCTCGCTCTGGTAGTATCAATTATCGCTTTAATAAAGCAATATGGGAAAGAATAATCTGATACCTCCAACCATTTCTATTTTCTTCCCATTGTTGTTTGATTTCTGCCACCCACTGTTGGTGGCTTTTTTATGGTCCATCTTCTGCACCTCCCTTAGCTTGCATCTTTATCTTTTTACCGTTTTTCACTTACATTGTTGAATTTAATTCAACTCTACATCAAAAAAAATTTTATCTCTTTCTTTACTGCTTAACTGCAAAACCTTTGAGCAAACAGCGATTTCAGAGGCTTTAAACTCTGTTCCATTGTTTATTTTATTATAGAGTGCCTCTCTGGTGATTCCGATTTTTGAAGCAATGAAGGTATATGTAACGCCAATTTCTTCAACCTTATTTCGGAACAATTCAGTATTTGTCATTCTCTCACCCCTCTCGTTGTTGAATTAAATTCACATTCTTAGCATATCATTCAGTTGAATTTGTGTCAACCTTTTTTCAAAAAAATGTTGAATTATTTTCACATCTATGCTATATTACAGAAAAAGGAGTGTGAAAATATGTTGACACTTTATGAAAATATAAAAACCAGAAGAGAAGAGTTAGGAATGACAAAGGTTCGGCTTGCAGAGCTGGTCGGTTATGACCGTTCTATGATAACAAAAATCGAACAGGGAAAAGTAGATTTAACACAATCAAAAATCTCGGCGATTGCAAAGGCTCTTCAAACAACCACAATGAAACTCATGGGAGATGAAGAAGGCGACGATACTCCATCCAATATCCTCCCCCTACCCAAAACCAGAAAAATCCCTCTGCTCGGCACGATTGCCTGCGGAGAACCGATTCTGGCTACGGAAAATGTTGCTGAATATGTTGATATGGATACCGACATTCACGCCGATTTTGCCTTGCGTTGCAATGGGGACAGCATGATAAACGCCCGTATTTTTGATGGGGATATTGTTTATATTAGAAAGCAAAATTCTGTGGAAAATGGAGAAATTGCTGCCGTTCTGATTGATGGTGTAGAGAGTGAATCGGAGGCAACGCTGAAACGCTTTTTTCGTGAGAATGATAAAATTCGCCTTTCCGCTGAAAATCCGATGTATGCAGACAAGCAATACTATGGTGAGGAAATGAATCAAGTTCGTGTCATTGGGAAAGCTGTCGCATTTTTAAGTACAGTGCGATAAATAAAAAACTCCCCCTGTGATACTGCCATATCACAAGGGGAAAAGAAAGTCACTGTTCAGTAGCTTTCTATACAAAAAATATCACAATATGAAAACATTGTCAAATTAAGGAGGGGTAACTATGCCAACAGAATTCAATGACCAAATCAAACAATTTGCCGCAAGAGTGGAACAAATTCATTCAAGTATCCAAACCGAAGAGGCTACTAAAATGTCTATGATTATCCCATTCTTTCAGCTCCTTGGGTATGACGTTTTCAATCCCAGTGAATTCTGTCCTGAATTTACTGCTGATGTCGGCATCAAAAAAGGAGAAAAGGTTGATTATGCCATTTTAGAAAATGACGAGCCGATTATCCTTGTGGAATGTAAATGGTGCGGAGAAACACTAGACAAACACGGTTCTCAGCTATTCCGCTATTTCGGTGCCTCATCTGCCAAGTTTGGTATCCTTACAAATGGGATTGTTTATAGATTCTATACCGATTTGGAAGAATCCAATAAAATGGATTTATCCCCATTTCTGGAGATCAACCTTTTCGATATTAAGGACTATCAGCTTGCCGAACTGAAAAAGTTCATCAAAGCCAATTTTGACAGCGATAATATTTTTAGCACTGCATCCGAATTAAAATATACCAGCTTAATGAAGGGTGTCTTGGCAAATGAATTGGATAATCCCTCCGATGATTTCATTCGGTTTATCCTCACAAATACATACGAGGGTGCAAAAACACAGAAGGTAATTGATAAATTTCGCCCCATCGTTAAAAAATCACTCACAGGGTTTATCAATGATTTGGTTAATCAGAAAATATCCTCTGCATTAAATCTAAAAGAATCCGATTCGGAGAATAATGCAGAAGCTGCAGCGCCTGAGCCGGAAGAACCAAAGTCCAAAATAGTAACCACGCAGGAAGAAATCGAATCCTTTTATATTATTCGCGGTATCTTAGCAGGGACCGTAGACGTAAATGACGTGGTTCATAGGGACACAGAAAGCTATTTCGGCATCCTTTATAAGGATAACAATAGAAAGCCTATCTGCCGTTTGAATTTCGACACAAAAAGAAGTCAGCTATACATTCCTGATGAAAACAAAAACTTCACCAGATATTATATCGAAAGCTTAAATGACCTGTATCTGTACAAGGAGCAGCTCATTGCATCCGTAAAAAGATACTTGTAAAAAAATAAAAAATCCCCCTTCCCGCGCCAACAGGAAAGAAAAAACCACTTTAAATAAAATTCCGGAGGTTTCCATGGAAAAACTATACTCCCTCATCGCCTCTCTGGGCGAAAAATATAATGCAGAAAAAATCCTTCTCTTTGGCTCTCGTGCCAGAGGAGACAACCACGAACGCAGCGACATTGACCTTGCTATCTACGGCATGCCGGAGGAAAACCAAGCGCACTTCTGGTGTGATATTGATGACCTGCCAACCCTGCTGAAGTGCGACCTTGTCCATGTGGCAGCCTATACCGATGCAGAGCTGATAAAGAATATTGAAAAGGATGGTGTTGTGCTTTATGAAAAAGATTGAAAACTATCTGAAAGCTGTACAGCGGTTAGATGAAGCAAATATAGAATACCGCAAGCATCCCGATAACGATGTCATTCGTGACGGTCTGATTCAGCGGTTCGAGTTTACATTTGAACTGGCGTGGAAAGCCTCCAAGGAATACCTCATTGATCAAGGCTTTTCCAATGACCTGCATTTTCCCAAACAGGTGCTGCGTGCCGCCTATGAAAACCACATGATTGATGATGAGGCAGTCTGGCTGAAAATGCTCAGCTCCAGAAACAGCACCTCGCATATCTATGATGACCGCGTTGCCGCTGCCATCGCAAAGGATATTGCTACATCCTTCCTGCCGGTGCTGAAAAAATTATCCGGTTATTTCAAGGGGAATTAAATAAAAACCCTATTTCCCTACTATACTCTTAAAAAAGGAGGGCTTTGCCATGATGTATCCATTTATGGTGTTAGATGATAAAACAGAGGTTGTTCATTCTGATTCCTACGAAGAAAACGGAATCGAAACCATAAAGGTTTATTTTGAACAGCCTGTTGAAGGAGGCTTTCATTCTGCGGAATGTTATCTGCCTTCTTACGAATGGAAAAACATTGACGGATTTTCCGCCGAAGAAATTGCAAAATATGAGGATTTCCTCAAATCCGTAGTCCCTATCCTTTGAAAAAGAGTATTCCTATTTCGGGCAAATCGAATATTACTGCTAATGAAAATAAAAAATCCCCCTTCCCTGTTGGCGCAGAGAAAGGAGATTCATAAAGCGGTCGCATGATACAACCACTCCCAACAAAAGTATTGTATCATAAGACCGCTTTCTTTGCTATACATTTTTATAGACAGAAGGAGGTCTTTTTTATGATTGCGATTTATGCACGGCAATCCGTCGAGAAAAAGGACAGCATCAGCATTGAATCCCAAATTGAATATACTAAGCGTGAGGTTTTCACAGAGGATTTCAAAATTTATCAGGATAGCGGCTATTCCGGCAAGAACACAAACCGCCCTGCCTTCCACGAAATGATGGCGGATGTGCAAAGCGGCAGAATTGAAAAGGTGGTTGTCTACCGCTTAGACCGTATCAGCCGTTCCATTCTGGATTTTGCAGATTTCATCAATATTCTGGAATCGAACCGCATTTCCTTCGTTTCCGCTACGGAAAAATTCGATACCTCTACCCCCATGGGACGTGCCATGCTGTATATCATCGTGGTATTCGCCCAGCTGGAACGGGAAACCATTGCGGAGCGTGTGCGGGATAACTACTATGCCCGTGTGAAAAAGGGTGCTTGGGGCGGCGGCCCTGCTGCCTTCGGGTTCGATCTTGTGAAAACCACGATTGACAGGAAGAAGGCAACCATCTGTCAGCCAAACGAGCAAATTTCCGTTGTGCAGCGTATCTTCGAGCTGTACGCCCTGCCCTATTCCAGTCTTGCGGATGTGCAGCGACAGCTCATACAGGACGGCTCCGTTTCCTCCGGCGGCGTGAATTTCGATAATGCCAAGCTGTCCTCTATCCTGAAAAACCCGGCTTATGTCCGTGCGGATACCGCCGTTTATAATTTCTACAAAGCCAAGGGGGCAATTCTGGCGAACCCACCGGAGGATTTCGACGGCGTACATGGCTGTATTCTGGTCGGCAAGCGGGATGCCAACGAACGAAAATATAAGGATGTTTCCAATCATCTGCTTGCCATGGGACACCATGAGGGCATTGTGGATAGCACAGCCTTCCTCTTTTGTCAGCAAAAGCTGTCTCGCAATAGGCAAATCAAAAATACATATAAAGGCAAACACTCTTGGCTGACAGGCTTGGTAAAATGCGCTCACTGCGGCTATGCCTTTTCCATCCGCTTCAGCAAAACAAAGGATGGACAGGTGCCGTATTTCTGCTGTTCGGGGAAATATCTGCATAAGGCCTGTACCGCAAAGCAAACCCATCGGGTACGGGAGATTGAGGCAGAGGTGCAGGCAAGCTTAATTCAACATGCCGCCTCCTATAACCTCATTCATCGGCAAAATACGGATGCCGCTGCAAAGGAATTTCAAAGCAGGATTTCCGAAATTGATGCCAAAATCGAAAACCTGATTCTCTCTCTGGAAAGCGTCAGCCACGTTTCCGCGCAGTATATCAACCAAAGGATTGAAGCCCTGCATCACGAAAAGCAGCTGCTCCTGCACCGCTACAACGAAACTATTTCCGAATATAATATCAATGAGGTTACGCCCTTTTCCGCTACCGATTGGGAACAGATGGATATTGAACAGAAAAGGCAGCTTGCACGCTCTCTCATTCGCACTGTTTATCTCTCTGAGGATGGGCTTTCCGTTAGCTTTAATATAAAAAACGGCGGTCACAAACCTTGATTTTTCAAGGGCTCTGACTGCCTTTCTTTTTGTTGTGGGTGTATCCACATCCCACTGAATGGTATAATACCCATTCTGCTCTGCTGTTTCAATCACATGGTTATCATATTCCCCAAAGGGCGGGCGAAACAGTTCCATCTCCACTCCCGTAAGCTTCTTCACGTTTTCATGACACTTCTGCAATTCCTGCGCAATTTCCTCGGAGGAAATCCGACTCATGTGCGGATGTGTAGCGGAATGGTTACCCAAATCGTGCCCTTCCGCGGCGATTTTCTTCACCTCCTCCGGATATTTTTCCACCCAATAGCCGCAAAGAAAAAATGTTGCCTTTACGTCATTTTCCTTTAGAATCCGCAGCAGCTCATCTGTATCATCGGCTCCCCAAGCCGCATCGAAGCTGACGGAAACCTGCGGCTTCTCCGTCTGCACGCAATAAATCGGCAGCCTTCTTTCCCCCTCTGCAACGGCAAAAACCTTCTCCGCCGCCCTTGGCACGCCCATATACGCCGCCGCAAGCAGCAAAAGCCCCAGCACGCCGCATGCCGCCCGTTTTTTTGTGATATGTATCCGTTTCCAAGCCTTCATACGAAATTCCCTCCGCGTTGTTTTTTCTAACAATATATTTCCGAAGGGAATAAATCAGAATCGCCATTTTTCGCCGCCCATCTCGCTCTTGTCAATTTCCATAAAAAATGCTAAAATTTTTGCAGGCGCATTGACCACCAACGAAAAAAATCGACAAATACAGATAAGAAAAGGAATTTTAAACATGAAGTATATTATTTTTGATTTAGACGGCACTCTTATTGATTCTATGCCCACATGGCACGGCACCGGCGCAGCCTTTCTGGAAAAACACGGCTTTGCAGTGCCGGAGGATATCCATGATGTTGTAAAAACACTGACGCTTTACCAGACGGCGGAATATTTCAGGCATGATTTAGGCGTTCCGTTTGACGCACAGCAGATTGTGGATGAAATTACATCCTATGTAACAGATGCATATAAATACACCATTCCCCTGCGTCCCTCCGCGAAGGAATATCTGGAGGCAATGGCAAAAAAGGGCGTGAAGATGTGCATCCTCACGGCATCCGAAGCAGGGTATATCCAGCCTGCGTTAGACCGTCTGGATATCCGCAAATATTTCGACTGCATCCTGACCTGCACAGAGCTGGGGGTTTACAAGGAGGACGGTAAGGCATTTCTGACCGCCATGGAAAAAATGGGTGGCACATTGGAGGAAACTGCCGTATTCGAGGATGCGCTCTATGCAGTAAGAGGTGCAAAGGCGGCTGGCTTCCGGGTATATGCCGTTCTGGATGAGGACTTTCGCGGACAGACGGATGTGGATAAAATCACCGCACTGGCAGACTGCTCCTTCCGCGATTACAAGGAATTGCTGTAACAAAAATCACTCTAACCAAAAAGGACGCTTCTCTTTCTTTGAGAAACGCCCTTTTTCATTTTCTATTTTTTATTCTGCTTCCTCTTTCCGATAATACACCGCGGCATTTTCGGGGCTGACCATGCAGATATAGCAATCGGTCGCAAATTCAAACCCGGCAAAGCCGCCGATTCTTGGCAAAATCTCAATATGCCAATGGAAATCCGTATCTCTCGGGCCATCCATCACGCAAATGTTATAGCCGATATCCTCACGAATACCCGTTACCCTTCCAAGCATCTTCCGCAAAAGTGCCGCAAGCTCCTGCCGTTCTTCCGCGCTCATCTCGCCAAAATCACGCTGATGTGTCTTCGGGGCAAGCCAGAGCTCATAGGCAAAGCGTCCGGCGTAGGGCGTAAGCGCAAGAAAATGCTCTGTTTCCGCCACAATACGCCTGTTCGTTTCCTTTTCGTAGGCAAGCATTTTGCAGAACAGGCAGTCCTCTCTGCGCATAGCCTCCGCCATGGTTGCCGCACGCTTCGGCACAACAGGCAGCCCCACCACCTGCCAATGCGAATGGTGCATGCTCATCCCTGCGGAGGGCCCGCAGTTTTTGAAAATCTGCACATACTGCGTATCTGCACGATTGCGGAAAAAATGCAGTCTATCCTGTAATACCTGCAAAATGCTTGCGATATGCGCCGCATCGAAGGTATCAATCGTAGCATCATGGTCAGGCGTATCCACTAGAATCTCGTGCCTTCCCCTTCCTGCGGTCTGGGTATAAAACGGCTCCTCTGCCGCATCCGTACAATCCTCTCGGACAGTCGGAAATTTATTCGGAAACACGCGCATCTGCCATGCCCCGTTAGGGCCATCCTGATAAATGGCATCCGGTGTCCATGCCTCATGTCCGCCGCAGAAGGGGCATTTCTCGCTGTTTGCATGTTTTCTTTCTGTATTATGGACAAATTCATAGGGGCGATTTCTTCTGTTCTCCGCATAAAGTGACATCTCGCCCGTAAAAGGATTTGTTCTGATTTCAGACATCCTTATTCCCCCTTCTGATACGTCCACGCTTCAATCCCACGGAACACATTGCTTTCCACAGGATGTACTTCTCCTCCGATATTTTTAGATGCAAAAACCGCCTGATTGCGGTAGGCAATGCTGATATAAGGCAGCTCCTCGGCAAGCTTTTTCTGCAGGCTGCTATAAGCCAGAAGCGTCTGCCCTTCGCCGACTGCCGTCCTTGCCGCCGTCAGCAGGGTATCCATATCCGCATCGCTGTAGCCGATATAATTCAGGCTGCCGCCCGTGCCGAAAAACGGTGTTAAATCTGTCACCTCTGAGCATTTCCAGCCGCCCACCACAAGGTCAAACTGTCCGCTCTCCAAGCTCTGCTGATAGGTTTCAAAGTCCACCTTGTCCAGTGTCACCTCAAAGCCGATCGCCGTCAGCTCCTCCTTCAGCTTCGAGGCAATCTGTACCCGCCCCGTGTTTTCCTGATTTACCAGAATGGTCGCGCGCAGGCTCTGCCTTATGCCGCTGATTTCCTTTTCCAGCTTGCCATCCTTATCCGCATCCGTCCAGCCGCTGTTTTTCAGGAAGGTTGTCGCCATTGTGGGATTATATTCATACGTCGCCACGTTTTCCTCGTAAAGCCAGCTTTTCGGGTTGATGGGCGTATTCGTCATAGCGGCATAATTCAGATACACGCTTTCCTTAAGGTTATCCCGCGGCACCGCATACGCAACCGCCTGTCTGACAGATTTATCCTTCCAAAGCTCCTTGCGGAAGTTGAAGCCGATAAAATCATACTGATTTGAGGTAAACTGATGCATCCCCGAAACGCTTTCATCCGCATATTTGCCTGCATCCATAGCGTTTGTCACAAGCACATCTGTCATGCCCTGCTCAAACGCGTTGATATCCGTTTCCTCTCCGGCAGTCATCTTCACGCGAATTTCGGAAATCTGCGGCGTACTCCCATAATAGGACGCACTTGCCTTCAGCTTCATTTCCGATGCCTGCTGATAGGATTCCATTTCATACGGGCCATCCCCGACAGGCTTCGTATTCGTATCGCTCTGTCCGCTGTAATAGCCGGCAGGAATAATCGGGAATCGCAGCGCATCAATATTTGAGCTGAAGCTGTCGCGGAAGGTAATCACAACGGAATTCGTTCCCGTTTTGCTGCAGCCGCTCACATAGTTCATCACCTGCTTATACACCGCATCCTCCGGGGCATTTCGCAGGGTATTGACGGAATAGACCACATCATCTGCCGTCAGTGCCGTTCCATCCTGCCATCTGATATTGCTGTTCAGATTCATGGAAAGGCTTCTGCCATCCGCCGAAAATTCCCAATTCTGCGCCACGGCAGGGCATGCCTTGCCGCTTTCGTCAAAATCAAGTAGCGGCAGAAACAGCAGCTTGAGGATACGATCAACCGTTTCTTCTCTGTTCAGCAACGGATTCAGCGTTTCCGGAATCCGCATGGAAAGCGTCAGCATTGCGTCTTTGGATGCAATGCCTGTTTCCTCTGTTGCCGTCGTTTTCTTCTTCGTTTGCTCCTCCTTCTTGCCACAGCCGCCAAGCCCAAGGCAGAAAATCAGCAAAAGGAGAAAAATCCTTTTTTTCATCATTCTTCATTTCCTTCCAAATCCGCAGTTCTGTCTGCATACACACCAAGCGGAGTTTCCTCCAGATACGCTTGCAGGCGCAGCCGCAGCCGATATGCCTGCTCCGCCAGCTTCACCCGTTTCACATAGCTTTTCGTTTCCTCGTATGGAATTTCATCCAGCGTAATGCCGTCCCAGCTCATTTCCTCATCCGCAAGCCACCTGCCATGCCCTGCGTTATAGCCTGCCAGAACCGTTTCCGAAACACCGCCGAATTTTTCTGTCAGCCAGCTTAAATACCAGCAGCCGATATGGATATTCGTATCCGGATCGGTCAGGTCAATGGCTGCGGGGTCAAGTCCCATCTGTGCCGCTGCCCATTTTCCCGTTTCCTCCGTCACCTGCATCAGCCCAATGGCATCCGCAGAGGATATGACATCCGGCTCGAAATGGCTTTCGCAGAAAATTACACCATACACAAAGGCCTCCTCCAAGCCATATTCCGCCGCATACTGCTCCACAATATCCCGATACTGCAAAGGCAGCACACGCGGCAAAACCACACTATAGCCAAACGCCGCCAGCAGCACCAGAACCACCGCCAGCGTAAACAATTTCCTGATACATCGAATCATTGTTCCTTGCTTCCTTTTTATATTGTTTTTAAAATTTCATCCAACTGCCCCTGTAAATAGGCAAGCTCTTTGCTGTTGTCAATCACAACCGATGCCGACTCCTTATATTCCTCCCAGCTTTTCTGGTTGGCAATGCGCGCCTTGGCAAGGTCATAGCTGACACCATCGCGTGCCATCACGCGTTTTGCGCGCACCTCCGGATCGGCATAGACCACCCAGACCGTATCACAGCGGCTTTCCAGCCCTGCCTCAAGCAGGAGCGGCGCATCCAGAATCACTGCCCTGGCGGTGTTTTCCTTCTCTGCCTTGGCAATCTGTCTGTCCACCTCCGCACAGATATATTTATGGGTGCATTGGTTCAAAAATGCCAGCTTTTCGGCATCATGGAATACAATTTCCCCCAGCCTTCTGCGTATGATATTTCCTTTTGCATCCAAAATTCCCGTTCCGTAATACTTCACAATTTCCTGATATGCAGGCTCGCCTTTTAAAATGATTTCGTGCGCAATTTTATCCGCATCAATCACCACTGCACCTGCCGCCGCAAGGCTTTTGCTGACAACGCTTTTACCGCTGCCCGTGCCGCCTGTCAAACCGATTACCTTCATTTCGTTTCCCCTCTTTTTTATTTCGCCTCGAACCACGATGCGCCCTCATGCACATCCACATCCAAGGGAACCAGTAAATCCGCCGCATGCTCCATGTTTTCCTTCAGGATTTTTGCGACAGCCTCCTTTTCTTCTTTATATGCTTCAATCAGCAGCTCATCGTGTACCTGCAAAATCAGACGAGAACGATAGCCGCCCTCCTGCAAGGCACGATGCACCTTTATCATGGCAAGCTTAATAATATCCGCAGCAGTGCCCTGAATAGGCATATTCATTGCCGCGCGTTCACCTGCCGCCCTCTGCATGAAATTGCTGCTCTGCAATTCGGGCATATTTCTGCGGCGGTTCCAAAGCGTGGAGACATAGCCGTTTTTCGTCCCGTTTTTAATCGTATCCTCCATAAAGGTCTTGATTTTGGGATATCTCGCGAAGTAAGCGTTGATGTACTCCTCCGCCTCCTTGCGGCTGATGCCTAAATCCTGCCCCAAGCTAAACGCGCCCTTGCCGTAGATAATGCCGAAATTAACCGCCTTGGCATTGCTCCTCTGTAATGGTGTCACCTCGTCAAATGGCACATGGAACACCTGCGAAGCCGTCATGCGGTGAATATCCTGATTGCTTTTGAACGCTGCAATCAGGCTTTCATCCCCGGAGATATGCGCCAGTACGCGCAGCTCAATCTGCGAATAATCGGCATCCAGAAAGCAGAATTCCGCACTTTCGGGAATGAAGATTTTCCGAAGCTCTCTGCCCAGCTCCAAGCGGACAGGAATATTCTGCAAATTCGGCTCTGTTGAGGAAATCCGTCCCGTTGCCGTAATGGTCTGGTTGAAGGTGGAATAAATCTTCTCCGTTTCGGCATCCATCACCGCCAGAAGTCCGTCCGCATAGGTGCTTTTCAGCTTCGCCAGCTGTCTGTAGTGCAGAATCCGCTCCACAATGGGATGCGCCGTCCGCAGCTTTTCCAGCACATCCGCCGCGGTGGAATAGCCCGTTTTGGTCTTTTTGCCGCCCTTCAGCCCCAGCTTTTCAAATAAAATCACGCCTAACTGCTTCGGGGAATTGATGTTGAATTTTTCCCCTGCCAATGCGTAAATTTCTTCTTCCATGCCGTCCAGACTTTCGCCCAGACGCTTCTGATACGCCAAAAGCGCCGCCTTATCCACCTTGATGCCGTATTTTTCCATATCCGCCAGAACGTAAATCAGCGGCATTTCCATATCATAAAACAGGCTTTTCTGCTCATTTTCCGCAAGCCGCTCCTCCATCACTTTTCTCGCGCGGAAGAAAATCTCCGCCTGCCTTGCGCCATAGGCGGTGCGCTCTGCTTCGGGCAACGCCGCAAAGGCCTTTTTCGTTCTGCCCTTCCCGAAAACCTCCTCCTGCGAAGGATAGGTTTCATTCAGAAAGGCTGCCGCAATATCGTCATATTCGTAGGAGCTGCCCGTCGCATTGAGGATATACGCCCCGATAGCGGTATCAAATTCCGCCGTAAAGCCGTCATAGCCATAGCTGCGCAGGAAACGGATATCCTTCTTCACATCATGCCCGATTTTACGGTATGCGCTGTCCGCAAAAAACGGCTGAAATATCTCCAGAAGCTCCTGCATCAAAAATGCCATGGATGCTTCCATCCAGACACCGCCAAGCTGCTCCTGATAGAGCGCAAGCCCCTGTCCTTCCTCGTTTTCGTAAACAAAGGCATACCCGACCTCGCCCTTTTTGAGCGCGGCAAGCACCTCCTTCGCACCTTCCCTATCCGCAACAAAGCGATAGGTCTGCTCTGCCTGCTTTGGCGCGGAAGCACTCCCCTCAAAGCGGCTGAACATGCTCTTAAATTCCAGACGTTTTACCA
>ERZ773188.3694-NODE-3694-length-12518-cov-4.062906_pt1 | contig 12518 bp, 10 predicted proteins | sample MGYA00581011_ERZ773188 | MGnify/ENA primary metagenome ERZ773188 (study PRJEB29015, sample SAMEA2737798) | human gut metagenome | biome: human gut; feature: human-associated habitat; material: faeces | place: China | collected 2012 ...
GTCTGCCACCTCCAAAGCCACCACGCGGGCCACGAGGTCCACCACCATCAAAACCTTTGACGCATATATCCGCGAGCTGTGTGACGGCGCAGTCACCGATAGCTGCATCGAGGGTATGATAGCCACAAACCCGCTGTACTATAACGCAACTCCCGCAAAGGTAGAGAGCATAAAGCTTTCGCCCATAGACAAAGCCACAGGTGATACCGCGTCGTTCCAATACACGGTTGTTTTCGAAGAAGGCGCCGCCCTAAAGGAGCAGAGCGGTCATGTGGTGGTGAAGAAAGAGAACGGAAAATGGTGCGTGAGCGGCTTCTCCGTCAAGAGCAACGAAAAAGCCGAATAACGGAAAGAAACATAAAAGCCGCATTGAAATCAGTGTTCATAAATCAATAAACAAACAGTCACAGCAGCGCGTCCTGTTGTGACTGTTTGCATTTTGCAGGCGTAAAGCCGCCGTCAGACAATTTTAATATTGTCGATTGACATAACCGTGTGGGGACGGATGTTATCCGACTGCGGTTTTGCGGTAGCTTGCGGCTGTTTCCTTTGTTGGGTCGGCGACTCGACGATTCTTTGACGCCGAAAACCTGTTTATTTCTCCCTATGTATTATGTCAAGCCCGGTTTTAAGAACCGCAACCGTTGTTTTCAGCTCGTCCTTCGTGTGCTTCTCGAGCAGCTTCATTGTCATGGCTCTGATCGATTCTTTGTCAAACTCTTTGTGCTTATCCGAAAGCTCCTTGCCCGCCTCGGTGACATAAAGATGGATCGACTTGTTATTTCCGTCTTCCTTTTTCTTTTTAATCAGCCCTTGCGACCAAAGCTTCTTTATGCTTTGCGTTGCGGCGCTGCGGGTCTGATTCCACATTTTTGCGACCTCTGCCGCGGTAATACCCGGATTGTCCGCAATCATCGTCAACGTATGAATTGCGGACATATTCATCATTTTTCCGTTGCCGTAGTCCCTCGGAGTCGCATAATCGTTATGGCTTTCAACGACAAATGTATAAACGGTATCCATTGAAGCGATTATTTCGCCGAGTTCTTCGTTTGTAATATTCATTCTTTTGCTCCGCATTCTTTTATGAATTCATTGAAAATATTTTGCTGAATCGCATTTTTTTTGCTCATATGCTCGGGATGCCACTGGACTCCGAGACAGAAGCCGTAATTTTGAAGCTCTATTCCTTCAACAAACCCGTCGTCGCTTGTTGCGCTTATCGAGAGGCCTTTTCCTACGTTTTCAATCGCCTGGTGGTGCATACTGTTGATTTTTATTTCTTCGCTTTTTACCGCTTCATAGAGCTTTGATTTCTTTTCTACCTTCGCCGTATGTGAATGTTTCGAGCGATTGAAAAAATCCATGTGCTTGCTTTTTTGAATTTTTTTGATGTCCTGAAAAAGCGTTCCGCCGAAACAGACGTTCAACAGCTGCATTCCTCTGCAGATTCCGAGAACGGGTTTTCCCGTTTTCAAAAATTCTCTGAGAATCTCCGGCTCAACGGTATCCCTCGTCTCGTTGGGCTTTCCGCATTTTTCTTCTCTTTTGCGGTTATACATTTTCGGATCGATATCCGCGCCGCCGGGAAGAAGCAAGCCGTCAAACTCCGCCGCTTTTTTTGCCGCAGCCGCTTTGTCCGAGAGCTCGATCGTGACAACTTTTCCGCCGGCTCTTTCAATGCTTTTTACATATTTGCTTTTCATATACTTCCTGAAAAGATCGTTTCCCATGTCGGGCATCGCAATAATAATTTCTTTTTTCATTTTATCGTCACCATATATAAAATATTGTATATAAGCTTAGCAAAAAATGTTGACTTTGTCAATTCACGATAGTATAATTCTTATTGTTTAGTGGCTTAACAATAAGAAAATTTATATAAAGGACGCGATGACATGAGTAAATACGATTTTGAAACGATTATTGACAGAAAAAATTTCGGTTCAACAAAATGGAACGCTTTCCCGGATACTTCAACGGAATATGTTCCGCTCTCGACGGCGGACATCTGGTTGGCATCATCATCGGCGGTCTGGAACTGGCGTACTTAATCGGCTTTTTTGGTGTTACAACAGCACAAAATGAAAAAATTCAAGATATTTTCAGCAGCATCTGGATTTTCTCTATTGTTCTGCTCGTGATTGCTGCCTGCTGTTCCATGCTGGTCGGTGTATTATACAGTGTCTTACTTTACAACAATGACATCCGGAAGAAATCCGGTTACATGTTATTTTTAACCCCAACCCCTACTTGGCAGTGGATTCTTGCAAAAATCCTGATGGGTGTCCTTGCAACGGCTGCTCTGGTAATTGTCTTTGCCATTTTAGGGATTGCAGATATTCTGCTGTTCATTCCAGAATTGGATGACACTTCTTTCATCGGAATGATTGTAATTCCACTGCGGGATATGATTTTCGACAATGTTGGTTCTGTTTCCCTGTTCCTGTTGAACCTGATTTTACAGATTGTTGTCATGATTACCACCATTTATCTGGCGATTGCCATGTCTAAAACCTTATTGGGCAACAAGAAAATCGGCAGCTTTGTAGCATTCGTTTTCTGGATTGCGTTGGAAATTTTACAGTCTGCCATCAGCAATTTGTTTGCACTGTTATCCAATGGGTTGTTCTCCATCAGCATTAACATGAGCGAAGACGGTTTGGTCTATAATTTAGACACCGCTGTTCCGTTCCTGCTGGCAGCAATGGCATTGAATCTTATCTTTGCTGGCGTTTGCTATGGTGTGACCACTTACCTGACCGATAAGAAAATGAGCGTTTAAAATATCTCGTTTTCTGAAAATTCATACAGAAATGGAAAAAATCCCCTTGCTTTTTGGAAAGCAGGGGGATTTTTGTATTTCTTTTGGGTTCGCATTCTTTGGGATACCAATTGCATCCGGTTCGGCAAAATCGCTTCGCTCTTTGCCTTTGTGCTGTTCGCCGGTGGTTGCGTTGTCCGAATTGCCTATGAATCTTTCTTAGACTCCAGTTTACAGGAATTTTTTATGTTTCTAGAATGGCGAACAGCATTTACCAGCTTCTCTTAGATTCTTGTTACTGCTTATTACCCACTCTCTGCAGGGGGCAGCTTGCCCCCTGCACCCCTCGCCGAGCTGAGCCAGCTCGACCGCAGTTCGCCTGCGGCGGAGTTAATTGCTTTCTTCTGCGGCTTTTCGCAGCAGTGCAATTTCTGCTGCATATCCAGCATCATCATTCGGTGTTTCCAGAATAAACGGCAACTGTTTCAAAACTGGATGCCGGACAACCGCTTTCAAGGCTTCCAGTCCAATATAACCTTGTCCAATTTTCTGATGGCGGTCTTTATGTGCTCCCAATGGGTTCATACTGTCGTTTAAGTGTACTGCATACAGGCGATGCAAGCCGATTGTCTTGTCGAACTCTTCCAATACCGCTTCCAGATTTCCGGCAATATCATAACCGCCATCCCAGATATGGCAGGTATCCAGACACACACCCATTTTTTCTTGCAAGTGTACGCTGTCTAAAATTGCCCGCAGTTCTGAAAAGTTTCTGCCGACTTCACTGCCCTTTCCTGCCATTGTTTCCAGCAGAACGGTCGTGGTCTGCTCCGGAAATAGCACTTCGTTCAGCGTTTCTGCAATCTGTGCAATTCCCACTTCTGCACCCTGTTTCACATGGCTGCCGGGATGAAAATTATAATACTGGTTTGGCGTGTATTCCATCCGCTGCAAGTCATCTGCCAGCATATCTTTCCCAAACTGCCGAATGCTGGGGTCAGCGGAACACAAATTCATGGTATACGGTGCGTGTGCAACGAGATGTTGCAGGTCATGTTCTGCTGCATACGCTAAAAATGCAGCAACATCTTCTTTCTGAATCGGCTTTGCTTTTCCGCCCCGTGGATTTCGGGTAAAAAATGCAAAGGTCGTTGCTCCCAAGGCAACTGCATGTTTTCCCATCTCCAGATAGCCCTTTGAAGAAGGCAAGTGGCATCCAATTCGCAGCATATTTATTCCCCCTGTTCAGTCGTTTGTTCTGTGGTTTCCGGTGTTTCAGATACAGGCTTGTCTGCTGGCGGTTCGGTGTTGTCCAAGTCCGTCATAATCTCTTCCAGCACCTTTTTCGCATACACATAGTATTCCTGCATCACCGCTTCGCTCTTATAACCCTCTGTCGGCTTCCGCAAGCTCAGGCATAAATCCCGATCCAGCCGTCCTTCCGAGTAGCCGATTTTCTGTGCAAAATCTGTATACCGCAGATAATACCCATATTCTCGCACATGAGAATCCTCCGGATACAGCTGCTCTAAATTCACCAGCGTATCTTCTGCGGAAATATAGTCATTCGCCTTTGCATCCGTCAGGAGCATGACACCTTCCGGCATCTGCATTTGTGTCGAAAGTTTGGTGGCGTTGGCAGTATAATAGTCCATATCGTCAATTTCATCCGATACGGGAATGCAATAAATGCTAACAGTGACTTTTCCATCTCCGTTTTCATCGTCTACGAACTGCTCTAGATAGGTTTGCAGTTCTGCGGATTTCTTTTGCAATTCCTCGTTATCGGTCAAGACCATTAAAACGAAATCCGGCTTGACTTTGGTCAGCTGGTCATATGCCAGATAGCCGAAAATCAATACCAATACAATGGTAATCCCCAGCCACCATTTATTATGGTAAAAAAAGTTGGAAATTCGCTTGCCGAGCGGCATTTTTTTCTTTTCAGGATGTTCTTCTGCAATCCGGTCGCTTTCGGTAATCACACCCTGTTTCAGGCGAATCAGTTCAATGCGGTCTTGCTGAATTTTTTTCTCATAGGCTTCTTTTTCTCGTTTTTCCTGCTCTGCAAGCTGTGCCTGCATCGCAGCTTCACGGGCTTCTTCCTGCTGCTGTTCTTTCGCATCAATCTCCCGCATGGTTTCGAGAAAACTTTTGCCTTTTTCTTTTTTCTTCTTTCCGGTAGGAGCAGTGGTTTCCTGCTCTGGCGTTGTTTGCTTCGGGGTTTCTTCTGCCATAAAAGACTCCTTTTTCCTGTAATGATTCATTCTCATCTAATATAAGCACAAAGGGGTGTCCCGTTTTCCGATGACACCCCTTCTGTTTCTCTACATCTTTCTTTTTTGCAGTTTATGCTTCGGTCGTTTCCGCTGCTTCGTCTGCATCTTCTTCCGATTCCTGTCCATTCTTCGGCAGTGGCCGCATGGTCGGGAACAGCAGAACGTCCCGAATGGAAGCACTGTCGGTCAACAGCATTACCAGACGGTCTAAACCTAAGCCCAGACCACCCGTTGGCGGCAGACCATATTCCAATGCATTTACGAAATCTTCGTCTACTTCCCCAGTCGTATCGCCCAGTTCCCGTCTTGCAGCAACCTGTGCTTCAAACCGCTGCTTCTGGTCAATCGGGTCATTCAATTCAGAGAATGCATTGCCCATTTCTCTTGCATAGATGAAGTATTCAAACCGTTCTGTAAATGCCGGTTCGCTTGGCTTCCGCTTTGCCAGCGGTGAATTTTCAACCGGATAATCATAAATAATAGTCGGCTGAATCAGGTTTTCTTCTACGAATGCATCAAAGAATGCAATCAAGACATGACCCTTGGTTGCGTGTTCGCCTTCTTCGACTTCCACACCCTTTTCCTTGGCACAAGCTCTTGCAGCTTCATCGCTTTCCCATTCGTAGTAATCGACACCAGCATACTTCTTGACTGCTTCAACCATGGTCAACCGTTCCCACGGTTCGCCCAGTGCGATTTCAACGCCCTGATACAGAATGTGGTCGCTGCCGCAAATGGTCTTTGCCAGTGTCCGGTACATATCTTCGATCAGATCCATCATACCCTTATAATCGGTATATGCCTGATACATTTCAATGGATGTAAATTCCGGATTGTGGGATGGATCCATGCCCTCGTTCCGGAAGATTCTGCCGACTTCATAAACCCGTTCAAATCCGCCGACAATCAGCTTTTTCAAGTTCAGTTCGGTTTCAATCCGCAGGAACATATCCATATCCAGTGTATTGTGATGGGTCACAAACGGTCTTGCTGCAGCAGCAATCTGTAATGGCAGCAGAACTGGTGTTTCTACTTCTACATAGCCGATATTGTCCAGATAATTCCGGATTTCCCGCAGAATCTTGCTTCTGGTCACAAACGTGTTCTTGACTTCCGGATTGACAATCAAATCCAGATACCGCTTCCGGTAACGGGTATCCTGGTCTTTCAGACCGTGCCACTTTTCCGGCAGCTGTAACAGTGCCTTGGAGAGCAGCGTAATTTCCTGTGCATGAATGGAAATTTCGCCCTTCTTCGTCCGGAACACAAAGCCCTTGACGCCGACAATATCGCCGATGTCCCACTTCTTAAATTCCTTGAAGGCTTCCTTACCGCCGATGTCATTCATCCGGACATAGACCTGAATCCGGTCAGAGCCGTCCCGTACATCAATGAAGTTTGCACGTCCCATATCTCTCCAACTCATGATTCTGCCGGCGATGGAAACGATTTGTTCCTTGAGCGGTTCTAAGCTTGCCTGAAAAGCTTCTTCGTCACCGTTTGCAGCTTCTTTCAGACGGGCTTCGGTTGCTTCATAGTCTGCCTTGAGGTCTGCTGCGTGTGCAGTGACATCATACTTTGTAATGGTGAATGGGTCGTTGCCAGCTGCCTGTAATTCAGCCAGCTTGTCCATCCGAATCTTCTTTAAAATGTTAATATCCTGTTCGGTTTCCGCTGCTGCGTTCTGCTGCGGATTCTGCTGTTGTGCCATGTAAGATCCTCCACTTTTAAATTACCGACAACTTACTTGCCGATTTCCAGCACCTCAAAGAGCAATGTGCCAACTGGTGCAAATACCTGAAATGTTTCGCCAACCTTCTTCTTGAGGGCAGCTTTTCCGATCGGAGAGTCGTCCGAAATCTTATGTTCTGCAAAATTTGCTTCGTTGCTGCTGACAATCTGCCAGGTTTCTACTTTTCCGCTCTGGAAGTTTTTCAGCTTGATGGTAGAACCCAGACCAACTTCATCCAAGGAAATGCTGTCATCGTCTACGACTTCGCAGTTATCCAAGGTATACTGGATTTCCTTGATCTGTGCTTCGAGAATTGCCTGTTCGTTTTTCGCTTCATCATATTCTGCGTTTTCAGAAAGGTCGCCCTGTGCACGAGCTTCTTTCAGTTTCTGTGCCATTTCCGCACGTTTTACGCCAACCAGATAATCCAGTTCTTCTTTCAGTTTGTCATAACCGCTTTTTGAAATCTGTTTCATTGCCATACTGCATGACTCCTTTTATTCCTGATAATGGTTCTCATTCCCATTCGCCGATTCCTACGGGAATCGGCGAAAAATACAACCTTTATTATACTGTATTTCCGTTGAATTGTCAAGGGCTGGTGTGGGCGTTTGAAAAAGCATCATTACATGATCATCAACAAAAATATCGTTATTATTTTGTTTGATTCTTGGGAAAACTGTTTGCATCCGGTTCGGCAAGGCTGGGGCACATCCCCAGCTTGCCTGTGGAACCGCAATTGCCCCTGAAACCTTGTTTTATCATTACAACCCTATAATCTTGAAAGCAATTGCGGTTCTTCTGATTTCTTCTTAGATTTTTGTTACAATTCATTATGCAGTTCTATGCAGGGGGCAGCTTGCCCCCTGCACCCCTCGCCAAGCTGAGCCAGCTTGACCGCAGTTCGCCTGCGGCGATATTCAAATGGTTTCATTGCTTGACAAGACATCCGATTTGTGCTATATTTTTCATGATTTCCAATCCAATTCTGATGAAAGGAGCGTTCTTCATGCATTTCTTTTCCCACAAAAAGCCCATCCTACCGCTGCCGGACGGCTGCACACCGGAACAAATCCAAATCGAATCCAGCATTTGCACCGGAGAAACCACCATTGGTTTTTACGATGCTGCCGAAAAGAAATTACGGTATGCAGAACTGGTAAAAACACCAGCAGACATTGCCGCTTTCTATGCACGATATGGGCTCACACCGCCTGACCACTCGTAAGAAAAAGACTGCCGCTGTTCATTCCCTGCGACAGTCTTTTTCTATTTCGATGTTTCTGTATATTCAGAACTTACTTCTGTAATGTTCCGCTGGACAAAGCTTTCAGATAAGCATTGATAAAGCCATCCAAATCGCCATCCATAACCGCTTGAATGTTTCCGTTTTCAAAGCTGGTGCGGTGGTCTTTTGCCAGTGTATATGGCATGAATACATAAGACCGAATCTGTGCACCCCATGCAATTTCTTTCTGTACGCCCTTAATGTCGGCGATTTTATCGAGGTGTTCCCGTTCTTTGATTTCCACCAACTTGGACTTCAACATCTTCATTGCATATTCCTTGTTCTGGAACTGGCTTCTCTGTGTCTGACAGGAAACAACAATGCCCGTTGGCAAGTGGGTCAACCGAACAGCAGAACTGGTCTTGTTGATGTGCTGACCGCCCGCACCGCTGGAACGGAATACATCCATCTTAATATCTTCCGGACGAATGTCTACTTCCATATTGTCATCAATTTCCGGCATGACTTCTACTGCGGAGAACGAAGTATGCCGTCTGCCGGAGGCATCGAACGGAGATACCCGAACCAGACGATGCACGCCCGATTCTGACTTCAGGAATCCATAGGCATTTTCGCCCTCAATCAAAATGGAGGCACTCTTCAAGCCAGCTTCATCGCCGTCCAAATAATCCAATGTTGTTACCTTGAAATGATGCCGTTCTGCCCAGCGGTTATACATCCGGTAGAGCATTTCTGCCCAGTCCTGTGCTTCTGTCCCACCTGCTCCGGCGTGGAACGTCAAAATCGCATTGGAGTGGTCATATTCTCCGGTGAGCAGAGATGCCAGTTTCATTTCTTCCAGCTTCTTAATGAAAGCGTCGCATTCTGCATTCATATCCGGTGTGCTTTCTGTTTCGCCCTCTTCGAGAGAAAGTTCAATCAGTGTAATAATATCTTCCAGTTCTGATTGCATCTTCTTATAGGAATTGATGCGGTTTTCCAGTGTCTTGGATTCCTGCAACACTTTCTGAGAATGTTCCAGATCATCCCAGAATCCTTCTTTTGCAATTTCTTCCTGTAATGCATTGTAGCGTTCTGTTGCAGCCGCAACGCCCAATACTTCGTACAACTCATCCATATCTTTCTGATAGTCGGACATGGTTACACGCAATTCATCTAATAAAACCATAGTGTCAACCTCTCTTTTCAAATCACTCAATAAACCGTTTGTGCTTACACATACAATTTTTATTATACTATAAATTCATTTCAATTGCAATGGTTTTCGGAAAATATTCAGAATTTTCGCTGTTTTTCACAGATTCCACCCCCTGTTTTCCCCTGCAAAAAAAATTTTCTGCACAATGGGATTTTTTATAGGGTTGAATTGTTATTAGGGTGAAGTACTTCTGAATCCCACAAAAGGAGATGAACAACATGGACAAATCCACATTTCAACAGAAACTCCAACAATACAAAGACATGGTTTACCGCATTGCCTATACCTATCTCCGCAACACCGCTGATGCAGAAGATGTATCACAAGAAACATTCCTGAAATTCTACCAACTATCCAAGCCCTTCACAGATGCTGGTCTGGAAAAAGCATGGCTGATTCGAGTGACCCTCAACTCCTGCCATAACCTCCGGAAATCCGTCTGGTACAACCGGAGAGCAGACTACAAAGAAATTCCGGAGCTGTTCTCCGACCCGACCGACAACCTGCTCTATGAAGAAGTGTTTGCACTGCCGGAACGATACCGCATTGTCATCTTGCTCTATTATTACGAGGAATATTCCATTCAAGAGATTGCCGACCTGACTGGCCGTAAAATCTCAACTATTCAAACGCAGCTTGCCCGTGCCAGAAAGAAATTAAAATTGGCACTCACGGAACAAGGGAGGGATTTTTATGAACAAGAATCGTTATCAGCAAATTATGAATCGCATTCAAATGCCGGAACGCTGTGAACAGGCGATTTTAGAACAAATTGCACACAACGCTAGCCCCGTTCCAACTCGCAGAACTTGGAAACGTAACGTGATTGCTGGTGTTGCGATTGCCGCTTGCATAAGCGTCATCGGTATGGTTTCTGTTTCTGCCATTCAGGGCACAAACTGGATTCATCAGCTGTTCCCGAACAGCAGCGATGATGCAGCAACCGCACAATATGCATCGCAACAAGCCGGAAATGTTTCTGCTTTTTCCGCCGATTTGGACGATTTGGATGCAGAACTGATTGCCGCCTTTGCAGATGAATCCAACTTATATTACGCCGTTCATCTGACCCCAAAAACAGAGAACCCAGAAAAATATACCGACCGATTCACCATTTCCCAAACCGGAACATTCTGGTTCAATGGCAAAACAAACACAGAGTTTTTACAAGGCAGTGCTTCGGAAACTCGACCGGACGGAGATGGCTATTTATTTACCAACAAGATTCATTTAGATAGTGGCACATGGGAAAACCACATGACCTATCAGGCAGAAATGCAGGCAATCTTATATGAGGGCGAACAATACGAAACGCTCAAGCAAAACTTCGGTACAATCGGCACGATTTCCATCACCATCGATTTGCAGAACAAACCACAGACCAGTGTTTACACCGCTTCCGGAACGTGGAACAATGCAAGTGGTTTTCTCAATGTCGAACAAGTTGTCTTGCAACCGCTGACGCTGACCATTGACGGCACAGCAGACAATCAAACCAACTCCGCAAAACAAGTATCGGTCATCTTGAAAGACGGCAGCACTGTTGCTGGAGAATACATGACAAGCGGTTATCGCAATCATGGCATTGTCACTGAAGACCTGACACAGGTAGAACAATTCCTCTATCTGGAAAAACCCATTGACCCAACCGCAGCCACTGCCATTCAAATGGACGATGTCACCATTCCACTGACTGCCAAAGCAGACAATACCATTCTTGACCCTGCTTCTATGGTGGCGACTATTTCCAATTTCAAGACGACAGGCATGGATGACTTTACCGTCACACCGCTTGGTGTGCTCAGCGATGGAACAAATCTTGCAATGGTGCTGAATCTTGCTCCAAATCAGCCGGATATGTTGCCGGAAGAAACAATGTTTATCATTGATGTATGCAGCCTGAACATCGACAACAAGCCTCTTTCTGAATTGCTAAGCTCTGAATCGCTGAACACGATGTATGCCTATTCCGAACAGCAAACAGATGGTACTTATACTTTCACCTGCAAAATACAGATGGATGCCTTTTTGAACAAGCAAGCAGATGTAGCATTTGCCCTGAAAACGTCTGACGACCGCACGCTTGGCACAGTCGCATTCCACTTGGACAACATCCAGACCATTCCGAGTGTCACCTATACTGCGGATGGCATTTGGAAACACTATGTTGAAATTCAAAAGACTTATCAAGTTTTCCATATTCAACAAGTCACCTGCTATCCTTCTCATATCAAACTGGCTGGAAAAATGGATAGAGATCTTGTAACACAGCCAGAATCCGTTTCTGTGATTTTAGCAGACGGTACAATCGTATCCGCCGTTGATTTACAGAGCGGAAAAGGCGGATTATCTGCCGGATACGGCGTTTCTCACAACTTGGATGGCACAGGATGGTTAGAATTTGACCTCCCCCAGCCGATTGACCCGAACGCTGTTACTTATCTCAAAGTTGACCAAACGATTATCCCATTGACGGCAGCAGAATAACAGCTGTTTTACTTTCTCATCTTTCTCCATTTATTTTTCATTCGCAGCCCTGCAATTTTATTTGTGGGGCTGTGTTTTTTTCGGCTGCAAACGACTTTCGACAGCATTTTCCCCTGCTCTGTGCTATAATCAAAAGACAGGCGGTGATTGCAATGCAAGTCATTTATGTCGACGTTTTGCTTTTCTTCAACTTCTGTGTCAACTATTTTCTTCTGCGGGGAACGGCATTTCTCACGCACACGCCTTGCCGGATTCCACGCTGCCTGCTCAGTGCTCTGCTGGGCAGTTTCTCTGCACTGGTCATCCTCCTGCCGCCCCTGCCCTTGGCAGTCAACCTACTGATTCGGCTGGGAACAGCTGCTGGCATGAACGGGTTGCTTTGTTTCGGACTTTCTCGCCGAACCATGCTGCGGCAAACCATTTGGTTCTTCTGTTGCAGTATGCTCTTTGCAGGCTTCCTGATGTTTCTTCAGCAGAGCACCAACAGCCGCCGGATTTTTCTGGGCAATCAATGCTTTTACTTGCAGCTTTCTCTTCCGGTTTGCATTTTCTGCACGCTATTGGCATATGGAGTTCTACGACTCTGGCATGCTGTCCGGATGCGATGCCGACACACCGATGTTCCCTATCGGGTCTATATTCGCATCGGCTCAGAAACTCGGATACAAACGGGGTTAGCAGACACCGGAAACAACTTGGTTGACCCATACAGCGGCTTGCCCATCATTGTTTGCAGCCGACAGGCATTTTCTGACCTGCTGCCGCAATGCCAGAAAAAACAGCGGCACTACCACTATGTTCCCTATGGG
>ERZ773188.3702-NODE-3702-length-12487-cov-3.839527_pt1 | contig 12487 bp, 11 predicted proteins | sample MGYA00581011_ERZ773188 | MGnify/ENA primary metagenome ERZ773188 (study PRJEB29015, sample SAMEA2737798) | human gut metagenome | biome: human gut; feature: human-associated habitat; material: faeces | place: China | collected 2012 ...
TTTTTTTGTGAATGAGCATGTACTGATTCCGCGGAGCGCTTCCTCCACAAGAATCTCGGTGTCCTGCCGCGGAATCAGTACATGCTCATTCACAAAAAAAGGGATTCCGTAGAACCACGCCTCTCCGGTCAGCTGCTGCAGCGGAATGTGTTCGCCGCGCTTTCTGACCAGCGCTTCGTACTGCTCCTGCTGTTCTTTTGGCATTTCATCTTCACTGTGTACAAAGTAGGTGCTGTGGCTGATCCCGCAGACATGCTCCAGTAAAAGCCATGCGTCCTGCCGGGCTTCCTCCACCCCCTGCTTTTGTAAGTACAGAATAGCGGATTCCAGTGCAGATTTCAAGTTTTTTCTATCGTGCACACTCATCGGTCACGGCTCCTCATGTTCTTTCTTTTCGGTTTTGGCCGGGTACGTATAACCAAAGTTTTCGTTCAGGTACGCTCTCCAGTCAAACACAGCCTCCACAGCGGCGATCGCAACCTCTGCCATCTCGGCATCCGGCTCGCGCGTCGTCAGGTGCTGCAGCATCAGGCCCGGTTTACTGATCAGGTTGACCAGTTTATTGTCACTTTTTCCCGCCAGGCGGATAATTTCATACGAAACGCCCGCGATCACCGGAATGAGAAGCAGGCGGATCACAATTTTCAGCACCGGGGAATCGACCCGGATGAACATGAAAAAGATGATGCTGATGACGATGACGTACATAAGAAAGCTCGTTCCGCAGCGCTTGTGCTCCCGGGAACTCTTTAAGACGTTTTCCACGTTCAGTTCCAGACCGTGCTCAACGCAGTTGATGCATTTATGCTCGGCGCCGTGGTACATGAACACGCGCTGAATGTCTTCCATACGGGAAATGGCTGCCAGATAGCCGAGGAACAGTGCCACACGCACAAAGGCCTCTGCCACCGCGGTCAGTGTCGTTCCGGCTCCCGCTTTGTGCAGCAGTTCGGACAGGAAGTACGGCACCATCAGAAAGAGAACGACGGCGATGACAACGGAAAATGTGACGGTTCCGTACATCATCAGCTTGTCTGTCTTTTCTTTTTTCGCTTTCCGCTGCTCCTCTTCCTCTTTCGTCGCCGGCTTTTTCTTTTCCTCCTCCTCGTCCTCATAGAACGAAGCGGAGTACATAAGGGAACTCATGCCGACGATCATCGAATCGGCAAAGCTGAAGACACCGCGCAGAATCGGAACTTTTAAGAGCTCCTTGTGCTTCGTCAGCGGCTTGTGCTGCTCTACTTTAACCTCAATCTCCCCGTCCGGCCGGCGTACTGCGACGGAATAGCGGTCCTTGTTCATCATCATGACGCCTTCCATCACGGCCTGGCCGCCAATATTGGATGATTTCATAATTCACGTTTACCTCCTCAAAGGGGATTTTCTGCATCCGTAACGCAAGAACGGACTGAGATCTTCCAACCTCAGCCCGTTTTTCATCTTGCTTGATTCAATTCTTATTTCATGCCGTATTTCTTGTTGAACTTCTCGATACGTCCACGAGCTGCAGCAGCTTTCTGCTGGCCAGTGTAGAACGGATGGCATTTAGAACAGATCTCAACATGGATCTCTTTCTTGGTAGAACCTGTTACGAAAGTATTTCCGCAGTTGCAGGTAACAGTTGCCTGATGGTATTCTGGATGGATTCCTTCTCTCATTTTATTCACCTCTTCTTAATATTGTTATCTTCTCAGATTTACTCTGATGATTTCGTATTTCAGGCTGACAAAATCTCATCAACCTTGCACAGCTTTCTCATTGTATCACACAATTTTGAAAATTGCAAGCCTTATACTATTTTTTGTTTCTTTAAAATTTGAATCAGTTCGCCGTTGTTTCTGGTGCGGGCAAACATGTTCAGAATATTTTCCACGGCTTCCTCGGATTTCATGCCGTTTAATGCTTTCCGCATATTGTAAACGGCCTCCTGCTCATCTGGTGTCAGAAGCAGATCTTCTCTTCTTGTTCCCGATTTGGCTATGTCGATGGCCGGGAAGACGCGGCGTTCCTGCAGTTTCCGGTCGAGCACGAGTTCCATGTTTCCGGTGCCTTTGAATTCCTCGTAAACGACATCGTCCATCTTGCTTCCGGTGTCCACAAGCGCCGTTGCAAGAATCGTCAGGCTTCCGCCCTCGCGCATGTTTCTGGCCGCGCCGAAGAACCGTTTCGGCATGTAGAGTGCTGCCGGATCGAGACCGCCGGAAAGGGTACGGCCGCTCGGCGGAACGGTCAGGTTGTAAGCTCTGGCGAGACGTGTGATGCTGTCGATGAAGATCGTAACGTCTTTTTTACTCTCCACAAGACGTTTCGCGCGCTCAATGACCATCTCGGACACGCGTTTGTGGTGCTCCGGCTGCTCATCGAAGGTGGAATAGATGACTTCCACATTCGATCCCTGAATCGCTTCTTTAATGTCGGTGACCTCCTCCGGACGCTCGTCGATCAGAAGGATGATCAGATACATCTCCGGGTTGTTCCGCAGGATGGATTTTGCCGCATCCTTCAAAAGCGTCGTTTTTCCGGCTTTCGGCGGGGAGACGATCATGCCTCGCTGGCCTTTTCCGATCGGACTTACAAGATCCACGATCCGCATCGCCATGCTTCCGCCCGGGCGCTCAAGGCGCAGCCGCTCATCCGGGAAGACCGGTGTCATATCTTCGAAATTGCCGCGGCGCATGATCTGGTCGAGCGGCAGATTGTTGACGCTCTTTAAGTATAAAAGGGCGCTGAATTTTTCGGTTGCGGACTTTACTCTCGTGTTTCCACGGATGATATCTCCCGTTTTCAGTCCGAAACGGCGGATTTGGGACGGGGAAACATAGACATCGCTGTCGCCCGGCATATAGTTGTCGGAGCGGATAAATCCAAATCCGTCCGGCATGACCTCGAGGATGCCGCAGGCCTCCTGGCCGCTGTCGAGCGTGCTGGTTTCCTGACGCGGTTCCTGTCTCGTCTCTGGTCTTGCTTCCTGACGCAGCGGCTCCTGTCTCATTTCCTGCCCTGCTTCCTGACGCGGCTCCTGTCTTTGCTCTTCCTCACGGTTATTCTGATTATAATTCCGTGGTTCCTGAAATCTACGCTCATTGAAACGCGGCGCTCTTGGACGGTACTCCTGGCGCTCTCCGTTTTCACTGCGCTCTTCCCGGCGGACATACCGCGGTCTCTGGTACGGGCGCGCGGTGCCGTTTTCCGAGGTTTCCCAATTCTGGCGCTCCATACCGTCCTCCCGCTTTTCCTGCGGTTCCTGATTCTGATCCTGTACAGTTTCCGTCTTTTTTTCCTCTTTTAGAACCGCCGGCTCTTCCATGTTTTTCTGGTTTTCTTTCTGATCTTCTTCCAGCATCCGCTCAATCAGCGCTTCTTTCCGCAGGGTGGAAATCCCCTTCATGTTTCTGGATTTTGCCAGCGCTTTCAGCATGCTCAAAGGCAATGACTCATACTTTTCTCTTGTCATACCATTTTTCCTCTATCTATTCTCTATTTGATTTTCGGTTCTGTTTGGAGTTTTTAAGATATTTGATGCGCGAATATTTTTGCTGCAATTATTTAGAATCTGATTTTTGTCATTTTACTGCTGTGGATTTTTCTGCGGTTAGTGGGACTCGAACCCACACGCCGAAAGGCACAGGAACCTAAATCCTGCACGTCTGCCAATTCCGCCATACCCGCATATTCAATTTCCCTCTATTTTTACACGGGAAGGGGATGCCCGAGGCGGAGCATCCCTCTTGGTCCGCATTTATAAAATCAGTTGGAACCTGTTCTTGTCGAATCAGGTTGAAATAATCATCCTATCAATCCAGAGGACAATGTCTTTTACTCAACCTTCATAATGACATGAGAAATCATAATATATTAATTCATTTGTAAGCGCACACTGCAAACCCTTTGTACATCTGCCTTTTCTTCCGTCTGGTGCTGTGCTGTCATCTTACCAGCCTTCCGGAAAAAAGTCAATTCTCTTCTCCTTCCGTATTTTTCAGTATATATATGCGAATATTCCCCCTAAATATTCATTTTTGTGGAAAGTTACCTGGGGTTTTTCCCTTCTTTTTCGAATGATTATGCATAATTCTCTTGCAATTTGCATGGATTCGTGCTATGCTTTCCCCAATGAGAATTCCACGGAAACTTTTTTGGGAGGTTATCACCATGTCTGAGATTAAGAAAGTCGTCCTCGCCTATTCCGGCGGGCTGGATACATCCATCATCATCCCCTGGCTGAAAGAGAACTACAACAACCCCGAGATCATCGCCGTCTCCGGCAACGTGGGACAGGCCGACGAGCTGGAAGGGCTGGAGGAGAAGGCCCTGAAAACCGGCGCCTCCAAGCTCATTGTGGCCGACCTGGTGGACGAGATGGTGGACGACGTCATCATCCCCTCCATGATGATGGGGGCCAAATACGAGGACTATCTGCTGGGCACCGCCTTCGCCCGGCCCATCATCGGCAAGAAGCTGGTGGAGATCGCCCTGGCTGAGGGGGCCGACGCCGTCTGCCACGGCTGCACCGGCAAGGGCAACGACCAGGTCCGGTTTGAGCTGGCCATCAAACGCTTTGCCCCCACCATGAAGATCATTGCCCCCTGGCGGGAGTGGGACATCAAGGGCCGGGACGAGGAGATCGACTATGCCGAGGCCCACAACGTCCCCCTGAAGATCAGCCGGGAGACCAACTACTCCAAGGACAAGAACCTGTGGCACCTGAGCCATGAGGGCCTGGACCTGGAGGACCCCGCCAACGAGCCTCAGTATGACAAGCCCGGCTTCCTGGAGATGGGCGTGTCCCCCATGCAGGCTCCCGACCAGGCCACCTACGTTACCTTGGACTTTGAAAAGGGGGTACCGGTGGCCCTCAACGGCGAGAAGATGAAGGCCTCCAAGATCATCGAGGGGCTCAATCAGCTGGGCGGCGCCAACGGCATCGGCCTGCTGGATATTGTGGAAAACCGGCTGGTGGGCATGAAGGACCGGGGGGTTTACGAGACCCCCGGCGGCACCATCCTCTATCGGGCCCACGAGGTGCTAGAGATGATCACCCTGGATAAAGACACCAAACACATGAAGCAGAAGCTGGCCATCGACTTTGCCGACCTGCTGTACAACGGCAAGTGGTTTACCCCCCTGCGGGAGGCCCTCCAGGCTTTCGCCGTGGACACCCAGAAGCACGTCACCGGCACGGTGAAGCTGAAGCTCTATAAGGGCAACATCATCACCTCCTCCGTCACCTCTCCTGAGAGCCTGTACTCGGAGAAGCTGGTCACCTTCGAGGAGAGCGACTACAACCAGGATGACGCCACCGGCTTCATCAACCTCTGGGGCCTGCCGGACACGGTGCAGGCACTGCGGGAGCTTGGTAAACTTTGAGACGGGGAAATTTTGAACCCGCTTCGCTGGGCTTCAAAATTTGCGCGTTGCAGTCCGAACCGCGCCTGGCGGGGCCAGGCACGCCCGGACTGATCAGGATTTTTTCCCCGGCGGAGCCGGCGAAAAAATAGATTGCATTGGATTTCCCGCCCTGCGGGGCGGGAAACTCTGCGAGGCTTTTCGGGCTGTGCCCCGGTTGGGGGCAAGTCCGAGGCCAGTATGACAGGAAAACCATGGCGGGGGCAGGATCTGCAGGTCCTGCTCTGCGCCGTTCTATGGAAAGGATTCGTTTGCTATGAAATTATGGGCTGGACGGTTTCAGAAGGAGACCGATGACAAGGTCAACGACTTTAACTCCTCCATTTCCTTTGACGCCCGGCTGTACCGGCAGGACATCACCGGGTCCATCGCCCACGCCACCATGCTGGGGGAACAGGGCATCATCGCCAAGGAGGAGGCGGAGAAGATCGTAACCACCTTAAAGACTCTCCTGGAGGAGATCGAGGAAGGCAAGGTGGAATTCACCAAGGACAGCGAGGATATCCACATGAACATGGAGGTCCTGCTGACCCAGCGAATCGGAGCCACAGGCAAGCGGCTGCACACCGCCCGCAGCCGGAATGACCAGGTGGCCCTGGACTTCCGCCTCTTTGTCAAGGAAGAGATTCCCGTCATTGTGGGGATGCTGCTGGACCTGGAGAAAGCCCTTCTCCGCCAGGCCGAGAGCAACCTGGACGCCATCATGCCCGGCTACACCCACCTCCAGCGGGCCCAGCCCATCACCTTCGCCCACGCCATGATGGCCTATGCCAACATGTTCCGCCGGGACATCACCCGGTTAGAGGACTGCCGGGCCCGGCTGGATGAGTCCCCCTTGGGGTCCGGGGCCCTGGCCACCTCCACCCATCCCGTGGACCGGTTCCGCACGGCAGAGCTGCTGGGCTTTTCAAAACCCATGGACAACTCCCTGGACGGGGTGTCCGACCGGGACTTTGCCATTGAGTTTCTCTCTGCCTGCTCCATCCTGATGATGCACCTGTCCCGGTTCTCGGAGGAGCTCATTCTCTGGTGCAGCTGGGAGTTTCAGTTCATCACGCTGGACGACGCCTACGCCACCGGCTCCTCCATCATGCCCCAGAAGAAAAACCCCGACGTGGCCGAGCTGGTCCGGGGAAAAACCGGGCGGGTATACGGCGCCCTCATCACCCTGCTCACGGTGATGAAAGGCATCCCCCTGGCCTATAATAAGGACATGCAGGAGGACAAGGAGCCGGTGTTTGACACCATTGACACCGTAGAGCTCTGCCTGCCCGTCTTCACCGCCATGATCGACACTCTCACGGTCAACCGGGCCAACATGCGCCGGGCCGCCAACGGCGGTTTTATCTCCGCCACCGACTGCGCCGACTACCTGGCCAAAAAGGGCATGCCCTTCCGGGAAGCCTACGGCATCGTGGGCAAGCTGGTGGGGCACTGTATGGACACCGGCCACTCCCTGGAGACCCTCCCCCTGGAGGAGTATCAAAAGGTCTCCCCCTATTTCCAGGCCGACGTCTACGACGCCCTCTCCTTAGAAACTTGTGTGGAAGGACGGAAGGTCTACGGTGGACCGGCTCCGGAGGCAGTGAAAGTCCAAATGGAACACCTCAAGCAGTTTATCCAGGAGCGTGAAGCATGAAACCTGTGATTTTCATCGACGGACGGGAGGGCACCACCGGCCTGCAAATCTACGACCGGCTGACCCCCCGCCAGGATATCGAGCTTCTTCTCATTGACGAGGAAAAGCGCAAGGACCCGGCGGAACGGAAGAAATGCCTCAACGCCGCCGACCTGGTCTTCCTGTGCCTGCCCGACGAGGCGGCCCGGGAGGCGGTGGCCATGATTGACAATCCCAACACCCGGGTGATCGACGCCTCCACCGCCCACCGCACCGCCCCTGGTTGGGACTACGGGTTTCCTGAGCTCTCCCCCCACCATCGGGCGCGGATCGCCTGTTCCAAGCGGGTGGCCAACCCGGGCTGCCACGCCTCTGGCTTCATTGCCTCCGTGTATCCCCTGGTCCAGTTGGGTCTGATTCCCCCGGACCATCCCCTGTGCGCCTACTCCCTGACCGGTTACTCCGGCGGAGGCAAGAAGCTCATCGCGGAGTATCAGGACCCCCATCGGGACCCCCGGCACGCCTCCGCCCGCATCTACGGCACCAATCTCCGCCACAAGCATCTGCCGGAGATGGTCCACGTCTGCGGCCCCCCCGCCGGTCTTCCACCCCATCCTGGGGGACTATATTCAGGGCATGGCCACCACCGTCCTGCTCCGCAACGACACCCTCCCAGGCGGTCCCACCGCTTATAATATCTATAATGTCCTAGACGCCTACTACGAGGGACAAACCTTTGTCTCCGTAGCGCCCTTTGGAGGAGACGAACCCGTGATCTACTCCGATACCCTGGTCGGGACCAACCAGCTGCGGCTGATCGTCTGCGGCCACGAGGAACAAACCACCGTCACCGCTCTCTTTGACAACTTAGGCAAGGGGGCCTCCGGCGCGGCGGTCCAGAACATGAACCTGATGCTGGGTTTTGACGAGACCGCCGGCCTGGAATGACCCGCCGGGGCATCTCTCTGCCCATTCTCTCCCACACCACTCTCACCAAGGAGGTTTCTCTATTATGAATATCATCACCGGCGGTGTCACCGCCCCCAAGGGTTTTCAGGCCGCGGGCATCCACTGCGGCATCAAAGACAACTTCACCACGCCCCAGCCTGACAAAAAGGACCTGGCCATGATCCTCTCCTCCGTCCCCTGCGCTGCCGCGGGCACGTATACCCGCAATGTGGTCAAAGCCGACCCGGTGATCCTCACCAAGGAGCACCTGGCCGACCACCAGGCCCGGGGGATCATTTTTGACAGCGGCAACGCCAACGCCTGCGCCCCCAAGGGCAGGGAGAACGCCCAGCGGATGGCCCAGGCCGCCGCTGCCGCCACCGGCCTGCAGCCCCAGGACTTCGCCGTCTGCTCCACCGGCATCATCGGTGTGGAGCTGAACATCCAGGCCATTGAGAAGGGGGTTCCCTCCCTGGTCGCCGCTCTGGCGGACACCCCCCAGGCCTCCCTGGACGCCGCCCACGCCATCCTCACCACTGACCTGAAGGTGAAGGAGATTGCCGTCACCGTGGAACTGGGGGGCAAAACCGTCACCATCGGGGCCATCGCCAAGGGCTCCGGCATGATCCACCCCAACATGGGCACCATGCTCTGCGGCATCACCACCGACTGCGCCATTGACGGGGCCCTCCTGCAGGACATGCTCCGCCAGGTGGTCACCAAGACCTTTAACCGCATCACCGTGGACGGGGACACCTCCACCAACGACACCTGCGTCGTTCTGGCCAATGGCCTGGCGGGCAACCCCGCCATCACTGGTCCCGGGGAGGACTACGACATTTTCTTTGCCGCCCTGCGCCACGTCTGCGAGTACGAGGCCAAGATGATCGCCAGCGACGGCGAGGGCGCCGGCCGGCTCATCACCTGCACCGTGATGGGAGCCGAGACCGAGGAGCAGGCCGAGCAGATGGCCAAGGCCGTGGTCCGCTCTCCCCTGGTGAAATGCGCCGTTTTCGGCACCGACGCCAACTGGGGGCGGGTGCTGTGCGCCATCGGCTATTCCGGGGCGCAGTTTGATCCCAAGGACGTGGAGGTGAAGTTCCTCTCCCGGGCAGGAGAACTGCTGGTGTGCGCTGGCGGGCAAGGGGTGGCCTTTGACGAGGCACTGGCCAAGCAGGTCCTGTCGGAGGACGAGGTGGTCATCCAGGTGACCCTCACCAGCGGCAGCGCCACCTGCTCCTGCTGGGGCTGTGACCTGACCTACGACTACGTGAAAATCAACGGCGACTACCGCAGCTAATCCCAAAAGAGAGGACTCTCCCATGGACATGAACAATTATATGGAGCGCTCCACCGTCCTGGTGGAGGCGCTGCCCTACATTCAAAAATGGTACGGAAAGACCATTGTCATCAAGTACGGCGGCAACGCCATGATCTCCGAGGAGCTCCGCAGCGCGGTGATCAGCGACATCATCCTGCTCCACCTGGTGGGCGTCCGCGTGGTGATGGTCCACGGCGGCGGGCCGGAGATCGGCCACATGCTGGAAAAGGTGGGCAAGCAGTCCCGGTTCGTGGACGGCCTGCGGTACACCGACGAGGAGACCATGGACATCGTCCAGCAGGTCCTCTGCGGCAAGGTGAACAAGCACCTGGTCTCCATCATCAACAATCTGGGAGGCAAGGCCATCGGCCTGTGCGGCCTGGACGGGGCCCTCTTCCAGGCCAAGAAGCTGGACGAGAAGTACGGCCTGGTGGGTAAGATCGTCAAGGTGGCCCCTCAGGTGGTCAACGACGCCCTCAGCTGCGGCTACATCCCCGTGATTTCCACCGTGGCCCTGGGCATTGACAACGATACCGCCTACAACATCAACGCCGATACGGCGGCCGCCGAGCTGGCCATCTCCCTGGGGGCGGAGAAGCTCATTCTCCTCACCGATGTCCGCGGCGTGCTCCGGGACCCCAAGGATGACAGCACCCTGATCCGGCAGATCCGGCTGGAGGAGGTCCCCTCCCTGCTCTCCAGCGGGGTTATCGGCGGCGGGATGATTCCCAAAATCCAGTGCTGTGTCAACGCCCTGGAACACGGGGTCCACCGCACCCATATTTTAGATGGACGGATTCCCCACTCCATCCTCACTGAGATGCTGTCCCATCAGGGGATTGGGACGATGCTGTGGGAGTGAAAGAAGAATTTTGGGACCCGCTGCGCTGGGCTCCCAAAATGGGGAGACGACAGCCGACTGCGCGCACGGCCCCTTTGGGGTCGCACACTTGCGGCTGAGAAGTATGTTTTTCCCGGCGGAGCCGGGGAAAACATGGATTAGAAGTTCTTTCCCACCCTGCGGGGCGGGAAACTCTGCGAGGCTTTTTGTAAGAGGAAAGGAGTGTGGGGATTGTGACCTTTGCAGAATTGAAGGCCCTGGATGAGACCTATGTGATGCATACCTATGGGCGGTTTCCAGTGGACATTGACCACGGGCAGGGCGCCACCCTGTACAGTCTGTCGGGGCGGAAATACATCGACTTTACCAGCGGCATCGGGGTTAATTCCCTGGGATATGGCAACCCCAAGTGGATGGCCGCCATTACAGAGCAGATTGGGAAGCTGGGGCATATCTCCAATCTGTTTTATACCCAGCCCGGGACCTTGCTGGCCCAGCAGCTGTGCACCCGCAGCGGAATGGACAAGGTCTTTTTCGGCAACTCCGGGGCGGAGGCCAACGAGGCCATGATCAAAGTGGCCCGGAAGTACAGCTTCGACAAGTACGGCAAGGGCCGCAGCACCATTCTCACCCTGAACCGCTCCTTCCATGGGCGGACCATCACCACCCTCACCGCCACCGGGCAGGAGAGCTATCACAACTATTTCTTCCCCTTCAACGAGGCTTTCCGCTACGCCGACCCCACTCTGGAGAGCATCCAGGCCCAGGCGGGGGACGACGTGTGCGCGGTCATGGTAGAACTCATCCAGGGGGAGGGCGGCCTGCGCCCCCTGGAGGTCTCCATGGTCCAGTCCCTGGCCGCCCTGTGCCGGGAGAAGGACTGGCTGCTGCTGGTGGACGAGGTCCAGACCGGCATCGGCCGCACCGGCAGCCTGTTCGCCTTCCAGCAGTTCGGCATCCAGCCGGATGTGGTCTCCTTCGCCAAGGGGATCGCCGGCGGCCTGCCCTTGGGTGGTATCCTCACCAACGAGAAGTGCGCCGGGGTCCTCACCCCTGGAACCCACGGCTCCACCTTCGGAGCCAACCCCGTCTCCACTGCCGCGGGCCTGGCGGTGCTGGAGACCATGGACCAGCCCTTCCTGGACCAGGTCCGGGAGAAGGGCGCCTACCTCCGGGCGGGCATCCAGGCCATCGGCAGCCCGGAACTGGGGGATGTTGTGGGCATGGGCCTCATGCTGGGCATTGATGTAAAGGGCCCCCGGACCAACAAGGAACTGGCCGCTCTGCTCATCGACCACGGCCTGCTGTGCCTCACCGCCGGGGACCGGCTGCGCCTGCTGCCGCCCCTAGTCATCACCAAGGAGGAAATGGACGAGGGCCTGGCCATTCTGAAGCAGACCCTCATGGGATAAGAGAAAAAGGAGAACACATCCATGAAAAAAGACCTGCTGAAGCTGCTGGACCTGTCCAGCCAGGACATTCTCACCATTTTAGACACCGCCGACCAGCTCAAGGCCATGAAAAAAGCGGGTATCCAGCACCCCTTCCTGGCCGGGAAAACCCTGGCCATGATCTTTGAGAAGAGCTCCACCCGCACCCGGGTCTCCTTTGAGACCGGCATGTACCAGCTGGGGGGCAACGCCATTTACCTCTCCGACAAGGACAGCCAGATCGGCCGCAACGAGCCGGTAGAGGACACCGCCCGGGTGCTCTCCCGGTTCTGTGATGGCATCATGATCCGCACCTTTGCCCAGGAAGAGGTGGAGACCCTGGCCAAATACGCCTCCATCCCCGTGATCAACGGCCTGACCGACTTCTGCCACCCCTGCCAGGTGCTGGCCGATCTCATGACCATCCGGGAGCACAAGGGCAAGCTGGCCGGCCTGAAGCTGTGCTACATCGGTGATGGCAACAACATGGCAAACTCCCTCATCGTGGGCGGCCTCAAGTGCGGCATGACGGTGTCCATCGCCTGCCCCGATGCCTACCGCCCGGACCCTGCCGTTCTGGACTTTGCCCAGCAGTATCCCGGCATGCTCCAGTGCACCCCGAACATCCTGGCCGCCGCCAAGGACGCCGACGTCCTGTACACCGACGTGTGGGCCTCCATGGGACAGGAGGGCGAGTCCAGCCAGCGTAAGCTGGTCTTTGAGGGCTATCAAATCAACGACGCCGTTATGGCCGCCGCCCATCCCGGCGCCATGGTCCAGCACTGCCTGCCCGCCCACCGGGGAGAGGAGATCACCGCAGCGGTCTTTGAGGCCCACGCCGACGAGATCTTCGACGAGGCGGAAAACCGCCTCCACGCCCAAAAGGCCGTGCTGTATCTGCTCATGAAATAACGGAACCTGCC
>ERZ773188.3703-NODE-3703-length-12481-cov-6.416948_pt1 | contig 12481 bp, 9 predicted proteins | sample MGYA00581011_ERZ773188 | MGnify/ENA primary metagenome ERZ773188 (study PRJEB29015, sample SAMEA2737798) | human gut metagenome | biome: human gut; feature: human-associated habitat; material: faeces | place: China | collected 2012 ...
TTGATTACTTGCCGAGGCTAATCTTCTTGTTGACATTTACAACCTCTGCAAAAAGGGCAGCTACAACTGCCAGTGTCATTACTAATACCATCATAATAGTTATCCTTTCTTTACTTTAATTATTCGTTATCTATCTTTTCGAGTGCAAAGGTAATGCCTTTTTGTGTACGCACACAATGTTTTTGGGAAAAACTTCAAAAAAGGGCCGTTTTCTTGATTTTCATCAAATTCTGTCATAGGAAACAGGGCAAAATGACATGTCAATCCAGGTTTTCTCAATCTTTAGAACACTCGTATTTACGATGAAACACCAGGAGACAGAAGGCTCCAGCCAATGCCATCGGTACACCGATGAGCGCAGGGTAATTATATCCCAATCCCATCGCCACGGGGATTCCGCCCAAGAAGGCACCCAGGGCATTGCCCAGATTGAAGGCTGCCTGAATGCAGCAACCGCCTAGCATCTCGCCACCTTCGCTGTGCTTCACAATGAGAAACTGCTCTGGCGAACCTATACCGAAAAGGCAGGCACAACTGATAAACATCATCGCTGCCGATACCCAACCGATATGCGACAGAAAGAAGGTAGCCAGCAAGGCTGCGGCAGCCAGGAACTGCAGATAGCAGGTAAAGCGGCCCGGCTTGAACCTGTCTGCCAGCAAGGCACTCACCTGGTTTCCTACCACCATTCCCAAACCGGCAAGAATCATCAGCACAGAGATACTTGCCGCATGGAATCCACCATCTATCTGCAAAAGCGGAGAGATATAACTGAACCAGCAGAGAATACCGCCGTTGCCCAGGAAAGTAGCAGCGATGATAAGCCAGGGAGCCAGATGGCGCATAAAACGGAACTGCGCCTTCATACCCTTGTTAGGCAGAGCCTCTACATCAGGAACCCACTTGTAAATCATATAGAGCGTGATGACGCCCAACGCCACCGACATGAGAAAAGGCACTCGCCAGGAGATGGTATGACTCAGGAAGGTGCCCAGCGGAACACCCAGCAGATTGGCAAACGGCATACCGGCACACATCATCGCCACCGCCTTGGTACCCTTTCCCTCCTTTGCCATCTTCACCGCCACGATGGTAGCCGTACCGAAATAGGCACCATGAGGAAGTCCCTGAATGAAGCGGGCACAAAGCAGAAGCCCGTAACTAGGGGCTATCGTAGCGATGATGGCTCCCAGAATCACCAGCGAAGTAAGAAACAAGAGTATATTCTTGGGGCGATACTTATGCATCAATATCAGCGAGAAAGCACCGGCGCATACACCCAGTGCATAGATAGAGATGAGATGACCAGCCTGAGGGATGGACACATTCATGTTGTGCGCCACATCGGTGAGAATTCCCTCAATAATAAATTCTGCGATGCCCAGGGTAAATGTACCCAAGGCGAGTGCAAACAATCCTTTTTTCATACGTTAATTATCCTTATCTTTTTATCCTAAGTTTGTTTTCAGGGTGCAAAATTACAAAAATCTCTACACATATAAATGATAAGGGGGCAAAAACTTTGCCCTTTCAAGATTTATTAGTAATTTTGCACTCAAAAATAAAAAGAAGAGGGATGAAGCGGATGCTGAATCCCTCTTTCATCATCAACAATAAGTAGAATGCCTATGCTGAATATTGCAGAATATTTTCCAATTACCGACCCTACGCTGATCTTCTTCGTAGTGCTCCTCATCATCCTCTTTGCCCCTATCATCATGGGTAAACTCAGAATCCCCCATATCATCGGAATGGTGCTGGCGGGTATCCTCGTGGGCAAATACGGACTGAACATCCTGGAACGAGATGCATCTTTCGAGCTGTTCGGCAAGGTGGGACTCTACTACATTATGTTCCTCGCCGCCCTGGAGATGGACATGGAGGGTATGAAGAAAAACAAATCGCGGCTCATCATCTATGGTCTGCTCACCTGCTTCATTCCCTTCTTCCTCACCTTCGGCATGAGCATCTGGTTGCTGCACTATTCCATCAGGGCATCGTTTCTGCTGAGCTGCATCATGGCTTCCAATACCCTGATAGCCTACCCTATTGTTTCCAGATATGGTCTGCAGCAGAAACCGAGCGTTACGCTGAGCGTGGGTTCCAGCATGCTTTCGCTCCTGATAGCGCTCATTATGCTGGCAGGTCTCGTTGCCTCGTTCTCCAAGCACGACGGCGTTCTCTTCTGGCTTTTCTTCGCCGCCAAGTTTGCCGCATACTGCGGAATAATGATATTCTTGATACCGCGACTCACAAGATGGTTTCTGCGTCGGTACAGCGATTCGGTGATGCAGTTTATCTTCGTGATGGCGATGCTCTTCATGAGTGCGGCTCTCTCGCAGATGGTGGGCATCGAGGGCGTGTTCGGTGCCTTCTTTGCGGGTCTTATTTTAAATAGGTATATCCCGCACGTGTCTCCGCTGATGAACCGACTGGAGTTTACGGGCAATGCGCTCTTCATCCCTTACTTTTTGATAGGTGTGGGCATGCTCATCAACGTGGGACTGCTTTTCCAGGGCAGTCATATCCTTTGGGGCATCTTCTGCATCGTGTTCTTCGGAACCTTGGGAAAAGCCATCGCAGCCTATGCTGCCTGCTTCGGATTCCGGTTGCCGCTGTCATCGGGTCACATGATGTTCGGTTTGACTTCTGCCCATGCCGCCGGCAGTATCGCCATGGTGATGGTGGGTATGAACCTCCTGGTGGGTCCGAACACCTATCTTGTGAACGATGACATGCTGAATGGTGTGGTAATGATGATTCTCTGCACCTGCGTCATCTCTTCGATGCTCACCGACTGGAGTTCCAGAAAGATTATCCTCCGCGACAAGGAGCTTCCAGATGCCGAGGATACCAAGAAGGCAAGCGATGAGAAGATTCTCATACCGGTGAAGTATCCGGAATATGCTGATAATCTGATGAGTCTCGCCTTCCTGGTGAGAAATCAGAAACTGAACAGAGGACTGGTCTGCCTGAACGTAGTGTATGATGACAAGGATATGCGATACAAGCAGGAACAGGGCCGACAGCTGCTGGATCATTGCAGTCAGCTTGCCGCAGCCACGGATGTGATGACGCAGACGCAGGTCCGCATCGCAGCCAATATCGCCAACGGCATCAAGCATGCCTTCAACGAGTTCCAGTGTTCCGAAATCATCATCGGCATGCACATGCATCCGGAGGTTTCGCCTAAGTTCTGGGGAGAGTTTCATCAGAGTCTCTTCAATGGTCTGAGCCGTCAGATCATCATGGCACGCATCAAGCAGCCGCTCAATACCATTCGCCGAATACAGGTGGCAGTACCATCGAGGGCAGAATTTGAACCGGGTTTCTACCGCTGGGTAGAGCGACTGGCGCGCCTGTCAGGCAATTTGGATTGCCGCATCCAGTTCCACGGCAGGGAGGAGACCCTGGCACTCATCAATGAGTACATCACCAACCGACATCAGGAAGTAAGAGCCGAATACACCCTGATGCAGCATTGGAACGAGATGCCTCAGCTTGCCTCCCACATGAGCAAGAACCATCTCTTTGTGGTGGTGACAGCCCGCAAGGGAACCGTTTCCCACAAGTCGGCATTAGAGCGACTGCCGGAAGAGCTAACCCGCTTCTTCTCGGGCACGAACCTGATGATTATCTTCCCAGACCAGCACGGAGATTCATCGGGCAATGTACTGACATTTGCCGAGCCTCAGCACCAGGAGGAAATCAGTGCCTACGTGGCATTCAACCAATGGTTCAAAAAGAAATTCAGAAAATAACAAAATCAAAGTATTGATGGCTTGAGATTGTTATGGTCTAACCTATTTACATTTTACAAATGGAAACAATAAATTTCTTGGAATTCGGGCGGCAGAACAACAACTGCTATGTTATGGACGAAGGGTTTACCCTTTGGAAAATAATACGCAAAGAAAATGAGTTGCCTATCTTTCGGGGAGAAAATGGCAATCATTTATTCGTGCATATTCTCGTTCTATCGGGAGAGCTAAAGGCTGAATGGACAGGCATTCTGTATCCATTGACGAAAAACAGTTTTGCTGATTTTATTGATGGACGTTCTCTGGAAATACGAGATATATCCGAAGATATCCAAGCGTATGTACTGTTTTTTACCGCCCCGTTCATCGCTTCCCTGATGAAAAATACAGCGCCGTTTCCGCCTTCGTATATATTACACACGAAGGCATGGCCTGTATCTGTACTATCTTCTGAAGTGACAGAACGCATACAAAAAAGAATGAGCTACATTGTGGAGTCTTTAAAAGACGAAAGCCACCACTTCTATACAGAAATGATGAATTGTACTTTGCAAATCTACATGATGGACATAGCCAACGAATTTATCCGGCAGGAAAACGAAGGTGGAGCACAGATGGAAGTTAGCCGCAAACACATCCTATTCAAGCAATTTACTGGCCTTCTGATTACACATATACGGGAAGAACATTCAGCCAACTGGTATGCTTCCCAATTATGTGTTACCCCTCAGTATCTCAATAGAGCAATAAAAAGCATAACACAAAAAACAGTTTATGAGCATATCAGTATTGCGCTGACAGGAAGCATCATAGAGCAGTTGGAGATTTCAGAAAAACCCATTTCGCAGATTGCCGAAGATTTTCATTTCCCAGATTTGGCTACGATGACCAAATTCTTCAAGAGAAAGATGGGAAAGACGCCCACGGAATACAGAAAAAGTGCGAGAGCTTAAATCTATCACAGACTTGACTCTCGCACTATATATAATATAAATAGTTATTGAATACCTCCTCCTAAAGCTTGATAGAGGCTTATTACCCCTTCTATCTCATCATATTTATCAGAAACTTCTGACAACTGCGCATCCAGAAGTGTCTGCTGAGCAGTAAGTACCTCAAGATAGTTAGTACTGCCATGCGTCATCAGAAGCTGTGTACTGCGCAGAGCCGTATTCAAAGCCTCAACTTTCTCATAATCCAGTTTCAGACTTTTCCGCGCAATCTGCCACTGGGTCAACGCATTGTTTACTTCAGCTCCAGCATCCAGCAGTTTTTGCTGGAAAGCAACTAGGGCTTCCTGTTGCTTCGCTTGGGCTATCTTCAGGTTGGCTACATTATTTCCTTTATCAAAGAGCGGCTGCACCAGCGATCCCAGCGCAGTGAGCAACCATTTGCCCGGATTAACAATACCAGCACCAGAACTATTGGTCCATCCGGCAGAACCGCTCAAGGTAATCTGCGGATAAAAGGCAGAGCGGGCCTTATTGGTTGCATAAAAAGCCTCAGCCAACTGCCATTCTGCCTGTCGCACATCAGGACGCTTACTGAGCAACTGTACAGGAACTCCAACCGACCATTTTTCAGGGAACGAAAGTTCCAGCAACTGCCCCCGTTTAATATCAGAAGGTGCAATGCCTACCAATGTAGAGAAGGAATTCTCCAGTTCGTGCATCTGTTTTTCCAACGACAGCGCAGAAGATTCCGCATCCAGTCTGTTAGCCTCCGCCTGTGCCACGGCAGCTTCATCCTTTTCTCCGGCACGTTTCAAAGCCTTCATTATACGCACATTCTCTCCCCACTTACGTGCAGCATCCCGAGTGATAGCCAGTTTTCTATCCAGCGCAAGGAGCGAGTAATAGGTTTCAGCAATGGTAGCCACCAGTTGTGTCTGTACCGCCTGCTCGTATGCCCTACTGGCTTCCAGTGCAGCCAAGCTTCCTTTCTTGGCATTGCGTAGCCCTCCAAAAGCATCAATCTCCCATTCTGCCGTACCTCCCAGCGAATAGGTTTTCGATGGTTTTGCCCCACCGAAACTACTCAGTGAGCCTTCTGGCGTCAGCGATACTGATGGCAGAAAAGCCTGGCGAGAGGCTTGCAACGATGCCTGTGCCTCTTGCGTGAGAAGCCGTGCCGTCTGAATATCACTGTTCTTTTCCAATCCCACCTCTATCCATTTTACCAGCTGAGAATCTGTAAAGAGTTCTCGCCATGAAAGATTGGCTATAGAGGAAGTATCCTGCAGGCATCCCGGCACATCACGGTAAAGGCTGTCAACCGTGAGCGTTTCCGAACGCTGGTAATTTGTGTATATTCCGCAGCCACAGAACAACAACAAGGCCGGCAGGAAAAATATTATCCGTTTATAGTTCATATTTTCTTCTATTTAATTAATTCTTCTCCTCTAAAAGAGGTTCTGTCCTTATCTCCTGTTCTCTATGTCGCCGTTTAGGCATTACCCTCTCTTCTATAGTCTGGAAAACGATGAAAAGCACAGGAACAACAAACAGTAAAGCAACCGTTCCTATCAGCATACCACCTACAGTACCCACACCAAGCGAGATATTGCCATTGGCACCCGCACCAGTTGCTATTACCAATGGGAAGAGACCGATGATCATTGTCAGGGCAGTCATCAGGATAGGACGCAGTCGGACAGCAGCAGCCGAAAGAGCAGCCTGAACTATGGTCATACCATGGCGGCGGCGCTCGGAAGCATACTCCGTAACAAGGATGGCCGTCTTAGCCAACAGTCCAATCAGCATGATGAGTCCCGTTTGCATATATACATTATTCTCTACACCGAACATCTTGGCGAACAAGAAACTACCCATCAATCCGAATGGAATGGAGAGCATTACCGCCAAAGGAACGAACAGACTTTCGTAGAGAGAACAAAGGATGATATAGATAAACAAGACACAGATAACGAAAATGACAACAAAGGATGTGCCCGAAGAAGCCTCCTCACGGGATGTACCTCCAAACTCATATCCGTATCCTGCAGGCAGCGTCTTCTTTGCCACTTCGCGCACTGCCTCGATAGCATCACCCGAACTGTATCCCTGGGCAGGTGTAGCATTCACCGATATGGTGCTGAAAAGATTAAATCGGCTCAGAATCTCAGGACCATAGGTTTTGGATAAAGTAACAAACTGTCCAACAGGTGCCATGCTTCCAGAAGAGGAACGCACGTACATATTATCCAGAGATTCCTTGTTCAATCTGTATTCCGGCTTTGCCTGTACCATCACACGATAAATCTTAGAGAAACGGTTTATGTTTGAAGCATAATTACCGCCCACATAACAAGACAAGACATCCAGTACATCCGATGGAGAAATACCAGCACGCTTGCAACGTGCCGCATCCACTTCCACAAGATATTGAGGGAAACGGGTATCAAATGTAGTTACTGCACTTTGAATTTCCGGACGTTTGTTCAATGCCGCAATGAACTCTTTGGTATGCGAATAGAGCGTACTGATGTCGCCACCTTTCTGATCCTGCACGTAGATTTCAAGACCATTGGTCATACCATAACCCATAATCATAGGTGGAGAAAAGACGAATACCTGTGCATTCTTGATATCAGCAGTCCGCGCCATCACTTCAGCCATAACGGCATCCTTGCTGTTCTCATCACCTTTGCGTTCATCCCAATCTTTGAGACGCACGATGAGCGTACCACCCGCACTGCTTTGTCCGCTACCCATCATATTATAACCTCCGATGGTGGAATACAGATATATCTGCGGAATTCCACTGATACGCTTCTCAACCTCCTTCATGATGCTTTTGGTTTCAGAAAGCGTACTACCTGGTGCAGTGGTAACAGAAACAAACAGTGTTCCCGTATCCTCATCCGGAACCAATCCGGTTTTGGTGGTCTTGACCAATACAGCCAACAAGATACAATTCACAGCGAGTGCTACTCCTACCAGCCATTTGCGGCGGAAGAAGAACTTCACACCCATTTTATACTTGTTGACCAGACGGCCGAAAGCAGTATTAAAAGCGATGTGGAAACGAGACGAGAAACTTATCTTTTTACCTTCTTCTGCCTGCATGTGGGGTGTCATGATGAGAGCACAGAGTGCCGGACAGGTAGTCAAGGCGTTCAATGCCGATATACCCACAGCTACAGCCATCGTCAAACCGAATTGCGTATAAAAGGTACCCGTAGTTCCACCCATAAAACTAACCGGAATAAACACAGCCATGAAGACCAGTGAAGTGGTAACGATGGCCGAGGTTATTCCCCCCATCGCATCCATTGTTGCCTTGTAAGGCGATTTATACCCCTCATCAAACTTCGCCTGCACAGCTTCCACCACCACGATGGAGTCATCAACCACCGTACCGATGACCAGAACCAAGGCAAAAAGAGTCAGCAGATTGATGCTGAATCCCGCCACATAGAGGAAAGCAAACGTACCCACCAGGGAAACCACGATACCTACTAAAGGAATAAACGTAGAACGCACACTCTGCAGGAAGACATAGACCACGATGATAACCAGGAGAATCGCCTCGATGAGCGTCTTGATGACATTCTTGACTGAAGCATCGAGGAACGATTTGATACTCATCATCGTATCCAGTTTCAGACCATCAGGCAAATCGGCTCGGATTTCATCCGCCATTTTATTGATTTCCTTTATGATTTCGTTGGCGTTGGATCCGGCAGTCTGCATCACCATAAACGTAGCTCCAGGATAGCCAGACACGCCACCGCTGAAATTATACGATGTGGTACCCAACTCTATATCTGCCACATCCTTCAAGCGTAAAGTATTGCCGTCGTCTGCGGTTCGGACAACCAAATCTCCCAATTCCTCGCTGGTTTCATAGCGTCCCCGATATTTCAAGGTGTATTGGAATGTATTCTGAGAATCCTCACCAAGAGTACCGGTAGAAGCCTCTATATTCTGTTCGCCCAATATGGTAATGATATCCGATGGAACAAGCCCATACTGTGCCATCACATCAGGTTTCAACCAGATGCGCATAGCATAGTCGTTACCCATCACCATCACTTCTCCTACACCAGAAATACGCTGGATGCGAGGAACAACATTTATCTTGAGATAGTTGGCAAGGAATTTCTCATCATAGTCGCCTTTGGTACTATAAAGCGACATCAGCATCAGCTGGCTATTCTGTCTTTTCTGTGCAGTGACTCCTATCTTCGTCACTTCACTTGGAAGTGTACCCTGTGCCTTGGTCACACGGTTCTGTACGTTGACAGTGGCCATGTCTGGATCTGTACCCTGCTTGAAATAAACATTGATAGTGGCGCTACCGGTATTAGAGGCCGTGGAAGTCATGTACATCATATTTTCCACACCATTGATTTCTTCCTCCAGTGGCACGATAACCGCTTTCTGCACGGTTTCGGCACTTGCGCCCGTATAAGTGGCAGACACCTGTACGGTTGGAGGAGCAATATCCGGATATTGTTCCATCGGAAGATTCACGAGTCCGATGATTCCCAGCATCAGTATCAGTGCCGAAATACATGCCGCCAATATCGGACGATCTATAAACAGTTTCGCTTTCATATTATTTTCTCCTATCTTTTCGTGTAGCAGTTGGGGCAGATGCAGTTTGATTTACCGAAATACCATTACTGAGCAATCCGGCTCCTTCTGCAATGATGACATCACCCATATTCAGACCTGATTCCACGATATACTCCTTTCCATCATTGACTTCAAACACCTTAACTTGGGTTGATTGTGTTTTACCATCTACAACCTTATAGACAAAGACCTTATCTTGCAATTCGTATGTAGCTGTCTGCGGAATGACCATACAGTTCTTTTTCGTATAAGGGAACTTTATATTTCCGGTACTACCGCTGCGCAGTATATTCTTGGAATTCGGAAAAACAGCCCTCAGGGTCACAGAGCCTGTCGAGGTGTCTATCATACCACTGATGGCATCAATGTGGCCTTTTTCCTGATATTCACTTCCATCACTTAACAGAAGCTTAACTTCCGGCATGGTCTTCAAGGCATCTGTCAGCGAACCGTTCTGGCGCGAAAGTGCAAGTATCTGTTTTTCCGTCATAGAGAAATAGGCATACATCTCACTATTGTCTGAAACTGAAATCATAGGAGAGGACATGGAAGAACTGACCAAATCACCTACGCGATACGAACTCATTCCGGCTATGCCATCCACCGGACTTTTTATTACCGTATAGGAAAGATTATTACGAGCGTTTAACAGTTCTGCCCGAGCCTGCGCCAAAGTGGCGTTAGCCGAACGGAGCGAGTTGCGCGCCGTCTGCAGGTCAAACTGAGAAACCACATTCTCCTTAAAGAGTTCCTCCTTGCTGTCAACAGTCATCTTGGCCGTTGCAACACTCGCCTCCGCCACTTCTACATTCGCCTTCGCAGTTCTCAGAGCAGCTTTATAAGGAACCTGGTCGATGATGAACAAGGTCTGCCCTTTTTTCACGGCAGCACCCTCTTTTACTAAAACAGCAGTAATCAATCCTGAAATCTGAGGATAAACTCCCACATCCTGTTTACCTTGAATGGTAGCCGAGAAAGTGGAGTACACCGTTCTGTCAGAAAGAGTTACTTTCTGCGTTTTGTAATCACTACCGGCAGTCTGGCTCTTTTGCTCCTTACAGGAAGTAACAAGGACCAAGATACATGTCAGTATCAAACTTTTAAACATTTTTTCTTTCATTTTCATAATGACTTTCTACTATAATATTATTCAGTCGTTCTTTTCCCTCACCATTATCCATGAGATAGGGCAAAAAGAGTATTGATTAAATCTCTTATATTTTTGGTGCAAAGTTAATGTTTTTCTTCGGAAGCTCTATTGTCTATAACATTCCAAGATTTGTCATAATAAAACCAAAATAAGAAAAAACGAGCAAAAAGTTGATTGTTTAAACAGAATTTGTCTATAAGAAACCTATCTTAACCAAAAAGCCTGAACAACCGTCGTTGTCCAGGCTCTATATCATGTAATCAAAACTTATAGAATCAAGTTCATGATGTACCTTATTATTTCGTATTCAAAACCAGTTTTCTGGCTTTCATCTTATCCGAAGAAACCAGCAGTTCTACTTTTCCATTTTGCTTTCCTGCTCTCAATATCACGAGAGCGGAACCCTGGAAGAGATTGCGCTGGATGGTCTTCTCCAACTGGGTCTTTCCGATATGAAGTTCATCCGAAGCGATGTTTCCATTATCCACCGCCACGATATTCGCATCGCCCTTCACGGTGAAAGTCAACTTGTCGAATGCCTTGGCATCCTTCACGTTCAGCACTCTTCTACCTTTCTTGTCCACGGCATAGACACGAACGTGCATCAGATCCTTACCGTCAGCATGCCAGTTTTCAGCATCAGGCACCAACTTCAAGGCAACAGCCTCGCCCGTAGTTCCACCTGCCGGCCTGTACCGAAGGCTCGGTTGGGCTGATACCAGATGGTATGCATCGCCTTTCCGGTTTCGCCTAAGTTCTGGGGAGAGTTCCATCAGAGTCTCTTCAACGGACTGAGCCGACAGATTATCATGGCTCGCATCAAGCAGCCGCTCAATACCATCCGCCGAGTACAGGTGGCGATACCATCGAGAGCCGAATTTGAACCGGGCTTTACCGATGGATAGAGCGACTTGCCCGACTTGCCGGTAACCTGGATTGCCGCATCCAATTCCATGGCAGGGAGGAGACGATGGCACTCATCAACGAGTACATCACCAACCGCCACCAGGAAGTACGTGCCGAATACACCCTGATGCAGCATTGGAACGAGATGGCGCAACTTGCCTCCCACATGAGCAAGAACCATCTCTTTGTGGTGGTGACAGCCCGAAAGGGAACCGTTTCCCACAAGTCGGCATTAGAGCGATTGCCGGAAGAGCTAACCCGCTTCTTCTCGGGCACGAACCTGATGATTATCTTCCCAGACCAGCACGGAGATTCATCGGGCAATGTACTGACATTTGCCGAGCCTCAGCACCAGGAGGAAATCAGTGCCTACGTGGCATTCAACCAATGGTTTAAGAAGAAGTTCAGAAAATAAAGAGAAAACAAAGAGAAAACAAAGGATACTAAAAAAGGTCGCCAGCATTTTGGTGACCTTTTTCAGTATCATATTTATTTCGTATTCAAAACCAGCTTCTTGGCTTTCATCTTTTCTCTAGCTACCGAAAGCTCTATCTTTCCTGGCTTATCGCCAGCTCGCAATATCACGAGGGCAGAACCCTGGAAGAGATTGCGCTGGATGGACTTCTCCAACTGGGTCTTTCCGATATGAAGCTCATCAGATGCGATGTTTCCATTATCCACCGCCACGATATTCGCATCGCCCTTCACGGTGAAGGTCAACTTGTCGAATGCCTTAGCATCCTTCACGTTCAGTACCCTTCTGCCCTTCTTATCTACTGCATAGATGCGAACGTGCATCAGATCCTTACCGTCAGCATGCCAGGTCTCCATATCCGGAACCAGCTTCAGAGCCACAGCCCGCCGACTTCTCCTTCTGGTCGTTATGACCGAACTCACAGATCACATAAACAGCAATTATAATTTCATTCTCCTTTCACAATCACCAGAGCATACTCATAATCAGCTACTTAAGTGTGAAAGGAGAATTCTCTGAAACAACAATAATAATCAGCAGAAAGAACTATAGATATAAGGAGAAGGCAACTTAGTCTAAAGGAGAAAGCAACTATCACAAAAGGAAT
>ERZ773188.3704-NODE-3704-length-12474-cov-2.201788_pt1 | contig 12474 bp, 9 predicted proteins | sample MGYA00581011_ERZ773188 | MGnify/ENA primary metagenome ERZ773188 (study PRJEB29015, sample SAMEA2737798) | human gut metagenome | biome: human gut; feature: human-associated habitat; material: faeces | place: China | collected 2012 ...
TCTGACTCGGCTTCCGCGATCAGCGCCGCTTTCTGCGCCCGCGTCAGCTTAACGCCGGGCTTTTTTCGCCTGTTCTTCAAGCGCCTTCACCTCTTTTCTAAGCCGCATCTCCCGTTCGAGCGCGGCGTAGGTATTGTCGGTTTCATACGGTCTGCGCCGGGGTCTGAGCCACTTGGTTTCAACCATCTGGCGCAGCACGGTTTCAAGCGGCTGCCCGTTTTTTTCGTAAATACCGAACATGAAAAACGGCAGCATCACGCCCATCATCAGCATCGACGCGGCGGTTGAGCTGACGCTCTTTCTGAGCAGAAAAAACACCGGCAGACCGACCGCCGCGCCCAGCCCGAAGAACAGGCATTGGCGGCGGGTCAGACCAAAGAGAAACTTGGTCTTGATTTTCGATAAATCCTTGGGAACAAATACGCTGTCCCGATCTTCCATTTTCAAATTGCCCCTTTCTCAGTGTGCGCCCAGTATCGAGCGGCTTAAACTGCTGGTCTTAAACAGGCAGAAACACAACAGCACCGTATACCCGACCGCCGTCCAGATCGCCTTGACGACGTCTGTTTCCACAGCGATCGACCGCACCAGCACCGCGTAAATCGCCACGCAGATAATCATCAGGACAGCCTGAAAGCCGAGCGCAAACAGCGATTTCAAATAGCCCTGTCCGATCTGCCCCCATTCGCGGTTGACCATCGTTGCCAGCGGCACAGGCGCAAGCGACGTAACCAGATAGATTTCGATCATGCGTCCATAGACGATGACAAAGATGCTGATGGTCAGCAGCCACGAGATGATCTGCATCAGGACGGACTGGATAAACAGCCCGAAAAGCGGACCGACCTCCATCTCCATCAGCCGCTGTTCCAGATTGACGACGATCTCCTCCAGATGGACGCTCGTATCCGCCACGACCACGCCTGCCGCACGATTGACCACGCTCTGCGTCGCTTCAAACACGCCCATAACGATGGTCCATGTATTGGACACGATCATGACCGCGAACGTCGTTTTCATCAGCCACTTAAACACTTCGAACAAATCGAAGTCGCGCATGTTGTTCCGCTCGATCATCATGCTCAGCAGCTCGATGCACGCCACCGCCGTCAGGATGATGCCCGCAATCGGCGTGACGACGGTTTCCGAAAGGTTTTTGACCATGCTGAACACGCCGCCGTTCCATTGCTGCGGAGTCATACCGACCACATCGGTGATCTGCGCCACTTTATCGTTGATTCCGTCAAACAGCCCGCTCAGATTGCCGATAATGCCGGCGACCAGCAGCTCCTTGAGCCATTCCGAAATCTTCATCCACAAGAAATTCAAAGAGATTTCTCCTTTCCAAAAGCTGACCGGCTCTCCGCCCTGCGGAAAGCCGGCAACTGTTGCTTTTAGCCGAGCATGGTCTTGAGCATCGGGACGAGCGTGGTGCCGATCAGCACGATCACGCCGCTGCCAAACGCCTGACGCATACCCTGCGCACGCGGACCGGGGTTATCGCTGGAAAGGGACTCGAAGATGTTGAGCATTCCCATCAGCACAGCGCCGCCGCCCATTGCGGTAACGCCCAGCTGCAAAAGGTCTACGCCGGATTTGAAAATTTCCATGATTCATTCCTCCATTTCTGTTTTTGGGGCATACGAAAAGCCGCCTTTATTGGGCGGCTTGCGGGGATTCATTCATCGGCATCACTCACATTAACCTCAAACACATCGTATTGCTCATCGGGTTTGAGTTTCAGCCTGCGTTTGAGGAAGCGCTCGATGTCAAACATGTTCTTGGAATCCGCGTCGGACAGGTATTTGTAATTCGGATGCTGCGTAATGTCGTATTTGTCCGACAGAAACGGTCTTACGCCGCGCAGCTGCAAAATGCACTTGCGCCCATCCATCACAGCCAGCTCGTCAACGGACATCAGCTCCTTTCCCAGCTTTTGAAAGTTGGTCGAGCGCGAGGTTTCCCGTCCTCGGCTCTCGCCTGTGTTCAACGTGTCGATGGTTTCTCTGCCGAGCGCTTCGGACAGCTCCTTGAGCGTCGTTTTTTCTTTACCGCCAAGGAAAATTACGCTGTCGCAGTTGCCGCAGATTGTGTCCGCGCTGTCCTTGTACAACGCTTTGAGCTGGCTCTGCGTTTGCAGCACCAGACACGCGGATATCTCTCTGCTTCGGATGGTTGCCATCAGCTTTTCAAGGCGCGGAATCTGACCAATATTGGCGCACTCGTCAATCAAGCAGCGCACATGCACGGGCAAGCGTCCGCCGTATACGTCATCTGCCTTTTCGCAAAGCAGATTGAAAAGCTGTGTATAGCAAAGCGACACGAGAAAATTAAACGTATCATCCGTATCAGAAATGATGATGAACAGCGCACTCTTTTGGTCTCCCAGCGTATCCAGCTCCAGCTCATCATACGCCGTCAGTTCCCGAAGCTCCGCAATATCAAAAGGCGCAAGCCGCGCCGCACAGGAAATCAGAATACTTTTTGCAGTTTTGCCCGCCGCCAGCTTATATTTCTTATACTGCCGCACAGCAAAGTGTTCCGGTTCGCGTTCTTCCAGTGCTTCAAACATCAGATCGACGGGATTCTTGAAATCTTCGTCGTCCTCCCTAACCTCCATCACGTTAATCATGCTGACCAGCATCGCAAAGTTTCGATCTTCTTCCGGAACAACGCCATACAAATAGCCGATCAGGGCGGTATAGAGCAGCGTTTCCGCCTTTTCCCAGAAGGGGTCGTTGCTTTTACCTTCTCCTTTTGTATTGAGAATCAGGCAGTTTACCAGTTTCAAAATATCCTTTTCGCTATGGATATACGCCAGCGGATTATAGTGCATGCTCTTGGCAAAATTGATCGTGTTCATCACCTTAATGCGGTAGCCGAAATGCCGCAGCATCCTGCCGCACTCGACGATCAGACTGCCTTTCGGGTCAGTCACAACGAACGAACAGGGGTATTTCTCCGACACGCATTGCATGAGATTTGGTTTGACGAAGAATCTCGTCTTGCCGCTGCCCGAGCCGCCGACCACCAGCACGTTTTTGTTTCGCGCCGTTCGCGGGTCTTTGGGGCGGCTGTTCATGGTCAGCCGTTCCGTCTGCGTCAGGATGATGTTGTTGGCAAATACAGGGTCGGCGTAAGGCTCAATATCCTTTGCCGTCCCCCAGCGCGCCGAACCGTACTCGACATTGTGCCGAAATTTCTTTGCGTTTTTGCCCTTCACATAGACCGCCGCATAAAATGCCGCCGCTATCGCTATGCCCACCAGCACATCCTGCGGGTAAAAACTCGGCAGCGGCGACGCGAACGCCTGCATGAAGCCGTCTCTCCAATGCAGAAACTTCTCGGCAAACGCCGTTCCCGCCGCAAGCCGCCACGCCTGCCCGATCTTCGTTCCGTACAGCGCGATGCACTCATACGGCACCATGCGCAGTACAGTCTTCTTGATGTTCATCGGCTCTGCTCCCGCTGCTTTTTATGCGTGATGATCTGCTCAATCGGCACGCGCAGTTTCTCCCGCAGCTTGGAATGTTCTTTGCCGCGCATCTTCTGTCCGGTGTATTCGGACAGCGCCGCATTGAGCGCGTCCGCATCCCGCGCCTTGAAGAAAATCAGGAACCTGGGCGAATCGCCTTTCACCTTCTTCACCGCATAATCCACGCCGTATTTGCGTGCCACGCGCTCAAAGGCTTTGATATCCTCGCCGCTCAGTTCCACGTTGCTCACACCCTGATTCTGCCCGACCAGCTTTTTGACCGATTGCCTGCCCACATAGCGCACACCCGTCTGCGCATCGTGCTTCTTCTCCTTCTTGTGCTCCACATACTTGGCGATTGCCGTGCGAAACAGGCGCGCGGTCATCTTCGCCGCGTTGACCGTCAGGGTCAGGCTTTTCTGCTCGACCTCCTCCTGCAAAGTTTATCCCCTCCTTACTGATCCCGCCTGTGGATGATTTCGGCAAACATAAACACCGCGCCAAGCGCCATCGAAATCAGCCCGTAAAGCATCATCGGCGTAACGGGAACATCCACGCCCGTCTGAATCTCGTCCTCGGGGCGTTCCTCCTCCGGGAAATTGACGAGCCTGAACAGCTCATCCGCCACGATGTAGTTTTCGTCGATCACCACGCGGATGGTTTCCTCCGTCAGGCGATAGCCAGCCTGCGTTTCGATTTCGCGGATGACGTACACGCCGGGCTTGAGGTCGTCCGCATAGACAATGCCATCCTCGCCGGACGCCAGTTCGCGCAGCACATTTCCATCCTCATCTTCCAGCGCAAACTTCACGCCCTCCATCGGGCATCCGTCCTCATCCACTTTGACGAACTCGTAATGGTTCGGAATATCCGTAAACAGCAGCGTGTTCGGCGCCTTCCAGTCCTCGTCCACATGAATCAACACGTCCTCCACGCGGTTAAAGCCCTCCGGCACAACGGTTTCACGGATAATCCAGTCGCCGTAACCAAAACCCGTCAGATAGAACTCGCCCTTTTCGTCGCTTGCCGCCACATCCACGATTTCACCCGTATCGGCGTTGATCAGGCTGAACGCCGCGCCCGGCAGTGCCTGCCCCGCCGTATCGACTTTCAAGCCGCGAATCTTCTGACGCTCGTTGGTGACGGTCGCAATCGGCTCTTTCGGGTTGACGAACGTGCCGTCCACCGTAATTTTGATTTCCGTATCCGCCTTGAGATAGCCGGGGAGCGCCTGCGTTTCAACGAGCATATACGTTCCGAACGGCACTTTTTCAAACGTCGCCATGCCCTTTGCGTCTGTTTTGGCGGTCATCATCAGCATCCCGTCCGCCTTTTTCAGCCCGAACATCACGCCCGCAAGCGGTTTGCCGTTTTCATCCGCCTTGCGCAGCGAAAAGCGCGTGTAGTCGTCGTGAATCGTCGTGTCGCCCGTGACGTTTCCATCCGCATCGACGGTAAACCGCATCTCCGCTTCATTCAGTGCATAGCCGTCCGGGGCATATACCTCTTTGAACGTGTACGTTCCCGGCGTGACGGGAATCTGCGGAATCTGTCCGTTCGCGTCGGTCGTTTCGCGATACATCACGTTGCCCTGCTCGTCCTTGACCTCGATGGTCGCGCCCGGCAGCGTCTTTTGCCCGGTGATGTCCGTCTTGGTCAGCGTCACGCGGGTATAAATCAGCTCGTCATGCACGGGTTCAGGCAGGCTCACGCGAATCACGCCGCCGCTCTGCGCTTGCGGCTCAAGCGTCACGGCAAACTTCGCCGGGTTGAGCGTCCAGCCGTCCGGCGCGGACAGCTCTTTGACGTAATACGCGCCATGCGGGAAGCTTCCGACAAACGCCAGTTTGCCTTCCGCATCCGTCGCACCCGTCGCCACAAGCGTATCCGCCGTCAGCGTCACGTCGCCGACGCGCAGTTCTTCATCGGCAAACAAGCCGAACACAAAGCCCTCGCCGGGGGTATTCACAAGCGCCTGCCGCACATGATCGCCATCCATGATGATTTCCAGATCCTCCTTTTCCTTCTCCAGCGTAATTTCCGCGGACAGATAGTCGTTGCCCAGCGTCACGTTCGTTTCGACCACCGCCGTGTGGTCGTTTTCATAGCGCAGTTCGACCTCGTGCGGCGTGCCATCCAGCAGATATCCTTCCGGCGCGCTCACCTCGACCAGCTCATACCGCCCCAGCGGAAGCTCCTTCGACGCATCCTTTCCCGCTTCCGTCGTCGTGATTGTGTCCGCCACGTCGCCCGCATGAAACCAAACCGTCCCGTCTTTTCCGACAACATCCGCCGCCGCACGCAGCTCAAAGACCGCGCCCGCAAGATATCCTTGCTCATACACGGGCTGATGCACAACATGCCCGTAAGCGTCCGTCTGCTCCGCCAGACGCACAAACTTCAAGCCCTTCTTTTCGACCATCACCCTGCCCATGACGGGTTCATTCGGGATTTCGATATCCAGCGTATACGCTTCGCCGGGCGCATCGCCCGTTTCGCCCACAAACACGCCGAGCCGTTCCGTGCGGATGAGGTACCCCTGCGGCGCTTGCACTTCTTCAATGAAATACATGCCGCGCGTCACCGTTTCCGGCAGCGTCACCTCGCCGTTTTCATCGGTGTAGAAGGTGTCGATCTCCCTGCGCGTCGGATAGCTCACCGTCTGCGTTACCACGTTTCCGTCGCTGTCCAGCAGCTTGAACGCCGTGTTCGCCAGCCTGACAGTTTTGCCCGTTTTTGCATCCGTCTTGATGAGCTTGAGCCGATACCGAATCGCCTGATTGTTGATCGTCAAAATCGGCGGGTTGGCAACGTCCTCGTCGCCGCGAATGAAGATTTCCACGGGGCTTTTGAGCGCATGTCCCGCTTTGCCCTTCACCTGCTTCAGGACGTACAAGCCATACGGAAGCAGCTTGGTTTTGGCATAGCCGTACCTGTTGGTCACGAGATAATCCCGCTCAAACGCCCGCGCATTGCCGTAGCTTCCGGCTTTTTTGAGGTACAGCTCGAACTCCGCACCCTCCTCCGGCGTTTCAATCAAGCCTGCATCGTCGTGAATCTCGTTGTCGCCGAGGAACTTCACAATGGCGTATACGCCCTGTTTAATGGTGTTGAGCTTCAATCCCTCATACGTCACGACCGCCGTTTCGGACTGGCTCGCCGCACTCCGCGCATCCACGAAAAAGTGCGCGTCGCTGGGTTCATAACCGACAGGCGGGGATACTTCGACGATCTCATACAGCCCCGGCCACAACTCGCCCGTTGCGGCGCTCGCGTCGTCGCCCGCCGTCGTCAGCGCATTCACGACCGTATCGCCCTTTTTGAACAGCACGTTGCCCTGCCTGTCCCTGATCTCCGCCCCCGCCAGCACGCGGAAAACCGCGCTCGTCAGCTCGCCGTCGCCGCGCGCGCTTGGCGCGTCGATGTTCACGGGCTGGGGCAGCTCATCGCGCCGTCTGCTGTTCGGGTCGTCGCCGCCGTATTCGTCGCCGTCCCGCTTATAGAGCTTGAGCTTCACCATGACGGGCTGATTCGTCGCGCGAAGCTGCGTCGTTTCGTCCGAACGCACCGTCGCGTCCAACACGATTTTCTCCATGACATAGCCCGCCGTTGCGCCGCGCTCGCGCACGATGTATCTGCCCTTGCGCAAAGGCGGCGAAACCGCCGCGCCGTCCTTTTCCGTCGTCATGCTGGCGACAAGCTCGCCGCCGTACTCATCGTTTTCGTAGATATCGAACACCACGCCCTCGATGGGATTGCCGTTCAGCCTGTCCGTTTTAACCAACCGAATCCAGCCCTTCGTCGGCTCGTTTTCCGCTTCGACGGTATAGGTCTGCATGTTCTCCCTGTCGATGGTCACATCCACGGAAAATGAGTGATCTGCAAAATGCTCCGGCACCTTGGTTTCAGCCACGCGGTATGTGCCATACGTCCGCAGCGGCGAAACCGCTTTTCCTTCCGCATCCGTCGTCATCACTGCCACCACTTCGCCGTCCTGACTGCCGCCATGAGAGGGCAGACCGCTGATTCTGGTGATGGTAAACTCCGCGCCCGCAAGCGCTTCCTTCGTGAGCTGATCCCGCTTGATGATTTGAATCCGCCCCTGAATCGGTTGGTTCGTCGCGCTTAAATCCGTCGTTTCGTCCGACCACACTTCCGCCTGCATCTCGATCAGCTCTGCAACATATCCCGTTGGATTGTCATGCTCGCGCACGGTATATCTGCCTTTGTGCAGCGGCGGGGACAGGGCAAAGCCTGTTTCGTCCGTCGTCATGCTGCCCGCAGGATTGCCGGAAACATCAAAGATGTTAAACTGAACGCCTGCAATCGGCACACCGTCCAGCGCATCGGTTTTCACCACTCGGATATAGCCCTTTGTCGGTTCGTTTTCAACCTCGATGATGTATGTCTTTCCGTTTTCCGTGCAGTCGATTTCGGTTGAAAAGCCGCTGGTTTCATAGTGCGCGGGAACTTTGCTCTCCGTCACGCGATACCGCCCATAATCCAGCCAGCCCGTTTCGGCATAGCCGTTTGCGTCGGTGGTCAGCACAATGGGCGTTCCCGTTCCGTCCGTGCGCACGACGGTGAACTCCGCGTCTGCCAATGGCTCTTTCGTCAGGCTGTCCGTCTTGGCGATGCGGATTTTCCCCCGAATCCGTTCATCCGCAAACGCCGCGCCAGCCGTTCCGCCTGCCGTAACGGTCACGCTTTGACTATCCGGCACGGCGACAAGATAGCCCGTCGGCGCGCCGACTTCTCGCACAGTATAATCTCCTGCCGGAAGGTTATCAAAGTGCGCCGCACCGTCCGCGTCTGTGGTCTGCGTCGCCACAACTGTGCTGGAAGCGTTCGTCAGCTCAAACGTCGCGCCCGCCAGCGCCGTGCCATTTGCCGCATCTGTTTTGGTCACAACGAGCGCGCCGTTCGGCATATCAAAGCGGATTTCCGTAGACTTGAGCGGATACGGCGATCCCCGCTGCGGAATGACGACCTTCTGCACATTCGCATCCGGCACGGCGACCAGAAAATTGGCTTCCAGCTCCTCCGTCGAAACGGATTCCGCGGTAAAAGAAAAACCGCTTCCTGCTTGGGAAACGGTAATGGTATCGCCGCTGTTCAGATAGACGTAGGTGCCGTCCTCACCGCCCGTGTAGCCGGTAATCGTTCCAACCGAACGGCGGATGCGGATACGCGGCGCGTCTGTGGTCAGCGTCGCCGTGCCGTTGCATACGCCGTTGGCAATGGACACAGACACATTCGACACCGTGATTTCGCCCGTCATTTGTGCATAGGTCAGGGCATTTGCTGCCAGCCAGCGCGCATATTCGAGATATTCCTTCGGCGCTTGTCCCGTCGCGCGGTAGAACTCGTCCATGTGCCAGTAATCGCGGACGTACTGCGAACCTTCCAGCTGCTTGATTACTTCCCGGATTGCAAACTGTCCAGCCGCTCTTGACCATTCCAGACATTCATCCTCGTAACGGTCAAGCCCCATGAAAGGAAACGTGTGCCGCAGCACCCAGCCGATGGCGTGCATCGTCTTTTCGCTGTATATGATGCCGGAGTAACCCTGCGTCTGCCCGTACTGCGCCAGATCGACGACCTTATACGGTCCTTCCGGGTTGTCTTTGATGCCGGGGCTGTTCATCGTATGCTCAAGACAGTAGACCACATGCTCGTTGATGTAATGCCTTGTCGCGTAAATCGCGCCATAGTTTTTGAGCGACGCAATCTGCACGTCGTCATGCACGGAATAGGCATATACCGTCTGTCCCGCGTAAAACTCACCCGTGTTGCCGCTGAGCGTCTGCAATCTCGGCGGGTTATTCGCCGCGTACAGCTCCACCGGCGTGAACGGGAAGGCGTAATCCGTCACGTCATAATCCGCCGCGTCGGACGGCTGAGTTTCCTCCGCCAGCGTCCAGACCGTCGCCGTGTCCGTCCATGCCATCTCTCCATCAGGTTCTTCCTCGCCATACAGATACCGAACCAGCAGCCACGTTCGCTCCTGCGCGTCCTGCCGAACCTGTTCCACATATACGTTGGCTTCATTCACGAAATTGCCGTCGTACAGCTCGCCGTCGTCCTCATCGCCCGCCGTTTCGTCGATATCCAGATAGACGCGCGTATTCGGCGTAACCCAAACAAAGTCGCCCTCCTGAACAGGCGGCAGTTCGCTCTCCTCCAAGGTCAGCGGCTCCTCCTCCGGGATAAAATCCGGCAAGTCCAGCATTGCTTCTTTCGTCAGGCTTTCTTCCTGCTCTGGAAGCGCATCGGCAGATTCGTCGTCTGCCGCGCTATCCACCACATCTTCCTCCGGTTCGGGGATGTAGTCCGGCAGACCGTCTGCAAATTCTTCTGCCGATTCATCCAGCCCGCCATCCAGTGTTTCCTCGCTCGCATCAGTTTCTTCCTCCCACACCGTTTCTTCCGCGTAAATGCCAAAAGGCAGCGCCGTCAGCGCCATGCCCAGCGCAAGCAGCCCTGCCCAAATTCTTTTTGTCATGTTCCTTCCTTTCAGCGCTCCACCGCCAGAATCACCAGCCGCCCTTCCTTGCCCGCATAGCTTCTGTCACAGGTAATCAGGGTCAGAATATGGTCGTCCGCGCCGACCTCCACGCCCGTATCATACAGGGATTCCGATTTGGCCCGATTGACAAACGCCATGAACGCCGCGTCCCCGGAAAACGTCGTCCTCGACGGTTCCCAGTCGCCGACTTTCATGTTCATGACTGCAAAAATCGTATATTCTCTGTGGCGGTACAGGCTGTCCAGCACGATGGTTTGGTTGTCCTCGTAAAAATCCGGGTTCTTGTACCGCATGAGCGACGTGAACATCTTCTCTCCGCTGCTGCGCAGGTGATGCCCGTAGATGGCGATGTTCCGCCCCGGCGCTTTGTAATCCGCATCCGCCAACGAAAACAGCGTTCCGACCACGCTCTGTTTTCCGCTGAACGTATGGTTCAGGTAATAATCAGGATCATCCGTCTGCACGACGGGATAATCCACGTTCGTCCCCGGAATCCGCAGCCACGCAACAAAGTCGTGATTTTGCGCCAGATACGCGGACAAGTCCACCATAGCCTGTTCGCCGACTGCGCTTTGAGACTGCTGAACGGGCAATCCTTCTTCCGCCAGCGAAATCGGCGGCACAATGTGCTGATTCAGCGTTTCTTCTTCCACGGTTTCGCGCGCTTCCGCCTGCCGGTCCTGCTCTCGAAGCTGCTCATATTCACCTGCTTCCGCGCTCACCTCCGCGTCCCATTGCAGCACGGGCAGGACGACAGCGAGCATCCCTCCGATGAGCAGCAGCGCCGCCAGAAGGGTAAGCGGTGAAAATGGACATTTTCTTCGCCTTTTATTTCTTTTCATACACACTCCCTGATACAAAATAAGGGCAGCCTTTTTCAAGCTGTCCCGCGGTTATTCGCTTTTCTGCTTTTTCACATTCTTCTCGATGATGCAGATGGTGTCTGCACAACGACTTGAATTTTTCTTTATCAAGTCACGATTTGTCAAATCAGGATTTGACAATGTGCGAATGGGTGTGAAAAAACAGGGAGTTCCTGTGAAGCTCCCTAATCTCTCCTTGCGATGTGTCGCCCGTTTCTACATCGGCTCCAGCAGTCTGTGCAGCAGATACCTCATACCATCCGCCCCCTTACAGCACCGCCATAAAGCGCTGTTTGCTGACGTAGCTCTGCATGAAATCATCGTCTGCGGAAAACAGGAAGCAGTGACCGTCCTCCAACCTCGTCACGGCGTTGAGCATGAAATCGTCCTCGTCGCCGCCCGGAACGCCGAAGAAGCGGACTTCCACGGGTTCTTCCCCGAAGAACAGCGCCGTATTCTCATACGCCTCGCTGTACAGTCCGCTCAGTTTATGCAGCATCTGAATCCGCTCATATTCCGGTGCATTGTATGTCTCAAAAAGACGCTGGTTCACGCAGTTTTGCAGCAAATCGCCGAAAACCATCGTGCCCGCCATGTTGCTTGTCGTTTTCAGTTCACAGACGTAGTTAAAAAACATATCATTTTCCTCCGTTATCTCGTTTTTTCGCGTTAAGCCAACCCCCTGTACCGCATATCCGCCTCAAAGATGTTTTCCGTCGTCGTCGGTGCTTGGAACAGGCTGGTCAGCAGGTAGCTGCGGATGTTCCGAATCTCCCTGTTTGACCGTTTCATGCTCCACAGCAGCGTGTCGATGTGGCTTGAAGTCAGCTCGTGGAAGCGCTTCTTGACCACCTCCACGCTGTACGGAACGCCGCTGATGCGCATCATTCCGCCGGGCATACAGTATATCTCGGTCATCAGCTCGACGATTTCGCTGACGACGCTGCCGTTTTTCGTCCCCTCGTAGGCTTCAAAGCAAATCTGCCGCTCGACCTCCGCGTGAATCCTGTTCCATGTCTGCACGTCTACACAGTTTTCCATCCCGTCATATCCATCCGCTTCGTAGACTTGAACGTGTGATGGATATGGATTGGATTTATGGGTATTGGGTGAATACGTTTTGGATATATGGGTATTTGATTGTACCGAGTTTCCCGCATCCGGCTTTTCCGTATGCGGTTGCTCCGCTTCCGATGTTTCCATCTCCGGTTCTTCCGTGCCGGATTGTCCGTCATCCGATTCTTCCGGCTGTTCTTCCGTCTGCCGGATGGGCTCTTCGTAAAAGTTGTATTCGGTATCATTCATGCGTCCGTCTGCGCCGCGCACACGTTTGCGCACCAGATAGCCGCTCTTTTCCAGTTCTTTAAGCGCCGTTCCGATGCTTTCCACCCCTTCTTTACAGATGGCGGACAGCCCGCGAATCGTGAAATTCCAATCTTCCGGCAGTGCCAGAATCATTGTCAACAATCCCTTTGCCTTGAGCGACAATCTTTTATCCCTCAAATGATAATTGCTGATCGTCGTGTAATCCTTGACCTTCTCTACGCGAAATATGCCCACATGAAAACCCTCCATTCCATTTGTAAATTCAAGACGCGCTGACCCCA
>ERZ773188.3712-NODE-3712-length-12441-cov-7.496690_pt1 | contig 12441 bp, 10 predicted proteins | sample MGYA00581011_ERZ773188 | MGnify/ENA primary metagenome ERZ773188 (study PRJEB29015, sample SAMEA2737798) | human gut metagenome | biome: human gut; feature: human-associated habitat; material: faeces | place: China | collected 2012 ...
AAGTGTCAAAGCCTCAATAATTACAATTTTATCCTTAACTTAATGACATTGTTTTTAGAAAAACCCCGTCCCCAATTTTCTTTTTTAGCACTTTTCACAATTGTGTGCGTCCTTCTAATGCTCGCAATAATGTTACTTCATCAATATACTCCAGATCTCCGCCTACCGGCACGCCGCTGGCAATGCGGCTGACTTTGACTCCGGTAGGTTTTATCAGCTTGCTGATATACATCGCGGTCGTCTCGCCTTCCAGGCTTGAGTTTGTCGCAATGATGACTTCTTCTACATCGCCTTCCAGGCGCCGGATCAGTTCTTTCAGCTTGATGTCTCCCGGACCGATGCCAAGCATCGGGGAGATTGCGCCGTGAAGTACATGGTAGACGCCGTTGTATTTTCCTGTCTTTTCGTAAGCTGCCAGGTCTCTTGTATTCTCTACAACCATAATTGTCTTATGATCGCGATTTAAATTACTACAGATTGGGCAGAGTTCCTGATCCGTCAGGGTGCAGCATTCTTTGCAGTAACGTACATTTTCTCTTGCCTCGACCATAGTGTCTGCCAGACGTTTCACTTCTTCTTTCGGCATATGTATCAGATGAAATGCCAGTCTGGATGCTGACTTTGCACCAATGCCCGGCAATCTGGACAGCTCGTCAATCAATTTGCTGATCTGGTTACTATAGTAATCCATTCATGCCTCCTGTGAATTTGGACATACTTGCTGCAGATGCTTCATCTACTTTGTCAAGTGCCTCGTTCACTGCTGCCACAAGGAGATCTTCTAACATTTCTACATCATCTGGATCTACAACTTCTTCATCCAGTTTTACTTTTACAAGTTTTTTGGATCCTGATACTGTGACTTCTACAGCTCCGCCACCGGCAGTTGCTGTAAATTCTTTTGTCTCCATTTCTTTTGCCTGCTCTTCCATCTGACGCTGCATCTTTTGAGCCTGCTTCATTAAGTTTGCCATGTTCCCCGGCATTCCGCCTCCTGGAAATCCACCTCTTTTTGCCATAATTAATCATCCTCCACTACAATATCCATATTGATTAGTTTTTCTATATCTACAAAACTGTCCTCAAATCTCCGTCCTTCTTCTACCTGACGGACATCGATGTCCAGTTTTTTTCCTATTTTACTCTCGATCAGATTTCTGATTTCTTCTTTATGTTCTTCTGTTCCTACTACCCCGGCTCCTACTGCATCCGGCAATACGATCAGAAGTCTGTTTCCTTCTCCTGCACTTAGTCTTGCCTGCTTCAGATAATTCCGCAGCATTGGCGATGCATCCGATGTGAGTTTACGGAAATCTTTTGCCACTTGTTTTACATCTTCATTCAGAGCTTCCGGAAGTTCCGGTTTTTTCTTCGCTTCCTGTTCTGCTCCTTCCGGTCCATTTACATAGACAATACGTTCTCTCGCCGCATTTTCCATAAAATCACCGTTTTCCAGCTTTTCCTCTATTGCCCGCAGGCGGTCAAGCAATGTATCTGGATTTGTCTCCATTGCCGGACGACACAATTTAATCAGTGCCACCTCCAGCATGACTCTCTTCTGGGTTGAATATTTTAACTGACTGGTCAAATCTGAAAATACGCGGATATACCGGATCAATGCATCATCCTCGATCATCTGAGCCTCTTCTTTCAGCCGTGCCAGATTCTCACTGGATACATCTAACACATCTTCCATATCATCAGAGCTTCTGACAAGCAGAAGGTTTCTGAGATACCACGTAAAATCTGCTGAGAGCTGCGACAGTTCTCTTCCCTGCATGACCAACTCATCTACAATCTCAACGACACTGTGTACATCTCTGTCCAAAATCTTACGAAGCAGCCGGCTGAATACTTCCGTGTCCACCGCCCCCAGTACTTCCAGCACATGGTCGTATGTCAGCTTCTGTCCGATGTAAAATGCAGCACACTGATCCAGGAGACTTAATGCATCACGCATGGAACCGTCTCCCATACGTGCAATATATCGGACTGCCTTTTCTTCCACATCCCATCCTTCTTTATTGATCAATTCCTGCAATCTTGCTGAAATAGTCTCGATGGAAATGCGTTTAAAATCATATCTCTGACACCGGCTTAAAATTGTAACTGGAATCTTATGCGCCTCTGTAGTTGCCAGTATAAATATGACATACTCCGGCGGCTCTTCCAGCGTCTTCAAAAGTGCATTAAAGGCTCCGATGGACAGCATATGTACCTCATCAATGATGTACACTTTATAACGTCCTTCTGTTGGACGGTAGGCGACCTCTTCCCGGATTTCACGAATGTTATCGACACCATTGTTGGAAGCCGCATCGATTTCAATCACATTCATGGAATTGCCTGCGGCAATCGCCTTACAAACTGCACACTCTCCACACGGGCTTCCGTCTACCGGGTGTTCACAGTTAACTGCTTTTGCAAATATCTTGGCAACCGTTGTTTTTCCGGTTCCCCTTGTTCCACAGAACAGGTATGCGTGTCCGATACGATCTGCTTCAATCTGATTCTTAAGCGTCCGCACAATTGCATCCTGTCCTTTTACATCTTCAAATTCATTTGGCCGGAATTTCCGGTATAAAGCCATATATGACATGGTTATTATTCATCTCCAAAACTAATTCCGGTGATCTTTGCCTGTCTGATGATCTCAGACTTCGGATCAACATATTTTAACTTTCCTGCTACTTCACTAAGCGGAACACGAACAATCTTATCATTCTTTACGGACATCATACAACCATAATTTTCATCTAAGATTGCGCGGGCAGCTTCTGCGCCGAGTCTTGTTGACAATACACGGTCAAATGGACACGGGGATCCACCTCTTTGTGTGTGTCCGGGAATTGCGATACGCACTTCCTGCTGAGTTCTCTTCTGAACTTTTTCTGCCATCTCATAAGCTACAGAAGGATATTTCTTCTTTGCCTGTTTGTCCTTTAATTCTTTCTTGGAAAGCTTCGCGTCTTCCTTGGAAATAGCTCCCTCTGCCACTGCGATAATGGTAAACTTTTTACCTGATTTGGCACGCTTGTCTATTGCCTCTGCAATCACATCCATATCATAAGGAATCTCCGGAAGCAGAATAATGTCGGCACCGCCTGCAATTCCTGCGTGCAGCGTTACCCAGCCGACTTTATGTCCCATGATCTCAATAATAAATACACGGTTGTGGGAAGTTGCTGTTGTATGGATACGATCGATCGTATCTGTTGCGACTTCAACCGCACTGTGGAATCCAAATGTCATATCTGTTCCCCACAGATCGTTGTCGATCGTCTTCGGAAGCGTCACAACATTTAAGCCTTCCTCACGCAGAAGGTTTGCTGTCTTATGAGTTCCATTTCCACCAAGGATCACAAGACAATCCAGACTTAACTTGTGATAAGTGTGCTTCATAGCTTCTACTTTGTCCAGCCCATTTTCATCCGGTACACGCATTAGTTTGAACGGCTGTCTTGAAGTTCCAAGGATTGTTCCTCCGACTGTTAAAATTCCTGAGAAATCTTCAGCTTTAAGCATTCTGAAGTTCGAGTAGATCAAACCTTTATATCCCTCTTCAAATCCATAAATTTCCACGTCTTTACGTGCCTGAAACAGTCCTTTCACCACGCCGCGCATTGCTGCATTCAGTGCCTGACAGTCTCCACCACTTGTCAACATTCCAATTCTAAGCATCTGTTTTTCCTCCTGCATCTCGTGTCATTATCTTAAAGTCATCTAATAATTCCTGTCTATGGAATCATATCTGCTCACAGCAGCAGTTGCTGTAACCAGTATCAAACAGCTTTGCTATCTATTATTTCGTCAGTACTTCTACACTCTTTTCTTTTACAAGTACCATGTACTCTACCTGGGCTGACAATCCGTCATCATCTGTATATACGGTCCAGCCGTTATCCTCATCTACATAGAACTCCGGTGTTCCCTCGTTGATCATCGGCTCGATTGTGAACATCATACCAGGAACAAGCACCATTTCACTGCCTTTTGGTGTTACATAACTTACAAATGGCTCTTCGTGGAATTCAAGACCAATTCCATGTCCTCCAATTTCCTCTACAACAGAATATCCATTTTTCTTTGCATGCATGTTGATCGCGTATGCAATATCTCCCAAATGCCCCCATGGCTTTGCTGCCTTTAGGCCACGCTCTACACACTCCTGTGTTACACGCACGATCCGTTCTGCTCTTTCGGACACATTTCCAATCTTGAACATACGAGAAGCATCTGAATAATATCCATTTAAAATGGTTGATACGTCTACATTGATAATATCCCCTTCTACAAGGATTTCATTCTCACTTGGAATTCCGTGGCATACAACATTATTGATCGATGTGCACACACTCTTTGGAAATCCTTCATATCCAAGCGGTGCCGGAATTCCTCCGTGTTCTGTCGTGAAATCATATACAAGCTTATCGATCTGCGCTGTACTCATACCAGCTTTGATATGTGCAGCCACATGATCCAGTACCGCTGTGTTGAGGTCAGCGCTCTTTCTGATTTCGGCAATCTGCTCCGGTGTCTTAAGAAGTGACCGGTCCGGAACAATCTGTCCTTTTTCTGCAAGCGCCCAAAGTTTTACGTCTAACCTATCCATAATTAACGTCCATCTCCTTCAAAACAAGTGCGGAGTACGCACCCATGTTTACAACTATCTCTCCATCTTCTACTATATACTCTTCGTACTCAGTTGTGTAGCCCTCATGATAAGAATACATCAGCCTTCTCATACGTCCACGCATCGGGATTTCTGCCTGCCATACAGGAACCGTTACTTCCTCCAGAGCATCACTGTTATTAACGATTACAACAATCCGCTGGTTCTGATCTGTTCTTGCATAAGCCAATACATTTTCCCGCCACTCAAGCATCTGAACAGAACCTTCCCTGAACACCGGGTATTGCTTGTGAATCCGGATCATTTCTCTGTGAAATGCAATCAGCTCCTGATCTTCATGCCCCCACGGATACGTACGTCGGTTGTCTGGATCCGTAAATCCGCACACGCCGGCTTCGTCGCCATAATAAACAGTTGGTGCGCCCGGCCACGTCATCTGCATAACGACCGCCTCACGCATAACTGCCACATTGACATTTTCATTGGCTGCTTCTGCCCCCAGTTCCTGCACACGGCCGACTCTGTGATTCGTTCTCGTCAGGAATCTGGAATGGTCATGATTCGACAATTCATTCATGGAAACCTGCAGGGACGGCGTCATCATATTGCTCATGTGATGACGTATCGCATTTACAAATGCGTCGGCGTTGCCTCTTAAGTCTTCTCTTGCCTCGTCACTGTGCTTCTCCATCCCAGTCAAAAACCAGGTGACCGGCTCCATAAATGCGTCGTAGTTCATGATGGTATCCCACTCATCACCTTCCAGCCACTCGCTTGGATCTCCGTAATGCTCCGCCAGGATCAGTGCTTCCGGATTTGCTTCTTTTACAACTTTACGGAACTTTTTCCAGAATTCGTGATTGTACTCGTTACTTCTTCCAAGATCCGCTGCCACATCCAAACGCCAGCCATCCGCATTGTACGGCGGTGACACCCATTTCTTCGCAATCTCAAAAATATAAGCTTCCAGTTTCGGTGAATCTTCGTAGTTCAGCTTCGGCAGTGTATCATGTCCCCACCATCCGTCATATGAACCATTGTATGGCCAGCGTTCCCGCTCTTCCTGAAAGAACCGGAAATAGCTGCGATACGGGCTGTCTGCGCTGACATATGCTCCCGGCGCATACCCTTCCTGTTTCTCGTAAATGCGCTCTCTGTCCAGCCATTTATTGAAGGATCCGCAGTGATTGAACACTCCATCCAGAATCACCTTCATGCCGCGCCGATGCACCTCTTCCACAAACTGAACAAAAAATTCATTGCTGGCTTCCAGATTCTTTTTGTCCGTCACTCGTTTTTGATATTTCGTGGCATTGGCATTTTCATGATCGCCCTCTGCCAGTATATTTCCGCCGTCTTCAACAATCACTCCATAATGAGGATCAATGTAATCATAATCCTGAATGTCGTATTTGTGATTGGAAGGAGATACAAAAATTGGATTAAAGTATAACACTTCTACTCCAAGATCCTGTAAATAGTCCAGTTTATCCCAGACTCCTTTTAAATCTCCACCATAGAATTCCCGCACATCCATGGCTGCCGGATAGCGGTTCCAGTCTGTAACTTTTCTACTGTAGTCTCCGATATAGTAATATTCCCGGTCTTCCACATCATTGTCAGGGTCACCGTTGCAGAAACGATCTGTAAATATCTGATACATGACTGCGCCTTTCGCCCACTTCGGTGTACGAAAGCCCGGACAGACTACATAATCATAGTCTGACACCACTCGCTCTGACACTCCGCACCGGTTATAATAGCATACTTCACTGCCGCTTCGGATTTCAAAATAATACCGGAACGGCTCCTCGCCCAGCTGTCTTTTTATCTCATAATAGTCAAATACTTCGCCCGTCTGTGTCTTCTCCATCTCATACCGGATTTTCTCGTGAACAAGGCAGACATGTTCTGCATCGTCCTTAGCGGTACGGAACCGGAACGCAACTTCTTCGTTGCGCTCCGGTTCGGACGGATTCACATACTGCGAAGTACCGTCGCAAAATAATGCTTTCTTATTCATCTATGCTTCATCTCCAAACAACGCTTCAAACTCTTCTCTGGAAATCTTTTCTTTTTCCAAAAGCAGTTCTGCACATGCATGAAGTACATGATCGTACTCATGAATAATACTCTTCGCTTTTGCATAGCACTCATCTATGATTCGTTTTACTTCCTGGTCGATCACACCGGCAACATTCTCACCGTAACCCCTGGAAGCATGGGCAAGATCTCTTCCGATGAAAACTTCATCGCTGTCATCGTCGTAATTGATCAGTCCGACTTTCTCAGACATACCGAACTTCGTTACCATGGATTTCGCAATACCAGTCGCCTGTTTAATGTCCTGAGAAGCTCCTGTCGTAATATCATCAAAAATGATTTCTTCCGCAACACGGCCGCCAAGTGCCACTGTGATATCCTGCAGCATCTTGCCTTTTGTATTGAACATTTCGTCCTGCTCCGGAAGCGGCATCGTATATCCGCCGGCACTTCCGGTCGGAATGATAGATACACTGTACACCGGTCCCACGTCCGGAAGGACATGGAACAAAATTGCATGACCTGCCTCGTGGAAAGCTGTGATTCTTCTTTCTTTTTCAGAAATAACACGGCTCTTCTTCTCTGCTCCGATTCCGACTTTGATAAATGCTTTCTGGATGTCTTCCTGCTTTAAGAAGAGGCGTCCTGCTTTTGCTGCCAGAATTGCCGCTTCATTTAATAAGTTCTCAAGATCTGCTCCTGCAAATCCTGCAGTTGTCTGCGCGATCTGTTTCAGATCGATCTCCTCACTGAGCGGTTTTCCCTTTGCGTGAACTTTTAAAATTTCTTCTCTTCCCTGTACATCCGGTCTTCCGACTACGACTTTACGGTCAAAACGTCCCGGACGAAGGATTGCAGGATCCAGAATGTCGACACGGTTCGTTGCTGCCATGACAATGATTCCTTCATTGACACCGAATCCGTCCATCTCAACAAGTAACTGGTTCAATGTCTGCTCACGCTCATCATGACCGCCGCCCATACCGGTTCCTCTTCGTCTTGCGACTGCATCAATCTCATCGATAAAAATGATGCACGGTGCATTTTTCTTAGCCTCTTCGAATAAGTCACGGACTCTGGAAGCTCCGACTCCGACAAACATTTCCACAAAATCAGATCCGGAAATAGTAAAGAACGGAACTCCTGCCTCTCCGGCTACTGCCTTGGCCAGCAGTGTCTTTCCGGTTCCCGGAGGTCCCACAAGGAGAACTCCTTTCGGGATACGCGCTCCAACCTGGATATATTTCTTAGGTTCTTTCAGGAAATCAACGATCTCCTCCAGCTCCTCTTTCTCTTCTTTCAGTCCTGCAACATGATCAAATGTAACCTTCTTGTCGCTGTCTGTGCTTAACTTTGCACGGCTCTTTCCAAAGCTCATGGCTTTGCTTCCGGCATTTCCTCCCTGACGGTTCATCATCATAAAAATGAACATCACACCTGCAAGTGTAAGAAGCACCGGCAGAATTGTTGTTGAAAATAATGTGTCCTGCGGAACATCTGCCATATCATAGTCCAGCTTATTCTCTTTCAGATAATCCTGCACTTCATTAATATCTGAAACATACAGATACCGCACCTGCTTACCGTCTTTATCTTCCTTCTTCAGTTTGATTTCCACATGTCCGGTCGGCACATTTTTATTCTGAATCACAGAAATGCTCTCTACATTGTCTCCTGTAACCAGTGTCTGAAACTCACTCCAGGTAAGTCTGTCACTCTGGTTCTCGAACATGTTCGTAAACCAGAGCACTGCAAACAGAAATACAACAAGAACTAAAAGACCGGCTCCGCTGATTCCTTTATTTTTTCTAGTGTCCAAGCTTTTTGCTCCCTTCTACTCCACACCTTCTACAACTCCGATGTATGGAAGATTTCTATATTTCTGGGCATAATCCAGACCGTAGCCCACAACAAATTCATCTGGAATGTTAAATCCGACATAATCAACCTTCACGTCTTTGACACGTCTTTCCGGTTTATCTAATAATGTACAAAGTCTCAGGCTCTTTGGTCCACGTTTTTTAAGAATTTCAATCAGATAAGAAAGTGTTCTTCCTGAATCAATGATATCTTCTACGATCAGAACATCTTTTCCTTCCAGTGTCTCATCAAGGTCTTTTGCAATCTTAACTACACCGCTTGAAGCTGTTCCGTCACCATAACTGCTGACACTCATAAAGTCCATGGACACCGGCACGGTAATTCTCTTTGCCAGTTCGCACATAAAGAATACGCCACCTTTTAATACACAGATGAGATGCACTTCTTTTCCTTCATAATCTTTACTGATCTGCTCTCCAAGATCACGGATCCTCTTATCAACTTCTTCTTCCTCAACTAATACTCTTACTGTCTCTGCCATAATTTTCTCCTTTGCAAAAGTGAATTTCTAAAATCTTTTTTGTAGATTCTGTAATCTGATAACGCTGGCTCTGTCTGTGACCGACCACCCACATAATATCATGCCCATCTGCCACCAGCCAGACTTTCTCCCGCTCTTCCTGCGAAATTTTCTCATTAATAAAATACTTTTTCAGCCTTTGCGTTCCTCCATTTTTATTAATTGCAAGGACATCTCCGGCCTGTCTGTGTCTGATTTCCACAGTGTTATTAATTATATCATAATCGAACCATTTCGTGTAGGTTTTTTCGGGAAATGCTTTCATTCCAGGCGGTCTTTCGAAAATGCGAAACTGAAACAAAGCCTCTGGATTTTCTATATTTTCATCATTTAAATGGTTTGGATCAATCATTTTTGTAGAAATGACTGTTTTCTTTTCAAACTTCACTCCTCCATAAATGCGGCTCGCCGTCACAGCATAAGGCAAATCTATTTTCCGTCCCACCTGCCGGTTCAAAAGCTCCTCTATCGCCTGTACATGTACTGCACTGATATCTTTCTCGTGCCCCGCAGCTTCACAGATGATCCGGTGGATCACATAACTTTTTAACGGTACCGGGACTTTGTCATATTCATTTTTATTCAGAATCAGACTAATAGCTCCTGTAGCAAGATTTGCTTCTTTCCGACATGATTGTGGCTCTATCTGCAACACTTTTTTCTTATACTCCTCAATCTGCATATCCACATAACTCCAAAGTTCACGCACGCTCTGAGCTGTTCTGGAAATGTGCCAGACTGCCTGTTCATTTATTTCCTCCAGTTGTGGAATAACCTGATTACGAAGCTTATTTCTTGCATAAACATTTTCTGCATTCGTCTCGTCTGTACAATAAGATATTCCCACTTTTTCTAGATATGATTCAATCTCATTTCTTCCTATATTAAGAAGTGGACGAATCCAAAATCCGGACACCGGCGCAATCCCGCCAAGTCCCCGGACATCTGTTCCCCGGCACAAATGAAATAACACGGTCTCGGCCTCATCATTTCTGTGGTGTGCCAGCGCAATTTTCCCAAAACCTTGCGTGCTCTCTTGTCTTCCATTGGCACACTCAGCATGATGGACCTGGATATCACCATATTGAGCATTGTCACATGGAACATCACTATACTGGTTTCTTACTTCCAGAAATGCCTCTCTCCTGGCCTTTCTGCCCGCTTCCTCTTCAGACATATTCCAGCATTTTGCAAGTTCTCTTATATTCTTATGATAAACAACAAGCGGAACATTCCACGCATCACAAATTTTCCGCACATAACGCTCGTCTGCGTCAGCACTGTCTCCGCGAAGGCCATGATGTACATGCACCGCCGTAATTTCCAATGTTCCATCTCCGCTTTTTTGTCGTTCATCCCGAAGCTTTGTAAGCACAAAAAGCAGGCATACGGAATCTGCACCTCCCGATACGCCTACAATTACTCTGTCCTTTTTCTCCAGCATATGCTGTTCTTCTACATAAGCTTTTACTCTCTGATACATCTGCTTTATCCTGTTAGGACGACTCTCTAATCATCTGCCCAAACATTTCCTCGCTTATTTGTTATTCAAGAATGGCTTTGATCTCTGATATCAATATATAAAATTTGCCCGCAAATTGCAAGTTTTCCATATATTTTCTCTATTTACATATAGACCATATCCTCTTTTTTTAATCTCAGAGGCAAATCCTTCAACTACAATGATATTCTAAAGCTTCCAGATTCCTGTCACAAGAATTGTCATATCATCAAGAGGCGCTGCGCCTGCATATTCCATGACCCGGTTCAAAATGTGATGTGCCATTTCTCCCGGATTCTGGGACTCCACCTGACAAATGAATTCTTCCATGAGGCTGTCCTGTTTCCCCGTCGGCAAGGTGTCCAATACACCGTCTGTCACCATAACAAGAAAGTCGCCATCTTCAAGTTGTCGCCGCTCCGGTTCTATATCAAGCCTTGCCAGCGCACCAATCGGAAGGGAAATAGAATGCACTTCCTCCACCTCATCTTTTCGTTTTATATATGTAGTGGCTGCTCCTGCTTTTACTATCTCACAGCTTGCATCGTACAGATCAATAATCGCCACATCAATCGTGGAAAACATTACTTCTTCCCGACCGGTCACGAGGGCCGTATTCATAATCTGAACTGCCGTTTTTACCGGGAATCCAGCGTTTAAAAGCTCTTCTAACATTTCCACTACCATCGTACTCTCCCGAAATGCGCGCTCACCTGAACCCATACCGTCTGACAGTGCCACACCTTTTCTTCCTCCCGGCAAGTCCGAGGTCAAAAATGTATCTCCGGAAATTTTCTCGCTGCCTTTTCCTATTTTGGCCACACCCTGGATCGTGTGAAATCTTGCTCCTTCCACACAGGCAACTGTGCAGTACTCGTCCCCGATAATTGGGCGTTCTCCCCTCCCGGGAACCATGATCCGGCCTGCCATTTTCCCAACTTCTGACGCCAGTTCTTTCATAGCGACAATATGCCCCTTGGACGCCTTTAACGTCAAATGTATCTCATATTTCCCCTGGGCGGTCATATAAAAAACCGAGGATAAAATCTTGATTCCGGACTTTTTTAACTGATTTCGGATTTTCTTTTTCAAATGCTCATCTTCAAATATCCCGGCATCCAGCTCGTGAGTCGTATAGCACAAAGTCTTCGCCAGGTCATTTAACTGCGCAGCAAAACCCTCCCGGTTCTGTACCATTTTATTATTCCATATCAACTTCTGTCTCACATTTTCATAATTTTCCAGTGTCTCCCGCAAAAATCTCGGTGCCAAAAGGCACTGCTTCATAAGCCTGCGTTTTAATTCCACATTTAGCTCGGCACCGTAGTCCTGAACCGCACACAGAATTTCCCGCATCATATAATACGTTTGCTGCCGTCTCTCCCCCAGACATTTTTCTCGATTTTCACACTCCCGGCACACCTTCTGAGTCACACGCTCAAAAATGTCGTCATTTTCCTCATTTGTAAATGTAGCGCGATAATCCTCCAGCTTTGAAAATGTATCTGACAGCTTCTTTAAAGATCCCGCAAACTTGTCTACTTGAATCACATACGGATTCGTGAAAATCTGTGCTCCCCGCTCTTTCAATTCCTGCATAAAAATCTCCCCTTACTAATTCTTCTATCTCAGCTTTCGTATTCCCGCTCCGCTTTTTATATAATAGGAACTGCCGTATTCTATTATAGAACAAAGAATGTGCCTTGGCACATTCTTGCGCCGAGCGCGTTGCTGAGCGCCAGTGACGCTCGTCTAGCAACGACCGAAGTGAATACGGAGACGCTTGCGACATAATTCTTATTCGCGCGAGTGCGCATCCTGCCGGAGGCTTTTTGTATAATAGGAAATGCAATTTCCTATTAT
>ERZ773188.3717-NODE-3717-length-12422-cov-2.834317_pt1 | contig 12422 bp, 9 predicted proteins | sample MGYA00581011_ERZ773188 | MGnify/ENA primary metagenome ERZ773188 (study PRJEB29015, sample SAMEA2737798) | human gut metagenome | biome: human gut; feature: human-associated habitat; material: faeces | place: China | collected 2012 ...
GCAATTCGTTCCCGCATTTCCCCTGCTGCTGCTCTTGTGAACGTCATGATCAGCAGCCTGTCAATGTCAACAGGATGCTCCGGATCCATCACCTTTTTTAGAATTCGCTGCACAAGCACCGCAGTCTTTCCGGAACCAGCTGCTGCACTTACCAGAATATTCCGGTTTCTTAAATTAATAACCTGCTCCTGCTCTTTCGTCCAGTTCACTACCATTATTCATCCACCTCCTTCACAAAAGCATCCCACAGCTCTTCATCTGTAAAGTTTTTCAGCCTGCGGAATTCATAGCCTGGAATGTCCATGTCAAAACCGCATACGCCGCTGTAAGGACAGTAGGTACAGGCATTTTTCTTTCCCATCATATAAGGGGAAACCTGGGCATCTCCGGTCATAATGGACTGTCTGATATGAGAAATCTTTGTTTTTACATAACGGTTTAAAATATCAAACTGCTCTTTTGAGGCTACAGAAGAATTTTTCCGGAAGCTTCCGTCTTTGTTAAAGGATACGGGAATTGACACAAGGGAACTGTCCATTTTTTGTACCAGTTCTTTATCTTTCAGAACCAGTCCGTTCATCTTTAGTTCCTTCAGCACTTTTTCCTGGACAGTCTCTATATCTGCATCTATTTTTTCCTGAATCATAGGATCCTTGATATTGTAATAAAATACCCCTGCAGGAATCACATCTTTATCCTTATGCTTGTTTTGCTCTACGGTAAGGGCACCGTCCATGTAGATCATCAGCTGCAGCTGCAGACCATGATACAAAGAAACCAGATCAAAAGAAGTATTCCCGGTCTTATAATCAATGACCCGGACATACAGCTTCCCATCATCTGTCTCCATAGTATCCACGCGATCGATCCGACCGCCCTGAAAAACAACTTCCACACCTTCCGGCTCAAATTCCCCGGATTTCAGCTGTTTCTGAATTGCCCACACAGTTCTTCGTACCATTCTCTTGGTGCGCTGAATCATATATTCATTGCGTGCACTGCTTTTTAGAATGGTATTGCCATAATCTGCACTTATTTCATCTACCAGGCGGTCTGCCAGCGCATCCCGCTCTTCCTCAGAAAGCTCTGCCAGAGAAAGCTTTTCTTTGTTCACTTCCTTTATCAGAGACTCCAGCACCTTGTGCATAATATTTCCCATATCCATGGCGCGGAATTCATACTCTGCACGCTCCGTAAGTTTGAGACCATACTGGAGGAAATGGGCAAAAGCACAGGCAGAATAACGCTCCAGCCTGGTGGCACTGTAGGGCGACACCTCTCCATAGAGAACCTTTGCCACACTTTCGCTGATAATATCGGCAGGCTTTCTGGTTCTGGAAGCCTCCACCAGCTTCCTGGCTAAAGTCCTATATTTAGGACTTCTAAGATACCAGCTGTAAAGCTCGCTGTACAAAGGACTTCCCTGTCCCACAGTGCCCTCTCCAAGACCTTTCAGGAAGCATTCCAGACTGGTTCCCGGAAGCTCCATGGCGTTCAGGCTGAATTCCTCATCACCTGCATTTTTCACCTCCAGTCCGGGATATAGAGCCTGTATACTGTGGATCAGATATGCAGGACTTATAGGTTCTCCTTTTCCATTTGATAAACTGTAGGAAAGGCACAAATGCTCACTTGGCTTTGTCAGATTCAGGTACAGGTAAAAGCGCTGGGTGTTCATCAGCTCTTTCGGACCTGGTGCAAGCTCCATTCCCTCATCTGCAAAGAATTCTCTGTCCATCTGGGTCAAAATTCCGCCAGAGTCTGTATTTTTCGGAATATTCCCCTCGTTTACACCTACAAAAAACAATGCCTTTATTTCTTTCAGACGGGTTCTTTCCATATCTCCAACAAGGACCTGATCCATACTGGGCGGGATCAGCGCAACCTTTGACTTGGCAAAACCAGTTTCCAGAAGCTGGACAAATTCCGTTCTTGTAATTTCTTCCTCTCCAAGGATCTCTACCATGCGGTCAAGAAGTTCCATAACAATTCCGTATATCTGGGCGTATTCTTTTTCCAGAGCTTTTTCTCCTTTTTCTTTAAAAAAAAGCTCCTGTTTCTTTAGTTTTTTCTGTATTTCACAGCTTTCGATAAACTGATATAAACTATAACAATATTCACATACTTTTCTCTTTCCACTGGAAAATCCCTGAGCCAGGATCTCAGCCTCCCTCACAAATATTTCCCGGTATTCGTTCAGGACTTGAATATCCTCCGGATCCATGGTCCGGTAAACTCTCACCCACTTCTCGGACCACTTTTTGTAACCGCGAATTCCAAGGGCAAGCACATAATTCTCCAGCATATCCACCTGGTTCCTTGCAAGGCCTGACATATCACAGCGCAGATACCGGAAAACACTTTCGTAGGAAAAACCCTTTGTAACCATTTCAAGAGCAGCACGAATATATTCTATAAATGGGTTCATCAGAATGGTGTGCTTCTCATCCAGGAAGTAAGGGATCCGGGATTCCTCGAATACCTGAGATGCAATACTTTTGTACGCCTCCAGATTTCCGGTAATCACAGCGATTTCTCCGTATTTCAGATTTTTTTCACGGACCAGACGGCGTATTCTCCTGGCTGTCTCTTCCAGTTCTTTTACAGGGGATTCTGCTGCAAATATGCAGATTTCTTCCTGTTTCTTCTCATAGACAGATCTTCTGTAGCGGAAAAGATGCTTCTCCAGAAAGTCAAGGGAGGTGGAATTTCCAAAGCGGCCCTTTCTCTCATCCTTCAGAAGAACGGGATCATCCAGATTGCTGGTCAGACCGGACAATGTGTGGATCATTTTCCTGCTCATATAGAATAACTGATGTGGTTTTCCCATCTGTAAGGGATTTTCTCCGGCATCCATGGTGACAGTTACCAGAACCTTATCGCAGACATTTAAAAGTTCCCGGATCACGTTCATCTGCACCGGAGTAAAACCGGTGAAGCCATCCAGAAGGAGTACGGATTTTTTCAGTTTATCAGAAAAAGGAATGGCTTTTTTCAAAGCGTCCATCACGCCTTCGCCGGTCATATAATGACCTTCCAGATACTGAAGAAAGGCCTGATAAAGGACACCCACATCCTGCATTTTCATATGAAGAAGAGAGTCCTCCCCTGTTTTTCCCAGCATGTCCTGCAGTTCTTCTTCCCGGATATCATACTGCATAAATTCTGAAATCAGAGATTTCACTTCGTCCAGATAGCCCGGTTTGTTCATCTGGCTGCCAAGATAGGGCAGATTTTTTCGATGCTGCTGCACCAGCTTCTGAAGAACCATACTTTTTCCAGTGTCATCCAGAAGCACTTCCATGGCACCGCCTGTCTCCTCGAAAATACGATAGGCAAGGCGCTGAAAGCTGAGCACATCGATATTCAGGATTCCCTTTCCGGGGTGCATTTCGACTACGTTTTTCTGTGTCTGCATGGTGAACTGTTCCGGGACGATAATATAGTACAGGTGCTGTGGATTTTCCATAGATTCCCGGATGATCTGTTCACATGCATAATGCGTCTTGCCAATACCGGAGCTGCCGATGATGAATTGTAGGGACACGTTTTTTCCTCCTTCTGCCAATTGTATGGAATAAAAAAGCCTATATCTGATAAAAAATCATTCTGTTTTATATTCTATCATATTTTCCATGCTTTGATAATAGGATAGAATAAGAAGATTAGAGCCTGGTTTTGCGGCCAGGATTATTTTTTTCATTATCAGTGCGATACAGGAGGCGCAGTCCATGAGTTCGAAAACCAGGATCATCGTGTTACATATGAAGGAAGTGGTATATACCATCGCCTTTCTGATTCTTGCTGTTCTTCTGGGAATCCTGATCTACTTTATGTTCGGGCCTGGAAAAAGCCAGACCACTTCTGCTGCTGGAGAGGGGCTTTATACGCCTGGCGTTTACCGCAGTTCCCTTACTTTGAATAAAAATACTTTTGACGTGGAGGTTACAGTAGATCAAAACAATATCCAGTCTATTGAGCTGGTAAATTTAAGTGAAAGCACCACTGCCATGTTTCCGCTGGTAAAGCCTTCTCTGGAGTCACTGGCCAGCCAGATTGTTGACAGCCAGTCCCTGGACGACCTGAAATATTCCACAGACAGGAAATATACGTCACAGCTGCTTATTAATGCCATTGAGGAAGCACTGAGAAAGGCGGAGAACCATGTAAGTTCTCCGCCGGCAGAGCAATAAACAAACCTAATTATTTCCCACCTTTACAGCTGCATGCTCCGCGAAATACAGCTGTAAAATACATGGAAAGCATACCGCACAATCGTTTTATACTTCAAGCTTCTCCAGAGCTTCCATCCATACCGCTGCGCTTGCATCACTTGGCATACGCAGGTCACCTCTTGGAGACAGCGCCACACTACCTACCTTCGGACCGTCAGGAAGACAGGAGCGTTTGAACTGCTGGGCAAAAAATCTGCGGTAGAAGATTTTCAGCCATTTCAGAATCGTAGCCTTGTCATAGGTACCCTCAAAGGTACGGCAGGCAATGCGATAGATCTTATCCGGTTCAAAGCCTGCACGAAGCATATAATACAGATAAAAATCATGAAGTTCATAAGGACCAACCAGATCTTCTGTTTTCTGCGCGATCTTACCGTCCTTAGGCGGCAGAAGCTCCGGGCTTACCGGTGTATCCAGAATATCCATAAGAACCTCCTGAAGCTCCGCATCACCACATGTATCTGCATAATAGCGCACCAGATGGCGCACCAGGGTCTTCGGTACAGATGCATTCACGCCATACATGGACATATGATCGCCATTATAAGTTGCCCATCCAAGAGCCAGCTCTGAAAGATCGCCGGTTCCAACAAGAACGCCGCCTTCTTTGTTTGCAGTATCCATCAGAATCTGGGTACGCTCACGTGCCTGGCTGTTCTCATAAGTAACATCATGAATTTCCGGATCATGTCCGATATCACGGAAATGAATATTTACCGCTTCTTTAATATTCACCTCTGTAAGCTTTGCACCAAGACAGCTGCTCAGTTTGCAGGCATTCTGATATGTTCTGTCTGTGGTTCCGAAACATGGCATGGTAACGCAATGGATCTGCTCTCTTTGCATTCCCATTCGGTCAAAAGCTCGTGCCATAACAAGGAGTGCCAGTGTGGAATCCAGCCCTCCGGAAAGTCCTACAACCGCACTTTTGCTGTGGATATGCTCCATACGTTTTTTTAGGCCCATGGCCTGAATATTCAGGATCTCCTCGCAGCGTTCATCACGTTCTTCCTTCACAGACGGGACAAATGGATACTGTGGATATTTTCTGGTAAGAACAGTCTCCTCTTCTTTCACGGAAAAATTAATTCTTGTATGGCTACATGTGGAAACTGCCGGATAAGTAGACATTCTTCTTCTCTCATCAGCCAGTCTCTGAACATCGATCTCACTGTAAATAATACCATTCTCAAAGCGTTTGCTCTCAGCAAGGATATTTCCGTTCTCAGCGATCATATTCTGGCCGCCAAAAACAAGATCCTGTGTGGACTCACCCTCACCGGCACTTGCATAGATATATCCGCAGATCAGTCTTGCAGACTGTCCGCTTACAAGAGTTCTTCTGTAGGAATCCTTTCCAACCATCTCATCACTTGCAGAAAGATTGACAATAATATGCGCTCCGTTTACTGCATGGCGGATACTAGGCGGTGCAGGAACCCAGAGATCTTCACAGAGCTCTGCTGCAACTGTAAATTCCGGATCTTCCTCACACTCAAAGATCATGTCTGTTCCAAAGGGAATCTCATCCCAGAACTCATCCTCATCGTTTTTGTCGTTTTTGAGGAAGTCCACAAACTCCACGTCCTCTTCCTCTGCACCTGCAAACTGTCTCTGCTCATAAAACTCATTATAGTTGGGGATATGTGTTTTCGGAACAAATCCAACGATACGGCCATGATTCAGAGCTGCAGCCACATTATAGAGCTTTCCTCTGTGACGAAGGGGCATTCCCACAAAGATCAGTGCATCTGTCTCCTTTGTCTCCTCAGCGATATGAAGAAGCTCCTCCCACGCACTGTCCAGAAGACATCTCTGGAGAAAAAGATCATGGCAGGTGTATCCCGTAATACTGAATTCAGGAAATACCATCAGCTTTACATGCTCTTTTTCCATTTCGCGGATGGCCCGCAGGATCTCCTCTCCGTTTGCCTTGCAGTCTGCAACTGTGACTCTTGGTGTTGCTGCTGCCACCTTAATAAAACCATGCTTCATTTTTTCTTCCTCCTGCTGCTTATCGCTTGCATTCCCTTATGATTCTCTTCATATCTTCCACTGTGAAATTGTAATTCTTGTTGCAGAAATGGCAGTTCATCTCAATATCTTTGCCTTCCTGGATCATCTCATTAAGCTCTTTTCTGCCGATGCTGATGAGAGCTTTTTCTACTCTTTCTCTGCAGCAATTGCAGTGGAACTGTGTTGGCATGGTGTCATTGATCTCTACGTCAAAGCCCTCCAGAACTTTCTCAAGAAGGCTCTCCGGTGTATGTCCCTGCTCCAGAAGATTTGTAACGGAATCAATCTTTGATACGTTCTCCTCCAGCTTCGAGATCACTTCTTCCTCCGCAAAAGGCATCAGCTGTACAATAAACCCACCTGCCTGACGAACTGTGTTATCCTTGTTCATCAGCACTCCAAGACCTACTGCTGACGGAACCTGCTCGCTGGTTGCAAAATAATAGGTAAGGTCTTCTGCGATCTCGCTTGTCTGAAGGGCAACCTGTCCAACATACGGCTCCTTTAAGCCCATATCCTTGATCACATCCATGAAACCAACACCTACTGCACCTGCAACATCCAGCTTGCCTTTGCTGTTGGCCGGAATACATACGTCCGGATTTCCCACATAACCTTTTACATTTCCTTTGGAATCTGCTGTAACTGTGATTCCCTGGAGCGGGCCGCCTGCATGGATACGGAGTGTCAGGAGATCCTTTTCCCCTTTCATCATGGCTCCCATCATAGCTCCTCCTGTGAGAAGACGTCCCAGCGCAGCTGTTGCCACAGGGCTTGTATTATGATCCTGTCTCGCTGTCTCCACCACATCAGTTGTCACAGCCGCAAATGCACGGATCTGGCTGTTGGCAGCTGTCGCTCTTACAATATAATCACTCATAAAAAAATCCTCCTTTATTTCTCATCCAGGGAAATTCCCTTTCCATGTTCTCTGGCAATAAATGTCAGTCTTCCGCTGTCCGGCTTCGGCGCGTCCTTGGTATAGGCATCGTAAACAGCCAGCGGGATCAGTCCTGCTTTCTTCATAAGTTCCTGGATTTTCTCCGGTTCATAGGCTTTCTGATAATGAACCTCCTCGTCCTTCTCATAAAGCCCGTCTTCTCTTGGAAGAAAAAGGGTAAGATCATAAACATTGATCCCTGTCTCCTCATCGAATTCATTTTCCCAGATAAAGCTTCCTTCTTCCCGGTTCTCTGCTATGGTAGTATTCCCAAGCATCTCCCGGTATTTATACGTTGTATTCATATCAAAGATAAAAATGCCGTCCGGATCCAGATAATTGTTCACAAGTTTGAATACAGTAAGCAGATCATCTTCTTCTGTGATGTAATTCATGCAGTCACAGACGCTGACAACAGCACGTACTGTTCCGTAAAGTTCGAACTCTCTCATATCCTGTTCCAGATAAAGGATCTCATATCCGGACTCTGCTCTCTTTTCCATGGCTTCGCCCAGCATTTCCTCAGAGTTGTCCACACCGATCATATCATAACCGGACTCTGCCAGAAGTTCCGTCATCACTCCGGTCCCGCAGCCAAGTTCCAGCACGATCCCGTCTTCAATTCCGTATTCCTTAAGGCTTCCGATCAGATATTCCGCCCATTTTTCATATTCCACATTGTCCATGAAGATATCATAAACTCTGGCAAAATCGCTGTATGCTTCCATAAAAACCTCCAAATATTTTCCGGGCGTTCCATCGCCCGCAGCGTTCACATTATACCATGTCTTCCTGTATAAGTATACGCCTCTGACATAATATAGCACAAAAAATCCGGGACCGCAGCCCCATAAGCTGTGATCCCGGAACTCTTATTTAACCCAATATCCTTCTGGCTGATCCAGGCTTTACTGTACAGGCATATAGTATACATCTGCACCTTCACCATGCCAGTAGAAGCTTGTTCCATCCTCTTCATATACATCGCAGTCATTCTCAGAAGAGAAGGTGAAACGGTTTCCTTCGTTATCCATCCATGCACCGTTTCCGTCCGGAACGATAACACGTGGTTTACCATCGGAGTTTCTGTAGATGGTTCTTGTCTCATCTGTGTTGCCAAGCTGCTCATCTGTAAATCCGCCATTTACAATAGCACCGGAGGAGCTGCTGTCAGTGGATGCAGTTCCATCGGAAGAACCGTCAGATGTACTGCTTCCGTCTGTAGATGTTCCGTCAGATGCTGCACTTCCGTCTGTAGATGTGCTTCCGTCGGCAGCTGCAGTTCCATCTGCTGCTGTTCCGTTAGAAGAAGCTGCTGCATTACCATCTGCAGATGCACTTCCGTCAGAGGAAGCTGCTGCATTACCTTTACCGGCAGTCTTGGCTGCGGAACCATTTGCCGCACTCTTCAGAGTGGAATCACCAAGGATTGCAAAGCTGTCGACAGACTCCTGAACCTTTTTCAGAGCATCCTCTTTTTTAACAGATGCCACAAGGCTGTAATACTCGCTGTCATTTACAAAATATTTATTGATGGCATATACATAACCATCACTCTTGGTTGTATCCTTGTATTTTACAGTGTAGGAATAGATATTGATTCCATCTTTCTGGTCTGACTTATAATCCTGGATCTCAAAATCGGTTCCATTGACCATGTTCTCTGCCTGTGTCATGGAAACGGCCATATCCTGTGAATTCGGAATTACCGCAGACTCCAGATCTGCACCAGAACCGTGAAGGATCAGAATTTTACCCTGATCCGGAGACTCAAAGCTTAACATATCTGTCTCATCGGATTTATTAGCCCAGGTTGCATCCGGAAACTTAATCGCTACGGATTTATCCTTGGATGTGTAGGTTGTGTTCTGTGCATCTGCCGCAACAGTCGGTGTAGCTGTCGCTTTCTTCGCAGGTGTAGGAGTAGGAGTAGACTCCACAACCACGCTGTCCTCTTTTCCACCTCCGAAACTACATGCAGTCATGACACCAGAGAGAGCAACAGTCATAGCTAAAAGTGCGATAAATTTTTTATTCTTCATAGTATCCTCCTCATAATCATCATCAGTCACAAAGTGTGTCCGGAATATTCGCTCCTGAACACACTCTTTGCTACATTTTACGATTTTATTACAACTTTGTCAATTGATTTCTCCCTGTACTTTATGAATATCCTGTAAACAAATATCCCATTCCGTACAGAATTTTTCCTATATTATAATCTCCCCAGATGTGCCTATCTTATTCTATTCTGCTTCTGATCCTGTATTTCCGATTTTACACTGCCTCTGCGGAATTTCTGTTTTCTTTTAATCTGTCCCCTTTTTTTTTTCGATAATTGTGTCTTTATTCGTACACACTCATGTTGTAAAGTATATCCAACCAAAAACATATGAAAAGAGGACATCTATATAAAGATGTTTTCGGGAAAGGATTCATAACTATGGAAAAAGCAGTTCAGACATCTCAGGGAACCGATCAGGAACTTTCATCTGTTCAGTTTCTCACCATCACAGCCGTATTTGTTGCACTGACTTATATCTTCACAGCATTTATTAATGTCAAGCTTCCAATTGCAGCCAACGGCGGACTGATCCACCTTGGAAATGTACCGCTCTTCATCGGTGCCATTTTATTTGGAAAGAAAACCGGAGCCATCGCAGGCGGAATCGGAATGGGCTTGTTCGACCTTCTCTCCGGCTGGACCCTTTGGGCACCATTTACCCTTATCATCGTAGGCATCATGGGATTCACCGTAGGTAAAATCACAGAAGACCACAAACATCAGAACATGAAATGGTATGTGATCGCCATCGCAGCAGCCTGCGTGATCAAGGTTGTCGGCTACTACATCGCAGAGGTTATCATCTACGGAAACCCGGTCGCTCCTGTATCATCCATTCCTGGAAACCTGGTACAGATCGGTGTTGCTGCAGTAATCGTACTCATCGTCATCACACCATTAAATCTTGCTGCAAGAAAAACAGGATTAAAGAGATAATAAAAAACATAACAATATTAAATAAGAGGTAAGGATTATGTATAAGATCATGACACCAGGACCTACACAGGTCGCTGAAAACGTCCGTCTGGCAAGAAGTCTTGAGTGCACGAACCCGGATCTGGACGAAGAATTTGTCGAATTTTACAAAGAAACCTGCGAGAAGATCAGTTCTCTGCTCCATACCTCCAATGAAACCCTCATCTTAAGTGGTGAGGGTATTCTTGGTCTGGAAGCAGCTATCGCGTCCATGACTGAGCCCGGAGATAAGGTTCTTGTTCTCGATAACGGAATTTACGGAAAAGGGTTCGCTGATTTTGTTACCATGTATGGCGGACGGCCGGAACTCTATTCCAGAGATTATCAGGAAACTTTTGATGTAAAAGAGCTGGAAGAATTCCTGAAAAACAGCCACGACTACAAATATGCAACCGTTGTTCACGGCGATACCCCAAGTGGTATGCTCAATGATATCTCCGCTATCTGCCCGCTCCTGAAAAAATACGGCATCCTTACAGTCGTAGACTCTGTTTCCGCCTCTTTTGGCGAACCTATGAACATTGATGACTGGAAAGTTGATATCATGTGCGGCGGATCCCAGAAAGTAGTATCCGCGCCTCCAGGACTGACCTTCGTTGTAGTAAGCGATGATGCAAAGAAATCCATGGCAGACCGTAAGACACCAATTGCTTCTTTCTATGCCAACCTTACAACTTTTGCACATTATTACGAAGAAAAATGGTTTCCATATACAATGCCTATCAGTGATATCTACGGACTCCGCGCTGCCATTGACAACATCGCGGCAGATCCTGCCATCCTCTCCCGCCACGCAAAGATCGCCAGTGCCTCCAGAAAGGCCATCACAGGCGCAGGCCTGAACCTTTACCTGCACAGCGGATATTCCAGTACAGTTACTGTTTTTGAAGTACCGGAGGGCACAACAGCCGAAGCGATCCTTGAGGGAGTAAAAAAAGACTACAACATTATGCTGGCAGGTTCCTTCGATGTCCTTGCAGGCAAAGTGGTCCGCATCGGACATATGGGAAACAACGCTACATTCTATAATGTAAGAGAAGTTTTTGCAGCCCTGGACGGAACTTTACGCAGGCTTGGCGTTCCGCTTAAGGCTTCCATGGAGGATATCTTCTGCAAAAACATGCAGTAATTTCTGAGATTTCAATAGTAAAAAGCACTGTAAGATGAATCCAACTTTTCATCTCGCAGTGCTTTTTTATAATTCTTATAATATTTTTCTTTATTCTTTTACCGCACCGGATGTCATACCACCTACGATGTATTTCTGGCCGATCATGTAAACAATGATAACCGGAATACAGGTAAGTACGATATCAGCAAAAATATAGTTCCAGTAACTCTTGTTCTTTCCGAAGAACTGATATACAGCCATTGTCATCGGGAAGAGACGGCTCTTGCTTGACAGATACAAAGGTGTGAGGAAATCACTCCATACTGTCATGAACTGAAGGATAAAACATGTTACCATAGTTGGTTTCAGAAGCGGCATGATGATCTTGAAGAACAGACTTAACGGGCCTGCGCCGTCGATAACAGCAGCCTCGTCCAGCTCAACCGGGACAGAGATTACGAAGTTACGGATGGTAAATACACAGAACGGAATCATTGCACTGGTAAATACCATGATAATGCCAGTTCTTGTATCGTTCAGGTGCAGTGTACTGAGTACACGTACCAATGTTACATAGTTGACCGGGAAGAACAATCCGCAAAGTACAAAGTAGTACAGGAATACATTTAACTTTGTTCTCTTACGGCACATAACGAATGCAGCCATGGCGCAAAGTATAACGCCAAGTGTTGTAGCGATCAGCGCATATGCAAAACTGTTCAGGAATCCCTGGATCAGGCTTCCTTTTTCAATAACCTCAGAGTAGTTGGAAAATACCCACTCTGTAGGAAGTGCCAGACTCATTCTGGCTGCCTCTGCTTTTGTTTTAAAAGAGTTGATCAATACCATATAAAATGGAAGCACGACACATAAGCAAAGCAGGATACATACAACATGTTTTAATAAATTCTGAATTCTTTTTTTTGCCATTACTGCTGTACCTCCTGTTTACTTAATGTCTTAACAATAAATACACCTATGATCGCTGTAATTACAAGAAGAACAGTATTCAATGCAGAAGACATTCCATACTGGCCTCTCGAATAGAGCTGGAATGCATAAGTTGTAAGAACCTCTGTT
>ERZ773188.3721-NODE-3721-length-12413-cov-3.050332_pt1 | contig 12413 bp, 10 predicted proteins | sample MGYA00581011_ERZ773188 | MGnify/ENA primary metagenome ERZ773188 (study PRJEB29015, sample SAMEA2737798) | human gut metagenome | biome: human gut; feature: human-associated habitat; material: faeces | place: China | collected 2012 ...
CTCGTATATATCCCTTATCTACTAAAATGTCAGAAAGCTGTGTTTTGCTCCATTCAGCCATATTTGTTTTCCTCTCTATCCTATATATTTTCGATGAGCAATTTTTACATTGCTCTGCTTGACCATTGCATACTGCAAGGTCGTATCTATTCGTTTATGCCCTAAGAGCTGTTGTAATTGTTCTATAGGCATTCCCTTATCAATCGCCATCGTTGCAAGTGTTCTTCGGAACTTATGTGGATGGACTTTTTGAATATCCAACTGCTTACCCATTTCACGCAGGCGAGATTCGATACCGCCAATTTTGATTCTCTCATGCGGAGAACGCAGAGTGACGAACAATGCCGGATTATCATCCGTTCTGCTGTCAATGTAGTTTTGCAGATGAATCTTTGTCCGAGCATCAAAGTATACGATGCGTTCCTTATCACCCTTACCGAATACTACACATTCACGCTCGTTAAAGTTGATGTCTGCTTTGTTCAACAAAACCATTTCACCGATACGCATTCCAGTAGAAGCAAGCATATCAATTATCGCTAAATCCCGAAGTTCTGTGCAGCTATCACGCATTTTCTCCAAGTCCTCATCTGTATAAGTTTCCTTGATGTTAGTCGCCGTTTTCACCTTATGAATGCGACGAACAGGACTTTTCAGAATGTAATCTTCATCCTCCAACCAAGAGAAAAAACTGGATAAAATCCTGCGGATATTGTCAATCGTCACACGGCTAGACTGATTCCTGCTCTGATAATCTGTCAAATAGGAACGCAGGTCTTCCGTCTGAATATGACGAATACCTTTGTCTGTAGAAGCTACCATCGTTTCAATGGTTGTTCGATAATACTTCAAAGTCTTCTCTGAGCATCCTTCAATCCGCTTTGCTGAAACAAAAACGTCTATCAGCTTCGGGTTATCATTCGTATCCTCCTTTTCTGTCTGTGCTGTAATCTCGCAGCCAAACAGTGTGTTTTCAAGCACCTTTTGCAACTGCTGCATTTGGGCATTGTCGAGGTGTGGTAGCATTTGCTGCATCACCTCTGAAATAATTTGTTGTTTCATAAGTCATTCTCCTTCAAATTTATTTTCCAGAGAACGACTCAACGGCAGTTCCGTTGGCTTTAGCTCCCGCCGTTGGTGGGAGTATTTAGGTTAAACAAGAATTTAGAGCAGCAAGCTCAGGCGATATTCAAAGAATGGTTTATAGACAATCCCGAGAACAATGAATGGTCAACAGGAACATTCTCTGAACTTATTAAATCAACCTTAAATGGCGACTGGGGAAAAGAAGCACCAACAGGCAATAATACTGAAAAGGTTTATTGCATCAGAGGTGCAGATATTCCCGAAGTCAAAGCAGGCAATAAAGGCAAAATGCCCACAAGGTATATTCTTTCTAAAAACTTTGCCGCAAAACAACTTGCAGCCGGTGACATTGTTGTTGAAATTTCAGGAGGTAGTCCTACTCAATCAACTGGAAGATGTACAGCTATAACTCAATCATTACTCGACCGTTATGATAGTGGTATGGTTTGTACAAATTTCTGTAAGGCAATGAAGCCAAAAGAAGGATACAGTCTGTTTATCTACTATTATTGGCAATACCTGTATGGTAAAGGTGTCTTTTTCTCTTATGAAAACGGCACAACAGGTATTAAGAACCTTGACTTTTCAGGCTTTATCGAAACGGAAACTATTTTAATTCCGCCAGTAGATAAAGTTATAGCATTTGACGATTATTGCAAATCAATTTTTAATCAGATTTTTGCCAATGGCAAGCAAAACGAACATCTTGCTATACTTCGAGATACTCTTTTGCCAAAGTTGATGTCTGGCGAGCTTGATGTCTCCGACATCGACCTTTAAGCCGCTAAATTCTTGTTTATCATTTCATTATTTATAATTTTTTCTTCAATATATTTTAAAATAGAAGAAATTTTTTTTGATTTTCAAGTGAAACATATGGTATTTTTATTCTCTCTAAATATGGTATTCGTAAATTACTTACTGTTGTACCTGTTCCTTCGCTCCATGAAATTTGATGTTGAACATATTTCGATTGTATGCAATATAACAAATAGTAATTATCACACACCTCTGGATTTACTCGAAGTAAAACCATTCTTTGTCCTAGACAACATTCCATATTTTCCGGAACCATCCCAACTTCTCCCATTGGTGCTTCTCTTGTAATAATTAAATCCCCACCTCTAGGCATTGCTCTTTTTGTTCTTATTTCAAAATTTTTTTCATCTGTATATGATGGTGATGAAAAATTTATTTTCCCATTTTTTATATTATTACTTCTAATAACAATTTTCCCTGATGATGTCCACTTAGGTGTTGAATGTGGGCAGTCAGCAACTACCATACACAGTTCTTTTATTGTTTTAACTTCTATCATTAAATTATCCTTCATCTTAATTCGTTCATTTTTTACGTAAATAATAAATCGTCATCTCATTATTATCTTATATTTTGTAACCAATAGCCCCCAAATTTTTCCGTATTTCCTCTTCCAACTCATGACTCTTCGCAAACATCTCTGAAAGTTCCGATGTCAATCGATTCATCTTATCTTCAAATGGTTCCCCATCGTCTTCTTGCTCTTCGATGCCTACGTATCGTCCTGGTGTCAGGATGTAGTCCTGTTTTGCAATTTCTGCGGTATCTGCTACTGCACAAAATCCTTTTACATCTTCTAATGTTCCATCCACAAACACCGTATAAGTATCCGCAATTTTCTTGATATCTTCTTCTGTCAGTTCTCGAAGTTTACGGCTTACCATGGTTCCCATTTTACGTGCATCAATAAACAACGTCTTCTCGGTTTGTTTCTTATGGTTATTAATAAACCAAAGCGATACCGGAATCTGTGTGGTATAAAATAACTGCGTCGGCATTGCAATGATGCATTCTACCAGATCTGCATTGATAATATTTTTTCGGATCTCTCCCTCTCCGCCTGACTGTGAAGAAAGTGATCCATTTGCAAGCACCATACCGATCTGCCCGCCTGTAGGATTGAGGTGGTAAATCATATGCTGCAGCCATGCAAAGTTGGCATTTCCAGCCGGAGGTATTCCATATTTCCAGCGTAAATCTTCTTTTAACTTATCTGCTCCCCAATCAGAAAGATTGAATGGTGGGTTTGCCATAATATAATCTGCTCGAAGAGTAGGATGCTGATCTTCCAAAAAGGTATCTGCCGCATAGTTTCCAAGATCTGGTTCGATTCCGCGAATGGCAAGGTTCATCTGTGCCATCTTCCAGGTTGTCGGATTGGAATCCTGTCCATAGATAGAAATGTTACTGATATTTCCACTGTGATTCTCTACAAATTTAGCCGACTGTACGAACATTCCTCCTGAACCACAGCATGGATCATATACACGTCCTTTAAATGGTTTCAAAATTTCCACCAAAGTCCGAACCACACAGGATGGCGTAAAGAATTCACCACCACGTTTTCCTTCCTGTTCTGCAAACATAGACAGACAATATTCATAGGTTCGTCCAAGAATATCTTTTTCACTTCCATGCTCAATCATTTGGATATTTGTGAATAAGTCTACAACATCACCCAGTCTTCGTTTATCCAATTCCGGGCGTGCAAAATTCTTTGGCAGAATATCTTTCAATCGTTTATTTTCTTTTTCAATTGCACGCATGGCATCATCAATTACGGTGCCGATTTCTGGTGTGTGTGCTTTCGCCGCAATTTCATTCCAGCGGGCTCCTGCTGGTACAAAGAAGATTCCTTCGGAGGTATATTCGTCAATATCTTCCTCAAAACCTTCACCCTCTTCAACCAATGCTTGATATTTCTCATCGAATCTGTCAGAAATATATTTCAGAAAGATAAGCCCCAAAACTACACTCTTATATTCCGAAGCATCCAGATTACCACGCAGTACACACGCGGCATCCCATATCTGTTTTTCAAATCCAATATTCGCTGTATTTTTATCCGCCATTTAAAACTTTACTCCTTCTGTAATCGATCCACCATAACATCCTTTTTTACAATTTACATTGATAATTATACAAATAGATTTTCATAAACATCTCACTAAATCAGGATTTGTAGACCTGTTCTTTACACAAAATTATAGGACAAATCGCAAATAAAATCAATTCACATTGAATTGTAGTATTCATTTTTAATTTTTATTGATTTTTTTCGCACAACGTATATAATAAATATGCAGACATAAATATCTGTATTGGTTAGAGTGTCCAATCAAAACTCTCGTTTAAAAAGAATCGGACGGAACAATCCGCCCATTTATTTTTATTACATGTAATCAATTTTTCAAATATATACACATAAGAAATGGCCATCCTGCTCTTTTGTAAGCATGGATGACCATTTCTATAGTGTTTTAATATTTCGCCAGATCGGGTGATTGCGCTCACTTTCCGGCTGTCTTGTTAAGTATATTATATTGCAATCGTGTAATTTTGTCAAATCAAAATAGCGCCCCTGCTCTGGTAAAGTTAGGCGCTATTTTTAGTTAGAAGCTTTATCCGGCGGTCAGGTGTACACTGACCAACGGCTCTCTTGTCGAATATATTATATGACAGCATTTTCTTTTGGTCAACAGCCATTTTTCTTATATTTTCACCATTATTTCGACCCAAATCTCTCAAAAAGAAATTGAAATTCCCTCTCCTCCACCTTATAATATTTTCTATAAGGCACACATATGGGGAGATTTTTATGACGATCAGTATTCTTCTTGCGCAGCAGATCGCGCAGCTTTTTCTTATGATTTTGATGGGCTTTTTAATCGTAAAAGCCGGACTTTTAAAGGATGAGGACAGCAAAGTTCTGTCGAAAATTGTGCTGTACCTGATCATTCCCTGCGTGATTCTGAATGCGTTTCAGGTTGATTACACGCCGGAAACGGTGCGGGGGCTGCTGGTTGCGTTTGCGGCTTCGCTTCTGATGCAGGTTGTGCTTCTTTTTGCGGTTTCAGCTCTTGGACGGGTGTTTCATTTGGATGCGGTTGAGATAACTTCTGTTTACTACTCCAATTCCGGCAATCTGATTGTGCCGCTTGTGACGGCTGTTTTAGGAGCGGAATGGGTGCTTTACAGCTGTATTTATACGAGCGTACAGCTTGTCTTTTTCTGGACGCACTGCAAAAAGGTGATCAGCCGTGAGGCTTCCTATGACTGGAAGAAGATTGTTCAAATGGTAATCTAATCACAATTAACAGAAAAACGCTGTCCCGCTTCCCCTTCCAGAGAAGCATTGACAGCGTTTTCTATTACCCAATTAGTACCTTTTTCCCTTCAAACGCAAATCCATAATGCCGGATTCTTTCTTTTGGAATTCCCCGTTCTTTTAGTTCCACGTCGCATTTCTTTATTTCAATCTGCGCCAGTGCTTTTTGTACCGTTTCCTGCAGCGTTTTTTCTTCCGTTTCTTTTACTTTAAATTCCAGAATCATAGCATCTCGATCCAAATTTCTGGGAATTAGAATCACATCGTATCTTCCATACCCACTTTCCCGATTGGAACGCACCTCATAAAGATCTCGCACTTCCACCAGCAGCCCAAGTACAAATCCATGATAAAACCGCTCTAGCTGGCTCCGCTCGGACGCATGTTTTCCAGCATCAAAATTACTAAATGTAGCAAGTGCAATATCATTCATATAGAGGTTCATCGCTTTTACATCCCCATTCAGCAATGCTTTGATAAATTCATTATAATTGGCAGATGCCGCTGCAAACCAGCTTTTGAACATATTCGAAAACATGCTCACAGTCTCCAGATTTGTGATGGAAAGAGAATACCACGGCTCCAGCGTCAGTCCTCTGTATTCAATCTCCTCCACTTTCAGATAACCGCTTGCCACCAACAGACTCCATACCGCACTTTCATCCTGTTCTAATTGTCCAAATATAATCTGCTCATCAAAATTAACTACAATTTGTTGTCTGTTGATCAGTTTTTCCAGTTCTTCCTTCATATTTACCGATGCCGACTGCAGGAGTTTGCTGATCAATCCATTGGAACTTGTAGCTGCCCAGTAGGGCCGCAGTTTTTTCTCTTTCAGATAATTTGTAATAGACCACGGATTGTAAATATCACGATGTGTGCCAAAGCAAAATCCGTCATACCATTGCTTTACCAGATCTTTCTTTTCCGGCATTCCAAATTGATCTAATGATTGAAATACCTCTTCTTCTGTAAAACCAAAACAGTCTGCATAGGCATCCGATGTTGTTGTAATAACCGTCAGATTATTAAGGTCCGAAAAAACAGATTCTTTGGAAATACGGGTAATTCCAGTCATCACAGCGCGTTCCAGATATGGATTTGTTTTGAATGTCGCATTGAAAAGGCTTCTCATAAATCCTACAAATTCATCCCAGTATCCATGAATATAGGCTTCCTGCATGGGCGTGTCATATTCATCCAGAAAGATCAAAACTTTTTTTCCATATAAAAGATTCAAATAACTGGAAAGATTTTTTAATGCATCCTGTGCTGTCACATCACTCATTTTTTCTGTAATTTCCAGCATCTGCTGTTTCTCATTTTGCGTAAAGCATTCTTCCTGCTCCAAATACCGATGTTGGCGATAAGCATCTACAATAATATTTTTTATCTTCTGCACTGCATCTTGATAGTTATTCTGTTTTACGTCCGCAAAGCTCAGAAAAATCACCGGATAAGTTCCCTGCAGTCTGCGGTATTTTTCCTGTTTCCAGATGGAAAGCCCTTCAAAGATGGTACCTTTTTCTGCATACTGTCTGGAAAAGAAACAATTCAGCATGCTCATATTCAATGTTTTGCCAAATCTTCTCGGACGTGTGATCAGCGTAATGTCATCTCCACTTTCCCACCATTGTCTGATAAAATCGGTTTTATCAACATAAAAATAATGATTTTCTCGAAGGGAAGCAAAATCCTGTTTTCCTATACTAATCGCTGAAGTCATATTTCATCTTTCCTTTCTGAGCGCAGACACACCAGCATTTTCTGTCTGATAATGAAATGTTCCACTGTTTTCTAATCGATAATCTTATCTTATAGTTTATCAAATTCCGAAAGAAATTAATAGACTTTTTCTTCTGCACATCAAAAAAATGGCCGTCCCATTCCTCAGTGCAAGGATCAGACGGCCATTTTTCACTATCAGTTTCCAGTTTTATTTCTCATACAAAAACTCTTCCGGAAGTGTTACGCCGAAGTCTTTTGCCAGATGGCGGAATTCATCCGGTGTGATCGTCTGGCGTTTCGTTGGCTGCATAGAAAGTGTTTTTACCAGGATTTCTGCAGATTTTTCTGCGGTATGCATCAGACCGAAGGTCAGGTCAAAATCAAAGCCGGCGGCGAACATACCATGGTGTGCCCAGATAGCAAGATCATATTTCTTCATCAGCTCGCTCGTGGCAACCGCAATCTCTCTGCCTCCCGGAACCATCCACGGAACGACACCGATTCCGGACGGGAATACAACAGGACACTCGGTTGCCATCTCCCAGAGTTCGCGGGTAAATACTTTATCTTCCAGCGGCAGAACGAAGGTAAGCGCGATCACGTTGGTGGTATGTGCATGGTACACAACGCGGTATCTTTCGTCCTGAAGTTTTTTTACCTCCAGGTTCATCAGATGGCTCGGAAGCTCTGATGTCGGGCGACCTCCGTTGACGAGACCCCAGACGATGCGGTAATTTTCACCTTTTTCATCCAGCTCAATCATGCAGATGCTGTCTTCCGGTTTGATTGTGACATTTCGGAAATATTTTCCGCTTCCGGTTACCAGGAAATACTCTCCCGCAAGATTTGGAACGGCGGTTCCTATCGGATTCCACTCTCTGGCCTCAAAGTTTTCTTTTACCTCTTCAACCTCTTCTGGTTTCACACGGTAAGAAAGGTTTCCGCCGTTTCTCTCATGCCATCCCTGCTCCCAGCCGTCATTTGCCATGCGGATAAAGCCCTTTACAAATTCTGCATCTAAAAATTTCATGTTTTTTCCCTCTTCTTTCTCTCTTTTCCTCTTCTTTTATCGGTATTTACCGGCACACAACCTCTACCGGCACATCCAGGATTTTTGCAACTTTCAGAATCGTATCAATATGATGTCCGGCAGCAGCTGCCATATGATGTGTTGGTCCAGCCTCACTCCATCTGTTGCAGAATTCTCTTGCCCCAATGGAGAAACGTGTTCTCATGTTTGTATCGCCAAAGGTAAAGATCGGACCATCCTCATTGACACCCTCTGCAGCAACAAATTTAAAGTGACCGTCTTTATCCTGCGTAATTCCAAGATATGTAACATCTCCAACTGGCGGATAAAACTGCGTCAGATATCCGCCGCCCGTCTTGCCATGAAAAACATCAACGATTTTCATGGACGGTTTTTTCGCCTGCGAAATATCAGCATCTCCCGATCCGGAGTGGCCGATAATACAGATATCCTCATTGAAATCGATCGAATACATCTCAGAAAGCTGACCGGTTCCGGCGATTGTTTTCAGAATGCTCATTGCCATTGCAACTTTCATATCACCCTCTACGGCACAGGCTGTACCCTGTTTGATCAGCATGGAAAATGCCGGGATCAGCATGCTGTCCAGTTTTCCGGCAACCCCTTTTGCAAAGCCGTCATAATGGGATGCCACCATGCCAAGCTCTTCTTTTTTCACCCACTCTTCAAATGCAACGACATATTTTGCCATATCCCATACGGTCTCTACCGTTGCACCGCCCTCGATGTCAAAAGTATCCAGAATCTCCTCTGCCTTGGCGCGGATTGCGTCCTCATCTGTGACAGGATCCGCGATTGCCCACATTTTCTCCCAGTCGAACTGTTTCGTGTAAAGTCCCATCCGGTTGTAAAGATTGGTTTCATCGATATACAGATCCATCATTCCCGGATATGGTCTTCCGATCTGGGCAATATTGGTGTAGCGGAATCTTCTGCGTACCTGGGCTGCCCGGCACCACTCGTCGATTTCCTTTACCACGTAAGCATCTCCGCCTTCTACAACACCGGTGATAACGGCATGACGTTTTCCTGCACGCTCCAGATCGGCTACCATCTCACCGACTGCTCCACAGGCATACAGCTCACCGAGCCATTTTGGCGTATCGGTATTGGCATAATCCGGTGCTTTCCGCTTCTGCACATTCACAAGCACAACCGGCACATTCAGGTCACGGACTGCCGGGAGCATATTGTAGCTGGTCGCGTAGGTCAGAAGCTGTAAAATAACAAGATCTACATCCGCTGCGCGGAACTTATCTCCTGCTTCCATCGATAATTCTTTCGTTGTAACGATTCCACCATCGATCATTTCAACGGTATCCGGAATCGTCTTTTTGAACGCATCATACTGTGCCTCAAATTCCGGAACCAGCGTCGGGAACTGCGGCAGATATGCACCCAGTGCGATTGCAAATACACCTACTTTTGCTTTTGTTTCAACTAACATGTTCTTTGCCTCTTTTAACCTTTCGTCTCATTTTTTATGGCTCATATTGTTTGATTTCGAAGGAATGGAAAATACAGTTTCTCGCATCCTTCAAATTGCTGCATTCCTTTCCGGTGATCATCTGCACCGCCAGATTGCCGATAGCAGTTGCCTCGGTCGGTCCCGCCAGTACGGTTCTTCCGGTCTTTTCTGCTGTCAGCCGGTTCAGATAACCGGCATTGGCGCCGCCGCCTACGACATGAATCTTCCGGTACTGACAACCCGTTTGTTCTTCCAGTTCTTTTAACGTCTTTGCATAGCATACTGCCAGACTGTTGTAGATCACTGCTGCAATCTCTGCAATTCCCTGCGGTACCTGCTGGCCACTTTCTTCACATGCCTTCTGTACCTCTGCTGTCATATTTTCCGGTGCAAGGAAACGGTCGTCGTTTGCATCCACGATAGATGGGATGGTGCATTTCGATGCCATTTCGCAGATCGTTCCAAAGCTTAAATCTTCTGCGATTTCTTTTTTCACAGACTGGACCATCCACAGACCCATGATATTTTTCAGGAAACGGTATTTTCTGTTGTAGCCGCCCTCATTGGTAAAATTGTGCTGCATAGCTTCTGTTCCGCAATCGGCCTCTTTTAATTCTGTTCCCATCAGAGACCAGGTTCCGGAGCTGATATAGAGCACGTGCTCCTCATTGCTTGGCACAGCGACTACCGCAGAGCCAGTGTCGTGTGTTGCGGGAAGAACAATTTCACAGTCGAAACCGACCTGCTCCCGGATTTCTTTTTTCAGATGGCCGATCACAGTCCCCGGCTCACGGATCGGCAGAAAAATTTTCTCCGGGTATCCCAGTTTTTGAATCATCTCCCTGTTCCAGTCCCCGGTTTCCGGATTGACGAGCTGGGTCGTTGTTGCATTTGTGTATTCCTGCGCTTTCACGCCGGAAAGCAGGAAATTCAGATAATCCGGAATCATCAGCAACGTCTCTGCTTTTTCCAGCTGTTCCGGTTTTTTCTTCTTCCACGCCATAAGCTGATAAATACTGTTAAAAATCTGTTTCTGAATACCGGTCGATGCATAGAGTTCTTCCTCCGGCACTGTGCGATAAACCTCCTCATCCATTCCTTTCGTGCGGTCATCGCGATAAGCAACGGCATTTCCGATCCGCTGATCATCCTTGTCCAGAAGGACAAAATCAACTGCCCATGTATCAATTCCGACACTCACCGGGATCTTTCCAAGTTCTCTGCATTTTTTCATTCCGGCCAACACAGCTTCGAAGAGTGCCTCGATATCCCACACCTTCTCACCGTCCCGTTTCTGCATTCCATTCGGGAAACGGTAAACTTCCTCGAGAACCATTTTCCCATCTTCCATATGCCCGAGAATATGCCTTCCGCTGGATGCTCCTATATCAATTGCTAAATAATATCTTTTCATACCCTTCCTCCATTTTCTGTCTCTAATTATAGATAACTTTATGTGGTAAAAAAAGAACACGCTTTGTCTAAAAAAGTGTCCTTATTTGCACTATAACGATGTCATTGATCGTATCCATCTGCATCCGTTCGCTCTTCTTCTCCTTCAGCCGCGCCGGAGTTTTTGCTCCATGGGGTAATTCAAGAAACGTTTTCACAGGAAATTACGGTAAAAAAATTCCGCAGCACTTCTGTGATTGAGGTGCTGCGGAACTTTTTTACATTTTAGGCTGATATCTCATGTTGGATACATTATAAACTGTGATAAACGCTTTCGGATCAAGTTTGTTGATAAAATTCATCAGCTTCTGGTATTCGGTCTTGTCTACGATCGTGATGATTTCTTTGCGCTTCTGCATGTTATAGGCACCATAGGCTTCATAGATCGTAGCACCGCTGTGCAGCTCATGAAGAATAAATTCCCGAAGTTCTTCTTCCTTTGGAGTGATGATACATACCCGGCGTTTGATATTATGGTCAAAAATAAAATGATCCAGAACAATTCCGTTAAAATACGTTCCAAGAATACTCAGGACTACCGTTTTTTTGTCGTAAACGAGTGCTGCAGACAGGGCAACGCACATACCGGACAGCGACATAGCTTTTCCAAGCTCCATATGAAGATATTTATTCATGATCTTTGCTACAATATCAAGTCCGCCGGAAGAAGCATTTCTGTTAAAAAGAATACTGAGTCCCACACTGACTACAAGTGTATAGCACAGAACATCCAGCTCCTGACTGTTTGTCATCGAACCAAAATCCGGGAAGATTTTTTCAAAAAGTCCAAGAAAAACAGGAAGCATGATACTGGTGTAGACGGTTTTTACACCAAATTCTCTTCCGCAGGTAAAAAAGCCGATGATCAGAAGTACTACGTTCAGAATCATGGTGATGGCGGAAAGGGGCAACGGTACAAAGTTGGAAAGTACGATACCAAGACCCGAAATACTGCTGACAGATGTATGACTCGGGACAAGGAAGAAATACACAGCAGCCGCTGCAATAATAGCAACAGCTGCTGTCAGGATCAGGATTTCCAACAGAATCTGAGTATCCTTCAGTTGTTTTTTCATGTTAATTCTCCGTATCTTATTTTTTATGGGTGGGAAGATCCCTTCCTTATATTAATGGCATTTTGAAGATCTGTAAACCCTTTCCGGGAATCATTCCAACATATTTGTGTATCGTTGTTGCTTTTCCGTAATACATATCCTTTTTATTGCTTTTTTTCGTTCTATGCTACAATAAACTTAACATTATCTTGCAACGTAATCAGGAGAACAACATGAGCGAAAAGGGATTGACCAACATTAGTCTCAAAAAAATAAATAAATCAAAGGTTTACCAATATATTTACAGAAAGAAAAAGACCTCCAAGCAGCAGATCGTTCAGGAACTGCAGATGGGTTTATCCACAGTCAGCCAGAACCTCAACCTTCTGGAGCAGGAAGGTCTGATAGAAAAAAAACGGCTTTTTG
>ERZ773188.3725-NODE-3725-length-12383-cov-8.285529_pt1 | contig 12383 bp, 8 predicted proteins | sample MGYA00581011_ERZ773188 | MGnify/ENA primary metagenome ERZ773188 (study PRJEB29015, sample SAMEA2737798) | human gut metagenome | biome: human gut; feature: human-associated habitat; material: faeces | place: China | collected 2012 ...
GCCGGAAGGAGTAACTCCCTCAGTCAGCATAGCTGCCAGCTCCCTCAAGGAGGGAGCCAAGCCAGCTTACTGCAAACCGTACTTGCCGCCTCTGATGGAGAAGTGCACGAGGGGGCCTTTACCGAAATCTTACAGATACCGGTCCAGCGCTTCTCTTGCCTTGTCCCAGCCGGTGCGGGCGCGGTTGATGAGCTCAGCGACGTCGCCGGTCCACTCCGGCGCGCCGGGGAGAACGCGGCGGCGCGGCAGATCGCCGCTATTCCAGCGCTCGATCACGCTGCGGTACTGCGCGCGGGCGTTCTTCACGCTGTCCTCCCACGAGAGATAGATCTTCTCGGAGGCCGTCTCGCCGATGCGGGCGAAATACGCGCGGTCCGCGCCCTCGCGCAGCAGCGCCGCGGCGAGACCGTCGCCGTTTTCGGGGATGAGGATGCCGGTGTCGCCGTCGGTGATGCCCTCGGCGGCGCAGCTGCCTTCAATGAGCACGCTGCCGAGCGAGCACGCCGCCGCCTCGCGCACGACGAGACCGTTCGTGTCGAACGTCGAGGGGAAGAGCAGCAGATCGGCGCGGGTATACCACGCGCGGATCGTGTCGCGGTCGCGTTCGGTGCCGGTGAAGCGGCAGAGGTCGGTGAGACCGAGCTGCGCGGCGTATTCCTCCACGGCGGGGCGGTCCTGCCCGTCGCCGACGAACACCATACAGAAATCGCCGCCGGCGTCGCGCACCTTTTTGAGCCCGTCGAGAATGATGCGCAGCCCCTTGTACCACATGATGCGCCCGATGAACAGGTATACCGGCTTATCGGCGGGCAGCGCCCATTTTCTGCTCAGCGCGTCCACGGCCTCCGGGGATGCCTTGCCGCGCGGGAGATCGACGCCGTTCGGCATGACGATGTAGTCGCCCGCGTAGCCGAGAGAGCGGAGATTTTCTCCCGCGCCGCGGCTCACGACCCATACCTCGTCACACGCGGAAATGTTGCTTACCAGGAGCTTCACCGCCGCGTCCTGCAGCGTTTTGCCGCGGACGGCCTTGGCGATGTCGATATCGAATTTGGTGTGATAGGTGAACACGACCGGTTTATCGATCGCCTCGCGCAGACTGCGCGCGAGCAGCGTGGAAACGACCGGGCAATGCGTGTGGATGATGTCAAAGTCCATCGCCGCAAGCTCCGCCACGGCTGCCGGGGCGAACGGGTTTCCGGCGCGGTAGCCGGTCATCTTCGTCGTGTCGATGCTCGGATAGCGCACGACGGGGAACGGGTAATCGTCCACAACGCCCGGATACTCCGGCGTTGCCACGGCGCAGAGCCCCTCGGTCTCGGTGAGGATCTTCGCATAGTTCACCACGGCGTTCGCCACACCGTCCACGACCGGCGGGAACGAGTCGTTCATCAGACAGACGTTCAGCCCCTCGCCGCCGTCCGGACGGCGGCAGCCCTGCGCGGGCCGCTTGCGACCCAGCAGCGCCGGGGCCGGCCGCGCCGTTCCGCCCTGCCGGGCGAGCTTGCGCGCCGCCGGTTCGGCAAATGCCGCGGCGAGAGCGGCTCCGCCGCCGGCAAGCTCGAGCAGCGCGTCCGCCGTGACGATCTGCCAGGGATCAACGCCCTTGTGCTCCGCCGCGGCCTCGACGAGCGCCACGGCGAGATCGGTGTAATCGCCCTTTTCCGCGTCGAGCCGCTTGGCGAGCGCGGGGAGCTGCTTTTCGCAGAGCGTGCGCAGACTCACGCTCTCCCCGGCGGAGGCGGCGTCCGACAAAAGCGAGAGCGCCTTCGTCTCGTCCCAATCGCAGTCCACATAGTATTTCGTGCCGCGCAGCCCGTAGAGGAAGCGCTGCATATCGTAATATCCGGCGCGCAGGTTTTCCCGGCTCTGCGCCGGTTCAAATTCGAGCGTGCTGCCGAGATCGGCCGTCGGCTCGACGGTATAGACGCGCGTATCCTCCGGGATCTTCACCGAGCGCTCCACGCCGATGCCGAACAGCCGCAGCGCGAGAATGTCCTTGTAGCCGTGCTCAATGAGCACGTGCAGCGGCAGCACGTCGCGCAGACCGCCGTCGGCGTAGCGCTTGCCGCCGAGCTTTTCGCTGCGGAACACCGGGAGATAGGCGCTTGCGAGCAGCATGTCGCAGAGCGTGCCCTCCGGCAGGTCCTTCGCGCGCAGCTCGAGCAGCTTCCCGTCCGAAAGGGAGAACGTGTCGATGAAAAGCTCCACGGGGGATTCGCGCACCGTTTTCTCGTCCACGACCTGCGATATCCACTTGCGCAGCGGCGTAACGTCAAAGCCGCGGTTTTTTATCACTTCGAACATCTGCTGCGCCACGCTGTCGAGCTCGTCGAGCTTCACGTCGCCCTTCAAAAGGCGCGACATCGTCTCGTCGTCCACGTCCATGACCTGCGAATATCGGATGTTTTCCCAGATGTTTTCCGCCTTTTCCAGATCACCCATCACGATGAGCGAGCCGTTGAGCGCGCCGACGGAGGTGCCAGCGACGGCGTCGATCTTCACGCCCGCCTCACGCAGCGCCTTCCATGCGCCGATCTGGTACGCGCCCTTCGCTCCGCCGCCTTCGAGCGCGAGAGCGTAGGAGCGGGAGGTGTCGATGCGTAGTTTCATAGGGGATACGTCCTCCTTCCAAAATGTATAAAGGAAAAATTTTAAATTCTTGCCGCGCAGCCGAGCTCTTCGGCGAGCGCGTTGAGCGTATCGCGCAGCGCCGGAGCTACCGGCACGCCGTTCGCCGCGCTCTCGGCGGCGCGGCGCTCCTCCGGCTCGCCGGGGAGCAAAATCTCGCCGCCCGGCTGCGCCGGGGTGAGAGAAGTGACGCTCGAAAGGCTCTCCTCGCACAGAGCTTCAAACGTTTCAAGCGGCAGGAAGCGCTTTATATCCACGCAGCCGAAGATGTGCCCCGTTCCCGCCGGGCGCGAGAGATCGGAGAGAAGCCCCGTGCCGCCGAGAGCGCCGCTGCCCGTGAGTACGGCGCAGAGAAGCTCAATGAAGATCGCAAGCCCCGACCCCTTTGCGCCGCCGGCGGGGAGGAGCGTGCCGCCGTCGAGCACGGCGGCGGCGTCGGTCGTGGGCGCGCCGTGCGCGTCCAGCCCCCAGGTCTCGGGGATCGGCGTGCCGTTCAGCGCGGCATAGCGGATCTTGCCGCGCGCTGCGGTGGAGAGCGCCATATCGAGCGCGAGGGGCGCCTTCCCCTCGCCGCGCGGCAGTGCCAGCCCGACCGGGTCGGTACCGAGAAGCGGCTGCGCCGCGCCGTGCGGCGCCATGGCGCTGGCCGCCGAGGAAATGTTGAAAGCGAAAAAGCCGCGCCGCGCCGCGGGGATGGCGTACCATGCGCCCGTGCCGAAATGGTTGGAGTTTGCCACCGCTACGAACGAAACGCCGTATTTTGCGGCGAGCTCTTCCGCCTTATCGGAGGCCTTCCGCCCGGCGAGCTGGCCGAGACCGTTCTGCGCGTCGAGCCGCGCCGTGCCGCCGGATTCCATCGTGAACGGCATCGGAACATTGCTTGCCGTCGCGCCCGAGCGGAGCCGGGCAATGTACTGCGGCAGACGCAGCAGCCCGTGCGACGTGACGCCCCGGCATTCGGCAAAGAGAATACTGTCGGTCAAAAGCGCGGCATCGTCCGCCGAAAGCCCCGCCGCGCGGCAGAGCGAAACGGAAAAATCGCGCAGCACGGCGGTCTCGATGCGCTCGCTCATACGCGAACCTCCGCTTCGGCGACGAGCCCGCGTCCCTCGCCGCGGGCGAGCTGGCGCGCTTCGGGCAGATACCGCTCCAGCATTTCCATCACGATGGCGGCCTGCTGCACCATGCGCGCGGCGTCCGCCTCCGTCGGCAGTGATCCGTGGGCGGCGAGAGCGCTGTTGCCGATCTTGAGATACACCGGCGCGCAGCAGCGCACGATCTCGGGCGCTTCGTAGGTGCGGATGAACCCGCCGGAGCCCTCCGGACAGTCGGTGTGGACATCGAGCGGAACGGAAATGCTCGCGCGCAGCGCGCAGAGCATATCGAGCGAAAGATCGCGCACGGGGTTGATACTGTCCGCGCCGCACTGCTCGAGCAGCCGGAACGATGCGCCGTTGCCGTGGCCGCAGTGGGCGCTCGCCTTGAGCACCGTGTCCGCGGGCAACTCGCCGGTTTTCCGCGCCTCGCTGAGCACCCAGAGCAGCCCCTCGTCGTATACGAGAAGCCCCCGGATGCCGAGATCGCACACGCGCTTCGCGTCCTCCAGCGCGCGGACGAGCTGTTCCTCGCCGCGCAGCCGGTAGCCGATGACGGCACCCTGCCGCGAAAGGCGCGTGGCGGAGGTGTCATACGCGGCCCGCGGGCCGATCGACACGGTGAGCGCAGCGCCGCTGTCGCGGCAGAGCGCGGCATATTCGAGGAGCTCCGCGCGCGTGTGGCGGAACGCCCCGAGCGTTTCGTCGATGCGGTTGACCGTGACGCCGAGACGCTGCGTCTCGCGCAGCAGCGCCTTTGCCGCGGCAAAGGTGTTCACCGTGGGGATCTCCACGCCGAACTGCGCTCCGCCGGGAAATGTCGCCTCCGAGGTCGGAAGAGCGTGCAGATCGCCCCCCGGCAGACCCAGAGTGCGCAGAAACGCTCTCGATTTATCCATCATAACGGCATCGCTCCTTGTTCTAAGAGATACAAAAAAGTATACCGCATTTTTCCGCCGTTGAAAAGACCTTGACGGGGAAAACCCCTCCGCCGCAGCAAAACGGAAACGGAGGGGTCTCCCCCTCCGTTTGAGCTTGTCAAAAAAGTATTTTTGCCGACGTACACGCCGCCGGCAAAAATGCTTTGCGCTTTATTTGCGTCTGCGGGCGCAAACTCTGCGTGGCCTTTTCGCTCATCGAGCGCCGCATCCGGCGGCTCTTCGCCGTGTACGCGCCGGAGACTCAGCGGTAATACTGCGCCTGCGCGTTCCAGAGCTGCGCATATTCGCCGCTCGCGTCCGCGAGCAGCGCTTCGTGCGCGCCCTGCTGGATGATCTTCCCGGCGTCGAACACGACGATCTCGTCGCAGAACTTGCACGAGGAGAGCCGGTGCGAAATGTAAATGGCGGTCTTGTCGCCGACCATGTCGTTGAGCTTTTCATAGATCTCCGCCTCGGCGATCGGGTCGAGCGCAGCGGTCGGCTCGTCGAGAATGAGGAAGGGCGCGTCTTTATAGAGCGCGCGGGCGATGGCGATCTTCTGCCCTTCGCCGCCGGAGACCTCGACACCGTTCTCGTCAAAATCGCGGAAGAGGCTCGTCTCCGTTCCGAGCGGCAGCGCTTTGAGCCGGTCGCCGAAGCCGGCCTGCGCAAGTGCTTTCTCGGCTCTCGCGCGGTCATATTCCGGCGCGGCGGCCACGTTCTGCCCGAGCGAGAACGCCAGCAGCTGAAAGTCCTGGAACACGACGGAGAATACGTCCATATACTCTCTGTAATTATATTTCCGAATATCTATGCCATTGAGTAATATCTCGCCCTCGGTAGGGTCGTACAGACGGCAAAGCAGCTTGATGAACGTTGTTTTGCCGCTGCCGTTCGGTCCGACGACAGCGAGCTTTTTTCCGATCTCAAACTTCACCGACAGATGGCGCAGCGCCCAATTCTCCGTGCCGGGGTAGCGGAAGGAGACGTCGCGGAACTCGATCTCATATTTCCGGTCGGAGCGCTTCTCGGTCGTGAGCGAGCCCTGATACATCTCGTTCGGCGTATCGAGGAAGGCGAAGAGATCCTGCAAAAACGGCGCGTTGCTGCGCGCAATGCTGCTCTGGTTGAGGAGCTCCGTAAGGTGCCCGGAGAGGGCGGTGAGCGCCGCGACATACTGCACAACGCTGCCCGCGCCGAACGCGCCCGCGAGCGCCTTGCAGCAGACGAAGAGGTACGCCGCCGCGGTGAACAGCACCGAGACCGAAGCGCTCACGATCATCAGTACGCCGCCGCGACCCCACGCGAGCTTTGCAAACGGGCCGTTTGCGCCGAACGGCATGTCGGAAGAGGCGTAGCTATCACAGATGTCCTGCTGATTATACATACGGATGTCGCTCGCGCGGTCGCGGTCGGAAAGGGCCATATCCGAAAAGAAGCCATACCGGTTGCCGAGCCGCGCGAGCGGCGCGAGCTCCGCGGTGAGCACGGCCATGCGATATTCGCAAAGCGGCGAAAGCGCCGTAAGCAGCGCGAGCAGCAGCACGAATCCCGCGATGAACAGCGGATGATTCAGCACCGTCCACGCCCCGGCGCTCTCCGGCACGCGCTGCGTGAAGAGCGTTACGGTGAGGACAATGACGCCCAGAACGCCGAACACAGCCTTTGGAAGCTCCATTTCCACATCCATCACGCGGCCCAGGCCATAGCCGCCCCAGTTTTCGTTCTGGCCGATCTGGGCGAGATCGTCGTGCGTTTTGGGATCGTCCAGCCGGGGGAAATCCATGTCCAGCAGCTTGTTGGCGTAGATCTTCTGGTTGATATAGAAATAGTTATCAAACAAAACCGTCTGCCAGCGCTCGAGCGCGGCGGTGATGAGCGGCAGCAGCGACGCCGCGGCCACGGCGGCAACGGCGAGCACCGTGAGCCGGTGCGCATCGCGCGCGCCCGTGAGCTCGCCGATGATCTGCGCGGAAAGGTAGATCAGCACATACGGCGAGAGCGATTTGAACGCGGCGTAAAGCCAGTTGACCGCGTGCAGCGCGGGCCGTTCGGCATAAAAGAGCTTCGCCGCGCGGCGGTGCAGCCGCCACGCCTCGCGCGAGGATACTTTTTTCTTATTCTCTTCCATCGTTTTCGCCCTCCTCCCGGTAATACTTGCTCTGCACTTCAAAGAGCCCGGCGTATTTTCCGCCGCGCGCGAGCAGCTCCTCGTGGCTGCCCTGCTCGGCAATGGCGCCGCCGTCGATGAGTAGAATGCGGTCGCAGAAGCGCGTCGAGGCAAGGCGGTGCGAGATGAACACGCTCGTCCGCCCCACGGTCATGGCGGCGTATTTCTGATAGATATCGTTCTCGGCGATGGGATCGAGCGCGGCGGTCGGCTCGTCGAGCAGCAGGATGGGCGCGTTCTTATAGAGCGCTCGGGCGAGCATGAGCCGCTGCATTTCGCCGCCGGAGAGCAGCACGCCGTCCTCGAACACCTGGCGGCCGATGTGCGTTTTGAGTCCGTCCGGCAGCGCCGCCACGCGCTCGGTGAGCCCCGCCTTTTCGAGACATTCGCGCACGCGCGCCTCGTCGATGCCCTCGCGCGTCTGCGCGACGTTTTCCTCCAGCGTCGCTTCGAGCACGGAGAACTTCTGGAACACGGCGGTGAAGAGCGTGTAGTACTCCTGCCGGTTGAACTCCCGGATGTCCTCGCCGTTTAAGAGCACGCGCCCCTCGGTCGGGTCGTAAAAGCCGCAGAGCAGCTTTACGAGCGTCGTTTTGCCGGCGCCGTTTAAGCCCACAACGGCGAGCCGCTCGCCGGGATGCACCGTGAGATCGATGCCGTGCAGCGTGTCCGCCTCCGCGCCGGGATAGCGGAAGGAGACGTTTTCCAGCCGCAGCTCGTATTTCCCGTCCGGGCACTCCGGCAGGGGCTTGCCGCCCTCCATGCGGAAGGGCTCCGGCAGCTCAAGATATTCGCGGATGACGCAGAGATCGAGACTCTGCCGCCGCAGCGTGCCGAGCTCGGCGAGAACGCCGTTGAGCTGTTCGGCATACGCGCCGACGGCGGAGAAGCACAGCAGAAAGTCGCCCGCGCCCATTCCCCCGGCGAGCGTCTGGCGCAGCAGGAAGTAATAGGCAAGGCCGTTGCGCACGGCGGTGAGCGCGGCGTCGATCACGTTCGTCCAGAAATACACCCGCTCGCGCCGCTCGACGAAGGCGTCGAACGCGCGGAGCGTTTTGTCATACACGGCTTCGAGCCACGGGCGCATGCCGAAAATGCGGATGTCCTTGCCGAGGACGGTGCTCTGCGCCTTGTCGGAAACATAGTCCATTTTCTTTTCGAGCGCGGCGGCCTCGTCGCGGTGGCGGTAGCCCCACTCGTTGATGCGCCGGTTGACGAAATACTCCGCCGCGGTCGTCACGGTGAGCGCGGCGAGAAGCCACGCGCTCGTATTCGTGAGCAGCAGCAGATACACCACAAAGCTCAGCGCCGCGGTGAGAAACTTCTGCTCGTCCAGCCAGATGGACTCGCTCGCGCTGCGGTTGTTGCAGGTCGCGCGGTCGGCCCGCTCCTGTAGCTTGAGGACCTCCGGGTCCTCGGTGAGCGGATAGGCCATCACGCAGGCTTTATAATGGATCTTGCGGATGATCGCAAGACGCACATCCACCCGCGAGAACAGCGGCCCATGATGCAGATAGTCTCTGACCGCCGAGCACACGAGCAACGCCCCAGTAAGCACGGCGATCGTCGTGAGAAGGCGGGAGAGGGAAGCTCCCTCCTCCACGCAGCGGACGATCTCCGGCGCGAGCAGAAGGCCGGAAACGCCCACGCCCGCCATGGCGAGCGCCCGGATGACCGTAATGACCGGCACATCGTCCCGGTGCACCGCGTGCGCCTGCCGCAGCATCCAGAGCATGTTCTGCCCCAGATTGTAGCGCGGCTTTTTCGTTTTTTCTTTCATCGAAACCACCTCTTCTTTGCGAGGATAACACTATCACAAAACTTCGTCCCCGGCGCAGACCGGGGACGAATGGCTTATTTTCGGGGATGAACCGTTTCGCTCACACCTGCGGGAGCAGTATCTCGGTCGTGAACGCGCCGTCCTCGCTGTTGCGGGAGAGATACCCGTCCAGCCGCGCGACGATATCGTCGATGCGTACGAGACCGAAGCCGTGCCCCTCGCCCTTCGTGGTGCGGAAGCGCCCGCCGGTCTTTTCCAGCTTCTTTCCGGCGGTAAAGTTTGTGAAGGAGATATAAAGCTGCGTGCCCTTCATGTCCATGTACACGCGGATGAGCCGGTCCTTTTCCGGCAGGGCCATGCTCGCTTCAATGGCATTATCGAAGAGATTGCCGAGAATGCAGCAGAGATCGAGCTCCGACATCTTGAGCTTTACGGGGATGTGCGCGTCGGCCTGCACCGTGATGCCGCGCGATTTGGCGAGGGATATTTTGCTGTTCAAAATGGCGTCCGCCATGGCGTTGCCGGTTTTGACGACGGTGTCCACGGTGTTCAGATCGGTGTCCAGTTCGTCGAGATAGGCGCGGATGGCGTCCATATCGCCCTTGGCGGCGAACGCCTTGAGCACCTGGATATGATTCCGGTAGTCGTGCCGCCAGCCGCGGATCTGGCGGTACATGTTCTCCACCTCTTTATAATGCGTGTCCACCAGCTCGCGCTGGTAGGCTTCGAGCTGCTTATCGACGCGGCGGGAAAAAAGGCTCATGCTCTCACCTCTCAATGATACGCGATAATGGCGCGGTTGAGCGCTTCGTAAGCGCCGCGCGGGAGCGGGACGGCCGCGCCGTCGGATAAGATCGCGTCCGTTTTCGTCACGCGGCGGATGTACGAAAGATTCACGATCGCCGCGCGCCCGATGCGGAAAAACCGCTCGTCCAGCTCGTCCGAGAGCGCGCCGAGCGTTTTCTTTACGGTATAATCCCGCTTCGCGTGGACGGTCGTGTAGTTTTTCTCCACATCGAGATAGCGGATCTCATAAAGCGGCACACGGAAGATCTCGCCGCCGCACTCGAGCGTGAGCGCGCGGCTGTCGCTGCGCAGCTTCGCCGCGGCGCGGTCGAGCACCTCGAAGAGCTTTTCCTCGCGGACGGGCTTTACGAGATAGTGCAGCGCCGCCACGTCGTACCCCTCGGCGATGTAGTCCGTGTAGCCGGTGATGAAAACGATCTGCACGGCGGTGTTCTCCGCGCGGACGCGCTTGGCCATCGTCACGCCGTCCATGCCGCCCATCTCGACATCGAGCAGCAGAAGGTCAAAATTCTTGTCCTCGTCGTAGGCGAAGAGGAACGCCTCGGCGGAGGGGAACATCTCGAGCGCGACGCTCTCTTCCCGGCTCTCGCCCCATTCGCGGACATACTGCGCGACGAGCTGCGCGTCCTCGGCGCGGTCGTCGCAGATAGCGGCTCGCATATTCTCCCCCCTCACGATGTTTTTTCCATAGTATTCAATTCGCAAACGCTTGTCAAACTAAAAATGTGTATGGTATACTGAATCGATATGGAAAAGATGATGCATTCGTATATAATCTCCGGCGACGGAGACGCGGCGCGCTCTCGCGCGCGGGAAATGGCGGCGGCGGCGCTCTGTGAGAGCAGCGGCGCGAAGCCCTGCCGCGCGTGCCGCCACTGCCGCAAGGTGTTCCAGGGCGCGTTCCCCGGCATCCATCCGGACGTGGCGCTCGTCGAGCGCGCGGCGGACAAGTCCGGCAAGCTGCGGCGCGAGATCACCGTCGATCAGATCCGCGCGCTCGCCGTGGACGCTGCCGTGCTGCCGAACGAGGCCGACGGCAAGGTATACATCTTTCCCGAAGCGGACACGATGAACATCGCCGCGCAGAATGCTTTCCTGAAGCTGCTCGAAGAGCCGCCGCGCGGCGTCATGTTCCTTCTCTGCGCCGAAAGCCGCGAAAAGCTGCTCGAAACGGTGCAGTCGCGCTGCGGCGAGATCCGGCTCGCGGGTGGGACTGCCGCGCCGGAGAACGAGCGCGCCCGCGGCTATCTTGAAGCGCGGCTCGACCGCGCGGAGCTTCTGCGCTGCTGCACGGCGATGGAAAAGCTCGATAACGCGCAGCTTCTCGAGGTCGTTACCGCGGCGGAGGAGCTCGCCGTGAAGCTCGTTTCCGACCGGCGGGAGCTTCTCGCGCTCGAAGCGTTTCTCCGCCGCGCGGAGGAATATCTCCGGCTGAATGTCGGCCCGAAGCACGTGACCGGTTATCTATCCACCTATCTGCCGGACGGCAAATGACCTCCGGCGCTCACACATCAGGAAATGAGGAAAATCCCGTGACAGAAGTAATCAGCATAAAATTCCGCGGCCGCGGCAAAACGTACTATTTCGACCCCGCCGGCGTGACCGCGAGGACGGGCGACACGCTCGTCGTGGAAACGTCCAAGGGCATGGAGCTTGGCGAGTGCGTCAAGGGAAATCACATGGTCGGGGACGGCGACTGCGTGCAGCCGCTGCGTCCCGTCGTGCGCCGCGCCACGCCGGACGATCTGCGCATCGCGGAGCTCAACCGCAAGCGCGAAAAGGAAGCGCTCGGCATCTGCCGGGAGCTCATCGAAAAGCACAAGCTCGAAATGAAGCTCGTGGACGTCGAGTGCTCGTTTGAGGGGAATAAAATTCTCTTCTTCTTCACCGCCGACGGGCGCGTGGACTTCCGCGAGCTCGTAAAGGACCTTGCGGGCGTGTTCCGCACGCGCATCGAACTGCGGCAGATCGGCGTGCGGGACGAGGCGAAGATGCTCGGCGGTCTCGGCATCTGCGGGCGGCCCTTCTGCTGCCACCAGTTCCTCGACGACTTCCAGCCCGTCAGCACCAAAATGGCGAAAACCCAGTCGATGTCGCTCAACCCGGTGAAGATCTCCGGCACGTGCGGGCGGCTGATGTGCTGCCTGCGCTATGAGCAGGAGGCGTATGAGGACCTTTTGAAGCATGTGCCGAAAAACGGCGCGTTTGTCCAGACCGAGGACGGCTACGGCAGCGTCACGCTCGTCAATCTCCTGCGCCAGAACGTCAAGGTAAAGCTGGACGGCCCGGGCGAAGCGCAGATCCGCACCTACGATGCCGACGAGATCGCCGAGATCCCCGGCGGCCGCCCGGCGGAGGGGCAGCCCCTGCCCGACCTTCTCCGCAACAAGCCCAAAAAGGTCAAGGAAGAGAACGCCGAGCCGGAGACGAACGGCTGGATCATGCCGTCGATGATCGTGGAGGACGTGCGCACCGCGTCCGCCGCGCCGCAGAGCGCGGAGAAGCCCTCCGGCGAGAAGAAAAGCAGCCGCTCCCGCCGCCGGAAGCGCGGCGGCGCGAATGCCGAACGGTCCGAGCGCACCGAAAGAGCCGAGCGTCCGGAACGCACCGAAAGAGCCGAGCGTCCGGAACGCGCCGAAAGACCCGAACGCTCCGAGCGCGCGGAAAAGAAGCCGGAGCGCAGCGAGAAAAAGCCCGCCGGGGAAAATCGCAGCGCGCGCCGCGGCGGTGAAAAGCCGCCGGTGAGCGCCGCCCCCGCCGGGGACAAGGCCGAGCGCACGGATAAGCCCCGCCGCAATAACCACCGCCGCAGAAAGCCGAGACCCAAGACCGACGGCGAAGCAAAATCCTAAAACGCTTTTAAGGCCCCCTTGTGTAAAGGGGGCTGTCAGCGAAGCTGACTGAGGGATTGTAGTCTTCGGAAATTGACAATCCCTCCGGCTTTTGCCTGCGGCAAAACCCACCTCCCTTTACACAAGGGA
>ERZ773188.3728-NODE-3728-length-12380-cov-6.901826_pt1 | contig 12380 bp, 8 predicted proteins | sample MGYA00581011_ERZ773188 | MGnify/ENA primary metagenome ERZ773188 (study PRJEB29015, sample SAMEA2737798) | human gut metagenome | biome: human gut; feature: human-associated habitat; material: faeces | place: China | collected 2012 ...
GCCGCACCTCGCTCGCCGTATCGGCACTTAGAATTATGCGGTATTGCCTTAGAAATTTTGTACAAAAATACCCTCAACTTTTTTGAAACAAAATTTCTCAAGCCCCCTTTTCTTTTTATTATAACGCGAATATAATGAACATATCAAGTCATTATTTTGCCATATCGCGGGGCAAAAAATCTTTTTCTCTCGTTTATTCTTTGCATCGTGCAATTTGGTAAGCTTTTCTGATATAAAATTTCACAGCGTTTACCACAACAGGAGGTTTCCCCATGGTTCTGAATGGTCTTGACCACCTGGCTGACGCCGCGCCCTGGCTGAAAGGGCGGCGGCTCGGCCTGATCACCTCGACATCCGGCGTAACTCGGATGCTGACATCCGGCATTGATGCCATCCACGCGCAGTTCCCGCTGACAGCGCTGTTCGGCCCGGAGCACGGCGTACGCGGCGACCATGACGCCGGTGCTACCGTGGAAACCTACACCGATCCCGCCACCAGACTGCCGGTGTACAGCCTGTACCGCAAGGATTCCCAGCACATGACGCCGGAGATGCTGGACCTGGTAGATACCGTGATCTATGATATCCAGGATATCGGCGCGCGGTTTTATACTTACATTTCCACCCTGCTGTATGTGATGCGGGACTGCGCCGCTGCGGGCAAAGAACTGGTAGTGCTGGACCGCATCAATCCCCTGGGCGGCAAGGTGGAGGGCGGTTTGCTGCAGCCCGGTTTTGAAAGCTTTGTGGGGGCCTATCCCCTTACAACCCGGTACGGCCTGACCCCCGGTGAATTTGCCCGCCTTGCCAACGAGGAACAGCACATTGGCTGCCAGCTGCATGTGCTGCCGGTACTGGGCTGGAAACGGGAGATGCTCTTTCCCGAAACAGGGCTGTACTGGATGATGCCCAGCCCGGCCATTCCCAACTTTGAAACCGCGCTGCTCTACCCCGGCACCTGCCTGACCGAGGCCACCAACATTTCGGAAGGGCGCGGAACCTCGGCCCCGTTCGAGTTGATCGGCGCACCGTTCATCAACGGTGCGGCATTGGCTGACCGGATGAACTCTAAAAAGCTGCCGGGCGTAATTTTTACCGCGGCTTACTTTACGCCCAGTGCTTCCAAACATGCAGGCAGGCGCTGCGAGGGCGTACACATCCACCTGACCGACACCAAAGCGTATGACACCATCCGCACCGGCACCGCCCTGCTGTATGCCATCCGCGAGATATACCCCAACGATTTTGCCCTGCGCCAGCCCGAAGACGAAAAAGCCCTGCTGCCCATCAACCGCCTAACCGGCAGCGATGTACTTGCCCACGATTGGCCGGACTTTGACGCGCTGATGGAACGCTGGGAGAACGAGGCAAAAGCGTTTGATGAAAGGGCAGCGTTTGCGAGAATGTACGAATGATAAGTTAGGAGGGAGGAGTTAGGAGTTTTGCGGCATCACAAGGTTGGAGCTGGACGAATTAGGAATTAGCAATGGACAATTAAAAAGAATAAAGGCAATACCGCATAATTCTAACTCCTCCCTCCTAACTAAAAATTTCCCTCATAATCAGAAGGAGCCTAAACATGACAGACCTTGAACGTATCGGCCAGCGCCTTGTCACTGGCTTTCCCGGAACCGCCATCACACCGGAGCTGGTGCAGGTGGTCAAAGAATATAAGATCGGCAACATCATCCTTTTCCGCGAAAACATTGCCAGCGCGGACCAGCTGCGGACCCTGTGCGCTGACCTGCAAACCCTCATCCGCAGCGAAACCGGCCACGACGCTTTTATCATGATTGATCAAGAGGGCGGCGCTGTGACCCGCCTGCCGGAAAGCTGCATCAATGTACCAGGCTCCATGGCGCTGGCCGCCACCGGTGACCCCGAAACCACCTATCTGGCCGGCAAGCTGACCGGCGAAGAGCTGCGCAGTCTGGGCGTCAACTTTAACCTGGCCCCCAGCGTGGATGTCAACTGCAACCCTGCCAACCCCATCATCGGGGTGCGCAGTTATGGCGATACTCCCGCCACCGTGGCCAAGTATGCCGCCGGTATGATCCGCGGCCTGCAGGATGGCGGCGTGCTCTGCCTGGCCAAACATTTCCCCGGCCACGGCGATACTTCGCTGGACAGCCACCTCACCCTGCCCTGTGTAGACAAGCCCCGCGATGAACTGGAACGGATGGAGCTGGCTCCCTTCCGCGCTGCCATTGCCGACGGCGTACCCGCCATCATGACGGCGCACATCCTGTTCCCCGCGCTGGATGACAGCGGTGTGCCCGCCACCATGTCCCGCCGCATCGTCACCGACCTGCTGCGCGGCGAAATGAGCTTTACCGGCCTTGTCACCAGCGACTGCATGGAGATGCAGGCTGTGCAGAAGTTCTTTGGTTCGGTCAACGGCGTGCTGGCCGCCATGAACGCCGGGGTGGATCTGGTGCTGCTTTCCCACACCACCCTGCTTTCCGGCGAAGCCGCCAAGGCTGCCGCCGAAGCTTTGCAGTCCGGCAAACTGGACCGCAAAGAGATGGAAGAAAGTGTGGACCGCATTCTGGCCGCCAAGGCCAAGCTGGCTGCCGTGCCCGCCGCCGCGTTTGATGCGGAGCAGGCCGCCGCCCTGAATGACAAGCTGCTGCGCGCCACCATTACCGAAGTGCATGTACCCAAAGCAGGCCACCCTAACGTGGGCGGGCACCCACTGTGCCTGGGCTGCCAGGTCTACCGCACCGGCCTTGTGGGCAATGTGGTGGATGATGTGCAGCAAAGCTTTCCCGTTATGATGGCTAAAGCGCTGGGTGGAGATGGTTTTACCACCCCCATTGATCCCAGCGAGGATGAAATTTACGAGTGGGTGCGCCGCGCCGAAAGCTACACCAGTATCGTGATCGGCACCTATAACGGCCACCTGCACCCGCAGCAGCTGGAGCTGACCAAGGCCTTGGCTGAGCACAGCGGCAAGCCCGTTATTGTGGTGGCACTGCGCAACCCGTATGACCTCTTTCCCCTGCCGGAAAGTGTCTACACCCTTGCCGCGTATGAATACACCGCCCACAGTACTGCCGCCGTGGCGGATGTTCTGCTGGGCCGCCATGCCGCAACAGGCCGCCTGCCCATTGCCACGCCGGAACAGGAGGCCCAATGATGCCCTACTATGTTGGCATTGACGGCGGCGGAACCAAAACCGCCGTGGAGCTGCGCACCCGCGGTTCCGCAGCCCACAGCCGCGCTGTGTTTGGCCCCCTGAACTGCAACAGCGACCGCACCGCTGCCGCCAAAACCCTGACCGATACGCTGGCCTGGCTAGCTGCCCAACCGGAAGGGCTGGCCGGGTGCGATGGTCTTTGCATCGGCAGCGCAGGTATCAGCAACCCGGATGCTTACAACTTTATTCAGGATATCATCCGCGCAGGCGGCTACACTGGCCCGCTGCAAATCGTTGGCGACCAGGTCACGGCGCTGGCCGGTGCCTTGGGCCAGCCGGTGGGCACTGTGCTGATTGCAGGCACCGGTTCCATCTGTTACGCCCGCACGGTCGATGGCCGCGAAGCCCGCAGCGGCGGCTGGGGACATCTGATCGACGACGAGGGCAGTGCCTATGCACTCGGACGGGATATTCTGCGCGCAGTGGTGCGCGCTGCCGATGGCCGTGCCCCCGCCACAGCTCTGACGGAGCTGGTCGCCCAGCGCCTGGGTGCGCCAGGCGTGCAGCCGGTTATCCGCTTCACCTATGCCCCCACCACAACCAAAAAGGAAATTGCCGCCCTGGCCCCCCTGCTGGACCCTGCCTTGCAGCAGGGCGATGCCGCGGCGCAGGCCATTATTGCCCATGCCACTGATGAACTGACCCAGATGGCTGCCGCCGCCATGCAGCCCCTTGGTTTGCAGACCGGCAGTATGGCCCTGCTTGGCAGTGTGCTGCAAAAAAATGAAACCCTGCGTGCCGCTGTTATCACCCGCCTGACTGCCCAGTTCCCCACCCTCACCTTCCCCGAACCCGTTGGCGATGCCGCGGATGGGGCAGCGGTTATGGCGGAAAATAGTTAGGAAGTAGGAGTGAGGTGTTAGGAGTTGGTATAATTAGAAATGAGCAATGAGGAATTAGTCATTCGATATGGATATCGTTACCTGTCCCATTGATCTATTCTTTCCTCTCCAACCCAAACCGAGACAACTCCTACCTCCTCCTTCCTAATTCCTAACTTACTTTTTGCTACTAATATCCACACACCCAAATTGGAGGTTTTCCCATGCCTGATATGCTTGTTAAACTGTATGACCTGCCTGATGAAGCCCCGGCCCTGGCGCGGAGCCACGCGTTTGGGGTCGAGATCCGCCGTGCCATGGCGCCGGACCGCCAGCGCGTGCTGGATTGGGTGCGCACCCACTCTGGCGACTGCGCTGCCGGTGAATGCGCTGTCAGTTTTGCCCATACGCCCATTGGCTGCTGGATCGCCACCCGCGGCAGCGAGATCGTGGGTTACGCCTGTTACGATGCCACCGCGCCGGACTTTTTCGGTCCCACCCGTGTGCTGGACAGTGAGCAGGGCCACGGTGTGGGCACTGCCCTGCTGCTGCGCTGTCTGACCGCCATGCGGGAATACGGGTACGGCTATGCCATCATTGGCAGCGTTGGCCCGGTGGAATTCTATCAGAAAACCTGCAATGCCACCGTTATTCCAGATTCCGACCCCGGAATTTATAAAGATTTTTTGCGCGGAATGGAAAAAAGAGCGGAAAAGCATTGATAATTAGCAATGAGTAATTAGAAATTGAATGTAAGGCAGTGTCCGGTGCGAGATTTGCACCGGGCGCTGCCTTTTTATGTTCGAATTCCATTTGTTTGCAGCGTCCGCCGTGTATTTCAACGTCTCTCCCCGGCGCGATGAGGGCATCGCGCCCTACGGAATATTTTGCCGCTCATCACGCACTTTCAAACATTCCAAAACCTAATATTTCCTGAGCGGCGCTGCGCGCCGCGGTCCACCACCATTATTCTTTATTCTTTTTTAATTATTCTTTACCTGCCCCATTCCTAATTAAACTCCTAACTCCTCCCTCCTAACTCCTAACTAATTTTCCGTCCACACCAAACTTTCAAACCAACGAAAAAAGGGGTTGTCCATTTTGCCGCTGCGCTCGCCGAATACACCGCGCAAACCGCGCATTTTGCTGGTTCCGCCGCCGGAGCTGCCGGTTCCTGCTGTGCAGGGCGGCGCGGTGGAAACCCTTGTCACCCACCTGATCCGTGAAAATGAACGGGCGGGCAAGCTGGACCTGCTGTGCGCCAGCATCCCGGACCCGGAAGCCGCCGCCCAGGCACAAGGGCTGCAGCACACCAAAATGCTGTACGTTGCCAAGCCCCGCGGCGTGCGCCGGTATTACCCCATGGTGTTTCTGGAGCGCTGCTTTGGCGTTGCCGCCCCGTATGACCCGTGGTATCAAAAGGTTCAGCTTTCCCTTGCACTGGAGCTGCCCACGCCGGACCTGATTGTGGCGGAGGGCGGCACCCTGACCCAGTGCAGCGCCATCAGCAAAATGTTCGGCAAGCGGCGTTGCCTGGCCCACCTGCACGGCCAGACCAGCTGCAGCCATGAGATGGACGCCATTTACGGCGGTATTCTGGCCCTGAGCGAGTTTATCCGCGATGATTACCTCAAAACCAGCGAGCTGGACCGCAAGCATGCCTACATCCTGCACAACTGCATTGATACCGCCCGCTTTGTACCCGGCCCGGCGGATGCTGCGCTGCGGGCTTCCCTCGGCTTTGCGCCGGAAGATTTTGTTGTACTGTTCTGCGGCCGCCTGGAGCCGGATAAGGGCATCCACAAGCTGTTGGAAGCGATGGAGAATATCCATGACCCGCGCATCAAGCTGCTGATTGTGGGCAGCCCGTTTTTTGGCCGTACCCAGCAAAGCCCGTTTTTGCGCAAGTTGGAACAGCAGGCCGAGACCCTTGGCGACCGGGTGCGCTTTACTGGCTATGTGCCCAATGATTCGATGCCGGAATATTACCGCCTGGCGGACCTTGTCTGCGTGCCCACCTTGGTGGAGGAAGCCGCCGGGCTTGTGGCGGTGGAAGCCATGGGCTGCGGCCGACCGGTGCTTGCCACCCGCAGCGGCGGTATGCCGGAATATCTGGACGGCAGCCAGGCCGTGCTGGTGGACCGTGACGGCAATGTAGCCGGGCAGCTGAGCTTTGCCATCCGCATGCTGTACGAACACCCGGATCTGCGCGCCCAGATGAGCACCGCCGGTGCAAAGACGGCACAGCGCTATTCTTCTGCACGCTTTTATGATGATTTTGTACGCATTGTGTACGATTTTGGAGGTCACCTATGGAACAGCCCGTCATCTGTGTGATCGTTCCGGTATACAAGGCGGAAGCCACCCTGCCCCGCTGCATCGAAAGTGTGCTGACCCAGCAGCTGCCGGGCGGGCTGCGGCTGATCTTGGTGGACGATCAAAGTCCAGACCGCAGCGGCGAAATTTGTGACGCTTACGCAGCAAAGGATCCCCGTGTGATGGTACTGCACCGCAGGGAACGCGGGGTTTCCGGCGCGCGCAATGCCGGGCTACGGGCCGCCACCGGCGAGTATATTGTATTTTTGGACAGTGACGATGCCCTGCGCCCCGGCGCTTTGGCCGCCGCCCTTGCAGCACAGGCCGCTGCCCCCAACGCTTTTGTGCTCTGGCACTACACCATGCAGCCGGACGATACCACCCCTGTAACCACAGCAGCCCACCCGGCCCAACAGAGCGACCTGGCCCGCCTGCACCTGGACTGCCTGATCGCCATGCCGTGGAACAAACTTTACCGGCGCACATACGCCCGGCAGCTTGCCTTTGACCAGGCTTATACCCTTGGCGAAGATTTGCAGTTTGTGCTGGATTATCTGGCTCTGCTGGGGCGCTGCCAGCCGGATTTCAGCTACCTTGTGCTGGAAAGCGCCCTGACCTTTTACGATTGCAGTCGCACCGGCACCCTTTCCACCAAGTACCACGCCAATTACTGCGAAATTTGGCCCAAGCATTTTGCCAAGCTGAACGCCGCCTGCACCGCTGCTGCCTGCCCGCCGCAGGATATGCTGCCGCTGCACCGCGCGGAATTGCAGGTTTTGGCGGAGGGTGCCGCGGACATTTTGCGGCGGGACCCCGACGCCATGCCCGCACGCCGCGCCAAAGCCCGCACCGCGCTGCAAAGTCCATGGCTGAAAAGCCTGCTGGATACAATGCGCCATGAGCACTGTTATAGCCCCTATTACCTGCCCTGCCGCTGGAACAGCTTGCGTCTGCTATGGATGTTGTCCGAAGCTGCGCGCACGCAGAGCCCCCTGTTCGGCAAGCTGGACTGGGCGGGGTATTATTTGCTGCTGGGCCGCATGAAGCGCTGCTGAACCGCAGCCTGCTTTATCTCTGGTATTACAGTACATTTCCCCCAGGCAGCGCCGCTGGCTTGCCTGGGGTTTTGTTTTTGCATCGTCAGGTTTTTGGGGTTGCAGATTGTATTCACCTGCTTAACATGGTATAATGGGACAGAATTATCTCTTTGTACTATTTTTAACACATTTGGGTGAATTATTTAATAGTCAACCACTGCAGCGGCACTGCTTTTATGTGTTCGGCCGCTAAATCTGTTTTGGAGTGTTTTAGATGATGTTTTTATCGCGTGCAGAGTCCTCTTATCTGCACCAGCACCTAAGCGTTGTACGCCATGTCACCCTGGACCCGGAGGGCCCCGGTGTGCTGCGCATTCACCTGCTCCCTTGCAAAAAAGCACAGCGCAATGTGCCGTTTGTTGCACTTTTGAACGGGCAGGATATTTTGCCGCTCAGCGTTTCCTGGGCCATTCTGCTGGCAGGACTGATGGACGCCCTGCAGCCTTTTGAGGGCAAGGAGATCACCGAGGACCAGTGGGCCGGCATTGCCGCCCAGGCTGTGGAAACCGCCGCTGCTGTTTACCCGAAAACGGCTCCCGACCAGATCCGCGCGGATTTGAATGCCATGCTGACCTCCTTCCGCGCGCTGACCGCCGGGCAGGAACCGCCCGTGCATGTGCAGCCGATGGACCTGGGCGCTTACGCCCGCTATATGGCAGCCCCCCACCGTATGGACCTGATGGTAAGCTCCATGGAAAAGGACGGTGCCTGGCACTGCAACCAGAAATGCCTGCACTGTTACGCCGCCAACCAGCCCCTTGGCGCGGTGAAAGAGCTAGATACCGACCAATGGCTGGCTGTTATCCAAAAATGCCGCGCGGCGGGCATTCCGCAGCTGACCTTTACCGGCGGCGAACCCACCATGCGCAATGACCTGGTCAGCCTGGTGCATGCCGCACAGTGGTTTGTTACCCGGCTGAACACCAACGGCCGCATGCTGACCAGCGCCCTTTGCCGGGAACTGGCGGACGCCAGCCTGGACAGCGTGCAGGTCACCCTATATTCGGCGGATGAAGCTATCCATAACACGCTGGTGGGTGCCCCCGGCTATACGGACACCATCAGCGGCATCCGCAATGCGGTGGAGGCGGGGCTGAACGTCAGCATCAACACCCCACTGTGCAGCCTGAACCAGGATTACACCGCAACGCTGGCGCTGGCCAACTCTCTTGGCGTGCGCTATGCCACCTGCAGCGGGCTAATTCCCACTGGCGGGGCCGAAACCGACCCCAGCAAGGCCACCCGCTTAACGCCGGAAGCACTGACCGCCGTGCTGCGCCCCGCGATGGCCTATGCTGAACAAAACCACATAGAGATCAACTTTACCAGCCCCGGCTGGCTGCCGGATGCGGTACTGTTGGACCTTGGCTTTACCCAGGTGCCCAGCTGCGGGGCCTGCCTTTCCAACATGGCCGTTGCGCCGGACGGCACCGTTCTGCCCTGCCAGAGCTGGCTGCGGGAGGGCGCTGGCCTGGGCAACATCCTGCATGACCCCTGGCACAAGATCTGGAATGCCCCCGCCTGCCGCCGTGTGCGGGAAGAAAGTGCGAAAATGGAACACATCTGCCAGCTTGGCACAACCGTTCCCGCACAGGGAGGTTTGTGATGAAACAATCCGTTTTACGCTTTGCCGCGCAGCTGTGGGCTATGCTAGCCGTTCTGCTGCTGTTTGTTGCCGCCGCCCTGCCCGCCCATGCGGATGACGGCGACATGGATGAGATCACCCACTATACCGTAACAGTGGACACCCGCGCCGATGGCTCCGCCGATATCACCTATGAGCTGGACTGGAACGTGATCGGCGGCAGCCTGGATGAACCGCTGACCTGGGTGCGCATCGGCCTGCCCAACAGCCACAACGACAGCCTGGTCAACCTGACGCCGGATACAGTTCTTAACGTAAGTTCCGTGGATGACGGCGGTTCCTTTGCCAAGGTTGATTTTATCAACGCCTACTTCCCGCCGGATATTGCCGCCACCATCGGCGCACAGAGCAGCGTACACTTTGCGTTCCAGGTACACCAGTCCCATCTGTTTTTGCTGAACGAGGACGGCAACGCCGACTACAGCTTTACCCCCGGCTGGTTCGATGATTTGTGTGTGGATAAGCTGACCATCCGCTGGGTGGCGCTGGACGGTATCCAGGCCGATAACGACAGCCAGGACGGCAACTATCTTGTGTGGAACTTTGGCCCGCTGGACCATGGCGAAAGCGCCACGGTGCATGTCAGCGTTCCCGCCCATACAGCACAAAACTACTCCCCCGATGCTGCCGCAACGGACAGCGAAATGTATTATGACGACAGTGACCAGGTACTGGTTTTCTTCTTCGTGCTCCTTCTGGTCATTATCGTCATTGCTCTGATCACGGTTTCCGTTTCCCGCACAAACGGGATCTGGAACGGTGGTTTTGGCGAGGATGACCCCGACGACTGGTACTGGTATTCCAACGGGCACACCCATATCCATGTTGCCCGTAATCTGCCCCCGCCAGAAGGCTACCATCGCGTTCCCCCACCCGCAAACTTCAAGGCCGGGGGCGGAAAGACCCGCGGCGGTGGTGCCGGGCGGCGCAGCGGCGGTTCGGATCACTCCAACCATTCCAGCTGCGCGTGTGCGTGTGCCTGTGTTTCCAGCTGTGCATGCGCCTGCGCGTGTGCGGGCGGCGGCCGCGCCGGGTGCAGTACCAAAAACTTTTATAAAATTACCGTAAAAAAAGCCGACTGATATAACGGAGGGCAAAGCCATGAGCCTGGAAGATCAATACGATGCCTGGGTGCGAAGTGTGACCGGTACAGGCCGCCACAGCGCTACCAAACAGGACCGCGATGCCGCGCAAAACAGCCTGAACGCCATGCAGGCCCAGCTGGACGCTTTGGCTGAAAGCCAAAAACGCCAGAAATCTGCCGCGGACGCCCTGAACGCCGTGCAGCGCGCCAGCGCCGCCACCGCGGACAGTGTGCGCCGCATGAGCAGCGAGCTGACCCAAAGCCTGCGCCAGGACGGCCTGCTGGGCGGCAAAACCGCACAGCCTGCCCCCGCAGCAGAACCGGTAAAAGCCGGCCCGGAAAACTTTAATGGCCTGGCCGACCGGGTGCGCCAGCAGGTGCTGGGGCAGGATGCCTTTGTGGGGCAGGTGGTCAAGGCGTTCCGCCGCCCCTTTGTGATGGGTACCGCCGATACCGCCCATGCCCGCGGCAGCATGCTGCTGTGCGGCCCCACCGGTACCGGGCGGCACTATGCCCTGACCTGCATTGTGGACGAGATGGCAGGCCGCGGACTTTTGCACAGCGCCCTGATTGAAACGATGGATCTGGCCCTGTACCCCGGCCCCGCACAGGAAAAGCTGTTTTTGCAGGACCTGTATGCCGCCTTGCAGTCTGACGCCGAGGTTCTGGCCTTTGACCATTACGAAAGCTGTGCATCCAATTACCTGAACATGCTGGCAACGCTGGCCATTGACGGCACTCTGCCGCTGACCAGCCGCTATGTATTGCAGCGCGGCATTCTGGTGGATGTGGGCACCGCCCTGGCCCCCGGCGCGATCGGCGAATTGCAGGCTGCCGGCAAGTATTTTGTATTTTTCTCCAACCGGGACGAAACCGCCCTGGCGGACAAGTTCGGCGCGCGGTTCGTGGACGCGCTGGAGGGGGACATCTGCCGCACCCAGGCGTTCACCCCCGAAAGCCTGGCCGCCATTGCCGCGCGGGAGCTGAACCACCTGGCCCAGCGGGTCAAGGCGCAGTGCGGCCTTGTGCTTGCCATGGGCAGCGATGTGCGGGACCTGGTTGCCGCGCAGTACGGCAAAACCAGCGGCATGACCGCCATGCGCGATTATGTCGACAGCATCTACCGCGCCTTTGCAGAGTACGTTCTGGATGCGGACGACATTCCTACCGCCGGAACGCCCGCCAAATTGACGGTGGACGGCAGCCGCCTGATGGCCGCCATTGGCAGCGGTGAACCGTTTGACCTGCTGGCCCTGCTGCCCCGCCAGTACCGCGGCGATGTGGATGCCGTGGAAGCGGAGCTAGATGCCATTGTGGGCCTTGACGAAGTAAAGGATTTTGTGCGCGGCATTGCCCAGAACGTGCAGGCCCAGCAAAAGCGCAAGGCCCAGGGCCTGAAAGTTGCCGATGTGAACATGCACATGATTTTTACCGGCAACCCCGGCACCGGCAAAACCACGATTGCCCGCATTCTGGCCAAGTATCTGAAAGCCATCGGCGCACTGCGCGGCGGCCAGCTGGTGGAAGTGACCCGTGCCGACCTGGTGGGCCGCTATGTCGGCCACACGGCCCCGCTGACCAACCAGGTGATCCAGAGCGCTTTGGGCGGCGTGCTGTTCATTGATGAAGCATACAGCCTGTACCGCGGCGGCGAGGACAGCTTTGGGCTGGAAGCCATTGACACCCTGGTAAAGGGTATTGAGGACCACCGCGATGACCTGGTGGTGATCCTGGCCGGGTACAGCAAGGAGATGGCGCTGTTCCTGACGGCGAACTCCGGCCTGGCCAGCCGCTTTCCGAACCAGATTGAATTCCCGGATTACACAGGCGCTGAGCTTTTTGCGATCACCCAGAGCATTGCCAAAAGCAAGGGGTACCGCCTGGACGATGCCTGTGCGATGCCGTTGGTGGCATTCTTCGACCGCCGCCAGTCAGAGAACGCCGCCGAAAATGGCAACGGACGCATGGCCCGTAACACGCTGGAAAAAGCCATCCTGAACCAGTCCAAGCGCCTGGTCGCGGATGCTGATGCCGCGCTGGACCTGCTGCTGCCGGGGGATTTCGAACTGGAGTGATTCCTTACGGGAGTTTTTCGGCCTTTTTGAAAAAGGCCTTGGCGAAAAACTTTAATGGGTATCGCATAAATCACATAAGCTAAGGCAGCACCGCACAATTCCCGCCTTGCGGCTTAAGCACCGCTCCGGCAGCTGCGGCACGG
>ERZ773188.3729-NODE-3729-length-12380-cov-2.794645_pt1 | contig 12380 bp, 10 predicted proteins | sample MGYA00581011_ERZ773188 | MGnify/ENA primary metagenome ERZ773188 (study PRJEB29015, sample SAMEA2737798) | human gut metagenome | biome: human gut; feature: human-associated habitat; material: faeces | place: China | collected 2012 ...
AATTAATCATTTCCTACGATCTGAAGATCTTTTGGATACTTCGTCAGCACCTCACATCCATCCTCTGTTACTATAACCAGATCTTCGATCCGGACTCCCACATCATCTTTCAGATAGATTCCCGGTTCGATGGAGAAACACATTCCAGGCTCTGCGATCAGATCACAGGATGGACTGGCCTCCGGCGGTTCGTGAACAGTCATGCCCACGCCATGTCCGGTACGGGTCAGGAAATACTCTCCATATCCGGCATCTGTAATGACTTTACGCGCCACTGCATCTACATCCGACATTTTCACTCCAGGTTTTACGAAATCTATTGCTGCCTGCTGTGCCGCTTTTACAATCTCATATACTTTGCGGTGCTCTTCACTGCAGCTCTTATAGAATACTGTACGTGTCATATCACACCAGTAATTATTAATCGGTGCCCAGAGATCAAATAATACTGCATCTCCCTCTTTCAGCATTTCTCCGGCAACTGCTCCGTGATGTGGCTCTGCTGCATTTTTTCCATAGCATACATACTGTAACTGCATATCCTGAACCGCACCATGCTCTTCAAAGAATTCTTCGATCATATTGGAAAGCGTCAGCTCGTCAAGGCTTGGATCGATGTGTTTGATTCCGAATTCCACTGCCATGTCATTGATATTCGCCGCATGCCGGAGTGCTTCTTTTTCCGCTTCATCTTTATGTGATTTGCAGACGTCGATTGGATCAGAACCAAGTACCGGAATGATATCATCACGTTCTTTCAGTACAGAAATCGTATGCTTGGAAGCCCAATTTTTATCAAATCCAACCTTTCCCGGAGCCAGCTCATCTGCAATCAACTTATATGGATTCTCTCCATCTGCATAATAGTGCATTGTCATGCCATCAATCGGCTCAAAGCAAAACAGATTATTCATAAATGCATGTACTTCTCCGTCATCCTTCAGAAGAATTGCTCCGCAACGTTCCATTGGATTCACAATGCGTCCTGTCAGCCAGAAGATGGCCGGATCATCTGCAATCAGTATCTGCGTAAGTCCCTGCCGCTTCATCTCTTCCACAACTCTTGCAAATCTTTCTTTGTTCATCATAGTCTGCTACCTCCTTTTGTATTCTTTTACCATTATGTATGTCCATTTTCTATATATACTGTTTAACTTGCTTCTTCGCCTTTCTTTCTCATCTCAGCCAGTTCCATCCGTCGTTCTTTGGTCAGCTTACGGAAAATGATGATCGCTACAATTGCGATGCACAGCATACCAATAAAGGTCTTGAAGATCATCTCGTATCCTTCCAGTCCTGAGAAATGATTCAGACACCAGCCATTGTACAATGGCATAATGCTTTCTGCGCTGTATCCAAGAGGAGAGATGATAAATGTAACTGCACCCATGATTTCTACCGGATATTCGCCTTCTTCCAGAACCGCATAGTGTAATGCCTGTGCACTGTACATGAACATACACAACAATGCTATACTGATGATCAACATCCACATAAATTTCATAGAACGCGGTGTATACAGAATACCGGCAACTCCTACGATCATCAGAATAACATCTGCCAGCATCATGGTTGAAAGACCTTTTCTGTCGGCAATCTGTCCACCGATCGCACATCCCACAAAGCGGAATCCATTTGCCGCATACCCCATAATCGCTGCCAGTGCAGCAGACATTCCAAATGCTGCTGTACAATACGGCACTACATAGTTATATGTAATGATAACTCCATACGTCATGAACATGATCACGATTACACACCATGTAGTCGGCATTTTCAACGCTTTCAATACATTCTTTCCAAAGCTTGTATCCTTCTCTGTATTAGAATCCAGTGACTTCGGGAGGCATTTCAGCAACGCAAAGTATACAGCCACACCTACTACGATTGCTTCAATACCATAAAAGAGAATCAGCCCTGTCATGCCGTTTGCTTCGCCGACTTTTTTCGTAACAGCGGTAAATGCTGCCAGAATCACAAGTCCTGAAAGGAAGTTCAAGATTCCTCTTGTCATATCAAACAACGCATAGCCTCGTCCCTGCTCACTTGCTTTTGACAGTGCCCGCAGTGCTTTCATACACGGATTCCAGAATGTCATAATAGAGGTAACACCCCATAATGCATAGATTCCTACATGAATCGGAAATGCCGGTTTCAGAAGAAGCACGAACGCTCCGAGTCCTGTTACTACCAAGGATCCAGATATCGCAAGCTTCAGAGATACCCGGTCAGCTACCCAACCGCCCAGACAATATCCTACGATTGCAAGCACTCCATAGATGCTTCCCAGTGTTCCCATCTGCAGATCGTTGATTCCAAAATACGAAACATACGCATCGTAATAATAGTAACGGAAGTATGGAAGCAGATACACACTCATTCCAGCCAATGCAACTAACATGATGACAACTCGATTTTGTTTATAACCACGTGTTTCCATATAATCACCCTTTCTCTCCGGTCTCCTGTTAAACTACTTATCCTGATATAAGAAATACTTATGCGCAACTCAGTATTTATCTTGATAAAAGATTATCATTCAGGTTCATATTTATCAAACCGGTGATTTTTTCCTCTATGGAAACTTTTAAGACTTTTTTGTCTAATTCAGAAAGAAAGATTGTATTTTTAGAAAATACTGTACATCAGTCTATTATTGTCTTAGTAATTTCAAAAAAATCTTTCCTTTTTGGAAATATATGGTATATTAGTTATTGTAGCAGTCTATCTGTTAAGGAAAAATATTGTAAATATCTATATACTAAGGAAGTGATTATATGGCAATCAATACTGTGCATACGCCGGCGGAACACGTTGCCCAGAGAATCCGTATGTATCGCACCAGACAGCATATGACCATCGATACTCTGGCACGCAAGCTCCATGTAAGCACATCTACCATTTCGAAATACGAGAACGGCCGACTTGCATTAAATGTAGCTACATTGTTTGAAATTGCAGATGCATTGAATGTATCGGTAAATCAGCTGACGGATTACCAGGCTCCCGGCAAGCCACGGCTTGAGAAAACAGACGAGCGCAGTTTTTTCAAGCGTTCCAATATCTTCTATATGTATCAGTATTTTGCAATTGACCGCAAGATTTACCCTTGTGTACTGGAAGTACAGGCGAATCCGGAACACGATTACGATGACATCATTCTTTACTACGATGTCGCTGACGAATATAATTATACTGATGCGCAGTACATTTACAAAGGAACTATGTTTGTTCACGACTTCATCACCAATATCTACTGCAAGAATCCATATAACGAAAGTGATGACTTGTCCATCTGCGCCAAAGCGACATTTTCTTTAAAGAATACAACAACCGGACTGCTGATTGCCTTATCGCAGTCACTGCGTAATCCTTACGCGATCAAAGTGATTTTTTCGCTGAATCCGCTGCCTATGGACGACACGCTCCGGGCTGAACTTAGCATCTCAGATAAAACAACTCTTGCAGAGCTGAAGCGTGTAAACTCCTTAGTCATTTATTAAACATACGAAAAGAGGTTATTATTATGTGGGCTTATAATAGTGTATTTTATCAGATCTATCCGATTGGCTTCTGCGGTGCACCATATGCCAATGACGGCATCTGCGTTTCTCGCATCCTCAAGATCGGAGAATGGGCTGATTATTTAAAAGAACTTGGTGTTGATGCCATCCTGCTGAATCCGATCTTTGCTTCAGACAATCATGGCTACGACACCAGAGACTTCCGTACGATTGACTGTCGCCTTGGCACGAATAAAGATTTTGCAGATGTCTGCCGCACACTTCATGAGCATGGTATCCGCATCGTGCTGGACGGCGTATTCAATCATGTAGGACGAGGATTCTGGGCATTCCGCGATGTGCAGGAAAGGAAATGGGATTCTCCATACAAAGACTGGTTTCACATCAGCTTTGACGGCAACAGCTGCTACGACGATGGCTTCTGGTACGAAGGCTGGGAAGGACATTATGAGTTGGTGAAGCTGAACCTTCAGAATTCGACCGTGACCGATTATCTGCTGGACTGCGTGCGCGGATGGATCGAGGAATTTGATATTGACGGGCTTCGTCTGGATGTAGCGTACAGCCTGGATCATAACTTTATGCGCAGTCTCCGACATTTTACCAACGAACTCAAACCAGACTTTGCACTGATCGGAGAAGTTTTATTCGGTGATTATAATCTGATCGTGAATGATGAAATGCTGCACAGTTGCACCAACTACGAATGCTACAAGGGCATCTACTCCAGTTTCAATTCTATGAACATGTTCGAGATCGCACATTCACTGCACCGCCAATATGGTCCGGACCCATGGTGCATTTACCGCGGCAAGCATCTGATGAACTTTGTAGACAACCATGACGTCACCCGACTCGCTTCCATTCTGACGAACAAAGAACATATACGCCCGGCTTATGGTCTGTTAATGGGCATGCCTGGCATTCCATGTCTCTATTATGGCAGTGAATGGGGTGAAGAAGGTACAAAAGCACCAGACAATGATTATGCTCTGCGACCGTGTTTTGATGCACCAAAGCCAAATGAACTGACAGAATTTATTGAGAAGCTGATTGCCATACGGCAATCGAGTGATGGTCTATGCAATGGCAGTTACCGCAATGTAGTTCTGACCAACCATCAGTTAATCTTTGAACGCGCTTCTGAAAAAGAACGGATTCTGATAGCAATTAATGCATCCAGTGATCATTACACTGCTTACCATGGTGATCTGAATGGTACGGTAACAGAGCTTTTAAGCGGTAATGTGGTAACGTTGACCGGACAATTTGACATGGCACCTTACAGTGTCAATTATCTGAAATTCTAAAAACATACCTGCTGTAGGCAACTATATATAACACGAGGCTGTGACTAATCATTCGTTTTGATTACTAATCAAAAGTGTTTGATTAATCACAGCCTCATTTCATACATATATCAGCAGATGCCTGCGGATCACTCCGCATTTTTCACTGGCATCTTATTTCATTACTACTTTACGGAAGTTCTTCTTGCCTTTCTTTACTACCAGACCTTCTCCCAATGTATCTGCTGTATAAGAAGTCTTGATATCTCCGACCTTCTCGCCTTCAACAGTTACACCGCCCTGCTGTACAGCACGTCTTGCTTCTGCTCTTGATGGAACCAGACCACTCTTTACAAGAATACTCAGGATATCGATGCTTCCGTCTGTCAGATCCTCTGATGTCAGTTCTGTTGTCGGCATGTCTGCTGCTGCACCCTGACTGAACAATGCTTTCGCTGCTGCCTGTGCCTTCTCAGCTTCTTCTTCGCCGTGTACCAGTTTTGTCAGCTCGTAAGCCAGAATCTCTTTTGCTGTATTAAGCTGCGCACCTTCCCAGCTGTCCATCTTGTCAATCTCTTCTAACGGAAGGAATGTCAGCATGCGGATACATTTGAGCACGTCAGCGTCTCCTACATTTCTCCAGTACTGATAAAACTCAAACGGAGATGTCTTCTCCGGATCAAGCCTCACAGCGCCGCTCTGTGTCTTGCCCATCTTCTTGCCTTCTGAATTCAGAAGCAGCGTAATGGTCATCGCGCTCGCATCCTTGCCAAGCTTACGGCGGATCAGTTCCGTACCTGCCAGCATATTACTCCACTGGTCGTCACCACCGAACTCCAGGTTACATCCGTAATTCTGGAACAGCTCGTAGAAATCATATGCCTGCATGATCATGTAGTTAAACTCCAGGAAGCTGAGTCCCTTTTCCATTCTCTGCTTGTAACACTCTGCTGTCAGCATACGATTAACCGAGAAGTGTGGTCCGATCTCGCGCAGTACATCGATATAGTTCAGATCCAGAAGCCAGTCAGCATTGTTAACCATCAGCGCCTTGCCTTCTGAAAAATCAATAAACTTGCTCATCTGCTTCTTGAAGCAGTCGCAATTGTGCTGGATCTGCTCCGGCGTCATCATGCTTCTCATATCAGATCTTCCAGACGGATCTCCGATATATCCTGTACCGCCACCGATCAATGCAATTGGCTTATTTCCTGCTTCCTGCAGTCTCTTCATCAAGCACAATGCCATGAAATGACCTACATGCAGACTATCCGCCGTCGGATCAAAGCCAATATAAAATGTTGCCTTTCCATTGTTAACCAGTTCTCTGATTCTCTCTTCATCAGTCACCTGCGCGATCAGTCCGCGCGCCTGAAGTTCTTCATAAATACCCATAATCTTCTCCTTTTTTTATTATTCAAGTCGAACGTCCGTGAGACAAATTTGCTATTACTCACCTCCTGAAGAGGTGGAGTCTTCTCGACTGAGATAAAATAACCCATCCTTATCTCTCGATAAGGACGGGTCTATACTCCGTGTTACCACCTTAATTCACCATCAGTTCACACTGACAGCCTCTGTGGCTGCATTCACAGCTTCTGCGCGTAACGTGCGCCAGCGTCACAGTCTACTTAAATCTCACATCAGATTCTGCCTTTTCATATCTATCTGAGATTCTTTCGTTGTGCAGCTCCGAGATGTATTCACACTACTTTCCTTCATGCGCCTCTCATCAACCGGCAACTTTCTGTATGGGTGCAAGCAATGTTACTTTTTCTCTTCTTCGCTTTTCCACTATTGTTTAAAAGATTAACCGATTTCCAGCCTCTTGTCAAGACCTTCTATTCCGTTCACCGTCTGGCAATGCACCATCAATTAATCAATACTATACTTCCTGCGGTACTCATCCAGAATCGGTTTGTGTGTCTTCACCTGTGCAAGCATTTTCTCCTTGGTCTGCATATCCTGTTCTTCATCCAGAATAGATGAATGAATATGCATATCCGGATCATTCTCTTCCATCTTGATCACTGCTGTAACCGCACCGGTACAATGCGCTGTAATACGTTCAAAGCTGTTCAGCAATTCATTAAACGCTGTACCCTGTCTCAGTTCACAGTCTCCGTGACTCAATCTGGTCACGTGACGCATCTTCATCTCTTCTGCCAGCGCTGCTACTACCAAAGACAGGGATCTGACACGGTATGCCCCTTCTTCTTCACGCTCTCGAAGAGTCGTCTCCGTCAGGCTTACTGTCTCACGAACCGCTCCCATGATCACATCCAGTTCCTCAATGGCTTCTTTAGATAATTCAATATTACTTTCATTGATCTCATTGGTCACTCTGGCAACATTGGATGCATAATCGCCCACACGCTCCAGATCGCTGATGATATGCAGATACAGTGACACCTGTCTGGTCTGTGCCGTATTCATCTCACGCTTGGTAAGCTGCATCAGATACTCGCCGATCTTCGTCTCGTACTTATCAATCAGTTCTTCCTTGCTCTGAACTTTATTATAACGTTCGCGTTCATATCCATCTACCAGATCCAGTGCACGCCCAACATTCTTACGCACATTCTTAGACATGCCGCGCAGCACACGACGGCACTGTCCGATAGCAAGAGCCGGATATGCAAGCAGACGTTCTTCCAACAGATCAAAGTCTGCGCTGTCTGCCATGTCCTCCAGATCCTCCGGGCTGTCCTTGATCAGCTTACATACTAACTTCTCAATCTTCGGAATAAATCCAAACAGTACACATACAGTTGCTGCACGGAATGCGGTATTAATAATCGCGATCGCAACCGGACTCATAGTCATATCCAGGAAAGGATAGTGTATAAATATATTACTTACATAAAAAACAGTTCCCCAGATCACCATACCAAACAAGTCATTGATCAGATATACCAATGCTGTTCTCTGTCCGTTCTTATTGGCACCGATCGCAGAGATCAATACCGGACAGGCTGCACCAACACCGATTCCCAGTATGATCGGGAATGCAGTCGCAAATGTCAATGATCCGGTCACAGACAATGCCTGCAGAATACCAACTGCTGCTGATGCACTCTGTAGAATTGCGGTAAACGCAATACCGAGCAGAATACCTGCTAACGGATTAGAAAACATAGTCAGCATATTTGTAAATGCTTCGCTTTCCTTTAGCGGTGCCACAGCCCCGCTCATAGTCTGCATACCAAACATCAGAATGGAAAAACCAAGCATGATATTACCCACATTACGGTATACGGTTCTCTTGGATACCATCTTCATGACAATACCAACGATTGCTACTACCGCACTGATCGTTGCTGTCGATAAGATCTTGGCAATTCCGCTGGAACCGTTAATATAAGACAGACACAGAATCCATCCGGTAATACTGGTACCGATATTGGCACCCATGATAATACCGATTGCCTGTCTCAGCTTCATCATACCTGAGTTAACGAATCCGACTACCATAACCGTCGTCGCTGATGACGACTGAATAACCGATGTCACTCCGGCTCCAAGTGCCACTCCTTTCAGAGATGTGTTGGTCATTTTATAGAGAAACGACTCAAGCTTGTCTCCCGCAACCATTTTCAGTCCGTCACCCATAAGCTGCATACCAAATAAGAATAACGCAACTCCACTAAGCAGTGACAGTACCATCGAAAATATATCCATAACGTCCTCCCCGACTATATAACATAGCCGCTTTATTATCCTTCTATTCTATGAATATTCCTACTTTGTCAATTTTTAATATACCATCACTTTCTACAGAAGTCTACGTTAACTTTAACAAAATGTAAAATTTGGTTCAAATCAATATAAAATAGACTGTGCATTCTCACACAGTCTATCCGCTACACATTATTCATTTTCATTACCATACCGTATCTCTACCAGCACCAACCCCTGTGGTGGTGCCGTCACTCCGGCTTCCGTACGCTCTCCGGCTTCCAGGATTTCCTTCACCCGTTCTGGTGTGTAAAAACCTCTCCCCACACGGATCAGTGTTCCGGCTATAATTCTGACCATATTATAGAGGAAACCATTTCCCGTAATCCGGATACAGATATCCTCGCCATTCTGATCGATCATAATATCATACACTGTACGGACCGTATCGGACGTATTCGTTCTGACATTGCAAAAACTTACAAAATCATGCTCTCCAATCAAATAAGATGCTCCTTTCCGCATCTGGTCTATGTCCAGTGGAAAGGATACAAATGTAGAAGTCCGCCGTTTCATAGGATTCGGCACAGACGCATTGTAAATGTGATACTCATATGTCTTTGTAATCACATCCTGATAGCGTGGATGCCAGTCATCTGCCACCTGTTCAGATCGAACAATTACAATATCCTCCGGCATTCTCCGGTTCAAAGCATAAGCAAACCGCTCAGCGGGAATCGAACATTTTGTGTCAAACACCGCCACATTGCCAAGCGCATGCACGCCCGAATCTGTTCTGCTGGCTCCAATCACTCGGATCTCTTCTCCTGTCAGACCGCTGATCTCCCGGTTTAGTATTTCTTCGATAGTAACTCCATTGGGCTGAACCTGCCATCCACAATAGTCGGTTCCGTCGTAAGCTACCGTCAGTTTGATTCTTTTCATATATCTGTTCTCTCCCAGGTCATTTAGAAAATCCATACATGGAAAGGAACACATCTTCCTATTATTACAACTGCTGCCACATAAAAGATCACCAGTACATACGCTGTACGGTCAACTCCAGTATAATGAAGAGGCTTCATCTTGGTACGTCCGTCACCGCCTCTGTAGCATCTCGCTTCCATTGCCATGGCCAGATCGTTGGCTCTTCGGAATGCAGATACGAATAACGGCACCAGAATCGGCACCATGCTCTTTGCCTTCTGGATCATATTACCACTTTCCAGATCTGCACCTCTGGCAATCTGCGCTTTCATAATCTTATCTGTCTCTTCCAGCAGAATCGGGATAAAGCGCAGCGCAATCGACATGATCATTGCAATCTCGTGCACTGGCACATGAATCTTATTCAATGGCTTCAACAGACTCTCGATGCCGTCTGTCAGTTCATTCGGTGTCGTAGTAAACGTCATCAACGAAGACCCTGTGATCAGATACACCAGACGGATTGCCATTAGGATTGCTGTACGCAAACCACCTTCTGTAATTGTAAAAATCCACGCATGGAACAGCACGTCTCCTTCTCTCGTAAGGAAAAGGTTAAACAACAACGTAATCAACAGTAACATCATAATCGGCTTCATGCCCCGCATGATATAGCGGAATGGTACTTTTGACAGCTTTATAATGGCTATCAGGAATACTGTCGTCACAAGATATCCCAGAATGTTCTTAAATAAGAATAACGAAATCAAATACAACAGTGTTGCCACCAGCTTCACTCTCGGATCCAGACGGTGCAGTACACTTTTTGCCGGATAGTATTGTCCAATGGTAATATCTCTAATCATGAGCCATCACCTCCATAATACTGTCCGCAGCTTCTTCGATCGTAGTCGCCTCTGTATTCACATTCAAGCCATGTGCTTTCAGCTCATGCATGATATAAGTCACCTGTGGTGCTGCAAGCCCGACCTGTTCCAGTTCTTTATAGTGCGCAAATACTTTTTTCGGCACATCGTTATACATCACTTCGCCCTGGTTCATTACAATAATACGATCTGCATATTTTGCAATATCGTCCATACTATGGGACACCAGAATAACCGTCAGATTTCTTTTCTTATGAAGATATGCAATCTGATCCAAAATCTCATCACGGCCTTTCGGATCAAGTCCTGCGGTCGGCTCATCCAAGATCAGCACCTGCGGTTCCATGGCAAGTACGCCTGCGATTGCCACTCTCCGCTTCTGTCCGCCGGACAGTTCAAACGGCGATGCATCATAGTACTTTTCCTTTAAGCCTACAAGCTTCAATGCCTCCCTGGCTCTCTTCTCGCATTCTTCCTTAGAAAGCCCCTGGTTCTTCGGTCCAAAGCACACATCCGACAGCACATCCACCTCAAACAGCTGATGCTCCGGATACTGAAATACCAGTCCCACCTGATTACGAAGCGCTTTCATATTATAACCGTCTTCGTAAATATTCTCTCCGTTATAGTACAATGCTCCACTCGTAGCCCTGATCAGGCCATTCAGATGTTGGATCAGCGTAGACTTACCGGATCCCGTATGTCCGATCACACCTACAAATTCCCCATGCGGAATCTCCAGGCAGATATCTTTGAGTGCCTGTTTCTCATACGCCGTACCTGCACTATATACATAATTCAAATGTTCTATTTTAATCGACATATCGCTTCTACCAATTCTTCTTTCCTCAAAATCCCGGCTGGAATATCCAGTCCGCGTTTTTTCAATTCATCTGCAAGTATGGTCACCTGTGGCACATCCAGCCGATACTTTTTCAATGTATCCACCTGCGAGAATATCTCCCGCGGTGTTCCTTCCATCACCACATGTCCGTGATCCATGACAAATACTTTATCTGCATCAATCACTTCTTCCATATAATGCGTAATCAGTATTACCGTAACCTTCTCTTTTTTGCGCAGTTCCTCTACGGTACGAAGGACTTCCTTTCGTCCGTTCGGATCCAGCATCGCAGTCGGTTCATCCAGCACAATGCATCTCGGCTTCATGGCAATGACTCCCGCGATCGCTACACGCTGCTTCTGACCGCCGGACAGCTTATTCGGTGAATGATGTCTGTAGCTGATCATTCCGACTGCTTTCAGACTGTCCTCCACGCGCTGCCAGATCTCATCCGTCGGCACGCCCAGATTCTCCGGTCCGAATCCCACATCTTCTTCTACCACTGTCCCGATGATCTGGTTATCCGGATTTTGAAACACCATTCCTGCTGACTGCCTTACATTCCACAATTCATTCGGATCACTGGTATTCGTTCCATCTACCCACACTGTACCTTCTGTCGGCACCAGAATCGCATTCAGGTGCTTCGCCAGCGTCGATTTTCCGGAGCCATTATGCCCTAACACAGCAATAAACTGACCCTCTTCCACTTCCAGATTCACCTGATCAATCGCGCGGTAGCTGCCGATCACATTGCCTTCTTCGTCTCTCTTTGCATATTCAAATATCAGGTCATCGGTCTGAACCATTTTCTTCATAATAGTTTCAGCCTCCTTCTCTTTATTCACGTAACAGTCTTATGCCTTCTCCGGATCCGGATACTCCGTTCCCTGTGTATCTACTGTTACTTTTTTCATTTTCTGCTCCTGAAGCGGACGATCTCTGAAATCTGTCTGTACTGTTGCAATCTTATCCACAATATCCATACCGTCAATAATCTTACCAAATGCTGCATACTGTCCGTCAAGATGCGGCGAGTTCTTATGCATGATAAAGAACTGGGAACCTGCTGAATCCGGATGCATAGCTCGTGCCATAGACAACACACCCTCTGTGTGAAGCAGGTCGTTCTTCACGCCATTCTGAGAAAACTCGCCCTTGATCTGGTATCCCGGACCACCCATACCGGTTCCGTCCGGGCATCCGCCCTGGATCATAAAGCCGTTGATGA
>ERZ773188.3733-NODE-3733-length-12370-cov-2.577182_pt1 | contig 12370 bp, 16 predicted proteins | sample MGYA00581011_ERZ773188 | MGnify/ENA primary metagenome ERZ773188 (study PRJEB29015, sample SAMEA2737798) | human gut metagenome | biome: human gut; feature: human-associated habitat; material: faeces | place: China | collected 2012 ...
TTAGATGATTCCATGTTTGGACCGCTTTTAAGATTTAAAGATGAAAACTTCTGGAAGGGATCCCAATATTTTTACATTTATACTCCGGAAGGATATAAATTAACCTACCATATTTGCGGTGCATACTCTGAAGGTCCTTACTCTGACATCTATACCTACAAATTCGGAAGCGATAAGCTGCATCAGGAATATCTGGATCAGTTCACATCCAGAAGGCTCTATGACACAAAGCTGAATCCCACCATTACCGATCACATTGTAACACTAAGTACGTGTGATGCTCATGGAAAAAAGAGGTTTTGTATTCAGGGAATTTTGACTGATAAAAAGAAGCTTAACGACTAATTAACAACAATTTAGAAAATGCAAATTTCTCCTAAATATGCATTCCCATAGAAAAAGGTACTCTGCAGACTATCTTGCTGCAGAGTACCTTTTTTACAAACTATTCTTTAACTATTAGATGTTTCTTTCTAGCCTGTTCTTCATTCAGTATCATAAAATCTGGTATTTTCCAAATACGCATTTCTGATTTTAATTCTTTTCTAAATTTTTCTTGAAGCGGAATTATCCAGGATTTATCTGCATTTTTTATTACCAGAACTAATCGTATTTCCAGGTTTTCTACATTTTTCATTTCTTCCGAAACCCCATCTTGTGGATATCTGTTCAAAAGAATATTTGCATATAAATCCAAGGAATGTCGCATTTTTTCTACAATTTTTTTTATATCTGTATAATACTGATTTTTATCTTTAATTATTCCATTAATTGGATCAGGATAACTTTTCTTTGCCTCTATAAACAACAATTTATTCGATCTTAACAATATAAATTCACAACAACGAACTCCTTGCTGTCTTATTTTTTTCGTATATTGTTCACTCTCTTCAATTCGAAATACCTGTTCTTTTTGATATACTCCGAATTCCATATCTGACTCTGGAATGATAACTCCCATCAAAGTACCTCCTCTATTTCCTGCTCATACAATTGAATAGAAGTATCTATAATGGAATTATCAGGCATACCATCATGCAAATCACATATTTGTGGCTCCTCACCTTTATTTAAGGAGATACACTTTACTGTATTTTCTTTCTTAAGTGCTATTAAAAATAATTTTTTAATTACAAAATATGAATGACTGGTTATAAACACCTGAATCCCCATCTCATTTGCTATATTGTCAATCATATCTAGAAACTGACAAACTGCTTTCGGATGCAATGCAGATTCAATTTCGTCAATAAAAATAATAGAATTTGTATTTAAATAACCGTTGGCAAGCAGTCGATCCATGATAGCAATTTTCTTCACTCCCTCGGAAGTTGCCCCAATCGAAAATTTTTGATTTTTTTTGTTTCTAAAATACCATTTACCATTGTTTTCATCATATTCTACTTTACCGTCAATAACATTACCAACCACCTTGCGGGAATCCGCAAATACTGCATAATTTCTACCTTTCGATGGAGAAATTCTCAATGCTTTAACAAGATCATAATACGTATCATCAAAACCAAACGATTTATCAATCTCTCTCGATTTTAAAATAACTGAAAATAATGACAGAACTTCTTTGGCTGGTATAAAGATGGAATTTCCTTCTTTACCATTCGCAATCGGATCTACCATGCCTACTTTACTGGCCGCACTTTTTGAAAACTGATAATTTAAAGAAATTTTATCCATTTTCAATCGAAAGTCCAAGTTTTCTTCCGCACTTCTTGCTACAATATCCCCCAACTTATCTACCTGAAATGTCCATCTCAATTTTTCTGACAAAATATCATTTATAGGTGATATATCGTCTCCTCTTTTATATTCTTCTAACGCTTTTACAGCTGAGTATAACGCTTTCAGCAAAAATGTTTTTCCTGTTCCATTTTCACCTATAATCAAATTGATATTTGAAAACTGATTGCATTGGAAATCCTCAATCATTCCAAAATTTTTCACCTGTAAGTCTTCAATCCTATATGACATACTTGTATGCCTCCCTTCTTTATATTGTTTTGCTAACCATATTCTCTTTTTTCCATAGCAAGAGAGATAAGAAGATGCATTCTCCCACCTCTATGCGGAATATCTTATAAACGTAGTACTCTACCTTAATTTATAGAAATCCATCCTTTTAATCTTCGGAAAGATTTGCGTATTCTTTACACCATTGCTTATATTCCTCTAATCGGCGAATGAAACCTGCAAATTCCGGGACTGTAAAATCAAGTTCTGAATATCTTACCGGATATATAATACCCTTATTGATTAGTTGTGCCCTTGTCGGGGAAATTGTCTTAACTTTTTTTCTCAAATTCTTGGAAACATTTGAAATTGTACACGGAAGTTCATCGCAGTATACCATTGCAAAGACAAAATTTTTCTCGCCGTCAGAACATCTTTCATAACGCACTTTAAAAAATCCAGTGTCCAACATCTTAAAAAATTCATTGATATTTTGATTGATCTGATCTGCTTGGATTATTTTGGTATCCGTATTATTATAGACAACCTGACACATTTGCTGGATAAAGAACGGATATCCCTTTGTAACAGCAATTATCTCTTTGATTGCATCATCCGTATAAGTTATTCCAAATTTTTTCACTGGTTCTTCAATTGCTTTTCGAGATTGTTCCTCTGTTAGAGAGTCTATTTTCTTATATAGGAACAGTCTTTCCGAGTATGATTTTTCTTCCGACAACATTTTATAGATCTTAGGAAGCCCGGCTCCAATGATCATTACTGGATACCCCAACTGATTCGTTCGATGCAATGCTGCAATTAAAGAGCCTAATTCATCCTGTTTCATATACTGAATTTCATCAATAAAGAAGCATATTGGCGTTTCTGCTTTATAAGCAGTTTCTCCGATCGTCACAAATACCTCTGTCAAACTTTGCGTTAAGCTGGTTGAAGTGTACAGTTCCCGTTCTTGTACCGATAAGGAAAAAGTAGCTTCATTTGGATCAAATGATACGACCAGGGATTTGATGGCATCTAATGGTTTTTGTATCAAGTGCTTAAATTTCTCTTTCGCACTCACTCTTCTTAAGAAAGCTTGTGAACAGCTTGCAATCTGCGAAATAAAATCATTTCTCTCTTCAACTTCGATATGTCTACAGAATATATTTTTCTCTTCTGCTATATCTTGTAATTTATTAATCAGAACGGTTTTCCCAACTCCACGTAAGCCGCTGAATATAACAGACTGTGTGGGAATATTCATTGACAATGCCGTAAACATCTGTTCCATACTCTCGATATCCTCATCTCTTCCGGCAATATAGGTTGGCATTAATCCAGCACCCGGCCGATATGGGTTTACTTTAAACATACATATCACCTCCAACTATATTATCTCATGTTATACCGATATGGTCAATTAATATACGTTGCTTTACGTTATAAAATATACTAGATTTAGCGTTTCTGTTAATGGCTCTTTCTAATTATTATTGTAATTACTCACTATTTCAGACAGTATTTTATGTACTTTCTTTCACATCGAGAAATGAGCTTAAAAACTCGCTTTGATTATACTTTCATTAAAAATACCAGCCATCAAGAAATTCTCTTTAATGGTTGGTATAGATTTTATACTATTCTATTATGTATAGAAGAATACTTTAATAATAAAAAACAGTATGATACATACAACCGTTGCTATTCCATACGTTTTCACACATGTTTTAATTTGTTTCGCTTTATCTTCACAAACTATTTGCAAAAAAATACATGATAATATTTCTAGCAAAGCAAATATTAACGCAAGTATAAAATAAGCTATAGTGTTTATGATTAAGCTATTGGTTTCATATACTTTATCATACGTCCAAAAAATAATTCCTATCATTGCATTTGGAATAAATGCCAGATTTGTAATGCCAAATGACAATATCACAAGTTTACCCATTGTCATTTTTTTAAATAATTCTTTATTCCAAATAAATATAAACATAGCTCCTGGTGCGACAAATCCAAGAATTACAATTAACGAGCATATAATTCCAAAAATATTAGATGTTAATACTTCAATTAATTTATCCATTCTTTTTCCCCCCCTTCTAAGTAGTAGGGATGATTTTATCACAAACAATATATCCGTTCAAGCTTCAAAATGAATAATACCAGATTTCTATCAGTATTTCGCTGCTTCCACTTAATTAGCTGTTTTCATTACTATTTTTATAATTTGCTTCGTCTCTTTGTCTGCCGTAATAACACAAGTTTCTCCAGTCTCTTGTTTCCAGATATACAGATCACCTTCTCCTTCAGATTGTACCTCTGATAACTTTCCCCAAGCATCCGTTGCCTTCTTTTTACTTTCGTTGACAGCAACACCTCCTAAAAAAGTTACTTTGTCCGCTGCTGACATCTCACTGTCTACCATAATTTGTGATAGCATACCTTTTGTCGCCTTAAATGATTTATCGGATAGATTCGTAATAATAACATTTACAGCTTTTTCCATTGGAATCGTACTTCACATATAAGTTTCCCCCGGATGCATATTGATCTGACTTAGATCATAATCGAGACCAATTTTTGTAGCATCTTCCCATTCATCGACTCTGCATGATAAGTGAATGATGGTTCCATCAAACCAATACTTTGATTACAAAACTTCTCTATGATATTTATTACTTTCACAATTGAATCACTCTCTCCTTTGACAATTCCATTTCTGTACCTGTTACTGACTATATTTTTAGTCTTTATAATCAGATACCATTGCAATACCGAACATTTTTTTAGCGACTTCCATCATCTCCAGTCGATAAGAATCATATGGGATCAGCTGTGTACCCACATGAATCTGCGCACACATCCCGTCCTCTTTTGGCCAGATTCCTGACTGGATCAGATACTGAACCGTACTATACACACTGTCAGCCTCCAACTCCTGATGCCCTGGAATGGTAATCGCTTCATCACGGATGATCGGTGATTCCATATATTGCTGCAATTCTAATGCATCCATAATCCCTTGATCTGGTTTTTTTGATGCAATCATAGGAAGTACCATTTCCATGATTCCAATTGGCTCATTTCCGATCTTTTCTGGTGCATATCCCATGCTGCGTACTATGATCCTATATACTTCCGGAGGAAATTCATATTTTTCCTGCACCTTATGAAACAGAATCTCACTTTCTTTTAAGCCAGTATAAAATGATCTGATGTTTTGGTTAAAATATCGTTCTCCAATCTGCATCAGATTATCCTTTTCTCTAAGAAATGCATTCGGATCCATGACCACGCCTGGTATGAGAAGCGTATCCTTTCCGGTCAGTTCTTCCAGCGTTTCTTTCAGCATTCCGGCAGATTTTGCTGACAATCGAAACGAAAATCTGTTTCTATTGATATCCCTCTCTAGCATGAAAATAGATATCCGGATCCCATATAACTTGATATTTGATGTAATCTGATTCTCGTAATAAAGTTTTTTTAATCCTTCAGCTCCTAGTTGTTCTATATACCGTTCTCTGGCCATCGCCGAATCTTTTCCATCACAAAACTCCTTGACCCAATTCACATATGCATCTGTTAACGGTACGATTACTGCGTTCTCATAAAACCATGTATGCTTTGATAGGCTCTTCAGAAGATCTTCTTCTGTTCTCTCATTTTCAATTTTTTGATTGCAGAATTTTACAGCAGAACCCATATATAGATAGACAGGTGTATAGTTCTTTTCGGAAATTGTAATCATATAGGGTTCTCCTTTTCTCATTTTTCCACGATTATAGCACTCGTTTTGTCCTTATGCCATTTTTTCTCACTTATTTCATCTTCGATGTATCTAATCTATTTTAGGCATAGGCGAAATATCCCAGATCGTACTGCTTACAAATTCACCATCTTCATCATATGCGGTTTCTGCAACGCAATATTCACTTACAGAATACTTCGTGCCATCAGGCGCAGAAAATGTTCTGTAAGTGGTATGATATTCTGCAAGTCTCTTAAGGGCTTCATTTTTGGAGGCAAATGATTCCATTATTTCCGGATCCAGATCAAAAATTGTACAGCCCTGAATAATACTGTCCTTTTCAAATTCGCCACTCATCCTTTTGATTTCATATTTAACCATCATTTTCATCTCCTTGTTTCTAATTCCCAGTTTGAGGTTCTTTCCCCCGTAAAGGTGTTCCATTCGATCATCATAATATGTTTCAACTCATTATTATCGTACATACTTACCCCTACATGTTCTAAATAAAAATTCGGAATCCTAGAAGAAAGCATTTTAGCCATATCGTGTATTTCCATGAAGTCTTCTAATTTGTGTGCAAATGCATATATATTTTCAGAATGTATGTAATCATAATTTCCATGAAAAACATCCCATAAGCAGTCTGTAATCATTGAACGACGATCTCGACATTTTTTTCCATAACTACTTCCATAACTAATTCCTTGCACACCCACTAGCGCAAGTTTTGTCGGATTCTCACTAGAAAACAAGGGTATAGGGAAAACTTTCATATATGTATAAACATAAAAATCATATATGGTGCTAAATGCTATAAGACTAGCTCCAACAGTAATCATGACGAAAAATACAGGTTTGGAGTGTATGCCTATCAATCTAAATAGCCAGATAAACGCACAAGTTAGGCCTCCCCAATAGATGGGTGCTGTATTTCCAATAATTTTACCACATCGTGTTCTTAAAAATCTCATAATCATATCTGTTCATCCTTTCTTTAATACAGCGCATCTAAACGCATTATACGCGCAATAAAAGCAGTAGTCATGGAGGCTGATACCGAGAAATGACGATAATTAATACTGTTCCTGTGAAGCTTCATTCTTTTATTTATAGATATCCTTAAACAAACTGTATTTTTTCTTCTTCAGCTCCACACATATTAAATATTTTTCCTTATTTTCATCCACCGCATATGCACACGGATAAACAGGGCCAGTTGGTCTTGTTCCATCTAAATATGTCAATTCGTAAGTACCTATATGACTGATATCGTATCCAACCACTTCTAAGTCATAGGTCTTCCCGACTTCAAATGGTTTAAGACCATGAAGTTTCACATTGTTTTCATTTTGTAGTTTATTGATTTTCACTTTCACTTTAATTCATCTCCTTGAAGCATTTTACACTTTTGCTAGTATACTTTAATCCAGTTCTATTCCTATTTCTGTCTATATCTTATTGATATAGGTTTTGCTATCTCTATCACCTCATAACAGCATCTATTTTAACATTAAAAATAGTCGTAGCACAACATAATAATATTAGTAATAGCTATTAAGTAATAATTTTAATATTAGTTCACCTTATACAGCTTGCATTTGCTCGTTCATATTGTCCAAGGAACGGATCGATGCTACCACCGTCAATATATCCTGCTGCCATCTTCTTTACTTCTTTAAATGTATTGGGATACTTCATTGCCGTTTCCACAAGCCTGTTGCTTCCGCTCTGTTCCGTCCCCAGGAGATTTCCGGATCCTCGGAGTTTCAGATCTGCTTCTGCAATATCAAATCCGCTCTGATACTTGCATAACGTCTGGAGACGTTCATTTTCCATATCCACCGAATTCAAGATGCAATATCCCTGATCAAAGCCTCTTCCGACACGTCCTCTTAACTGATGCAGGTTCGCAATCCCGAAATTTTCTGCATTATTGATCACGATCGTACTGGCATTTGGCACATTGACGCCCACTTCTACCACCGTGGTACTGATCAGTATCTGTGTCTCATTCGACTTAAAGCGGGCAATGATTGCTGCTGTCTCCTCCGATGACATTTTTCCGGTCAACATTTCCACCTGATAACGTCCATCAAAAAAGCTCTGATATCTCTCATAACACTCTGTTACGGAAAGGATATTCTCTCTTTTATTATCCCCATCTGTCTCGTCGATCTGGGCGCAGATCACGTACCCCTGTCTTCCGGTCGCCAGCTCATTTTCCAAGAAACGAAAGATCCCTTTTTCTTTATTAAAAATCGTCGTTTTGACCGGTTTTCTTCCGGCCGGCATGGATAAAATATTATAAATCTGCGTATTGCTGAATGCCAATGCTGCTAAGGTCCTTGGGATTGGTGTAGCGGACATCTGGATATAGTGCATGCCATTTGCCGCTTTTTTCAAAACGCTTTCCCGTTGCAGTACCCCAAACTTATGCTCTTCATCTACAATGCATAATCCAAGGTTCTGATAGTTCACACTCGCTTGAAATACACTATGCGTTCCTACGATCATCTGGCTTTCGCCGGATGCGATCCTCTTTAATGCCTCTTTCTTCTCTTTTGCCTTCATCTGACCATGGAGGAATTCTACTTGAATCCCATAGGGTTTTGCCATCTCACATAACTCCAGATAATGCTGCCTTGCAAGTGTTCCGATCGGAGCAAATAGTACAGACTGATAACCGGAATCTGCCATTAGAAACATCATGAGAAATGCAATGATCGTCTTCCCACACCCTACATCTCCCTGGATCAGGGCAGAAATACGCTTGCCGTCACGCATCGTATCTATCATGGATTCTAACGTCCCTTTTTGATCCGTGGTCAGTTCATACGGGAGGGACTGTAAAATCTCTGTCGTGATCCGTTTTGTTTTGATCCCGAACGGTGATCCAACTGGAAGCTCTCTGGCGTTTTTCTCAAGCTTTGCGGAAAAATATAACAGATCATCCGCTATCAGCCTCCGCTTTGCCCGTTCAATATCTTCTGGTCGTTCCGGATAATGCAGCTTCAGGACTGCTTCTTTTTCTGTAAGCAGATGGTATTTCGTTCGTATATCCTCTGGCATGGTTTCTTCTTTTTCCATATGATCCAGACACATGCGGATCACGTTCTTCATTCTTTCTTCGGAAATTCCGCGATAATTAGGATATACGGTATAGATCCTCTGATCGGATGGTTCAAAATGTTTGAAAATCACAGGATTCGTAATAAAGTAGGAGTTATATTCTTCGTGATAGGAGATGCTTCCGCACACAAACACTTCCTCTCCCGGCCGGTATGCACTCTGCAGGCAGCGGTACATCTGATACTGGCCAAACCAGGAGATATAAATTTTGTAACCAGATTGGTTCTCCCTTACAACTGCTTTTACGATGGTTCTTCCATTTATTTTTTTCTTCTCATAGGATTCAAAGGAGCACAGATATGCGCCCGTTTCTGAACCCTGTGTTTGATCCAGTTTTTTTACGGATGTAAAATCATAGTATTTTCTTGGGAAAAGTCTTGCCACATCTTCCACTGTTTCATACCCTTTTTTCTTGAATGCATTGCATGTACGTGCATCTATTAGTTCTCTTAATTCCATCTCATCACCCATTAAAAAAAGCCTTTCCAAAAAGAAAGGCTTTGTCATGCAATCTTATGATTTTGTTTCTCTTCTACATCGATCTCAACAGCATAGCATTTATAGCCTTTTCTGCTCTTTGCGCCTTTCTTGATCAGCTTCGTCACTGCGGAATAATCTGCATCCAGCAGGTAAGCCAATTCTTTCATTGAGTCAGCAACACAGATTGGGAGTTCATATGCGTCTGCCGTTACTGCTATATATAATTTTTCTTTGTTATTCATAATCGCCCCTCCTGCTTTTCTTATTTGGTGGAGGCAGTTCACTTAGAACTGCCTGTATTTCTGTTTGTGTGTCAGAATGACAATGTATACATAAGTTTTTCTATACTACCGAGTTTCTTAAGATAAGCAGTATTATCCTCGATATTAATTTTGTAGTCATATCTATTCAACTCTTTGATATTAAAGGATTCGTCTGTTTTCTCACCATCAATATAATACTGATAAGAATCCGGATCATCACAGAGGATATCGTATTCAGGATGCGCCTCTTCTAAATGAGTGGTATATCCTTTCTTTCGGTTTTGTTCAGTGTAATCTTCGGTTTGAAACATGTTGTCATTGATATAACCAAGGAGAGCAATATCGAACATGATAAATAATATTAATACAAGTCTTCCTTTAAATCTGTATTGAGCGTTTACATCAGCGAACATTTTAATTCCTCCATATTTATGCTTTTATTTACTTATTATTCGATACATCATACCAGAAGCTTCTGTAATTGCCTGAGATGATTCAGCAACTCCTCACCTGTATACGTCTTATCTTTCGCCAGCATCTGGCTCTCTATCACCTTATTTATATACATCTGGCTATTATGGAGTCTCCGTTTTTTCTCCTGATCCTCTTCGTCCTGTGCTGCTCTGGCAGCCATGCAGATATCATAAAGATCGGAATATTTTTCTCTTGTTCGACCAGAAGAAGCGGAACCACTCATCTGATATTCATAGTCATATTTGTCTCTCTTCTTTTGGTTTTCCCGTATATGAGCATCTAAGCTCTTATATAAACATAACATCTCACATTCCCCTATTCCTCATACTCCGCAAATTCTTTATCCAAATCAAATACTTTGACTGCCTGGCAGAAACCGGAGCGCAAGAGTTTCCTTGCAACCACTCGGTAAAACGTCAGGAAGGTGAGAAATGTGATGATATTTCCGATTACAACATATGACAGACTTCGATCAAATAACATTCCACCAACCACTCCCGCAATATAAAGCATGGATATCTGAAAAGCATCCATATAATCCTGTATTTTCATCTTATCTGCTTCCTTTCTTCTTCGACCGTCCCGATTTGAAGCTATTACGATTCACCTTGGAGTTTATTGGCTCAATCCTGGAGCGGTCTGTAATACTGAATGCTTCCATTCCATTCCCATACTTGCCTTTTCCATGCTCCTTGATATAAATTACAATCTCTTCCATCGACAGATTACTTACGATCTGCCTGTGCCATTCCGCATTGGAATGGAGTTTCGACTTATGATAAAGCTTGTACGGGTTGGTGCTGTTATTCGGAAGTCTGACCTTCCAGTACTCAAGCGGTGTTGTAAGCAGTGCTTCCCCGTAATTGCCAAGTTCACTAAATTTAATATCATTTGCTTCACAGATGGACTCTAACAAGTCCATCTGCTCTCTGATATAGCCATCTTCTTTTTCTGAAAATAATTTCTGCATCTGTAATCCTTTCTAAATAGCAGTCCTCATTCTGTCTATGCCACCAGATAGACAAAACTCTGCTCTTTTTCCTTTTCCACTTTATAACCGATCTCAATTGATTTTTTGGAAGACATGGCATTTAAGATCTCGCGCTTTCTTCCATCATCCATTTCATTCCAAAAGCTTGTAGTCACCCAGAGATATCCCGTTTTCCCATCCGTCTGCTTTACTTCTGCATACTTCACAGCATCATTTGCATCAACAAAAGTAGATACAAACTCCACGACCATATGTTTTCCAGATGCCGCAGTTTTTGGTGCTTCAGCACTTGCTTTCGGTGAATTGTTGCTCACCGGTGCTTCTTTTTGCGTGGATCCGGTCTGTGTGTGTCCGGATGCCGGTGTCCTCTCTTTCTCGTAACTTCCATCCATATAGTTCCTTGCGATATATCCGGAAATATGAGTTTTTAAGAGTAGTGCCATGCTCATCAGTTCATTCTTAGAGATCGGTACAATGATGGATTTCTCGGCTCTACCGCCTTTCCACCAGTCCGGCACGATCAAACCCTGTGCATTGGACGTTCCCGGTCCTTCCTCATATTTAAATACAATCGGATACTCTTGTCTCTGGCCAGGCTCAATGTAAAACACTCTCGCTACAGCCTTACCATCTCTTCTCTGTGATTTTGCTTCCGGTGTACCGCCCTGATAGGTTCTGACTGCGGAAGCATATTTTTTCCCAGATTTAGCGGCTTCGTCTTTTGAAGCATTTGCATCTTTAAACAGAATACCAAATTCAATATCCCTGCAAAGGGAAAGAGATTCGCCAAAATCAAGATAAAAATCACCATTTTCTGTACTGGCACCGCTTTCCGTTTTCACAAATGCGAATTGTACTTTTTCAATCGCAAATGCATCATTTTTTATTTTTACAAAGGAGTTCTTCCCGTAAATTGCTTTAATCTCTTTTGATAATGTTTTCATTTTATAACCTCCATTTAATTCCTGTTAAATCCATTTAATTTCCTGATTACTGGTTATGAAATTTCATATAAAAACAATTGTTTTCGAAGACCTGTTGTTATCTTCTAACTATATGGTAAGCCCCTCAAACACTTAAGGGCAACTTTTTTTTAAAAATTTTTTCATGATTTTTTGGTAGTTTATGTCAATCGATCGTGACAGGCTTATTAAGTGTGTGTGTCTCTCCGGCATACGGATTTGAGCATGAAAAAAACAGTCGATCATAAGAAAGACTGCCTAAAATCATATATTCTATTGTTTGGTAGGGAGATTTAACTGACTGTCTACATCCCGCCCAGCATACATTACTCTAAGTATTGTTACAACT
>ERZ773188.3746-NODE-3746-length-12318-cov-2.517002_pt1 | contig 12318 bp, 9 predicted proteins | sample MGYA00581011_ERZ773188 | MGnify/ENA primary metagenome ERZ773188 (study PRJEB29015, sample SAMEA2737798) | human gut metagenome | biome: human gut; feature: human-associated habitat; material: faeces | place: China | collected 2012 ...
AAGGTAAGAGAGAGAGTAAGACTCTTGCGACGATTACGTTCCAGAATTTATTTAACAAATATGAGAAGAAGTCCGGTATGACAGGTACTGCTCTGACAGAGGAGAAGGAGTTCCGTGAGATTTACGGAATGGACGTTGTAGAAATCCCGACCAATAAGCCGGTCATCCGTCAGGATCTGGATGATGCCGTATATAAGACGCAAAAAGAAAAATACAGAGCAGTCTGCGATGCAGTAGAAGAAGCACATGCCAAAGGACAGCCGGTGCTGGTTGGTACGATCACGATCGAGGTATCGGAACTTCTGAGTGGTATGCTGAAGCGAAGAGGTGTACAGCATAATGTATTGAATGCCAAGTTTCATGAGATGGAAGCTGAGATTGTAGCGCAGGCAGGTCAGCATGGAGCGGTAACGATCGCTACTAATATGGCCGGTCGTGGTACGGATATTAAGCTGGACGATGCGGCAAGAAAGGCTGGCGGTCTTAAGATCATCGGTACAGAGCGTCATGAGTCCAGACGTATTGACAATCAGCTCCGTGGACGTGCCGGACGACAGGGAGATCCGGGTGAATCCAGATTCTATATTTCTCTGGAAGATGATCTGATGCGTTTGTTTGGTTCTGAACGTCTGATGAGCGTGTTTAATGCACTTGGTGTAGAAGATGGCGAACAGATTGAGCATAAGATGTTATCCAGTGCAATCGAGAAGGCACAGGAGAAGATTGAGAATAACAACTTTGGTATTCGTAAGAATCTGTTGGAATATGATCAGGTAATGAATGAGCAGAGAGAGATCATCTACTCTGAGAGGAAGAAGGTTCTGGACGGCGAGAGCATGCGTGATTCTATCATCCATATGATCACAGAATATGTGGAGAATCTGGTAGACAGTGATATTCCTGCAGATGCAGATCCGGAAGACTGGGATCTGGTGAACTTTAATGTAAGCCTCTGTAATGTGATTCCGATGAAGCCGGTTGCACCGGAAGAAGTTAAGGATATGAATGCCAAGAAGTTGAAGCATATGCTGAAAGAGCGTGCGGTGAAGCTGTATGAGCAGAAAGAAGCAGAGTTCCCGGAACCGGAGCATATCCGTGAACTGGAGCGAGTGGTTCTTTTGAAGGTTATCGATAATAAATGGATGGATCACATCGATGATATGGATCAGCTGCGTCAGGGTATTGGATTGCAGGCATATGGTCAGAGAGATCCGAAGGTTGAGTACAAGATGATCGGATATGAGATGTTTGATGAGATGACAAGAGCAATTTCTGCTGATACGATCCGTGCATTATACCGTGTGAAGATTGAGCAGAAAGCAGAACGCGAAGAAGTAGCCAAGGTAACCGGTACGAATAAGGATGAAAGTGCCGTACGTGCACCGAAGAAGCGTGAAAATAAGAAGATCTATCCAAATGATCCATGTCCATGTGGAAGCGGTAAGAAGTATAAACAGTGCTGCGGACGTAAATAAACGTCCCGGTATCTTATGCATTTAAGATAGAAAGAGGTGATAGTGTGGTAGAACTGGACCAGTATAAAGGACGGCTCAGTGCTTACGAGAGCCCACTTGCTGAAATGAGGGATTCACTTTGACATCCCTGGAAAGAAACAGAGGATTGAAGAATTAGAACGTAAGATGGAAGAACCGGGATTCTGGGATGAACCGGAAGAAAGCCAGAAGATTATGAAGGATCTCAAAGATCTGAAAGATCAGGTAGAGACAGTGGAGCATCTGGAACAGAGCTATGAAGATATTGGACTGTTGATTGAGATGGCGTATGAGGAAGAAGACGAATCGGTGCTTCCTGAGATAGAAGAAGAGCTGAATGCATTTGAAGAGGGTTATGAGAGCCTGCGCATCCAGACGCTTCTGTCGGGCGAATATGATAAGTATAATGCAATTGTAACACTTCATGCAGGAGCTGGCGGAACGGAGTCCTGTGACTGGGCGAGCATGCTGTACCGCATGTACAGCAGATTTGCAGAGCGCAAAGGATTCGGTGTGAAGGTACTGGACTTTCTGGAAGGAGATGTGGCGGGGATTAAGACGGTTACGTTTGAGGTCAGTGGTGAGAATGCCTATGGATATTTTAAGTCTGAAAAAGGTGTACACCGCCTGGTGCGTATTTCGCCATTTAATTCTGCAGGAAAGAGACAGACATCATTTGCATCCTGTGATGTGATTCCGGATATTGAGGATAATATTGATGATATTGAACTCAGTGATGATGAACTGAAGATCGATACCTATCGTGCTAGTGGAGCGGGTGGTCAGCATGTCAATAAGACATCATCGGCAATCCGTATCACGCATCTGCCGACAGGAATTGTGGTACAGTGTCAGAATGAACGCTCACAGCATCATAACCGTGATAAGGCAATGCAGATGCTGAAAGCGAAGTTAAAGCTCCTGAAAGAGCAGGAGCAGGCGGATAAGGTGTCAGATATCCGTGGTGAGATCAAAGAGATCGGATTCGGCAATCAGATCCGTTCATATGTTATGCAGCCGTATACGTTGGTGAAGGATCATCGGACAGGTGCGGAGAGCAGCAATGTCGGCGCAGTGCTGGACGGAGCATTGGAACCATTTATTAATGCTTTTTTACAGGAACAGAGGAAAGGGTAGAAGATATGGCAAAGATAGCAGTGCTTGGATATGGAACAGTAGGATCCGGAGTCTATGAGGTACTCCGTACCAACCGTGAAGTGATCGCACAGAGAGCAGGAGAAGAACTGGAAGTAAAATATGTACTGGATCTGAGAGATTTTCCGGGAGATCCGGTGCAGGAGGTAATCACTCATGATTTTGAAGAGATCGTAAATGACGAAGAAGTTCAGATCGTTGTAGAAGTGATGGGTGGTATTGAACCGGCTTATACATTTGTAAAGAGAAGTCTTCTGGCAGGAAAGAATGTTGCTACATCGAATAAGGCATTGGTGGCAAAGCATGGCGCAGAGTTGATTCGTGTTGCAAAAGAGCAGAATGTGAATTTCTTCTATGAAGCAAGTGTGGGTGGAGGCATTCCAATCCTCAGAAGCTTGTATGAATCTCTGACCGGAGACGTGATCGAAGAGATCGTGGGAATTCTGAATGGAACAACCAACTATATGATGACTAAGATGTTTTATGAAGGCGCCGGATACGATGATGTGTTAAAAGAGGCACAGGACAATGGATTTGCAGAGCGTAATCCGGAGGCAGATGGGGAGGGCTATGACGCCTGCCGTAAGATTGCAATCCTGGCGTCTATTATTTCCGGTAAGCAGGTAGATTTTGAAGACCTTTACTGTGAAGGTATTACGAAAGTAACAGTAGAAGATATGCAGTATGCAAAGGTAATGGGAAGAACGGTGAAGCTTCTTGCAACATGCAAGAGACATGGTGAGACGCTTAGTGCCATGGTATCTCCGTGTCTTCTGAGTCAGGATCATCCACTGTTCAGTGTTAACGGAGTCTTTAATTCAGTATTTGTACATGGCAATATGCTGGGCGATGCGATGTTCTACGGAAGTGGCGCAGGTAAGCTTCCAACGGCCAGCGCTGTAGTTGGTGATGTGGTCGAAGCAGTTAAGAATATCGGTCATAATCTTGGCTATGGATGGAGCGAGGAGAAACTTCAAATCCAGAAACAGGAAGAAGTTGAGCATCGTTTCTTTGTACGTATCAAAGGTAAGAAAGAAGAACTTCAGCAGAAACTGGAAGCATCTTTCGGAATGCTACAGTATGTTGAAGTTCCGGAGATTGCCGGAGAGTTCGGATTTGTGACAGAATCCATGAAAGAGGGCTTATATGAGAAAAAAGTATCTGATTATACAGAAGATATTATCAGCATGATTCGCGTGGAGGACTAGTTTATGAAATATATCATCGTGTTAAGTGACGGAATGGCAGGAAGACCGCTGGAGGAATTGGGCGGTAAGACAACGCTGGAAGCTGCTGATACACCGAATTTTGACCGCCTTGCAGAGAAAGCAGAGATTGGATTGGCATCTATGGTGCCGGAAGGAATGGCACCGGGAAGTGATACCGCCAATCTGTCAGTAATGGGATATGATCCGAAGATTTATTATACCGGAAGATCACCGTTAGAAGCACTCAGTATCGGTGTAGATATGGCAGCAGATGATGTGTCGTTCCGCTGTAATCTTGTGACGCTGACGGAAGATGGTGGTGCTTACGAAGATCAGAAGATCATCGATCATAGTTCCAGTGAGATCAGTACCGAAGATTCTACCGTTTTGTTAGAGGCATTAAAAGAAGGCCTGAAAAGAGAAGGTTATGAATTCTACGCAGGTACCAGTTACCGTCATCTTCTGATCTGGAAACATGGTAAAGTGTTAGAACTTACGGCGCCGCATGATATCCTGACCAAGACCGTTGGAGAATACCTGCCGAAGGATTCAGTACTCCTTGACATGATGAAGAAGAGCTATGAGATATTGAAAGATCATCCGATCAATGTAGAGCGTAAGAAGCAGGGACTGAACCCGGCTAATTCTGCATGGTTCTGGGGTGCAGGTACCAGACCGGCACTTGCATCATTTGAAGAAAAGACCGGCAAAAAGGGTGTGATGATCTCGGCGGTGGATCTGTTGAAAGGAATTGCAGTCGGTGCAGATATGGATCGCATTATCGTAGAAGGTGCCAATGGTGGACTGCATACCAAGTATGCGGGCAAAGCAGATGCGGCAATCCACGCATTGTTAGAGGATGGTTATGATTTTGCTTATGTACATGTAGAAGCACCGGATGAGATGGGACACATGGGTTCTATGACGGATAAGATTACAGCGATTGAGAATGTGGACGGTCGTGTTGTGGCAAGGATCACGGAAGCAATGGACCGGTCGGGAGAAGATTACAGACTAATGATACTTCCGGATCATCCGACGCCGATCTGTGTGAGAACACATACATCTGAGCCGGTTCCGTATATGATTTACGACAGTAGAAAGGCAATTGACGGAATTCATACATATAATGAAAAAGAAGCAGCAAAGAGCACATGCATCTGGAAGGATGGTTATCGATTGATTGATCATCTTCTGGAATGCTAAGGAGGAGCTATGTTAATTGTAAAGAAGTTTGGCGGAAGTTCTGTGGCTAATAAAGAAAGAATATTTCGCGTGGCAGAGAGATGCATCGAAGATTATAGAGCCGGTCATGATGTAGTAGTAGTATTGTCAGCAATGGGAGATACGACCGATGATCTGATCGCTATGGCACATAGCATTCATGCTAATCCAAAGAAAAGAGAGTTGGATATGCTCCTGACCACAGGAGAACAGGTATCCGTATCCCTGATGGCTATGGCTATGCAGAGCCTGGATGTGCCTGCAGTATCGCTGAATGCGTTTCAGGTGCAGATGCATTCTACAGAACGGTATGGCAATGCAAGATTCAAGAGGATTGATACAGATCGTATTACCCACGAGCTGGATTCACGAAAGATTGTAATCGTGACCGGTTTTCAGGGCGTTAATAAATATGATGATCTGACGACACTTGGCCGAGGTGGATCAGATACCACAGCAGTGGCACTGGCAGCGGCGTTACATGCTGACAGGTGTGAGATATTTACGGATGTCGACGGTGTCTACACAGCTGATCCGAGAATCGTAAAGAATGCGATGAAACTGGATGAAGTGACCTATGATGAGATGCTGGAGTTAGCCTCTCTCGGAGCGAAAGTCTTACATAACAGATCGGTGGAAATGGCTAAAAAATACGGAGTAGAGCTGGTGGTAAGATCCAGCCTGAACCGTTCAGAAGGTACAGTGATCAAGGAGAAAGTCAAAATGGAAAAAATGTTAATCACAGGCGTTGCAGCCGATACGAATACCGCAAGAATCTCAGTGATCGGAGTAGACGATCAGCCGGGAACTGCATTCCGTATTTTCAATACACTTGCAAAAAATAATATTAACGTAGATATCATCCTGCAGTCAGTGGGACGAGATGGAACTAAGGATATTTCATTTACTGTATCTGAGGATGATCTGGATGATGCAATCCATATTCTGGAGGATCACAAAGAAGCACTGACGATTAAAGAAATCACAAGCAATAGAGATGTGGCTAAGATTTCTGTAGTCGGTGCCGGTATGATGAGTAATCCTGGTGTGGCTGCTAAGATGTTCGAGACTCTCTATAATGCGAGAATTAACATCAATATGATTGCTACATCCGAGATCCGTATTACAGTACTGGTTGACAAAAAGGATGTAGAGAAAGCATTGAATGCTGTACACGACGGATTTGCCGGACAGCTGGAATAAAGAAAAGCAACACTGTTAAATCAGTGTTGCTTTTCTTTCGGAAGCATTAGGGATGTTCGCTAATGTCCGATACTTAGTTACGGTTCTTCTAGATATATGTATACCTTTTTGAATGAGGGCGTTAGTAAGAGCCTGATCGCTAAATGGTTTCGCTTTATTTTCATATTGAATCAGTTGATGTAATAGAAGAGTAACCTGTGAACAACTGATTTCTTCATTGCCTGTCTGTGATAATCCTGTAGAGAACAATGATTTGAGAGGAACGATACCATTTGGATATTGGATGTATTTATTTTTTATGCCGCGGCTAATGGTTGAGACAGAAAGATTTAATTCGTCTGCAACATCAGACATTGTCATGGGATGTAAGGGTGCAGTTCCGTTGAAAAAAGCTTCCTGACGTTGTACAACGGAATTTGAAATCGCAAGAATTGTGTTCCGTCGCTGTTCAATCTGTTGGAAAATAAAATGTACCCGTTTGTATTTTTTCTCAAAGTAATCTTTTAAAAGCACGTCTGTAGATATCTGCATCATGTGGATATAGTAATCATTTAAACTATAATTTTCTATCCAGTTATCATTCAGAGAGATATTCCAGTTGTTTTCAGATTTTTCAACAATTATATCAGGAATGATATATTCGTTTGTGGAGTCTCCAATGCCTGTTAGCGGGGGAGGCGGTAAAAGTTTGACCAGCCGGATCATCTGCCGGACTTCAGGAACAGAGATGGCGAGGTCATCTGCAATAGTTCTCAGATTTCCGGATGCAATATCATCGAGATGATTTAAAATCAAGCGGGTATAAGATTGATTTTCAATGCCGTTGATGTGAAGCTGATACAGGAGGTAATGGGCAATATCCGGCTGGAATATTCCAGAAGGTTCCAAGGTTTGTAAAATGCCAAGACATTTTGCAGAAGATTCAGCAGGAATGTGATACAACTCCATCAGATCCTCTGGTGTATATGGAAAGAATCCCTTGTCATCCATTAAAAGGATCATCAACTTCATGATTTTTAATTCTAATGTGCTGAACTCGGAATAATGGATCTGGCTCATGATAAAATCAACGAGGTAATTATTATCAAGAGCGCGTATCTCTGGCTGGAATGTCTCATCCGATGTTACTGATGCCTTTGAAAAGGGGCGACTAACTGCAGAATCTGAGTTTTTTACATCCAATAAAGGGTTTTCATTATATTCTTCCTGTAAAAAAGTACTCAATTCATAGTTGTCCATGGCAAGCAGTTTTAAAGACTGAATCTGTTTTTGACTGAATATCAGTTGTTGCTTTTGGGAAAAAATAAAACCTTGTTCCATAATGAATATCACCTCCTATAATTTATAATAGCAAAAAACGTGCCAAATTTGTGTGTTAAATTTTGAAAAGAACACACTAAAATGGCATGTTTTTTGCTTTATAAAATAATAAAAAATAAAACAAAGGAGTGTGGAAAATGTTAACAGAGAAAAGAGTAGAAGAATTAGAAAAATTTGCCACGGATATACGGATTCAGACAATCCGTCAGATGAAAACAAGAGGTTTCGGACATATGGGAGGCGCGATGAGTATATGTGATCTTCTTAGTGTGTTGTACGGAGAACAGATGAAATATGATGCAGATAATCCAGAATGGGAAGAGCGGGATTGGTTGATTTGCTCGAAAGGTCATGCGGGCCCGGCAGTGTATGCAGCGTTGGCATTGAAAGGCTTTTTCCCAATGGATTGGCTGGATACCCTAAATCAGCCGGGAACAAGATTGCCGAGCCACTGCGATCATTCAAAGACACCGGGAATTGATGTGACAACCGGTTCACTGGGACAGGGACTATCGGTGGCTGCCGGAATCGCGTTCGCTAAGAAGATTGAACAAAAAGAAAATACAATTTTCTGTATTATTGGTGATGGAGAAAGCCAGGAAGGGCAGAACTGGGAAGCTGTTATGTTTGCTGCACAGCAAAAACTTGGTAATCTGATTCTGTTTGTTGATGACAACAAGCAGCAGTTGGACAATATGACGTCTAAAATATGCAACATGGATAGCTTTGCTGAAAAATTCCGTAGTTTTCATTGGGATGTTCAGGAAGTAGATGGACATAACATTAATGAATTAAATACTGCAATTACAACTGCGAGAAATAATGATGAAAGACCCCATGTGATTGTGATGAACACAATAAAGGGAAAAGGATGTTCTTTTGCGGAGAATATATTAAAAAATCATCATATTAACGTGTCAGCAGAGCAGGCGGAAGATGCAGTCAATAAATTGAAACGATAGGAGGATTATAGAAAATGGAAAAAACATATACAGTATCTGAAAGAAAAATGGCCGGAGTATATTCAGATACGATTACAAAAATAATGCGGGAAAATAAGAATGTAGTTGAATTAGAAGCAGATCTCGGTGGTTGTATTATGGGTAGTAAAATGGATGAAATTGATCAATATCCGGGACAACTTGTTAATTGCGGAATTCAGGAAGCAAATATGGTTGGCGTAGCATGTGGTATGTCTGCAGCAGGGAAAATCCCGTTTGTACATTCGTTTGCACCGTTTATATCTAGAAGAGCAAATGATCAGATTTTTATTTCTGGATGCTATTCTCATGCGAACGTAAAATTAGTTGGCTCAGATCCGGGAATTATGGCGGCTTACAACGGAGGAACACATATGCCATTTGAAGATGTAGCCGCATTGCGGGCTTTTCCAGAACTGACAATTATAGAGCCAACGGATGAAGTGATGTTAGAAAAACTGCTTTATCAGTTGGTGGATTTAAAAGGAATGTATTATATAAGATGTGCCAGAAAAGCAGTTGTCAGGTTGTATGACAGTCAGGAAGAGTTTGAGATTGGAAAAGGGAAAGAACTCAGAGAAGGTACAGATGTGACAATTATAGCGAGTGGAATTATGACGGCAGAGTCCTTGAAGGCAGCAGATGTTTTAGCAGAAAAAGGTATTTCTGCCAGAGTGGTAGATATGTTTACTATTAAGCCATTAGATAAGGAACTTGTCCTGAAATGTGCAGAAGAAACAGGTGCAGTTGTTACAGCAGAGAACCATTCTATGTATAACGGTCTTGGAAGTGCGGTATGCGAGGTGCTTGCAGAAAACCTGCCGGTACCGGTAGAACGGATTGGCATAGAAGATGAATTTGGAGAGGTTGGAGATATGGAGTATTTAAAGAAGAGATTCCATCTGACCGCAGAAGATATTGTGAAAAAAGCAGAGAAAGCAATAGAAAGGAAAAGCAAAAAATGAAACGGATAAAAGCAAAACTTACGAAGGCTGGTCATTTTGAATTATTTGAAGAGCAGATGCCGGAACTAAAAGAAGATGAAGTATTATTGAAAATGATAAGTGTGGGTTTATGTCATTCAGATGTTCCTGCATATCTGGGAACAAGTGCAATGGGCAAAAGTCCACTGGGTTTTGAAGCCATGGTGAAAAATATTCAATATCCAATGGGACTGGGACATGAGCCCGTAGCTGTAGTACAGGAAATAGGGAGAAGTGTTACGAAATTTAAGCCGGGAGATTATGTGACAGGAGTATCTTCTGAATGCTTTACAAGTCATATGATGCTGAATGAAAATAAACGTCTTGTTAAAATTCCAGATACGGAGAAACCTATTGATGCCTGTCTTGGAGAACCAATGATGTGTGTTGCAAATATTGTTCAGGCAGCGAATCCGCGTTTTGGTGATCATGTAGCTGTGATTGGATGTGGATTTATGGGATTATTGGCAATAGCTGGATTGAAAAATGATAGATTGGGAAGTCTAACAGCAATTGATTTTGATTCAGATCGTCTGAAACTGGCAGAAAAATACGGAGCTTCTGAAACTATATGCCCTTTGCAGGAAGATTTACAGTCGAGCATGATGAACATTACAAAGGGAAAAGGATTTGATGTAGTTATTGAAATAACAGGAAGCTTAAAAGGCCTGGCATCAGCATTGCAGATTATTAAAATTGCAGGAAGAGGAAAGATCCTTGCACCGTCTATGTATACGAAAAATGAAATATTTACAGAGGAAATGGCTTATAATATGATGTATCGTTCACCGATTATTCATGTAGTTCATCCTTGGTACTGCGAAAACTATATGGATGTGCTAAAAAAGGCAGTGGATGCATATGTAAAAGATATTTTCCCAACAGATAAACTGATTACACACAGAATTCCAGTCACAGAGATTAATGAAGGCTTCCAACTGCTTACAACAAATCCAAAAGAATACATAAAAGGAATTATTACATTTAACTAGAACAAATGCTGGCAGATGGAATGATATCGGAATAAGATAGCTCTGTATACTGGACTCCTAGTAGAGAAAATGATAGAATCCTTTTAAACTATAGATGAAATCGCCTGGTTGGTGCATTGATTTACTAGAAGAGAGGGCTAAAGACTTGAATAGAAAAGAAAAAATATTGCAATGTGTTCGACAAATGGTAGATGAACAGGAAACGAAAACCGGAATAGATTCTGGTACGATTGCAGAGGCGTTAGGATTAGAACGAAGTAACGTGAGCAGAGATTTGAATGAATTGGTGCGGGAAGGTCTCGTAGTAAAATCATAAAGTAGACCGGTACTGTTTATGGAAGCATCAGTCTGTGAAGAGTTAGTAAAAAAAGCAGAGGAAGAAGACGGTAAAACCGCATTTAGCAATCTGATAGGCAGGAACGGATCGCTGAAATCTCAAATCGAACAGGGGAAATCAGCAATTTTGTATCCACCAAGAGGCTTACATACACTTTTGGCTGGACCGACTGGGACGGGAAAAACAACATTTGCAGAAAAGATGTATGAGTATGCGGCACAATCGGGGATCATTCGTGAAAAGGAAAAACTGATTGTTTTTAATTGTGCAGAATATGTACAAAATCCTCAGCTGATCCTGTCACAGTTGTTTGGATGTAAAAAAGGAGCCTATACTGGTGCAGAAAAGGATAAAATTGGACTTGTTGAGCAGGCGGATGGAGGAATTTTGCTGTTGGATGAAATTCACCGCCTGCCTCCGGAAGGTCAGGAGATGCTATTTTTATTGATGGACAAAGGAATCTATCGGCGTCTGGGTGAAACAGATAAATTCAGAGAGGCAGATGTACTGATTATCGGTGCTACGACAGAAAATATTAATACAGTTCTTTTAAAGACATTTTTGCGGCGTATGCCTGTTGTAATCCATTTGCCAGCATTGAATGAACGCCCTATAGTGGAACGTCTGCAGCTGATAGAGATGTTCTTTGTAAATGAACAAAAAAAGGTGGGAGTGCCGATCAGAGTTTATAAAGAGGCGCTCATAGCACTTCTGTTATATTATTGTCCAGGCAATATCGGACAGCTGAAAGCAGATATACAGCTGGTCTGTGCAAGAGCCTTTTTACAGTATAAGGTAGATAAACTGCAGTATGTTACGGTGGAATTGCCGGTACTGCCTGAGTATATCCAAAAAGGCCGTTTAGAACATCAAAATCAAAAGAATGATCTGATTGAATTTTTGAGATATTCAGATGATTATCATTTTTTTGAAGGTGAAGAAACAATCGGCAATCAAAAACAGTCGCTATATGATATTATTTCGGAGAAATATCAGACTTTTAAACAACAGGGAAGAACAAAGGGGCAGATTACAGGGATATTACAGGAAGATCTGGACCAATATATGGAACAGCTGATGGAAAAATATCATGTGACAGATCAGGAGGATGGCAGAAAGAATCTGTTGAAAATTATAAATGCCAATGTGTATTATGCAGTTGAAGAAGTGATTCAATTTGCAGAAGTGCGGTTGGAAAGAAAATTATCTGAACAGGCTAAGATTGGAATGACAATGCACGTAAATGCCATGCTCGAACGGATTGAAAACGGAGTTCCGATAAGGGAAGAGGTTGGCAGTGATATTGCATTAAATCATCCGAAAGAATTTCGAGTAGCAAAGACAATTAAAAGGCTACTGGAAGAGGAACTCGATGTTCAGATACCAGAACGGGAATTGGTATACCTGACAATGTTTTTATGTG
>ERZ773188.3758-NODE-3758-length-12292-cov-6.471848_pt1 | contig 12292 bp, 8 predicted proteins | sample MGYA00581011_ERZ773188 | MGnify/ENA primary metagenome ERZ773188 (study PRJEB29015, sample SAMEA2737798) | human gut metagenome | biome: human gut; feature: human-associated habitat; material: faeces | place: China | collected 2012 ...
TGGCTACCTTAACCCACCGTCTAAAGCCAGTGGGATTGCGGTAGCCTTATTTCAAAATTGGTTTTGCGTGTTGCCTTAGAGCAACCAATATTATCAAGAAAATAACGATAGGGCTATAATATCATCATTACCCCTATAAGTCAATGCACTTTCTTTCGGTCTTTGTCTATTTTACCGAAAAATCCTATTTTATTATTGCTTTTTCTGCCTATTTTTTCTGTTTTTCTTCCGCTGTCCTTAAAAGTCCTGCCTGGATCGTGATGCAGGTTGCAATAATCAGGAATAATGGGTAAACAGAGTATGGCAGGATAGCAAACGGGGATATGTTCGCCATTTCAGATGTCATCAGCATACCGCCGTCATGAGGCATAACAGCTAAGAATGCACAGGCAAAAATATCTACCAGGCTTGCCAGACGCTTTGGCGCGATCTTGTACTTGCTGCCGATCTCTTTTGCAATAGGACAGGTAACGATGATAGCAATCGTATTATTGACCATAGCACCGGATAAAATACCGGAAAGGATACCGATACCATATTCTGCCTGTTTTCTGTTTTTGATCTTTTTGGTGATCGTATCGATCATCCATTCAATACCGCCGTAATACCGTACCAGACCGATCACACCGGATACCAGGATAGCAACAATACTGATGCTGAACATATCAGCCATTCCATCACCTACTGCCATGGCGATATCAAAGAAGCCTACATTTCCCTGTAAGAGTCCTACAATAAAGGTCATTAAAATACCAATGAACAGTACCACAGCTACATTGATACCCATTAACGCAGTTACTAAAACGACAATATAAGGAGCGATCTGGAACAGGTCAAAAGCACCTACTTCAATGCTTCCGCTGCCTGCTCCCCCTATAAATCCATAAAAGATCAGAGAAAGAACAGCTGCCGGAAAGGCAATGAAGAAGTTCATGCGGAACTTATCACGCATCTCAGATCCGCAGCCTTCTGCTGCTGCAATGGTGGTATCAGAGATCATGGACAGGTTATCACCAAAATAAGAACCGCCGATCACTGCCGCACAGACGATAGCCGCATTTAAGCCTGCGCCTTCCGCTACGCCCAAAGCAACCGGAGCCATAGCTGCCATGGTACCCATGGATGTTCCGATAGCTGTAGAGATAAAGCAGCACATCATAAATACGCCAGGAACCAGAAGCTTGACCGGAATATAGTGTAAACACAGGTTAATTACAGAAGTCTTGCCGCCAATAGCTGCTGCTGCGCCCTGAAATCCGCTGGCCATAAGATAGATCAGAACGATCATCATAACACCGCTGCGGCCCATATTTTCTGTAAGGACATCTACCTTCTCTGAAATCTTCACCCCCGGTGCCAGAATAAGGGCAGACGCAATTCCCACAAGCAACGCTACATGGCGTGGGAAATAGCCAAAAGGACTTTCCGCTCCCATAACCGAAAACACAATACCACAACCAATGTAAGTTCCTAAAAATACGATCAGCGGCAGAAAGGCCAACGCCCCCAGTTTCTTGTTTTCCATAAGAAATTCTCCTTTTCGTGCCTGCATCTTCTGCAAAGCATTTTTGTATTCCCATTAAACCATTATAAACGCTTGTAAAGAAACGCACAATACCCCCATATGTCAGATCCGGTCCGACCATGAGGGATGCGCAGTTATATTATTATTTTATGCTGCTTTTTGTGCCAGTTTTTTTCTGTGGATCCAGTCTTTTCCTTCTACAAATCTTGTAATGACCATGGCAAGTCCAGTATCACCTGTTACATTGACTACAGTTGCAGGTGCATCGGTAATGGTTCCGATGAGAACCATGATCGGGATAGCTACTGTAGGGAAGCCGAATGCAGATATGATAAAGATCTCAGCTGCATAACCGCCTGCAGGGATTCCTCCCATAACAACAGATGCAATAACAGCTACCAGGATAGACATTAAAATGTTTCGTGGGGTTGCATATTCCATATGGAATACTGAGCATAAAAACGCTACCTTAATGATCTGGATCACACATGCGCCATCTTTGTGAAGATTTGCACCTAAAGGAATAACAAGATCTGCAATCTCATCGGGAATATCAATTTTCTTTGCCTGCTGTAAATTAACTGGCAGAGTTGCTGCTGAAGAGCAGGTACCAAGAGCAGTTAAGGTAGATGGCACGCAGGTTGCCCACCATATGCGTACACCTTCCATGCCGCCACCGATATAAGCAAATACTGTCTGTGAAACAACATAATAGGCAACGATCACAAACAGGTACATGACAATTGCTTTTGACAACGGTCCGATCACATCACTGCCGTTAGAACCGATCAGGATCGCAAAATAACAGCCAAGTCCTAAAGGGGCCAGTTTCATAACGATATTGATCACGTTTACGATAGCTGCTGTAAGGCGATCCATAGCTTCTACGATCGGCTTGCCCTTTTCACCGGTCTGGATGATCGCAATAGAGAAAATAACAGTAAATACGATCAGTGCCATCAGGTTAGATTTAGAGAACAGAAGCGGGAAATCACCGACTGTAAACATTCCCAGTACATTCATGCTTCCACTGGCATCTGCTACATCCTGTGTTAAAGAAACAGTAGAACCTTCCGCCGGATCAATGACCAGACAAGGAGCTACCATAAACAGGCATGCAATAACACCGGAGACAATAACACCGATCAGGAAGATCATTAAGATCTTTCTGAGTTTTGCAAGATCCTGCATTTTTGCGATCGCCGCTGTTAAAGAACAGAAGATCAGCGGTACAACACAGCAATACAGCAGATTTAAAAATGTATCGGCAATGGGCTGGAGCACACTTGCTCCAGGTCCCCAGAAAAATCCAATCACACCGCCTGCTACCATAGCTGCCAGCAGTAAAATAGACGATTTATATGTATTCCAGAAAGTTTTCATCTCTTATCTTCCCCCTGACTATGCCCACTTTGTGTGGTTGTCCAGTGCAGCTTTTAACTGCTCCATTGCCTTTACTACGGTAGCTCTCGGGCATGCAAGGTTAAATCTTTCAAACTGTGCAGTTGCCGGTCCGAATACCTTACCGCTGTCTAACCAGAGATGTGCTTCTTCTACCATAATGTGCTCTAATTCTTCATCTGTAAAACCATATCCTGAAAAATCAACCCAGGTAAGATAGGTTCCTTCAGGATCTACGAAATGAGCCTTCGGGAAGTTTTCCTTTACGAAATCACGCATGTAATTCATATTTCCGGTAATATACTCTACCAGTTCATTTACCCATTCATCACCCTTTGTATAAACAGATTTTACTGCAACCTGTCCCATAATGCTTCCCTGGCTGTAACCTGCTGCTGCATTTGCCTTACGGTATGCTGCGCGGAGTTCCGGATTTTTAATAATAATGTTGGCTGGCTGAAGTCCTGCTACGTTAAAAGTCTTACTTGGAGAAGTATACAGTACCAGACTGTTATGGTACTTTTCATCCAGAGTCATGAAGCTTGTAAATTTGAAGCCAGGATATGTAAAGTCACAATGGATCTCATCATCCATGATCACTACATTGTGCTTTAAGCAGATATCTCCCATTTTCTCCAGTTCTTCTTTTGTCCATACTCTGCCAACAGGGTTGTGAGGATTGCACAGGATAAATACTTTTACATTGTTATCTACGATCTTCTTTTCAAAATCTTCAAAATCAATGGTGTATTTTCCATCTTCATAATGCAGCTGGTTATTTACAAAAATTCTTCCATTATCTTCGATCACTTCGCGGAATGGATAGTAAACCGGCTGCTGGATCAGAAGCGCATCGCCTTCTTTATGCATTATAATGACTACATCATGTCCGCACACCAGTATGGTGATAACTATACGCTTACCCTGATGGAAGTCCACACACTCAGTTATATTGAAGACCATCCCGGAACCTCTTCCGGTGAACTGATCCAGTACTGGGATAAAACAAAGGGAACTATTTCCCAGATCCTTACTAAATTAGAAAAACTGGAACTGATCGAAAAGCGCAAAAAAGACGGAAACGCGAAAAACCTTTATCTATATGTGACAGCAGAAGGTTCCCGTGTCAGTAAGGCACATAAAATGTATGATATCCTGGATATCGCCAAGACCATGTCCCAGCTTCAGAAACAGTGCAGCGCCGAAGAGATCGAGGCATTTTACCATGTGATCTCTGTTTACAACGAAGTCATTAAAAAAGATTTTGAGATCAACAAATCCCCACGCAAACGGACAGACGTAACACCTCTTCCCTGATTTTTTTATATGCTAAATTTATAAAAAGAATGTGCCGTGGCACAAAAAACGCAGAAACCCATCTTTTCGGACCGGTTCCTGCGTTTCTTTCATTCATTTTATACTATTTTGTATTTTATACTATTTTATTCATTTTTGTTCATCTATGATCGCTTACTGAACAGAAACTACCTTATAATCCTTATCTTCTACTGCCTTTGTAAGGACTGCATTATCTACGTCCTTCTCTAAGGTTACAACAGCACTTCCCTTTTCGTGGCTTACTTCTGCGCTCGCTACTCCGTCTAATGCTTCCAGAGCCTTCTTAACAGCTGCCTCGCAGTGTCCGCACATCATTCCCTCAATTTTCATAGTCTTTGTCATTGTTTTGTTCTCCTTTTTTGTTTCTGTATTTATTTCTGCCGCAGCAACTACTGCTCCTGCAGGAGCGGCTGCTTTACGGCGGATCTTCTTATCTTTGCGGCTGTCTTTGATATTTAATAAATTCAGCCTTAATGCATTGGTCACAACGCAGAAGCTGGATAAGCTCATGGCTGCTGCACCAAACATCGGGTTTAACTTCCATCCGAAGATGTGGATCCAGATACCTGCTGCAAGGGGGATACCGATCACATTGTAGAAGAAGGCCCAGAACAGGTTTTCATGGATGTTTCTAAGGGTTCCGCGGCTTAAACGGATGGCTGCGGGCACATCGCTTAAGCGGCTCTTTACCAGAACGACATCTGCTGCGTCAATGGCAACGTCTGCACCGGCTCCAATGGCAATACCCATATCCGCTCTTGTGAGAGCAGGGGCATCATTGATACCGTCACCAACCATGGCAACTTTTCCCTGTTCTTTTAACCTGCGGATCACTTCTTCCTTACCATCCGGAAGAACGCCTGCGATGACACGGTCTACGCCGGCCTGGCGGCCAATGGCCTTGGCTGTGCGTTCATTATCACCGGTCAGCATAACTACTTCAATACCCATATTCTGCAGCTCTTTTACTGCCTGTGGGCTGTCTTCTCTGATCACATCGGCAACTGCGATCATACCTGCAAGTATACCATTTTTTAAGAACATAAGAGGTGTTTTTCCCTCTTCTGCCAGTTTTTCTGCCTGGCTTTTTATCTTTTCGGATATCTCCGTCTGGCTCTGTGCAAATTTCAGGCTGCCGCCTTTTACATCCGCATCTCCCACTTTTCCTTCCAGGCCATTTCCCGGAAGTGCCTTAAATTCACTAACCGGGATCTGTTCTGCCTGTTTTTCTGCCCCATAGGCTACGATCGCCTTTGCTAACGGATGCTCGCTCCTGCTTTCCAGTGAATATGCTAATTTTAACAGTTCTTCTTCTGAAGTTCCATCTGCCGCCAGTACATCTGTTACTTTTGGCTCACCACTTGTAATGGTTCCTGTTTTATCTAATGCAACGATCTCAACTTTTCCTGTTTCTTCCAGGGAAACGGCAGTCTTAAAGAGGATACCGTTCTTTGCACCCATACCATTTCCTACCATGATCGCAACCGGTGTTGCAAGTCCCAAAGCGCAAGGGCAGCTGATAACCAGAACAGAAATACCTCTTGCAAGGGCAAAACCAACGCTTTCACCTGCGATCAGCCATACAATAACCGTCAGCACTGCAATGGAAATAACAGCAGGAACGAAAATACCGGAAACTTTATCTGCCACTTTTGCGATGGGTGCCTTGGTAGCTGCCGCGTCACTGACCATACGGATGATCTGGGAGAGTGTAGTGTCTTCCCCTACGCGGGTAGCTTCACAGCGGATAAAACCGGACTGGTTAATGGTGGCTGCGGAAACACGGTCTCCTGCCTGCTTGTCTACAGGAATACTTTCACCTGTAAGAGCAGCTTCGTTTACAGCGCTGTTTCCTTCTAATACGACACCATCTACCGGTATATTTTCACCAGGGCGGACAACAAATACATCACCGATGCGTACCTGTTCAACAGGTACTTCTGTTTCTTTTCCCTCTTTTTCCACTACGGCAGTCTTTGGTGACAGCTTCATCAGGCTCTTTAAGGCATCTGTAGTCTTTCCTTTGGAACGGGCCTCTAACATTTTTCCGACTGTGATCAGTGTCAGGATCATGGCAGCGGACTCAAAGTAGAATTCATGCATGTAGCCCATCACTGCCTCTGCATCTCCCTGATGTTCAGCATAAGTCATGGCAAACAGTGCATAGGAGCTGTAGCCGAAGGAGGCAAAGGAACCTAAGGCTACTAAGGTGTCCATGTTTGGAGCACCATGGAACAGGCTCTTAAAACCGTTAATAAAGAACTTCTGGTTGATGACCATAATGATCACTGTCAGATACAGCTGTACCAGACCCATCATCACATGGTTGCCGTCCATAAATGCCGGCAGCGGCCAGTTCCACATCATATGTCCCATGGAGAAATACATAAGGACAAGTAAAAAACCTACGGAATATAATAAACGTTTCTTTAAAATAGGAGTTTCATGGTCTGCAAGGGCCTCTTCAGAAGCTGCAGCGCTGTTTGCTCCACCGTTTTTTTCTCCTTCGGCATCTTTTGCAGACGCGCCATAGCCTGCATCTGCTACTGCTTTTATGATCTCCTGGTCTGTGGCACTTCCTTCCACGCCCATGGAGTTGGTTAAAAGGCTGACAGAGCAGGAAGTTACTCCCGGCACCTTGGAAACCGCCTTTTCTACACGGGTGCTGCAGGCTGCACAGCTCATTCCCGTTACTGTATACTGCTTCATTGTATTACTGGCTCCTTTCTTATACCTGTTCATATCTGTTTAGGTTCCACACACGGTCGTTCTCCACTGCCTGCTGACGCAGGCGGAACCTTTATTTTTCTCTCCACTTATTTCATAAGTTTCTGCAAGGTGGTCACCAGTTCATCGATCACCTCATCTTTTCCCGCTCTTATATCTTCTGCTACACAGGTCCTGATATGATTTGCTAGAAGGACCTTATTAAAACTGTTTAACGCTGCATTGGCAGCTGCTACCTGTATTAATATGTCCGGACAATACGCGTCTTTTTCCACCATCCCTTTAATTCCCCGTATCTGGCCTTCAATGCGGTTTAAGCGGTGGATCAGGTCTTTGTATTCCTTTTCTGAACGCTCTTTTGTTTTATGGTGGCAACAGCAGCATTTTTCTTCTTCCATAAACGTTCCTGTCTTTCTCCTTTATTTTCCCACCATTCCCCTGGGAATATACGCATTATATACCCCACCAGGGTATATTGTCAAGTAGGCTGTTCCCATAATTTTTCTCATTAAGATATTTTGGCTGGACCATGATTATTTTCCCCCGGATACTGCGCTCTTTCTTGCAGAGCGATTGCTCCTGTGCTATAATAGTGACAGAAAATTCTGAAAATTACTATATCTGTATTTTTACAGATATCCGACTGCAAAGGAGGATTTATGGATCTGATCAACCAGTTTATTGAAAACTATAAAAAGAAACTTACTTTTTATGAAATTCTGGGACGTATTTCCTCTTCTCAACTGGAAGACGCCTTACAGTCAGCCGGTATCCGGGCTATGGTCACTTACAGGATCAAAAACCCCGGCCGTTTAAAAAGTAAGATACTGCGCAGAAATGTCAAGCGCACGGTTCCCTATAAGAACATGAAAGAGATCTACGAGGATATTGCTGACCTTTGCGGCATCCGTGTGTCCCTGTATTTCCCAGGTGACCGCATAAAAGTAGACTCCCTGATCAGCGATCTTTTTCAGGTGATCGAGCGCAAACAGTTCCCGGAACAGTCCAAACCGCCTACCTATAACAAACGTTTTTCCGGCTACTGGGCCAATCATTACCGGGTGCATATGAAAGAGGAAATAGTACAGCCTTCCGAAAAACGCTACTGCGCTGCCAGGATCGAGATCCAGGTAGCTTCTGTCCTGATGCATGCCTGGTCTGAGGTGGAACATGACCTGGTGTATAAGCCTATGCAGGGAACACTTTCTGAGGAAGAACTGGCTATCTTAGATGAATTAAATGGTCTGGTGCTTACCGGTGAGATCGCCCTGGAACGGCTTCAGGCTGCTGGAAATGAAAGGATTCAGAACAGTAAAGCTACTTTTGCCAATCAGTTTGAGCTTGCCTCTTATTTATATAATTATTTAAGCAATAATTTCCTTCCGGAAGATATCAAGCTTCGTATGGGAAATATTGAGCTGCTGTTCCGCTTTTTAAGCAGCTTAAAGATATTACGGGCAAAAGATATCGGACCTATCGTAAAGTCTGTAAAATTTGAAAAAGACAAACGTACCATTTCCCAGCAGATCATTGACCAGATCATCAGCGGAAATGAAAAGAGATACCAGGCATACCAGAAGCTGCGCTCCGATGACTCCAATTTAACGGTGGAACATCAGGAAGCCATCAACTACTTCTTTGGCCAATGGGTGCCTCTTGAAAATCTCTTAAACCGTGTGACCAAGCGCAGTTCCCGTTCCGTAAGCGTATTTAATATCAACGCTTTAAAACGACTGGGAGTGCTTGATAAAGAATGTATCAACCAGATCGCCTTTTTACGAAAAATGCGAAATTCCCTGATCCATGATATTGAAGTACCGGAAGCTTCTTATATCCGGGAACAGGGCGAGGAAGCGAAAGTTTTACTGGAAAAATTAACGAAATTATTAGAAACGAAAACAGCAGAGGGGTAAATTCCTCTGCTGTTTTTATATAATAGATATTGTCTGCAAAACCTGCCAACAGCCGCACGGGGCTGATGCATAGCAGTATGTGGTTATGATCATTTGCAATTATCGGATTTCTTCAACTGCAGATATGTGATTTCCCTTCTTAACTGTAAACTGCATTACATACACTTTAAAGGGTCCATCGTCGCCTTTTGCAAAAGGTTCTTCTCTAAAGATTTCCGCCTGTATCCCCTGTTTTTCAAGATCTCTTTTACGTTTGTTGGCTTTTTCAAACAGAATTTTATGCTTTTTTTCGTTCTCTTCTCCAAAATAACGTCTTGGATAAATGACCGCTGCCTGATCCATCTGCCGGATCAGATGATCGGTTACTCTCTTATGGGCTTCTCTGTGAAACATCCAGGCAATGTATCTGGCAAGTACCCTGACGGGGTATCTTTTATACAGGGATACCATTTTTGCAAACCAGGTATCTTTCTCCTGTTTTGCAGCCTCTTCCACCAGTTTTGCTGCCAGCGGCGAACATTTCCACGGTTCTTCTTTTTCTCTTACATAGGCCAGTGAAGCTGCCGGGTAAAACAGATAGCTTAACGGCGGAAATTCTCTTAAAACTGCCAGCTTTTTCTCTTCTTCACTGCAGCAATCTTCTCCCAGATATTCCCATTTATCCCCTAAAATAGCGATCTTATATTCTAACTGGCGCAGATACTCATATCCCTTCACCCAGAAATGACCGATCTCACCATAATCATACAGCTCACATTCCAGGCTGATATCTTTAAAAAACAGGGTGCAGACTGTATCTCCCTGATGGACCGCCAGGATATACCGCCCCTTTTCTTCACCTTCCGCGTCCGTGTTATCTGTTTCTTCTTTATCCAGGGAAGCGCTTAGTTCTCCCTCGTAATCCGGCAGGTAATTTCCTGTAAGCACTGCCTCATGGAATACCAGAAAGCTTTCCGCTGTGTCATTCATCATATACACCAGACGGATATCCGATGGCTTTTTCCTCTCATCACCAACCGGCAGATTCAAAAGTTCAAACTGCCCCTGTTCCAACAGATCTGCCAGCTTTTCAAATTCCATTCCCAAACAGTCTAATCTCACTCCTGCTCTCCTTCATTTGCCTCTTCCATAGTAACATTTTCCTGGCCATCTTCCACATACTCCAGACGCAGCACTGCCTGAGGCCAGTTTAAAGCAATACGGGCTACTTTTCCCTTTTCTGCTCCTGCTTTTTTGATCAGATCCAGCAATTCGTCCAGGACTGCCCTTGTAAGATAGCCGCCTCTCCAGTGAAAGGTAAGCATTTTTCCCTTTTTTGCTGCCTGGAGGGAACGTTTATACACATCTTCTGTCTTTGTAAAGGACATTTTCTTCTCTTTGTAATAAAAATGATCCCCGTCCGTACAGGCCGGCGCCGGCGCGATCAGCGGCTCATGGTCCCGGAAAATATTTTTATCATCCAGATTAAAGTAATCGTAGCGGATCTCCTTTGCACCAAAGCTGTGCTTACCTAACGTATTGTCAAAGGTAGCATCCAGGTGATAATACGTGCCGCCAATTTTTACAATATTCCAGGTATGACGGTATTTGATCCCTTTTTCAGGATTATTTCCGCAGATAGCGATCATACACCAGATACCTAAGGCGTCACAAAGCACTTTTACAGATTTGGCGATCCCTTCACATACCCCTACACCCTGTCCTAAAGGACCGATGATCTCATGAGAATAAGATTTCTTTAACTTATCATAATGTACATTTTCACAGATAAAATCATGTACATACTTTTCTTTTTCCCATTCCGAAAGCTTCATAGCAGGGCGGACCAGCTTTTCCACTCTGGCTTTTAATGCTTTCTGGTGTTCTTTGATCTTTCCTTTTTCAAAAATATACTCCGGCAAAAAAGTGATATTGGCCGAGTCCTGATAATACCGGTAATGAAATCCCTCTGCCCAGAAGATCTCCGGATGGTCCAAACGCAGCTGGAAAAATACGTCGCTTAGTTCCCGTCCTTCTAATTTCGGCACCTGGAAGCTGTCGGAAAGTGCCATGAGCCCCTGGTAAATGGCATAGTAGACAGCCTGTTGGGGCTTGCTCATCTTTGTATAGTAATATGGTTCCATAATAATTTCCTTTCATGATCAGATGAAAGTCACCGTAAAAAAAGCTGATGTCATCTGCAATCCATCTGTCTCACAGAAGCCATCAGCTTTTTCTTAATGTCCTCTCAAAATCAGGCATAGAAAGCTTCTGAGAGAACATTTTATTTATGCACAGAGCATCTGCAACTCTGCCATATCTGTCCTTGTCCAACGGGAAATATTATAACCTGTCCCTTATCTTTTGTAAACTGTTTTTTGTTTAAAACCTGGCTTAAACATCCGGTTTACGGCCTAAATAAAGAGCTGCTGCCTCTTTTGAAAGGTTTTCGCCAATAACGATCAGCACTTCCTGGCCTTTTGGCGCCGGTTTCAGAGAAAATTCCCTGCTGGTGGCATTTAACTCCAGCCAGCCGTTTTCTCCCTTTTTTATATAGCCTTTGATGCGAAAGATCTTTCCGCAGGAAGGATCCCTAAACATATTTTCTACTGCTGTTTTTAGCTGATCCGGATCCATGGAAAAATTCAGATAGTACAGAGAATCAAACACTTTCCCCTGTTCTAAATGCATTTTTTCATAATCTTCCATGCGATATTCACAGTTGAGCAGACGCTTATAATCAGCCTCTTCCAGATCTTCCCAGTTTTTGCACAGGATCTGATCCAGGGTAAACCTTCGTTTACAATATACCTGTTCCATTGCCTGGTTCAGATAAGAAAGGGTGGCTTTCAACTGTTCTTGAGACACTTCATCGCATTTACTGAAAAGCACGCAGCCTGCATCTGCTACTTCTGATGCCAGCAGATATTTTGCCTCTTTTGAAAGATCCTCTTCCAGGCCTGCATCCACCAGTGCGATCACATTTCCCGGCTCATAAAAGCGGTCTAACGGCTCTTCATAAAGGGTGTCAAAAAATTCATCCACATCATAAATGCCAGACGGCTCTACGATCACCCGGTCATAGCCTTCCATAGCCATTGCGATCAGCTTGGTTTTAAATCTGCGTCTGTGGCAGTCTGCGTCACAGCCTCCGGCGATCATTTCCAATGTGCAGTTATCCCCTTCTAAATCCTGTAAAAGGAGCATATCCACATTGATGGCGCCAAAATCATTTTCCAGTATTCCGATCTTCTTTCCCTGTTTCATCAGATAAGAAGCATACTTTTTTATAAAAGTTGTCTTCCCGGCACCTAAAAATCCGGTGATCAGATCGATCTTTATCATATCTTTCACTCCTCGTATAATATCTTTTAGATACATAAATACATATATTTTGGTTAATAAGTTA
>ERZ773188.3782-NODE-3782-length-12230-cov-6.310883_pt1 | contig 12230 bp, 16 predicted proteins | sample MGYA00581011_ERZ773188 | MGnify/ENA primary metagenome ERZ773188 (study PRJEB29015, sample SAMEA2737798) | human gut metagenome | biome: human gut; feature: human-associated habitat; material: faeces | place: China | collected 2012 ...
CATTACAGAGAATAATTCCTAAACAAAAAGCGTTAGTCTTTGTAGAGTTTGAATAGACACAAAAATCCCACAAAGCCTTTATTTATGGGCATTGTGAGAGGTAGTGATTATATCGTGGCAACGATATGGCAACACTAAAACAATTTACCCATATGTATAAATGAAAAAACCTTACTGATTTTGAGGAGTCAGTAAGGTTTTTTTATGCTCTTTTATAAATCAATTAGTTTATGATATCCGTGAGTATTAGCCGGATAGTTGTATCTCCAATTATCGTATTCTTTCTTGGAGATTTCTCCGGCATCAAGCTTGGACTTCATCTTTGCCCAGGACTTTGCCTCATGACCTAAAGCGTCGTGGATGGCACCTAAGTCAAGGGTAACATGACTTCCTTCCTGTCTGACGGATATACCATAAATATCTTCAAGAGTGAACAGAAGCTGCATAATTCCCACATGAGTATCAATGTCAGGAACATTAATGGCCGCAGGAGAAACTTCCAAAATGGAAGAAAGAGTTTCAATCAAATCGTCCTTGGGAACACGTTTCTCTGCTTCATATTGAGCCATGCGGATATCAGCAGTACTTTCCTTAAAACCTAACTGAACTCCCAATTCCTTTTGAGTTAAACCTTTACGCTTGCGAAAAGTTCTAATTCTTTCACCAATTGCCATAACAAACCTCCAAATTAACATAAAAATTCCCAATGTGGGATAACTTAAACAAATTCGCTATGGTCAGTATAACATAGGTAAAAATGTATATCAAGAAAAACTTAAACAAAAAAAGTTAATTCTTCTATTGACTTAAACTAAAAAGTTTAATATAATGCACATTATCTTAAACAAATATGTTTAAGAAATATAATACAGGAGGAAAAAACATGGAAAAGAACTTTATGACAGTCGACGATGTTGCCGAAGAACTTTCTGTTTCAAAGTCCAAGGCTTACAAGATTGTAAGACAGCTTAATAAGGAACTGGAAGAAAAAGGCATCATCACGGTAGCAGGACGTGTCTGTACTTCTTATTTCAGAAAAAAAGTAATGTACAGCGGTGATTAGAAAATATTTATTAAAGGAAGGTGATGAACATGAGCGTTTATTCTTACATGGCAAATAATAAGAAAAAATGGAGAGCTGTTTATCGCTATACTGACTTTACCGGAAAAAGAAGACAGACACAGAAAAGAGGCTTCAACACAAAAAGAGAAGCGGAGTTTTGGCTTGAAAATAAGAAGAAAGCCGAAAACGGACAATTGAATATGACATTTGGAAGTTTTTATGAAATCTACGAAAGGGACAAGAAGGCAAGGGTAAAGGAAACCACCTTTGAGACAAAATCATATGTGGCAAGAGATAAAATCCTTCCTTACTTTAAGGACAGAAGAATGGATGAGATTAAACCAAAGGATGTAATGGAGTGGCAGAATGAACTGCTTAATTACAGGGATGAAAAGGGAGAGCCTTATTCATCAGGTTACTTAAGAACAATTCACGCACAGCTTAGCGCAATATTTAATTTTGCAAAAAGATATTATGGGCTATCCACAAATCCTGCAGCAATAGTTGGAACAATGAAAAATGACGTTGAAAAGGAAGTGGAAATCTGGACAAAGGAAGAATACCTGAAGTTTTCGGAAGCAGTCATGGACAAGCCATTATCGTTTTATGCATTTGAAGTATTGTATTGGACAGGTGTTAGGGAAGGAGAACTACTGGCACTTACTCCGGCAGACTTTGATTTTGAAAATAACACAATGAGAATCAACAAGAATTATCAGAAGGTAAAGGGGCGTGAAATCATTACTTCTCCAAAGACAAAAAAGAGTAACAGGGTGGTGAAGATTCCACAGTTTCTGGCAGATGAGATTAAGGATTACATGAAATGCTTTTATGACCTGAAGCCTGACCAGAGACTTTTCTTTAAGTCAAAAGGGTATCTTGGACACGAAATCACAAGAGGCTCCAAGAAGGCAGGAATTAAGAGAATCAACATACACGCCCTTAGACATTCACACATTTCACTGCTTATGGACAGAGGATTTTCAGCACTTGACATAGCTGAAAGGGTAGGGCATGAAGCAATCAGCATTACTTACAAATATGCTCACATGTATCCAAACAAGCAGGATGAAATGGCAAGAAAACTTGAAGAGGAAAGGAGTCAGGAATAATGGAAAAATCATTGGACAGTCACGGTCGTTGGAGAAAGAAGATAGTAGCCTTCAGGGTTTCTGAGGAAGAGGCAAGGATCATTGATGACAGGGTTGCCCTGTCAGGACTGACAAAGCAGGAATACATTATCCGCAGGCTGTGTGAAAAGGAAATTGTGGTAAATGGAAATCCAAAGGTTTACATTGCCTTAAAAAACAGACTTAATGACGTGTACGAGGAGTTAAAAAGAATTACAGGTGCAGGTGAGGTTGATGATGTTTTGTTAGAGGTAATTGAACTAATCGGCATTACCATGAACGGAATGAAGGAGGATAAGAATAATGAATAATAAAACAACAGTGACTACCCTTAATGTATCTGTTGGAGCAGATAACGGGCAGTCACCAAGTGTTACCAAACACAGTAACAGTATAACAGATAATAATTGTGTCCGCAATTTGCAATCCACCGGTACCCCGGTGGGTGAAAATCTGGAAACAGTATCAATGGAAGAACTTTATGACACGGTATATCCCATTAAGAAGCCCTTGGTTGAGGATTTGATTTACAACGGAGTGTATCTGTTTGTCGGTGCACCAAAGGTTGGAAAGTCGTTCTTAATGGCTGAAATAGGTTTCTGTGTAAGTGCAGGAATTGACCTTTGGGGGCATAAGACCAATCAGGGAACAGTGCTGTATCTGGCACTAGAAGATGATTATGCAAGACTTCAACAGAGACTTTCAAGAATGTTTGGAATTGATGTGGCAGAGCATTTTTACTTCGCCACACGTTCCAAAAATCTCAATGAAGGTCTGGAAGAACAGCTTAAAGAGTTTCTTGTGGCGCATGCTGATACAAGACTTGTAATAATTGACACACTTCAGAAAATCAAGGAAATAAGTGGAGATAAATTCAGTTACGCAAACGATTATGACATCATTACAAAGCTAAAACACTTTGCTGATGAACATAACATTTGCATTCTGGTGGTTCATCACACAAGAAAGATGGATTCATCAGATGCCTTTGAAATGATATCGGGAACAAACGGACTGCTTGGTGCAGCTGACGGAGCTTTCATCATGCAGAAGGAAAAAAGAACTGACCTAAAGGCTACCGTTGACATAACAGGAAGAGACCAACAGGACCAGAAACTTTATCTTAAGTTTGACCCCAAGTTGTGTTTGTGGAAATTTGAAAAGGCTGAAACAGAGCTGTGGAAAGAGCCGGAAGACAAAGTACTTTCTGCTGTTAATACATATCTGATGGAAGCAGGATGTTTTCAGGGAACAGCAAGTGAACTGATGGACAAGATACCGGAGATTAATTTAGTTCCGAATCAGCTGACCAGACAGTTAAACATTAAGGCAGGAAGGCTGTATGAGGATTATGGCATCAGGTATGACAATAAGCGTTGTCACGATGGCAGAATCATAACATTGGAATATGAAAAAGAGTAAAGCGTGACGATGGTGTCGATGGTGTCGATGGTGACGATGTTTTATGGTACGTAAATCATCGTCACAACCGTCACGCATCGACACGGAACAAGATTGATTACAAAACAGTGAGGTTTGAAAATGAGCAAAAACAGAATGATAAGCAATGAATTAATGATGGCTTTGATTAAGTATCATGTATTAGACATAAAAAATAATGAAGAAATTAATAATCTTATAATTTCTGAATTGGAAGAAAAACTAAGCAAGATGTCAAGGCACGAGGATTACACAAAAAGTAAAATGGCACCTACAAAAGAAGAGAGGGAAGAGTACAGACAGAAATATCTTGAAGCCGTTGGAATGCACTGGGACTTTAGATGGTAGTAACAGCTTGCAACATAATTAGATTTCCCGTTGATAATATCAATACCTGCAAGTGACACTTGCAGGTTAAAGAATAATCAGGGAGAACCAAAAAGGATTGGTTACAGTTAAAAGTTAGTGACATCATGTCACTAAGAACCGCGGGACCCGGAGTCCCGAGGTTAAACATAATATAGCTGCCATTACAATTACAGCAACCACTAAATGCCATTTGACAGGTTATGAGTAAAGCATTGATAGCAGCTATATAAGCCCTCGGCAGAGCCCCCGCAGTTGTGTCTATGACAGAACTGCTAGGGGGTTATCAATTATGGCAGAGCCAAATTGATAAGAACCACCCGTTTTCAATATGCCTAGGGCAGACAACTAAAGACTAACAACGTGCAGGTGTCACCGCACGTATCAAAACAATAAAAGAAAAAAGGAGTGAGATTATGGCAGGATTATCATATTCAGCGCACCTGAGTCAGAAGAACAGTGCCATTAACAGCAAGGCAAAACTCTCAGGTGTTGCAAAGCACAATTTACGAAAGTACCGCTCCTTGGAATACGATAAGGAGAACATTGTAATTTTATGGGGTACGGATAAATTAGTGCAGGATGTAAAAAAAGTATATAAGGAACAGTTTGACGAAGCAGTCAGGGAATATAACAAAAAGCAGACAAGGGATGACAGAAAGATTGATGATTATTTTGAAAAGACAGCAAAGTCAAACAAGGACATGGCAGTGGAACTTATTTTTCAGATAGGAGACAAGGAGTTCTGGGATAAGAATCCTGACAAGCGAAGAAGGATGGATGTTGCATTTAAGGAAATGCTTAATATGTTACAGAAGGAAGCACCAAATCTTGTTGTGGCAAATGCAGTAATACATTATGATGAGGCAAGCCCACACATGCACGTGGTGGCAGTTCCCGTAGCTGACGGATTTAAAAAGGGAATGTCAAGGCAAGTGTCAAAGAGAAAGGTATGCACAAAGGAATTTCTTGAAAAAGTACTGCAGGGCAGAATAAGAGAATATGCAGAGGACAGGTCATTCACATGGATTGGAGAGTTCCTGAAAGGAAAAGAAAAGGGCAGAAATAATGATTTACAAGTTGCAGAATATAAAACTCTGGCAGAAACAAAAAAAGCAAATCAGTTAGCCAGGGAAAATGCTGAATCTGAACAGGAACTTAAGGAAACGATGATTAAGCAGATAGCGGCTGAAAAAGAATTAGCAGACATGTATGAGGAATTAAAAATAGTTGAAAATGTGGCTGACTTAGGAAAAAATGTGAAAAAACTTGAAACCATGATTAGAAAAGGACCGGACAATCCAAAGGAAATCATGTCTGCCAAGAATTATCGGGAAAGGATTGTCATTCCATTTATAGATAAAATGTATGATGCATTTAAAAATGTGGTTAAATTTGCAAAGGGATGTTTTGCGCAACTTAAGGAACTGACAGAAAAATATAATGAACAACTTGAAGTAAATGAAATGCTAAGGAAACAAAATAGCAGACTAAGAGAAAGCATTGATGAGCAGGAAAAAGAGATTGACGGACTGTATAATGACAGGAAAAAACTTGGATATTTTAAGAAATTCCTGAAGAGGGAGGATTACAATAAGGTAATTGAAATGGGTGAGGAAAATTATAAGAGAAATGTTAGAAGCAGGTAACGTATGTGATAGTATAAAAATATATAGTTAGATATCAGACACAAAAATTAGTATAACCAATACTATGTACTAAAAAGAATCAATCATATTGTAATATGATTGATTCTTAAGTTAGTTAAGTATAAAGATTTATTTTTTTGTTTTTCGTTGCTTAACGACAATATCGTCTCCGATTGCTTTTTTAGCAGTGAAATTTCCTACGTGGTCATCAAAAAATAAATCTTTTTCCCATACTTCTCCAGTTGTAATAGAGTAAATAGGGTATATTTTTATTGTTACAGGATATTTGTAAGTATTACTCCAACTTATACTAAATTTATTTGTTTTGGTAACGTTGTATCCCAACTGTGCGTTTAATATTTTTGATGTAACTCCACCAGATGCAGAAAATGTGTTACTTATGCTAACGCTTTCTGAAATTTTTACTTTTCCAGCAGGTCTTTTATATTGTCTTAAGACATTACTTTTATCTGTTTTTCTAGTTACTTTTTTGTTTTTTATACAATAATCATCACCAAAATATAATGTTTGTATCATAGCATTTTCGTTAGGAACATCGATATGTCTGTATATTTCTATTACATCTGGATCGTATTTCAATCCCATTGATTCTTGGTATTCTTTTATTTCCTGTTTATTTGTAATATGTATAGTTCCTTCCTGGAAAAATTGATTTGTTTTTGTAGCTATTTCAGCATTTCTAACTTTGTCATAAGTCAAATTATCTCCAAATGTAGCTGCGGATGAATTAATAGAAATACATAATGTAGTAATCATACAAATTGTAATTAAGCTTAATAATTTCTTCATAGTGTTTTACCTCCTGTTATTTGTTATCAATCTTTAATTTCCCGAGAGAATAAAAGTATTGCACACGCGATATAAATAATTGATATAACGATTTCTAAAAAATTCAGTGAAACAAAAGGTTTTGTATTTATTTCATATAATGATTTTATGCAAAATATCATAATCATTGCATATCCAATTAAGGTTAATAAGATATTTTTCTTGGATTTATTTTTCTTTTTAACAATAAAAAAAGAAAAAAATGTAAATGATAACATAAACAAAAGCAATGCTATATTAACAATTCCATACAAATTATAATAATCGATGAACCCTATAAAACCTGTATACCAGGTTCCAGATTCTGCCTGTCTGGCAATGGGAGTTGGAAAAAATGTTGATATTAATTTTATTAGTATAAGGAAAATGATCGAAACAGTCATTCCAGATCCAGGCAATATGAATTTGAGATGCCTTTTGATTGCAGTGGATTTTGTGCCTACATTTTTATTATTTGCAATCTTATTGTGTTCGTTACTAAACTCCTCCTCAAATTGGTCTTCCTTATCATCATTCATAAGATAATCTAAAGAGCAATCAAAAAAATTGCTTATCTTTACTAAATTATTAATATCCGGTAGGGTTCCCAGTTCCCATTTTGAGATGGCTTGTCTGGATACACATAACTCAGAAGCTAGTTGCTCTTGCGACAAGTTATTATCCTTTCTTAATTTTTGCAATTTACTAGAAAACTTCATTATTTATATCTCCTCTCCTTCTTGTTTTTTGTATAGTACAATAACTCAAGCTACCAAATTGCTTAAAAAGTGAGCACCCCCTATCTCGCAATCTATAAATTTTGATATGAGTAAATGTACTGTTACAAATTTTAGTGAAAAAATGAAAATCCTCAACCATTTAAAGTTGGAATTTGCGCAACTCACAGTAGCATCTTGCCTATTTTAGGCGTTTCTCTTGTATTTTTCGTATGTAAATTCTATACATTTGCAATTTATAATATCATAAATATTAGGAGAGATTCAAATTATTTTGAAGCATTTACCTTCGAGAGTATCTATTAATTTTTTATCTGAAGTGTAAAAAATTAAAAATATTTTGCAAGGATTTCTGTACGTTGTAAAACAAGAGAAGATAGAGAAAGTAAGAAAGTATATTGATTAGTGGCAAAAAATAAACCAAATTGAAGATAATAAAAATAACTTAATGAAATAAGAGATAACTTATGTTATAATACCCTCGTGGCAACACTATGGCAACACGAAATCAGAAGGATAATACAAATAATATAATATAGGTAAGTTAACAGATAAAAACACACAAAACTTAAACAAACATGTTTAAGTCGAACCCGGTACAAGCCGAGTTTGAATAAGTGAACATACGTTCGAACGCCCCGTAAACAAAGGGAAAGCACCGAATATAAGTCTCTTATGAGAACATTTTGAGAACAAAATCAAGAATAAGAAGAGTTATTTTGACTAATAAGTTGAAATAGCTCTTCTTTTTTGCTTGAAAAGCCGATAAATAAAGGAATCTGGAACTTTAAGCCTGATAAAAAAACAAATTTGTTTAATGTTGGTTACAAGAGAAAGAAGAAGTTTATTAAAAGAAAAGGTATAGTGCCACTAACTCCTATTTGGAAAGTAAAAGGACTAAAGTAGAACTACGGTCAAACAAGAATAATTTAATCAAAAGAGAGAAAGGAGATTACAAATATGACAGACAAGATGTTTATGGAAGTTCAGGATGTAACAGAGATGTTAAATATTTCGGAAGGAAAGGCGTATGAAATCATAAGAATGCTTAACGCTGAACTAAAAGAAAAAGGATATATCGTAGTTCGAGGAAAAGTAAATACAAAGTATTTTTTTAAGAAACTTATTTACAACGAGGAGTAGGAGAAAAAAATGTCAGTTTACAAAGATGAAAAAAGAAACAGTTGGTATGTAAAGTTTCGTTATGTTGATTATTACGGAGTAAAGAAACAGACAACTAAACGTGGATTTGCAACAAAGCGAGAAGCAAGTGAATGGGAAACTGCTGAAAAGCTTAAAAGAAATTTTAATCTTGATATGGCATTTTCAAAATTTTATGAAATCTACGAGGCTGATGTAAGGCATAGAGTTAAGGAGACGACCTGGGAAAACAAGGAAACAAACCTACACATTTAAGGAAGTTGATGCACCTGAGCATTACAAGGCTGCAAAGGATAAAAAAATAAGAATTAAGGACACAGGAAAAGTTCAGAAACTTACAGTTACAGACGAAAGAATTCCTGTGGTACCTGACACACCACAGACAGGCATTAATGGAAAAACAGCAGGAATGGCAGTTTCACTTATTTCATTATTACTTGCACTTGGATGTTTTGCATGCGTAAGAGCAAAGGACAAGTCAAAATATAATTTCAAATAGGAGAAGGACGATGAAGAGAATAATTAAAATATCTCTTATACTTCTTTTAGTGGGGATGGCTGTGATTGCAGCTGCCCCTTTTTTAAAGGAAAAAAGAGCAGAGAAAAAGTATGAGAATGATCTAAAAAAATACAGGAAAGTGAGACAGACAAGAAGAATGACGTAAGTAGTCTAATGAAGAAAAACGAGGAATGTATCGGTTATGTGGAAAAATCAGATAACCTGATTATTTATGGTCACAACATAAACGGAGGAAAGATGTTTGGAGCATTGGAGAAGTATAAGGATAAGGAGTTTTTTAATAAGCACAGAAAGATATATTTTACAACGGATAAAAAGATAGAGTATGAGGTGTTTGCAGTGATGAGTGTTAACATATATGAGTTTGAATGCTGGAAATTTGTAATGGCAAGGAATGAGGAAGAGCATGATGAGTTCATTGACAAGGTAGAGGAGCATAGTTTGTGGAGACAGGAGAATAAGCCCAAGTATGGAGAGCAGATGCTGATGTTGTCTACTTGCGATAATGGAAAAGGGGATGATTGTAGGATTGTGGTTATTGGGGAAAAATAATGTTGTGAAAAGGCAGTTTACAGATTTGATTTTTATAATGATAATAGGCTTGAATTTCAGTTTATGGTATACTAGTGAAAAAGATAAAAAAATAACAAATATATTACAGATGTTAGGAGCAATGAAAACACTATGGAAAAAGAAAAAATTATCACAGATAAATTATTAGACAAAATAAAAGAAAAAGGAATATTTTCAGAATATCTTCCTGAAAACTTTAATTTGAAATCAGATAAAATAAATATATATGGTATTGGGGCAACTTATAAAGATAAGATAGAGCCCTATTCGTATTATATGAGCAGGTTGGGGAAAAAAGGTGATAGGCGTATGATTAGCATACCAGAATTATCAACTTATGTTTCGTTAGTAAATTTTTTGAGAGATAATAGAAGTATATTGTTTGATATAATACAACTCTCTGGAGATGATTATAATTCATTTTCGAGAATTGCAAATGAGGAGCATGAAATAGTTGATGATGATGGTAATTATGGTCAAGTTATTAAATCTATAAATTTCTCTATTAGTGAAGAAGGAGATAACCAGGAGGAAGAAAAAGAAAGATCTGTATATGTAGAAAATATGCTTGAAAAAATTAAAAGAACTCAAGGAGCATGTGGAATTTTACATTTAGATATATCTGAGTTTTATAAAAGTATATATACGCATATGTTGAGTGTAATTAAATTAGGCGTTGATGGAGCCGAGAAAGCTTATCAGGAAAATAGTCAGGATGCTGATTACAAAAAATATGTAGCATTTGATGACAGAATTAGAAGATTAAACAGTTCTAGAACTAATGGGATATTGGTAGGCCCATACATATCGAGAGTAGTGTCAGAGGCAATTTTAGCAAGAGTAGATACAGAATTAAGAGAAATGGATTATAATTTTGTTCGATATGCAGATGATTATGAGATAGCTGTTTACAAAGAGGATGAATTAGAGGATATAAAAAGTAAAATAGTGTCTGTTTTTGCAAGGTATGATTTTAGAATTAATAACGAAAAAACAAAGTATGAAAAATATCCTTTTTATATGTTTAAAAATTATGAAAAAGTACTAGAAAGTTTAGCAGGGAAAGATAAAGTTTTAAATTCAGTCGAAATAGTCGAACTGTTTAATAAATTCTTAAATATGGAAAAAAATGGGGAAAAAGGGGCAACTAGATATCTTTTAAAAACGTACAAAAATGAATATCACATAGAAGATGAACACAAGGAATTGTATGCAAGCTATTTATTAAATGTTTTGTGTAATGATGAAAAGTCATTAGGCTTAGCTTGTAAGATAATAATATATGAATATAAAGAAAAAAGAATTGAATTAGATCATAATTTTTATAAAGTAATATTAGACAAATTAGAATATGAGATAAAAATGAAGCATGATTTAGAAATTGTGTGGTTGACATATTTGCTAAAGTATACAGATTATTTAGAACATCCAATGTTGACCCATATAATAGATTTAATTATTGAATCAGATTGTGATTTGGCTATTATTATCATAATGGAAGAATGTTCAAACATTATTGAAGATACACAAGTAGAAAAGTGTTGGAATAATTGTTCTTCTTGGATTTTGCTTTATCAAATAGCATTGCGCTACCCAGATAAGAGAGAAGAGTTTTTTTCAAGAATAGGAATTGTACATAATAAGAAGTTTTATAAAAAATTATTTGAAAATAATTTTACATTTTACAAAAATGAAGCCAATTGGTGACTTTGAAGCAACATAATGTTAAGAATGAATTAGGTGATAATTTACTATTTGTTTGAAAAATTTTTGAACCAATTAAATACGAAAGAGAGAAAGAATATGGAGAATAAGGTAACTAAAAAGACTTTAACATATCCGAAAGGATATGAACCAGATTATATAATTCCAAAGGAATATTGTGAATATCGATTTATACTAGGAAAACGAGGCCAAAATCCTCTTGTTGCAATATGTATGAACCCCTCTGCGGCAAGGGAAACATTTAGTGATAGAACTGTTAATAGAATTATAAATATAAGTAAGAGTCTAAAAAAAGATGGTTGGATCGTATTTAATACTTATCCAGAAAGGGCAACTAAAGCAGGGACATTGGATGATTTTAAACAGCAATGGTCTGACCAAAATATAAAAGAAATAAAAAAATACATTATGGAAAATAATATAAAGGAAGTGTGGGTAGCTTGGGGAGATGATAATAATATTGAATCATTAAAAAAAGGAAAGCAACAATTGCAAGAAATGTTATTTAAAAATAATATAAAAATGTATTATTTTGGGTCTCTTACTAAAAGTGGGAATCCGCGTCATCCTTTGCAGAGATATGAAAAATGGGATTTTTCTGAAAAAAAATATTTAAAGTATAAGAAATAAGAAATGTCAGTAGTAGATTTTGACAGGGGATTTTTAAGAAGTTACAAAATGCGGAGATTAACAATGTAATATAAAAAATATAATATGATTAACATGTGAAGAACATTTAATACAATAATTATACTTAAGGTTGATACAGAACGAATTGAGGATAATGAGCGTGAAAAGGTTGGGACCCCGTGTCCCAACCTTTCCTTTTTATAGCCATCAAATAATTTAAACCACAATACGGTTTATTTTCCTAAATCTCATCCATGTTAGAATTCGACATTGATACATCGCAATAGTAAAATATAACCATAAAGTTTAAGAGCAACAAACCCTAAAACTTTAAATTAAAAATAAACAAATGTCTTATTGAGAACAGTAGTTTAAGAACTGACTGTTTTTCAATAGGGCATTTTTTAT
>ERZ773188.3800-NODE-3800-length-12183-cov-13.966359_pt1 | contig 12183 bp, 10 predicted proteins | sample MGYA00581011_ERZ773188 | MGnify/ENA primary metagenome ERZ773188 (study PRJEB29015, sample SAMEA2737798) | human gut metagenome | biome: human gut; feature: human-associated habitat; material: faeces | place: China | collected 2012 ...
TTTTTAATTTTTCCAAGCATTGCTCCATAAGAGATCATTTGAGCCTGTCCCATATAAAAATGGTACTCTTCTTCTATCATTTCCTTTTCGCTCTTCAATTGGAAATATCGATGTACTGCCTTATGCTCTTCTTCTGTTAGGCTGATTGACTGATTCGACTCCATAAATGTTTCTATCACTGGATACTTCTCTGTAAGTTCCAGTATTTTCTTTTGCAGTCTCTGGTATTCCGCATCATGCTTTTTCAGATAGGTGCATACCTGTTCTCCTATCCGTATCCCCAGGCACTGCTCATTCCAGATAATATCTGGCTGTGTTGTCATATCGGTGTCTCCCTTCTGTGTAGTTTTCCTGTTCCAAGCACAAGACTATACCACACTTCCGGGAGAAAGCTATTCAGCAGATCTACTGAAATGACCGGGCGGATACTGTGCAACCTATCCTTTCTTTATAAATAATAAAAAAAGGCATGGAAGAATCTTATTCTTTCATACCTACTACTTATTTCTATATTCAACTGAATACACATTCTTTTCTATTCTCTGTGTATCCTGTACTTATTTATGGCAAAAATCAGACTACAGACACGCTATACACTCTTATGCTACATAATCCAGTTTACTGCATCCAGGTTCGAATGTCACATTGAAAATTCCAACCTGAGAAGTAGAAATCGGTGCAAGAAAACTTCTGCCGGAAAAATACTGTGCAAAGCCATCGTTTGGTGCACCGATTGGAAATACCATCTGATTCTTTTGTGACATTATCAAGAATACTTGTATCAAATTTTTGTCCCGGTTTCCAATTTGGATTAGCTGCTTTCACTGCTGCATACATAGCGGATCTATACTGTCCTTCATATTGTTCTAAAGTCCATGTACCACTTAAACGTTTATCTTTATTCACACTTAATTGATAATCTTTGAAAATATCTGAACGCTTAGTTGTATCACCATTTGAAACACCATTTTCATGAATAAATTCTTTCTTTACATTATCAAACATTTTTTGACGATATTCCTCAGATACATTCGTGAGTTTCTGCCACGATGTACCTTTGCCAGTAACATCCATTCCTGCCACTCCATTTGCATTCAGTAAATCCCCATCGGAATCAAATTGTTTCATCAAATTATTAACAATAGTATCCCTTCCGCCAAATATTTCATATATCATTTTTTCTTCTGGTGACATCATAGCTTCGTTCTGAATTACTCCTTCTAACCAGCCTTTTTCTTTCAAAGCTTTATATTGTTTGCTATTAGTATTGACACCACTATAGGCATTACCTAATCCACTAATATTCATCGACATACAAAAACCTTCCTTGTAAATAAACTAAAACTCCGTTTAAAACCAAATCATTATTATATATATTATATCGTCATATCTCCTACAAAAATAAATAAGGCAGTTCCACAAATCCAAAGATGATGGTCTATCAGAGAGACTGTTATATATCTTCAAGTTTAAAAAGATAATTTTCAATAATTTTTCAAAAATCAGAATCGACAATTCATGACAAATCAACCCTGAATCGGGGAACGTTTCTCATAGAAAAGAACTACAAAAAATAAGAAAATTAAAACGGAAAACCATTGTCTGTAGTATAAGTATTTGTTATTATGAAGTAAATAGAGGATATTTTACAAAGTAAAGCTTAATCTAGAGAATCTGCCAGTGGCAGGTCTCTGTAGATACCAAGGTATACAAAAGGAGAATGAAAAAATGAAAAAAGAAGACATGTCCTGTATCGACTGCGCAGTAAAAAACTGCAGCAAAATGGATAAAACCTATCCGGATTTCTGTCTGACAACACACATGGATGAAGAAGTTCTAAATGAAGCTATGGAATGCTACAATGAAGACGAGAACCGCAAAGTAACAATCGCTGCAGCTGAAGTAGAGTATGAGAATTACTGCAAACATACCCGTGTCGAAGAAATCATGGATTTTGCAAAGAAGATTAATGCGAAAAAGATCGGGATCGCAACATGTGTCGGATTGTTGAAAGAAAGCCGTATCCTGGCAGATATCCTGCGCAGACATGGCTTTGAGGTGTATGGTGTCGCCTGTAAAGCCGGAACACAGAAGAAGACATCTGTCGGCATCCCGGAATGCTGCGAAGGTGTCGGTGTGAATATGTGTAATCCGATCCTGCAGGCAAAGCTTCTGAACAAGGCGAAGACGGACCTGAATGTTGTGGTGGGACTTTGTGTGGGGCATGACAGTCTGTTTTACAAATATTCCGAGGCACTGACTACGACAGCAGTGACGAAAGACCGTGTATTGGGGCATAATCCTGTGGCGGCGCTTTATACTGCGGATAGTTATTATTCGAAGTTGAAGAAGAGTGAAGAAGAGTAATATTTCTAATTTGGGCGTTTAAAGATACATGAAGATATAACAAAGCGAAAAATGAAACTAGAGCTTGTGTAAATGTTCTGTTATAATAAATTATTAAAATGAGAGGGGGTGTAAACATGGCAAGTATAAAAGATGTAGCACAAAAGGCAGGAGTCGGTGTTGGAACAGTATCAAGAGTACTGAATAACAGTGGATATGTATCGGATGAGACACGTGAAAAAATAGAAGAGGCTATGAAAAATCTTCAGTATACACCGAATGAACTTGCCAGAAATCTGTATCGTAAAAAGAGTGGGATCATTGCCGTTCTGGTGCCAACAGTAGAAATTCCTTTTTTTGCAGAACTTGTACATAATATTGAAGCAGAACTCTATAATGAAGGATTCAAGATCATGTTAGGTAATACAGATAAGGCACATAATGCAGAACTCGAATATCTGGATATGTTAAACAGGCATATCGTGGATGGTGTGATTACAGGTGTACATTCCTTAGATGTAGAAGAGTACAAAAAGATAAAAAAACCAATCGTTGCATTTGACCGTTATTTGGGAGAAAATATTCCTGTGGTTGCAGTCGATCATAAGGAGGGCGGACGACTGGCGGCGGAAATTCTGCTTAAGAATGGGTGTAAAAAAATAGTACATTTCAGAGGTTCAACTGCAGTAGAGTCGCCATATCACGAAAGACATTTTGAATTCGCAAGAATTATGAAGGAACAGGGAGTAGAGTGCTTTGATTATGAACTGGCATGGAATAAATTTGATCTGGAGTATTATAAGTATGCGGTAAAAGATTTGTTTGACAGACTGGATGAATGGGAATTTGATGGGATATTCGGAACAGATCTAGTTGCAATCGAGTGTATGAATGAGGTTATCCGAAGACATAAAAAGGTTCCGAAGGATGTAAAATGTGTGGCTTATGATGGAACATATATTACGCAGATAGTAGAACCAAGTGTGACTTCAATCGTTCAGCCGATAAAAGAACTGGCAAAAGAGGCGGCCAGGTTAATTTGTGAATTGGTTAATGGGAAGACATATAAAAATGAAAAAGTAACATTAGGAGTATCTGTGAGAAAGGGGAGAACAACAATGAAATAGTAAAAATGCACAAAAACAGCACTCGAAATTTGATAAAATAAACGAAATGACGAAAAAATGTTGACATCTGAGCAGCTAAGAGTTATATATAGATTATACAAATCAGTCACGTGCACAGCTGAATTTATTTTTTTAACAAACATGGAACGGGTTCCATAAAAAGAAAAGATGCGGAATTATTTTTTTAAGGAACATGGAACGGGTTCCACAAACAACCATCTACTCATTTAGGGAGGAAAAACTATGAAGAAAAAAAGCTTAAAAAAGGTTACATCTGCAGTATTAGTTGCAGCGATGTCGATGGGACTGCTTGCTGGATGCGGAGGAAGTAAGTCATCAGAAGAAGCAAAAACGGATGCGGACGGGGCAACCGTCATTAAATTTGGTATTCATGTGGCAAACCCAAAAAAACAGGAAACGGTTACTTACAATATTGTTCAGGGATTTAACAAAGAAAATAAAGGAAAATATAAAGTAGAATTCGTAGCAGCTGATACAGAAGCACATTCAAAAAATATGAAACTGGCAGCACAGGATGGAAGTCTTCCGGAAATTGTACATTTAGATTCAGCGGAGGCACCGAAATACAATGAGGCCGGATACTTATTAGATATGTCTGATTTCCTGAAAGAAAATAAAGACATTGATGATGCACTGGATGGTATGGAAGATGCATTCAATGATGGAAAAGTACAGTATGGACTTCCATATCAAAGTAATGTTCAGGGATTTTTCTATAATAAAGATTTGTTTGATAAAGCTGGGATTGCTTATCCAACAGATGATACAACTTATGACGAATTCCTTGATATGATCGCAAAACTGAAAGATTCAGGAGTTACACCAATCGCAATCGGAAGTAAGAACAGTGGATACTCAATGTGGGAGTTCAATGAATTCTTTTCAAGATATGGATGGGGAGATAATGAAAAATCCTATACTGGTGATAAGGCAAAATATTCAAACGATGATATGAATGCATGTTTTGAAAAAATAAAAGGACTTGCAGATGCCGGAGCATTTCCGGAAAATATGGCAACAATCGAATATTTTGACGCAAAACAGCTCTTTAATGAAGGAAAAGCAGCAATGTTCGGAACAGGTCAGTGGGACTGTGCAGAATTTGATAAAAATATCGGTGAACACATTGGATTCTGGTGGGGACCAAAATTTGAGGATTCTTCTTATGAACAGAATATTGCAATGAAAGTTCCGGCAGCTCCGCTGGTAGTAAGTTCAGCGGTAAAAGATAATGATAAAGCAAAAGAAGCTGTGTATGCATTTTTGAAATATTATTACGGAGAAGAAGCAGCAAAGATTTCTTATGAAGGATCTATTTTCCCGGCAACCAATTATGATGGTATTGCAGCAACAGATTCACAGTATGCAATGAATGCAATGATCACAGCACTTGGAAATGGATGGAAAACACCAAAAGCAGCTCCGGATCAGACAGTTACTCCGGCAGTTCAGGAAGCAATGTATGATGCAATATTTGGTGTTATGCAAGGAACATACAGTCCGAAAGATGCTTTAAAAAATATGGATTCGGCAGCAGCAAACTAGACAGACGTTAATATTGGCTGACACTGCATGGGACCGCCATGAAGATTTATCATGGTGGTCCCGGATATAAAGAGGATGAGCGTATGCATTGGTTAAGTAAAAAGAGATATAAGATAGGATTGGTAATTCCGACACTGGTTGTGTATATGGTATTTATTATTATTCCTATTGGAATGTCAATTGGATATAGTTTTACAAAATATTCTGGAATTGGAAAGGCTACATTCAACGGATTGACAAATTATATGAGATTATTTAAAGACCGTTTGTTTTGGATATCCTTAAAGAACACAATGATTATGTTTATATTGGCATTTGTATTGTTATTGTCTTTATCTTTTCTCATTGCTTTGTTACTGAATAATAAATTAAAAGGAGTGGATTTTTCAAAGTCATTAATCTTTTCTCCTGCGATTATCGCACCGATCATTGTTGGAATTATCTGGGTTTATATATTAGATCCAAACATTGGTATTATCAATAATGTTTTGGATGCGATAGGGGCATCTGGTTTGAAACAAAAATGGATAGGCGGCAATACACTGTCTCCGTACAGTATCGCGATTATCTATTTCTGGCAGCAATTAGGATATCTGGTAACGGTATTTATTGCAGGTCTTAAAATGATACCGGGAGAGGTGTTGGAAGCAGTTGAAATAGATGGTGCAAGCTTTATACAGAAGACAATGTATGTCACAATTCCAATGATGAAATCAACGATTTCAACAGTAGCGGTTCTGATCATTACAGGGGTGTTTAAGATCTTTGAAATTGTGCAGCAGACAACAGGAGGAGGTCCAAACCATCTGTCTGAGACGTTGGTTACATATAGTTACTCAATGACATTTAACAGTGGAGATTATGGTTATGGAATGTCTCTGGCTACATTTACATTCCTTCTTTCACTGGTGATCACAGGTATTTATTCAATACTTACAAGAGAAAGAGGTGAATAGGAATGGTACCGAAAAGAAAGAAAATTGCAATGTATGCTGCGATGATCATTATAACAGCGATTGTTGTATTTCCATTTTTATGGATGGTATTACTTTCGTTCAAATCAAGTTCAGAGATCATGTCTAATCCATTGGCAATGCCGAAAGCATTTAATCTCGACAACTTCAAACATGCATTGGAAACATTAAACTTTCCACAATTATATGCGAACACTTTTGTTGTATGTATATTATCTGTTGTGTTGGAGCTTATTATTACATTCTGCAGCTCTTTCGTAATTGCAAGAATGGAATTTAAGCATCCGAAGGCAAAGAGTTTATTGTATGGATTTTTGATTTTGGGATTATCTGTTTCACCATTTATTTTATTGTTTCCGGTATATAAGATTAATATCTTTTTCGGGTTGAGCGGAAAATGGGCATTGATTTTTCCATATGCAGCAAGTTCGATTTCATTCAATACGCTTCTTCTGACAGCATATTTGAAACAGCTTCCTACGGAAATTGACGAAGCGGCTGTAATAGATGGCTGTAACATCTGGCAGCTGATGGTGAAAGTTATTTTGCCAATGGCAAAGCCGGTTATTGCAACAATTGTCATTTTTAACGTGTTATACATATGGAATGAATATCCGTATGCATCTGTAATGCTGAAAGATGTATCTGATTATACACTTTCTATGGGAGCTTCATTCTTCAAAGGAAATTATACGGTAGATTATGGTGGAATTGTAGCATCCAGTCTTATGATTATTGTTCCGGAACTGATCTTCTATGGATTATTCCAGAAGAATATTGTAGAGGGTATGACAGCGGGAGCTGTGAAAGGATAATTATTAACAAAAAGAAAAGGAGACTTATATTATGAGCAATGTATCAGGATTATTTAAAGATTTGACAACTGTAAAAAAAGCCAGAAACGGAAGACTTGCCAGCTGGGATCAGAGAGGTAAGAATCAGGATTATTGGGAAATCCCGGCAGGTGAGACAATCTCTCTTGGAGAAGTGGAAGGACCTGGATGTATCACACATATCTGGATGACTTCTTCCTGCAGAAAAGTAGTAGCACCAAGTATTCTTGATCCGGTATTAAATGCTTCAGCAGCTCCGGTTATGGAGATTCATCCGGCACTTGGAGTTATCTGGGATGATTATGATCCATTCTATTATAGAAAAGTTCTGATCAAGATTACATGGGATGATCAGGATACACCAAGTGTACTTGCACCATTGGGAGATTTCTTCTGTATTGGTAACAGTTATCCGGGCAATTTTTCTTCGCTGCCATTTAATGTTTCGCTGAAACCAGAAGAAGCAGGAAGATATGGAGCTCCTTGTTCTGTGTCATGCTATTTCCCAATGCCTTTTAATAAAAAAGCAAAAATTGAGATTGTAAATGAAAACGAACTTCCATTTATTTTATATTTCAATATTGACTATGAAATGTATAAAGAGCCACTGGATGAGAATACAGCATATTTCCATGCAAGCTGGCACAGAGAAAATCCTTGTCAGGGCTGGGGACCAGACCTTCAGACAAACTGTCCGGAAGTTAATAATGTAACCAATTTTAAAGGTGAGAATAACTATACGGTGCTTGACGTAGAAGGAACGGGACATTATGTAGGATGTAACCTTACTGTAAAACACTACCAGGGAAGCTGGTGGGGAGAAGGAAATGATATGTTCTTCATTGATGGAGAGGAATACCCGTCATTAAATGGTACAGGAACAGAGGATTATTTCAACCATGCATGGGGAATGCAGAAAAATGCATATCCATTCTTTGGAACTATTGTACATGAAAGCGATACAGATGGATTCCAGGTATCTTACCGTTTTCACATTACAGATCCAGTAAGATTTGAGAAACATTTGAAAGTTACGATTGAACATGGACATGCGAACCATCTGTCAGATGACTGGAGTTCAACAGCATACTGGTATCAGACACTGCCAACAGCAAAACCAATTACGATTCTTCCTGTAGAAGAGAGAATTCCAAATGTACCGGTACTTCCAGAACGCAATCTTCAGATGCCGGAATTAACAGAAGAAATGAAAGCAGCGAGAGAATCATGGGCAAAACGCTGGGAAGAGTATAAGCCTGCAAGAGAAGAACAGTTCAGAATTAAAGAAAATAAGGCCCGCCGGGAATCAAAGCTTAATACTGAATTTGCAAAGAAGCTTCGTGAAGAATATAAGTAATAATATCGGAGGCACAATATGTCAAAAGAACTGATGATTGAAAGAATAGAAAAAGCCCAGAAAGAAATTGAAGCAAAAAGAGAAACCGTACAGCAGGGAAAATTTCGTCAGGACTATCATTTTATGGCAGAAACCGGATGGATCAATGACCCAAATGGGTTGATATATTTTAAAGGAAAGTATCACTTTTTCTATCAATATAATCCATATTCCGGATTTTGGGACTGTATGCACTGGGGACATGCTGTCAGTGAAGATATGATTCATTGGGAGTATCTGCCATTAGCGCTTGCACCAAGTGAAGTATATGATGATCATTTGAAGGGGGGCTGCTTCTCCGGCAGTGCGATTGAACATGATGGAAAGTTATTCCTGATCTATACAGGAACCTGTAATAATGGAAATGGGTTTGAACAGGCACAGTGTATCGCATATAGTGAAGACGGAATCCACTTTGAAAAATATGAAGGGAACCCGGTGATCACAGCACCGGAAGGTGTTCCAACAGATCTGTTCAGGGATCCGAAAGTATGGAAACATGATGATACCTATTATGTAGTCTGTGGAGCAAGCAAAAATGGATTTGCACAGGCAAGACTGTATAAATCGACAGATATGTTCCACTGGGAATTTGTCAATGTCCTTGCAGAGAGCAGAGGCGAATGGGGCTATATGTGGGAGTGCCCGGATTTTTATCCGGTAGGAGATAAATATGTGTTGATGTTCTCTCCGATGGGAGGAAAAGAGCGCACCAGTGTTTATCTGGTAGGAGATTTTGACTATGACACCGGAAAATTTTTCTACACGACCTCCGGGGAAATTGACTGGGGATTTGATTATTATGCACCACAGTCATTCCTGGCACCGGATGGCAGAAGGATTCTGGTAGGATGGGCGAATGCATGGGATTGGATGCCATTTTGGAAAGACTGGGGGCCGACATATCAAGAAGGCTGGTGCGGATTCTTTAACATTCCGAGAGAGGCAGTGTTAGCAGAAGACAATACATTAAAATTTGTTCCTGTAAAAGAATTACAGGATCTTCGGAAGAATAAGCAGGAAGAAGCGGACATTCTGATAAAAGAAGACGAGAAAAAAGAACTTCGGAGTGGCTGTGTTTATGAAACGGAAATGCGGATAAATCTGAAAAAATCAACTGCAGACAAGATTAGGCTGAACTTAAGAATGTCTCAGGGAAAGAAGACAGAGATCCTATTTGATCTGAAGAGAGCGGAAGCATATTTTGACCGTAATAATTCCGATGGCTGGAGTAAAGGAGTCGCAAGATGTCCATTGAATTTAATGGGCAAAGAGCATCTGGATATTCATATTTATTCTGACAAAATTTCATTAGAAATATTCAGCAATGATTATCAGAATAATTTTTCTTGTAATATATATAATGTGGATGATGATCAGAAAAATGAAATGACAGCAATTGGTGGAGATCTGATGATTGAAAGCATTCGGTCATGGGAACTTGAAAAGACAATGAAATAATTATTCTCTCTCTGAAAAGGAATAACAAACCAGATTAGCAAAGGTTTGTTATTCCTTTTTGTATATTATTTATCTAACTTAAGTCCCGCCAGTGCCTGTGCAAATGCGTTATTCACCGGTTCGTCATTTTGCTGCTGCTGTTTCTTCAGATATTTCTGGACATCGCGCTTAGATACGCCGGCACCTTCTTTGGCACGACGGTTCTTGAATGCTTCCAGCTTCTCTTTGTAGCCGCAGGAGCATACAAATGTCTCACTGTCCCCCTTTTTGATCAGTTCCATCTTCTTGTGACAGTTCGGACATCTTGCATTGCTGGTGCGTGCGATCGTTTCGCGGTAGCCGCATTCACGGTCCTGACAGACCAGCATGCGGGAGTTCTTGCCTTTGACAGAGAGCATACGCTTGCCGCAGCGCGGGCATTTTGTATTAGTCAGGTTATCGTGACGGAAAGTTCCGTCGGAAGTCTTGATATCCTGAATTAATTCTTTGGTGTAGCTTTCGATATCTTTGATAAATACCTGTTCTTTGTGTGCTCCTTTGGCAATCTTGGCAAGTTCCATTTCCCAGGAAGCGGTAAGCTCCGGTTTTTTCAAATCTTCCGGGACTAATTCCAGAAGCTGTTTTCCTTTGGATGTCAGAAGAATCTCATTTCCCTTCTTTTCCAGCAGGAAAGAGTGGAACAATTTTTCAATGATATCGGCTCTTGTCGCTACGGTTCCGAGTCCGCCGGTTTCACCGAGAGTTTTTTTCATCTTATTATCATCAGAAGACATATAACGTACCGGATTCTCCATGGCGGACAGAAGTGTCGCTTCTGTAAAACGGGCGGGAGCTTTGGTCTTACCGCTTGTGATATTCGTGCGTGTGACAGTCAGGGTGTCGCCTTTGTGGAGAACAGGAAGTGCCTGCTCTGAAGCCTTTAAGTACATATCATTATTTTGGAAATCTTCTCCAAAATCTTCAGAATCTTCATAATCCCCGTAGGCATCATATTGTGAAGCAGAGGAACCGGAAGATGCAGCATCGGCATATACGGCCTTCCATCCGGCGGCTTTGATGACCTTTCCTTTTGCAGTAAATGTTTCACCTGCGGCTTCAGCTTTCAGTGTAGTCTGCTCATATTCAAATGCCGGATAGAGGACGCTGATAAAACGGCGTACGACCAGATCATAGATCTTGCGTTCATTGTTCGACATATGTTCCATCTGGACATATTCTTCCGTCGGGATGATCGCATGATGGTCGCTGACTTTTTTATCATCTACGAAGGCTTTGCTTGTCTTAAGCGGTTTCTTTAAGAGCTCCGGAATATATTTCTTATAAGGTCCGATATTGCAGGCTTTCAGGCGTTCTTTGATCGTTGGCACAATGTCCGTACCGATATAGCGGGAGTCTGTTCTTGGATAGGTGAGGACTTTGTGGTGTTCGTACAGACTCTGCATGATATTCAATGTCTCCTTTGCGGAGAAGCCAAAGCGCTTATTGGCATCGCGCTGTAATTCCGTCAGATCATAGAGGCCCGGGGAAGGTGTCCGCTTGGATGAGGTATGCACATCCGTCACGGTAAGTGTCTGGTTCTTTAATTTTTTATCAAGGCCGGTTATCAGGTCTTTGTTAAAGGAGCGCAGGGAACCGCTTTTCTTTTGCTGCCATGTCCATGTGACGATAGAAGCCATAGTGCCGACAGAACCACCGGTAACAGAAGTTGTACAACGCAGTCCATAATAATCTTCCGGTTTAAATGAACGGATCTGCTGTTCGCGGTGTGCGATCATGGCAAGTGTCGGTGTCTGTACACGTCCGCAGGAGAGCTGGGCGTTATACTTGCAGGTCAATGCACGGGTGGCATTGATCCCGACCAGCCAGTCTGCCTCTGCGCGGCTTCTTGCGGCATGATATAAGTCGTTGTACGCATGACCGTCCTTCAAGTGGGCAAACCCTTCTTTGATCGCTTTATCGGTAACAGAGGAGATCCACAGACGGCGGATCGGCTTATGACAGCCGGATTTGTCCAGGATCCAGCGGGCAACCAGTTCTCCCTCACGTCCGGCATCGGTTGCAATGATGATCTCAGAGACATCTTTCCGGAAAAGCTGTGTCTTTACATTATGGTATTGTTTGGATGTCTGTTTGATCACGACGAGCTCCCATTTCTTTGGAACCATCGGGAGATAAGACATATCCCAGGCTTTGAACTTTTTATCATATTCTTCCGGGTCTGCTAAAGTGACCAGATGGCCGAGTGCCCAGGTGACGATATAATTGCTGCCTTCGATCGCACCGGAAATGTTCTTGTGACAGCCGAGAACACGGGCGATATCGCGGGCAACAGATGGTTTTTCTGCCAGTACGAGTGATTTCATATATATATACTCCTTTCAGATATAGAAAAACCCCGAAAACATGATGTTTCCGAGGTTATATAAGAGGCGCCAACCAGATTTGAACTGGTGATAGAGGTGTTGCAGACCTTTGCCTTA
>ERZ773188.3805-NODE-3805-length-12178-cov-4.727048_pt1 | contig 12178 bp, 9 predicted proteins | sample MGYA00581011_ERZ773188 | MGnify/ENA primary metagenome ERZ773188 (study PRJEB29015, sample SAMEA2737798) | human gut metagenome | biome: human gut; feature: human-associated habitat; material: faeces | place: China | collected 2012 ...
GCCTGGCAGGACCCGCGGTGTATTTCGGCAAGCTCGTTGAGAAACCGACGATAGGCGACGCGTCCCGTGAAATCGAGTGGGGCGACATCGCCCGGGCGACAAGGCTCATGCTCGCCGCGTCCGTATGCGCGCTCGTCGTCTTCGGCGCCGCGCGCGCGGCGGTCGTGCTCGCCGTGGGGGCGATGGCATGAGGGAAGACCACGCCGCGTCCCGGGCTGCCGGGGGAATCCTGCGCGCCCGTACGCATGGGGGCAGCGCGCAATCGCTCGGCATCGCTTGCGAAGGGGGCGCCTCCGACCTCATTGACTTCTCAGTGAACGTGAATCCGGCAGGCCCCTCGCCGCGCGCCGTCGCCGCAGCTTGCAAGGCGCTTTCTCGAATCGACGCCTACCCCGATAGGGAAAGCCTCGCCCTCGTTCGCGCCCTGGCGCGTGCCCAGGGCATTCCCGAAGATACTATCGTCTGCGGCGCGGGCGCGTCCGACATCATCTGGCGGCTCGCCGCGGCGGTGCGCCCGAAACGCATCATCGTGTGCGCGCCGACGTTCTCTGAATATGCTGAGGCGGCATCGTACTACGGCGCATGCGTGCAGGAGTTCCCGCTCTCTGAAGCGGACGACTTCGACGTGCCCGCCTCCTTCGCCCGCGCGATCGAGGGGCCGGGAGACGTGGCGTACCTCTGCAATCCGAACAACCCGACGGGGCGCCTCGTCGACCCCAGCGTGATCGAGGCCGCGGCTTGCCGCTGCGAGCAGGTGGGCGCGCTGCTTGTCGTGGACGAGTGCTTCCTCGGATTTGCGCCCGACGCCCGCGAAAGGAGCGTGGCCGCACGCGCCGCGTGTTCGCGCCATGTGGCCGTGCTCTCCGCGTTCACCAAGCTCTACGGAATGGCGGGGTTGCGGTTGGGATATCTGATCAGCGGAAACGCCCAACTCATCGAGGGGATTCGCCGGGCGGGGCAGGCGTGGCCCGTCTCCTCGGTCGCCGAGGCCGCGGGCATCGCCGCCCTGGAAGACATTGAATACGTCTCGCGCACGCGCGATGTATTGGCGGGCGAGCGAGCGTGGCTTTCCCACGAGCTCTCCTCGCTCGGGCTTTCCGTCGTGCCGTCGGATGCGAACTTCCTTTTAGTCCGCACGCCGGCGAAAGACATCCCCGAGCGCCTGTATAAACAGGGGGTTTTGGTCCGCACGTGCGACTCGTTTTCGGTACTGTCCCGTTTCTGGTGCCGCGTCGCGGTGCGCACGCGCAAGGAGAATGCCCGGCTTGCGATGGCGTTCGGCCGTGCGCTTCGGGCGGAAGGCGCATCGGGCGAAGGCGAACCCGACGAACGGGGCGGCGCTTCTTTCAGCGGCGCTATGGCGGGCGCGGATGGCCGAGGCTCGGCGAAGGAGGTCGATACCCGTGGGTAGGGCGAAGCCCATCATGATCCAGGGCACCATGTCGAACGCGGGGAAGAGCCTGCTTGCGGCTGGGCTGTGCCGCGTGCTTTCGCAGGACGGCCTGCGCGTGGCTCCCTTCAAGAGCCAGAACATGGCACTCAACAGCGGTGTCACGGTCGACGGGCTCGAGATGGGGCGCGCCCAGATCATGCAGGCCGAGGCGTGCGGCATCGCGCCCGACGTGCGCATGAACCCCATCCTGCTCAAGCCCGAAAGCGGCCACCGAAGCCAGCTCATCGTGGCCGGCAAGGCGCAGGGAGCCTTCGCTGCGAGGGACTACTTCGCGCGAAAGAAGGCGCTCATGCCGCAGATTTTGGAGGCGTTCGATTCGCTCGCGGAGGAAAACGACGTCATCGTCATCGAGGGCGCCGGCAGCCCCGCCGAAATCAACCTTGCCGAAAATGACATCGTCAACATGGGGCTCGCGCGCGCCGTGTCCTCCCCCGTGCTGCTTGCGGGCGACATCGACCCGGGCGGGGTATTTGCCCAGCTCTACGGCACGGTCGCGCTCCTTGCGCCCGAGGACCGCGCGCTTTTGCGGGGGCTTGTGGTGAACAAGTTCCGCGGCGATGTGGAAATCCTGCGCCCGGGTTTGGCCCCGCTCGAGAAGATGTGCGAGGTTCCCGTCGTGGGGGTCGTGCCGTATCTTACGCTCGACCTGGACGACGAGGACTCGCTCGCGCCGCGCCTATCTGCCCGCGAGGCGCGCGGCGTCATCGACGTCGCCGTCGTGCGTCTTCCGCATCTGTCGAACTTCACCGACTTCGACCCGCTTTCGCGCGTGCCCGGCGTGGGCGTGCGCTACGTTTCCTCGACGACCGATCTGGGCCGACCCGACCTGGTGGTGCTTCCCGGCTCGAAGACTACGCTCGACGACGCGCGCTGGCTTGCGGCTAGCGGCATCGGGGCCTGTGTACGCGCGCTTTCGGGCACGGGCACGCCGGTGCTCGGCATATGCGGAGGCTACCAGCTTTTGGGAGACGAGCTTTCCGACCCGCACGGCAGGGAAGGCGCTGGCACCGCGCGCGGGCTCGGGCTCATCCCTGCAAGTACGGTTTTCAAGGAGGAAAAGCGCCTCGCCCAGTCGGAGCTGCGCATCACGGGCGCCCAAGGCGCGTTCTCGGCGTGGAACGGCATGACGGCGCGCGGGTACGAGATTCACGACGGCGAAACGACCGTCTCCTGCGCTCCTGCGGGCACGATTGGCGGCAAACCAGAAGGCGCGGCCTGCGGAAACGTGTTCGGAACCTATCTCCACGGCCTGTTCGACGAACCGGGGGTGGCGCTCGCCCTCGCGCGCTCGCTCGCGCGCATGCGCGGCCTGCCCGAGAACGTCGTGGGTGCTGCGGGCGCGGCGTCCGCGGCCGATCACCGTGCGCGCGAGTTCGACCGCCTGGCCGACGTCGTGCGCGGGGCGCTCGACATGGAGTATGTCTACCGCATTATCGAGGAGGGCGTATGATCCACGTGTATCATGGCGACGGCAAAGGCAAGACCACGGCGGCGATGGGCCTCGCCCTTCGCATGCTCGCTGCAGGCCGCCGCGTCGTCGTCGTGCAGTTCCTGAAAGACGGCGAAAGCGGGGAGGTGCGCCTGCTCGCCGAGCATTTCGGCGTGCCCGTGTTCGCGGGGAAGGTGTCGGACAAGTTTACCTGGTCGATGACGTCGGAAGAACTTGCCGCGACGTGCGAGCTGCACGATGGGAACCTCGCTTCCGCGCTCGCCGAGCTCGAGGGCGCGCAGGAGGGGCTGCTCGTGCTCGACGAGGCGCTCGACGCGCTTTCGAAGGGGCTTGTCGACGAGGCGCTCGTGGACCGCGCGCTCGATATGTCCGCGCGCGGCGTCGAAGTAGCGCTCACCGGGCGCGCGCCTTCCCGCAAGATCGTGGAGAAGGCCGACTACATAACCGAGATGCGGTGCAAGAAACATCCCTACGAGCAGGGGATATGTGCAAGGGAAGGAGTGGAGTACTAGATGGATTCCAAGGAGATGGCGCCCGGCGACATCGAGCGGCGCAGCTTCGAGATCATCACCGAAGAGCTCGGCGGCCGCACGTTCCCGCCGCTCGAAGAGCCCGTCGTGAAGCGCGTCATCCACACCACTGCCGACTTCTCGTACGCCGATTCCCTCGTGTTTACCCATGACGCCGCGCACTGTGCGCTCGACGCACTGCGCGCAGGGGCCACGGTGCTCACCGACACGAACATGGCGCTCGCAGGCATAAGCAAGCCCGCGCTCGCGAAGCTCGGCTGCAAGGCCGTGTGCTTCATGGCCGACCCTGATGTCGCCGCGGCTGCGCGCGCCGCGGGCACGACTCGCGCCGTTGCGAGCATGGACAAAGCTTGCGGCATCGAGGGTCCGCTCATCGTGGCCGTCGGCAACGCTCCCACAGCACTTCTGCGCCTCGCCGAGCTCATGGACGCGGGGAAGATCGCGCCCGCGCTCGTCGTTGGGGTGCCGGTCGGGTTTGTGAACGTGGTCGAGGCGAAAGAGGAGCTACTCGTGCGACGCGTGCCGGCCATCGTTGCGAGGGGTCGCAAGGGCGGCTCGACCGTGGCGGCTGCCATTATGAACGCGCTGCTCTACCAGATCACGCGCACAGGCGGCCCGAAGTGACGGCCCCCGCATCCGCGCCGGCGCTGCGCATCTTCGCCGGCACCACCGAGGGTCGCCTTCTGTGCGAATGGGCGAGCGGGGCGGGCATCCCCGCCCGTGCCTACGCGGCAACCGAGTACGGAGGCGAGCTTTTGGGCGAGCTTCCGGGCATCGAGGTGCATGCGGGCAGGCTCGACGATGCCGACATGGAGCGCGAGCTTTCCGGCGCGTGCATCGTCGTCGACGCCACGCACCCCTTCGCTACGCTCGCAAGCGGCAACATCCGGGCCGCTTCGCTCGCCGTGGGTGCACGATGCCTGCGCCTTGCGCGCCCGGTCGAGGCGCTGCCCAAAGGCGTCGTGCCGGTCGCGTCGATCGCCTGCGCGGCGCGCTTTCTCTCCGAGAACCCGGGTCGCGCGCTTCTCACGACGGGGAGCAAGGAGCTTGCTCCCTACACGCGCGTCGCCGATTTCGCGGAGCGCTTTTTCGTACGTGTGCTCCCGCTGCCCGGTGCTATAACGAAGTGCATCGACGCGGGGTTTTCGCCGTCGCACGTCATCGGCATGCAGGGTCCCTTCATCCGCGAGCTCAACGAGGCGATGCTTCGGCAGGTGGGCGCCCAGTGGCTTGTGACCAAGGACTCGGGAACCGTAGGCGGCACGGCCGAGAAGCTCGCCGCCGCGCATGACGTGGGAGCGCGCTGCATCGTGGTCACCCGTCCCGCCGAGGGAGGTGGGGCCCTTTCGCTTCGGGAAGTGGAAGACGCGCTCTTACGGGAGTTCGCGCGCTAGGCGCTCGCCACGGCTGCGCGCCCTCTCGCCCGCGAGGAGGAGCGCCCCGAGCAAGCTCGACCCGTACAAGCCCGTCATCCACCAATAGCTCGAGGACGACGCCCGGAACTGGTGCAAACAGCCCTTTAATAAGTTGCGGTGAAATAGTGTCTGTTTTTGCTGCTAGATAGCATATTCAGTCCCTAATTCACCGCAACTTGTTGGTGGTGGCTTACTGGTAGCGTAGGCACTGCACCGGGTTGAGCTTTGCCGCGCGGCGAGCGGGGTAGAAGCCAAAGATTACGCCGATGCCGACGGAGACGGCGAAGGCCAGCAGCACCGTGGCGATTGAAAAACTCGGTGTGATTTGCCCGCTGGCTCCGAGCTCGCCAAGAATCCCGGATCCGGAGGCAAACATCGCGAGGCCCCAGGCCAGCAGATAGCCAATCAGGACACCCAGTAGGCCACCGGTGACGCACAGCGCCGAGGACTCGGCCAAAAACTGCGCGGTGATATCGCGACGACTGGCACCCAGGGCACGGCGAATACCGATCTCGCGGATGCGCTCAGTCACGTTGGTGAGCATCATATTCATAATGCCGATACCGCCGACAAGCAGCGAGATGCTGGCGACAGCACCCATGATGAGCGAGAACGCGCCCATAAAGGAGTTGAGTGCATCGATGGCGCTTTTCATGGATGTCGCCGATACACTGTCGTACTCATCCTCCTCCTCGATGCCCTTCATCGCGCGCACCTTGGACTCGATGGCCTTACAAAGCTCATCCATGTCCGTGCCCTCGGCGGCAAGTGCCGTCACGCTGGGGAATGAAGGATTCTCGTCGCCAAACAGCCCGGCGATGGTTTCGCGTGGCATATACAGCGTGAGCGAGCCCATGGAGTCGCTGCCGCCATCAATCACGCCTACAATCTGCACCTCGCCGTTGGACACCTTGATGGTTTTCCCCACCGCGTCCTGTTCGTTGCCGTAAAGCTGATCGGCGCCGCCGCGGCTGATGAGCGCCACGCGCGAGCCTGATTGGGACTCGGCCTGGGAATAGGTTCGCCCCGCAACGAGCTTGCTGGCCCCCACGGCGTCGAGCATGTCGCTGTCGACGCCCTGCGCCATGACGGTATAGCTTTTATCGCCGGTCTTGTATTCGGTATACGCGCTGTCGACAATGCCGATCTGCTCAATCTGCGGCAACAGTTTTTGAAGCTTCTCGATGTCCGACTCGGTGAGTTCTTGCGACGAATAGATTTGCACCATGCGTGCCGCATTGAGGCCCAGGCTGTTGACCAGGCTGTTTTGGATGCCGCCGATGAGCGAGGTCATGGCGATGACCGAGGCAATGCCAATGACGATTCCCAGGATGGTGAGCAGGCTGCGCCCCTTGTTGGCCTCGAGCGAATGAAGGGCTTCCTGGATGAGATCGCGGGCGCTCATGCCATCACTCCTTTCGGCGGGTTGGCGGAGGCGGAAATCATGGGCAGGCTATCTACGGCGCTGCGCGGGGTCCGCGGTGCATGTGGAATATACGCGCCGTCGTGAATGCGACCGTCGCGTATGGTCACGGCACGGTCGGCCTCGGCGGCAATGCCGGGGTCGTGTGTGATAAGCACGATGGTTTTGCCACGCTCCTGGAGCTTATGGAAGGTCTCCATCACAAGCGCTCCGGTTGCGGAGTCCAGGTTTCCCGTTGGCTCATCGGCCAGGATGATGGGCGGGTCATTGACGAGGGCGCGCGCGATGGCGACACGCTGCATCTGGCCGCCCGAGAGCTCGGATATGCGGTGGTCCCAGTGGTCGACCGGTAGCGTGACGGCCTGCAGTGCGTGCACGGCGCGCATCTCGCGCTGGCTACGGGGCACATTGATGTAGGCCAGCGGCAGCATGACGTTTTCGATAACCGACAGGCGCGGCAGCAGGTTGAAGCTCTGAAAGACAAAGCCAATGCTCAGGGCGCGAACTTCGGTGAGCTCGTCATCATCGAGCTCGGCCACGTTGAGCCCTTGCAGGTAGTAGTCGCCTGCCGTCGGTTTATCCAGGCAGCCTAGGATGTTCATGAGCGTCGACTTGCCCGAGCCCGAGGGGCCGGTGATAGCGACGAACTCGCCGGGATCTACCGCCAGGCTCACGTTGTGCAGGATATGGGCGCAGCCGGCCTCGCTCTCAAAGATACGGTGCACGTTGCGAATGTCGATGACGGGACGCATTACATACCCTCGTCGGCAGACATGTTGCCCGAATCCGCGCTGTGGCCGCCGTCAGCCGTTGCGCCCGCTCCGGTGTCCATGACGAGGGTGTCACCGTCGCGCAGTTTGGTTGTGGGCACGCCAGGATTGATTTCGTTGCCCTGGTCGTCGCGCTTGATCTGTGTCTTGCCGACTACGGCTTCGTTGTCGTTTTGTGTCACGATGGTCACCTTCACGCGACGGGTTTGCTTGCCCTCGTCATCGGTTGCCACGTTGACGTAATAGTGTTCGCCATCTTCGGTCATGAGCGCCATCGTCGGCACCATCACCACGTCGTCGAGCTGCTCGGTCACCACCGAGACCTCGGCTGTCATGCCCGGCTTCAGGCGCGCGTCGGGAGCCTCGATGAGGATGTCGACGTTAAAGGTTACGCTGCCGCCGCCGGAGTTGGAGTCGGAGTTTGCCACCGAGGCGATGGCCGTGACCGTCCCCTGGCTCACAATATCGGGAAACGCGGGATAGGTCACGTTGGCGCTCTGGCCCACGGCGATCTTGGTGATGTCCTTTTCGCCCACCTGAACCGTTACCTTCATCTTGGAGAGGTCGGCGATCTGCATGCACTGCTTGCCGCCGCTCGTATCGCTTTCGCCCATGATCATGCCGCCTGTTACCGTGGCGCCCACCTTGGCGTTAAGCTCCACGATGCTGCCCGAGCTCGGCGCCGTAACCGTGCGCCCGGCGGCCTTGGCGTTCGCCTGATCGAGGTTTGCCTGGGCTGATGTGAGGCTGCGCTGTGCGGCCGATACGGTGTTCGTGTCGGCGGACCCAGCGGAGGCGCCTGCCGCTGCGGCGGAAGCTGCATCGACGTCCGTCGTTGGGGTGGCCTGCGCGGAAGCGAGGGCTTTCTGCGCGTTGGCGAGGTCTTCCTGGGCGGCTGCAACTGCACGCTGCGCCTCGGCAACGTTGCGATCGAGCTCGTCGTTTTTAATGGTCATAAGCACGTCGCCCTCGTTGACGGATTGGCCTGCCTGCACGTTGATCGAATCGACCGTGCCGTCGACAGAAGGGGAGACCACTGAGGACGAAATGGGTTTGAGCTGGCCTTTCGCCTCGACCGTTGTGGTAAACGTGCCCTCGGTCACCATGTCGGTCACAGGCTCGCTAGCGCCCTGTGGCTGCGCATTGATAACCAGGGTTGCGACAATGGCAATGAGCGCGATGGCACCTACGACGCCGGCGGCAATACCGCGTCGAATCAGCTTTTTGCGTCGACGTTCGGCACGTTTTGCCTTGAGCTTGGCATATGCCTCTTCATCGGAAATCTCGGCCGTATCGTTCGTGCGTTCGCTCTGCTTGTCGGCATGTACGTTTGTAATCAGAGGAATCGTTTCGGTGGCACCTTTGGGCGTGCGCTCGGTATCATCTGGGCCCGGGGTGATCGTGGGGACATTCGGCATAGCGTCTCCTTTATAGAAAGAACCTCGATAATTATATGCGCCCACCGGTTGGGGCGGGCGCATAGGACGGTTTCTTTCGGAACTGTTAGATTGGTCGCAGCGGTTCCACGTTGTAGGAATGCGCGCGTTGCACTACGAGTGGACAACTACGCACAGGCCGACTTTGATGCAGTCGTGAAGTGCCTTGGCGTCTGCCAGGCGCAGGTTTATGCAACCGTGGCTGCCGCACCACTTGTACGACTCGGCATTATCGAAGCTCTTGTCGTTTTGCCAGGTGGCGTCGTGGAATCCGACCATATTGCCCTCGAACGGCATCCAGTAGCTTACCGGGCTCTCGTATTTGGGCTTGCCGGTCTCGGGGTCCTTGGCACCGATGAGTTTGCTGGCGCCATCGTTGCTGTTGATCTGCCATACGCCCTCGGGGGTGGCGTCTTCGCCCGGTTTGCCAGAAATAAAGTTGGCCTCCCACACGATGTTGCCGCTCTCGTCGTAGTAGCGCGCATGCTGCTCGGACAGGTCGACGTCGATATAGGCCTTCCAGTCGGGCTCGCCCTTGGCGGTAAATGTGTCGGCCTTCTGGGAGTACTTGATCTCGATTTCGCCGGTCTGCTTGTTGTTGATGGCGTCCTCGACCTGCTTGGCGAGCGAGCTGCTGTCGATGGACCAACCAAAGTCGCCGCCTTCGACGGCGCACTGCTTGCCATCGGCGCGCGTCCACCAGCGAGTGGAGCCCACGGTATTAAAGCCGTTGGCGAGCTCGGCTGCCCAGCTGCTGATCTGCGACGTATCGAGCGTGGGGTTGGCCGGATCGGCAAAGCTGATCCACTGCAACACGGAGCTGCCATCAACCTTGCCGGCATCCTCGCCGTTGAGCTTGAGGGTCACGTTGACGCCCAAGAAGTTGTTGGCGGCATCGCATGCAGACTGAATCTGATCATCGGTCAGCGTTCCATTGAGCGGCTCATAGGCATCGTTGCCGAGCTTGGAAAGATCTACGGTCTCGGCCAGCGAGGCAAGCTCGAGCTCGGCATACTTAATGACATGCTCGCGGTTGAGTTTTTCGTTGGAGCGCGCCTTCTCGACGGTAAACTTGCCGGCCTGCTCGTCATAGGAGCTATTGGCCTCGAACGCGCCCGAACGCCCCTCGTTAAACTCGTCGATGGCGGCGCCCAGATCCTTCTCAAACTGCTTTTGGTCAAAGGTGTCGGAGAGCATGGACAGGTCGACGTCTTGATCAAGATCGACTTCGTTGGAGCTAGCGGTTGTTTTGGTCTTGCCGCTTAAGGATTCTACAAGGCGAACCGGCCATACAATGGCTTCGTTGCGGCTGATAATCTCTTTTGCGGCAGCTTCGCCGTCGACAATGGGCTCATCGGACTCGGGCTGATAGGTCCAGCTAAAGTCATCGCCTGTCACGGTGAGCTTATAGTGCTTCCAAGCCGAGTTGACCTTGGTGGCGGCAGACGAAGCGTTGGAGAACGAGACATCGACGCCGGCGATAGTGGTGTTGGGGTAGGCTACCTGCGAAAACGCTACGACGCCTACGATATAGACAATGACGATAAGACCCAGAACGACAAAGAGCGTCGTCTTTTTGCCCGACTTATTGTTCTCGGCGGGTTTGCGTGCGGGGCCGCGATCGCCTCGAGCGTGCGTGGGGGGCTGCTTGGGCGCATTGCCATTTGTCTGGCGCTGCTGATGCTGCTTGTTCGGACGTTGGGAAACGTTTGCCGCACCTCGCTGCTGACCGCGGCTCGGCGCGATAGGACGCGGCGATTGAACGCCGCCGGTGTGCCTGCTCGGCTGCTGCGGATCGGGAATCAGTTGAGTTCGATCGTTTTGCGACATCGTATGCATATCCTTCGAATTTCGCCTTGCGGCTCATCGTGTTTTTACTGGGCTTGCATTATAGCGATTACCTAGTTGTTTGTGGTATGGAAACGGTGGCATTCAAAAGAGGTGGGACATTTGTCCCACCTTCGAGTCTTTCTTTGTCGCTATCCGCACACACCGCATTTTGCACAGGCCGAAAGTGCGGCCGGAGCCTGCGCGATGCCACCCTTTGCCGTCTCGCGCAGCGTGGCCGGCAACGCGTGGCCCACGGAGAGCATGACGTGCGCCATCTGGTCAAACGGCACCAGGCTCTTGATACCGACAAGTGCAAGCTGCGCCGAGCTAAAGGCGGCTGCCACGCCGATGGCGTTGCGGTTTTGGCAGGGCACCTCCACGAGGCCACCGACGGGGTCACAAACGAGGCCCAGCAAGTTACTCAGCGCGATGGAACTGGCGTCGAGCGCCTGCCCGGGCGTGCCGCCGAGCATCTGCACCAGCGCGGCGGCTGCCATGGCGGCCGCACTTCCTACCTCAGCCTGGCAGCCGCCCTCGGCGCCGGCAACGCAGGCGCTCGTGGTGAGGTTGAGGCCGATGGCGGCTGCGCAGTAGAGCGCGTCCATGACCTGCTCGTCGTCGAGCTGAAGGTGATCGGCGAGCGCCAGCACGCAGCCGGGCACGACACCCGCGGAGCCTGCCGTGGGGGCGGCGACGATCACGCCCATGGTGGCTGAGCGCTCGAGCACGGCCATCGCGCGGGCCACGGCGTTAGTCTGGACGGGGCCCATTAAGTTGGAGCCAAGGTCGTTGCGGCCGGTGGCATCGACAAGCTTGGCCTCGCCGCCGATAAGCCCGCCGAGTGAGCGCTGCGGATTGACGACGGGGGCCGTGGTCTCCTCGCGCATGACGTCGAGCACGCGGCGCATTGCGGCGACGGCGTGGGCCTCGCCGGTCAGACGCGCCTCGCGCAGGGCCATAACGGCGCCGATGCTGAGTCCCAGTTCCTCGCACGCATCGAGCAGCTGCTCGCCGTCGTCGAAGATTTCCTTTGCTGAGACGCCGGGGGAGAGCGACGAGGCAGAACCGGGGAGCTCGATAAAGGTCGCGTAATCGACATTGTCGAGCTTGCGCAGCAAGGGGACGACGGTGTCGTCGGGCGCGCCGTCGGTCTCAAAGACGGAGTAGGCCTGACCGCCCACCTCGGTGCGGTAGGTGCGGCAGAAGGCGATGTTCACGTGGGCGTAGGCGAGCAGGTTGGTGAGCGCGGCGAGCACGCCGGGGACGTCTTGGTGCGCAACGAAGAGCGTGGAGTACATACCCGAGATGTCGACGCCGACGCCGTTAATGCGGCTGATGCGCATCTTGCCGCCGCCCAGGCTCTCGCCGCGGACCTGTGCCGTAGCGCCCGTGTCGTCGACCATGTCGATGTCGACGGTGTTGGGGTGGATGGAGGCGTCGTCGCCCTTAATTTCAAAGTGATATTCGAGGCCCTGCTCGCGCGCGAGGTCGAAGGCCTGTTTGATGTTCTCGTCATCGGTGTCGAGGCCTAGGATGCCCGCGACGAGTGCACGATCGGTGCCGTGGCCGCGGTAGGTGTGGGCGAAGGAGTTCCACAGGCCAAAGGTGACCTTGGTGATGCGGCCTTCCAACAGGCTGGCGGCAACTTGGGCGCACCGCAGGGCGCCGGCGGTGTGCGATGAGCTGGGGCCGACCATGACGGGGCCCAAGATCTCGAATGCCGAGGTCGTAGCTAGTGTTTGCGGCTTGCCTGCCATGGCTGCTCCTTTGCCTTGTCTCGTCGTCCCGAGGGGCGGGGCATAAGGTCGCCTGCTCGGGCAGTCCTGCTCGCACGGAGAGCACATTAAGTGCTCTCCGGCTCGTGCGGAACT
>ERZ773188.3819-NODE-3819-length-12113-cov-4.783463_pt1 | contig 12113 bp, 8 predicted proteins | sample MGYA00581011_ERZ773188 | MGnify/ENA primary metagenome ERZ773188 (study PRJEB29015, sample SAMEA2737798) | human gut metagenome | biome: human gut; feature: human-associated habitat; material: faeces | place: China | collected 2012 ...
CCGGAAGGATCTCTGATGCCATAGCAGCAGAGTGTGTCATACCTGAGCAGCCGATTGTCTCTACTAATGCTTCCTGAATGATACCCTCTTTAACGTTAAGAGACATCTTACAAGCACCCTGCTGTGGTGCACACCAGCCTACACCATGTGTAAAACCAGAGATATCTTTTACTTCCTTTGCCTGAACCCATTTTGCTTCCTCTGGGATTGGCGCTGCACCGTGATGCACACCCTGAGCAACTGGGCACATGTTTTCTACTTCCTGTGAATAAATCATGTTTATGCTCCTTTCGATTTGCTTTTTCTCTGCAGAAATATTTCCACAGTTCTATGACCATTTTCGCACAAATTTATCAATTAGTCTACACTTTTCGCCAATATTTCTTAAAAAATCTGACGAAAAAGATGGTTAGAAATAAATGACAACGACTATATTCGCATTATATGTCTTTCTGTACGATATTTGATTGTTTCTTAAAAATACAGCCCCTTGGAATAAAACCACGAACACTGGACAATGGGTAAACATTAGTATTGCTTCCGATCACTGTTCCCGGATTAAGAACACTGTTACATCCTACTTCTACATAATTTCCAAGAATTGCACCCATTTTTTTCAGTCCGGTATTAAGTTTTTCGCCCTGATAATTGATCGTAACTTTGGTTTTGTCTGATTTTACATTAGAAGTGATGGAGCCGGCACCCATATGCGATTTAAATCCCAAAATTGAATCACCGACATAATTATAGTGTGGAACCTGGACATTATTAAACAAAATGACATTTTTTAATTCGGTAGAATTACCAACAACGCAGTTTTCGCCGACAATTGCTTTGCCGCGGATAAATGCACATTGTCTTACTTCCGTATTTTTACCAATGATGCATGGTCCTGTGATCGATGCAGTTGGTGCGATTGTTGCGGACTTAGCGATCCAGATATTGCCATCAATGCAGTCATACTCATCTTCCGAAAGAGTTTTACCCAGTTTCAAAATAAAAGCTTCGATCTTTGGAAGCACTTCCCACGGATAATCGCAGTCGTCAAAGATATCTTTTGCTATCGTCTCCTCCATATTAAATAAATTTTTGTTTTTCATTGAATCATACATATGAAACACCTCATTTCTTATAATATACAGCTGCTTTGTCAAATTGTTGACGAAGAGCCGTTTGATTAGCAGTTTGTTTGACATATTGAACACGACGGGTAATAAAGCCGTTTAATTTGGCCATGTATTGTTCCTCTGTGATCTGTCCTTCAGCAACTTGTGTCAAGCCTAATTCCCAACTTGCAGTCAGTTCGGGATTTAGCAAAGAACGTATGGAACCATCAACAACGTCATATACCATTTCACCGAGTAATTCCGGTGTGATGATCTGTGTTTTTTTATTTAATTTCAGATATTTGATCTTGACTAGTTTACTCAAGATCTCGGCACGTGTGGCACTGGTGCCGATTCCGCTTCCCTTTATCTGTGCTCGCAGTTCCTCTTCTTCAATCAGTTGTCCTGCATTTTCCATAGCCAAAATGATCGAACCTGAGTTATAGCGCTTTGGTGGAGATGTTTCTCCTTCTTTAATAAAGAATTCTTCCACCGGAAGTGCCATTCCTTTTTTTAGATTTTGGATTGACGTGATCAGATTTTCGTCAAAAGTGACAGTTTCCATAGAATTCTCACTTTTTTTGGAAACAGATGCGTTAGTGGACATATTTTTCTTAGCAAAAGATGCAGTCGCAAGTTCCAAATAACCTTGTTTGACTAAAATCTTAAAATTTGCAAAAAATGTTTCTGTATCACGTTTTGCAGTTACCCCGATCTTTAGATATTCTGCAGGCGGATAAAAGATACAGAGAAATCGACGGACGATCACTTCGTATACTCGTTGACTTGTCACACTTAAGTTGCCGAGTGCATTTAACCCCTGTCCGGTTGGAATGATCGCATAATGGTCCGTAATCTGCTTATCGTTTACATAACGGCTTTTGGCAATCCCGGCATAGGCTTTTTGCTCCATAATCTTTGCAGCATAGGGAGCAATCAGGGAATAATTTTGTAAACCACCGATATTTTTGTATATCTCTTTGGCTACAGCAGTAGAAAGTACACGTGCATCCGTACGGGGATATGTAACAAGCTTACGTTCATATAACTCTTGTACAATTTTTAGTGTTTCATCCGGACTGATCTTAAATAATTTGGAACATGTGTTTTGTAATTCCGCTAAATTAAAGAGCAAGGGTGGATTTTTACGTTCTTTTTTGCGTTCTACTTTTTGAATGATCACCTGCAAAGGATCATAGGTTAAGGTTTTGCAAAGCTGTTCGGCATCTTCGCGGTTTTTGAACCCATTTTCCTTATAAAGTTTCGGTGATTGGTAAAACTGGCTGCCTTCAACCGCACGCCATTCACCTTCAAATTGTTTCCCTTCCAGATTACATTTCATCAAAATACGATAAAATGGTGTCTTCACAAACTCTCTAATCTCACGTTCTCTTCGAACTACCATTCCAAGAACACAAGTCATGACACGACCGACTGAAATGGCAGACCACTTACCGGTGTTAAGGTAATCCATTACGGGACGTCCATATTTCAGTGATAATACGCGCGAAAAGTTTATGCCCATCAAATAATCTTCTTTGGCTCTTAGATAGGCGGAAGCGGAAAGATTATCATATTCAGAAAGTGGTTTTGCTTCGGTAATGCCGCGCTTGATCTCCTCTTCCGTTTGGGAATCAATCCATACTCTGCGTTTGTCCTTGGTATCCGGAACATGTGCCATCTGATCTACTAAGCGGTAGATATATTCCCCTTCGCGCCCGGAATCAGTGCATACATAAATGGTAGATACATCTTCGCGATTTAAAAGACCAGCCACAATATTGAATTGTTTTTTTACATCTGGAATAAGTTCGTATAGAAATTTTTCCGGCAAAAAAGGCAGGGTTTGTAGAGTCCACTTTTTTAATGCTTTATCATAAGCATCCGGATAACTCATTGTAACCAGGTGCCCAACACACCAAGTAACAATGTAATCCTGTGACTCCATATAACCCTGTCCTGCATTGCCCGAGACGCCAAGTGTCTTAGCAAATTCCTTTGCGACACTTGGTTTCTCAGCGATAAATAATTTTTTACTCATATGCTGTTGTTACAGAAACAAAACGTTTACTGTTCCTCCCTATTTTTCGCATGAATATACTCTGCATATGTTTTTTGTCCAAATATGATCGCAACAATAACTGCTCCGGTTACGCAAACATATTTAACAATTTTTGTAACATTAATCTCAATGTTCATGGTTGATTCTCTCCAATCTTAAGCAATAAATATGTAATATATTATATTATATTATTCATTGCTTTCTGCGTTTTCCGCATCAGAAGCAGCTTCCTCTTCCGGTTCTTCTTCTGTTGGTAATAATTCATGCATTTTCGTATTAAACTCATCTTGTGTCATAATGCCCTTTTTCACAAGTTCTTTATATTTGCGGTTAGCACGCACAATAGCAACATCGGAGTAGTTGTTTTTCTTTAGATCTTCTAAAATCTGATCTTCGATGTTTGACTTAAGAGTTGCTGCATTCTGCGCTGAGTTATCAACAGCTGGTTGAGCCGGTTGTGTTTGCACCGGATTTTGCTGCTGAACAGGTTGAGCCGGTGTCGGCTGAACAGGTTGTGCCTGCACTTGTGGCTGTGCCGGTTGAACCGGAGCCTGCTGTTGAACAGGTTGAGCCTGAACCTGAGATTGAACCGGAGTCTGTGCTGTAGCCGCAACTGGTTCTTCATCATCATAATCAATAAATGGCGACTCTGGTTTTGCTATTGGCTGAGCCTGAATTTTAGGTTGAACCGGTGTAGCTGCCTGCTGTACTTTGGCAGGCTGAACCGGTGTTGCAGAAGTAGCTTGAACCTGAGGCTGAGCCTGCTGTACTGATGCTCGCTGTTGAACAGGTTGTGCCTGCACTTGTGGCTGAACCGAAGCCTGCCGTTGAACAGGTTGAGCCTGAACTTGAGGTTGAACCGAAGCCTGTGGCTGAACAGGTTGAGCCTGAACTTGAGGTTGAACCGAAGCCTGCGGCTGGACTGCCTGAGCTTGTGGCTGTACCGGTCTAGCCTGCGGTTGTGCACCAGACTGAACTGGTGTAGCTGTATGTGCGGCCTGAGAAACTGTAGCCTGTGGAGGCACTGCCTGTGGAGTTACCGGCTGTGAAGCTGGAGTTTCTGTTGCTGCAACTTCATCCTCTTCCTCATAGTACTCGTCATCCTCATAATATTCGTCCTCCGGATCCACATATTTACCAAGATGCTTGAGATCACTATCGTCTTTGTTGTGACCACAGGCACATGAGGTAATATAATATGCGTTGATACGGCGGCAAAATCCACACTGCCATCCTCCATCGTCAATTAAATCCTGCTCGTATTCTCCAAGCTCTGTATCTTCATAAATATATTTATTTTTGACAGGCTTTGGAGCTTCCGGCTCAGGCTGAGCCGGCTGTGAAACAGTAGTCTCTACTGACGCAGCATCCTCTTTAGCCTCTTCTGCAGAAGCCATCTGTGCTGCCGGAGTCTCTAATTTCTGACCGGTTTTTTCTACATATTCTTCATATAAACCAAGACGATTTAAATCGCTGTCTTTTTTGTTGTGTCCACATGCGCAAGAACCAACATAATTGGCGTTGACACGTTCACAAAATGAACACTGCCATCCTCCATCTAAAAGCAATTCTTTTTCATAATCGCTAAACTGTGGCACATTTCCTTGTTTGTCACTCATACGTACACCTCATTTCTTTCATACCTTTGTTTCCTTCTCGTTTATTCGTACAACGGATAACGGTCTGTCAAACCTTTTACGATTTCCGTTGCTTTTGCCTTATTGCCTTCCGGATCTGCAATGATCATTGCAATCGCATCAGCAACCATATCAAGATCAGCTTCGTTAAAACCTCTTGTTGTCACTGCGGCTGTTCCCAAACGGATACCACTCGTTACAAAAGGTGACTGTGGATCATTAGGAATTGTATTTTTATTACATGTGATATGTGCTGCATCCAACCATTTTTCTACGTCTTTACCTGTTAGATTTTTATCTGCAAGATCAACAAGCATCAAATGGTTATCTGTTCCACCGGAAACAATCTTAATGCCGCGGTTTTGTAACCCCTTACAAAGTGCCTGTGCATTTTTAATAATATTTTTACCGTACTCTTTGAATTCCGGCTGTAACGCTTCTTTGAAGCAGACAGCCTTTGCTGCGATCACATGCATCAAAGGACCACCCTGAATACCCGGGAATAACGCTTTGTTAAAATTGATCTCTTTCGCAAATTCTTCGCTGGAAAGAATCATTCCACCACGAGGTCCACGTAATGTTTTGTGGGTTGTCGTCGTGGTAACATGAGCATATGGAATTGGGCTCTCGTGAACACCTGCTGCTACTAAGCCGGCGATATGAGCCATATCAACCATCAAATAAGCTCCCACAGAATCTGCGATTTCGCGAAAACGCTTGAAATCAATTTTACGAGCGTATGCACTTGCACCGGCAATGATCATTTTTGGTTTGCATTTCTTAGCAATACTTTCTACTTCATCATAATCAATGAAACCATCGTCATTTACACCATAAGGTACACAATGGAAATATTTACCGGACATATTGACCGGACTTCCATGTGTCAAGTGTCCGCCGTGATCAAGATTCATGCCCATATAGGTATCTCCCGGCTGCAGCAAAGCAAAAAATACTGTCATATTTGCCTGTGCACCGGAATGCGGCTGTACATTGGCGTATGTACAATCAAATAACTTCATAGCACGATCTCTTGCAAGATCTTCAACAATATCAACGTATTCGCATCCACCATAATAGCGTTTGCCAGGGTAACCTTCCGCATATTTGTTAGTCAATGTGCTGCCCATGGCTGCCATAACCGCTTTACTTACTAAATTTTCAGAAGCGATCAATTCAATGTTATCACGCTGACGATTTGTCTCCTTGTCCATTGCTGCTGCAACTTCCGGATCAAAACGTTCTACTTCTTCAAATGAGTACATATATTATCCTCCTTTTTATATTTCATCAATTGCTTTTCCAATATCGTTACGCATATATTTATTATCAAAAGTAACCCATTCGGTTGCCTTATATGCATTTTTACGCGCTTCCTTTAATGTAGCACCTTTGGCAGTAATGCCCAATACTCTTCCACCATTGGTTACTAAACCGTCTTCCGTCAATTTTGTTCCGGCATGGAATGCATAATAACCGTCTTCCGAAGCAAAATCTTTCAGAAATGTAATCTTTTTCCCTTTTTCATAATGTTCCGGATAGCCATCAGAAGCTAATACAACACAGACAGCCGCATTATCTTCAAATTGAAGATCTACTTGGTCTAACTTTCCGTCAATACAAGCCTCCATAACATCGATAATATCGTTTTTCATGCGAGGCAGAACAACCTGTGCCTCCGGATCGCCAAATCTTGCATTGTATTCCAATACTTTTGGACCGTCCTGCGTCATCATAAGGCCAACAAAAAGTATTCCTACGAAATCTCTTCCTTCTGCTTTCATAGCATCCATTGTTGGCTGATATATTTGTTCTTCACAGAACTTCTGAATCTCCGGCGTATAAAACGGACTCGGTGAAAATGTTCCCATTCCTCCGGTGTTTAATCCCTGATCTCCGTCTTTGGCACGTTTGTGATCTTGTGCACTGGTCATCGGTTTGATATGTGTACCATCACAGAAGCAAAGTACAGAAGCTTCTCTACCAACCATAAAGTCTTCTATGACGATAGTGTTGCCGGCATCTCCAAATTGTTTATCTAACATTAATGAGGTAACACCTGCCTCTGCTTCCTGCAGATTTTGACAGATCAATACACCTTTTCCAAGTGCCAGACCATCTGCTTTCAACACAACCGGAAAACTTACATTTTCTAAATAGATCAACGCTTCCTCCGGAGAATGAAATGTTTCATAATGGCAGGTTGGAATGTTGTATTTTTTCATGAGATCCTTTGAAAAACTTTTAGAGCCTTCGATGATCGCAGCATTTTTACGTGGACCAAATACGCGAAGTCCCTGCGCTTCAAATACATCGACAATGCCACCAACCAAAGGATCATCCATGCCGATGATCGTCAGATCGATCTCATTTTCTTTGGCGAATGCAGCAAGTTTATCAAATTCCATAGCAGTAATATTTACGCATTCTGCAATTTCTGCGATTCCACCATTACCAGGTGCACAGTAAATTTTATCGACACGTTTGCTCTGGGAGACACTCCAGGCAATTGCATGCTCTCTTCCGCCGCTTCCTACAATTAATACTTTCATCTTGTTTCCTCATTTCTGCATATCCTGCGATGCGTTTATTTATTCCGTGGAAATGATACTAACGGCTTACAACAGCTATACCATTCTGTACGGAAACTTTTCCTGCGCCAATCAGATCAATTGCTTCCGGAAGAATGTTCCATTCAGCTTGTTCCATCACACGTCGCTGTAGAATTTCCGGAGTATCTCCATTTTTTACTTCAACAGCTTTTTGTAAAATAATAGGACCATGATCTGCCTTTTCGTCTACAAAATGCACTGTGGCACCAGTTATCTTATTGCCACATGCCAAAACACTTTCGTGCACTTTCAATCCATAATACCCCATCCCGCAATGAGCCGGAATCAAGGATGGATGAATGTTAATGATCTTATTTGGGTAGGCTGCGATCATTTCGGATGGAACGATCACCAGATAACCTGCCAGCACAACAAGATCAATATTATATTTGTGTAGAGCATCAACCATTGCTTCGCCAAAAGCACTCCGGTTTTCGTATTCCTTTGGGGAAATACATAACGCCGGGATACCTGCATTATTTGCACGCTCCAGTGCATAAGCATCCGCTTTATTACTGATCACAACAGCAATTTGTGTGTTGTGAATTTTACCGGAATGGACGGCATCTATGATTGCCTGCAGGTTCGTTCCACCACCGGATACACATACTGCAATTTTCTGCATACTAATCCTCATTTCAATATGTATTATTAGGACAAAAGAGAAATTCCCTTTTCACCCTCTGAGATCTCGCCTATAATATATGCTTTTTCTCCAGCCTGCTCTGCTAAAGCTACTGTCTTGTCTGCATCAGCAGCATCTACTGCAAGAAGCATACCGATACCCATATTATAAGTGTTATACATCATCTCTTTGGAAATGTTGCCTTCTTTTGCCAACATGTCAAAGATCGGTGGGATCTCGTAACTTCCCACTTTGATATTTGCATGTGCATTTTCAGGAAGCATACGCGGAATATTCTCATAAAAACCACCGCCTGTAATATGGCTGCAGCCTTTGATCGTTACGCCACCCTCTTTGATCGTGCGCAGTGCCTTCACATAAATCACAGTAGGTGTTAATAATGTTTCACCAAGTGATTTGCCGCCAAGAGACTCGTATGTTTTATCCAAGCTTTCTTTTTTCATTTCGAACACTTTGCGAACCAAAGAATATCCATTGCTGTGAATACCGGAAGAAGCAATTCCAACCAGCACATCACCTTTTGCAATTGTTTTACCTGTGATCATATTTTTGCGGTCAACAACACCAACCGCAAAACCGGCAAGATCATACTCATCTACCGGATAAAATCCAGGCATTTCTGCAGTCTCACCACCGATCAAAGCTGCACCGGACTGTTTGCAGCCGTTTGCCACACCGGATACGATGGAAGCAATCTTTTCCGGTTCATTCTTGCCACAGGCAATATAATCAAGGAAGAATAACGGTTCACCACCTGCACAGGCGATGTCATTAACACACATTGCGACACAATCAATACCAACGGTATCATGGCGATCCATTTCAAATGCCACTTTCAATTTGGTGCCAACGCCATCTGTTCCGGATACTAAAGTAGGCTGTTCCATTGTCTTGAACGCCTCCATAGAAAACGCTCCTGAAAATCCACCGATATCAGTAAGCACTTCACTGCGCATCGTTCCGGCAATATGCTCTTTCATCAGTTCTACCGCTTTATATCCGGCTTCAATGTCTACTCCCGCATTCTTGTAATCCATGTTTTCCTCATTTCTGCGTTGCAATCGTAATAGTATTATATAAATCGGGAAATATCCCATAATGCAATTCATCGCAGGCAACGCACTACAACAAATGTATTGCATAAACATAGCAAATCTACTTTATTGTAGCACAATTCCTACTGTTTGTCATTGGAATTTTCCAAAAAATTCTCAAAAATATCACTTGTTTTTGTCAAAATAGCCCAATACGCTAACGGAATCCCTGCCGGCATAAACTGTAACTGCACCTTGTTCGGTAGTGGATACTATATGTGCAGATATGCTGTTTAGACGAGATAATAATTCCCGATGCGGATGGCCGTAACGATTGTTTTTACCACAGGAAATGATCGCATATTGTGGTTGCACTTGCGCTAGAAATTCAGCACTGGTTGAATTTTTAGAACCATGATGTGCTACTTTTAGAATGTTAAATCTGGTGCCGGAACGCTTTAACTGTTCTAAGACATACTGCTCTCCGTCACCTTCCAGATCACCACATAATAGCATCTTTGTTGAATAATACGTAACTTCTAAAGTCGTAGAATATGCATTTGCAGAAGAAGCATCAAAAAAAGGTTTTGGATGCAGACAAGCAACAGATAATGCGCCTTTTTGCAGATGATCGCCGGCACATATTGTTTGAATCGGAATATCTGCCTGCTTGGCAGCAGTGATCATCTGGCGATATCCTTCTTCACTCTGCATTTCTTGCGATGGCAATGGTAAAAGAAGTTTGCGGATTTGGATATCCTGGCGGTCTGCAACATGCTTCATTAATTCCAGCTGACCGGATATATGGTCTTTGTCAGCATGAGTCATGATCATATAATCTATGCAGTGAATTCCTTGTGATTTGAGATATGGAATCAAACAATACTCTCCTATATTGTTTTTGCTGGTGCTTCCACCATCAATTAAAAATGTAGTGCCATCGGTATGCTGCAGTAAAATACCATCCCCCTGCCCTACATCCAGAAAAACAGCCTTAAAGTATTTTCGTGGAATAGGAAAAAGCAGAAGGATAACGGCAGCAGTCCAGATCAGCAAAGGATAAAGCTTGATAATCGTGCGTTTATTGATCCATAGTAGAGATAAGGCAAGAATAATGTAATATATCACGATGCGAGATATTTGTGGTTGCCCGAGAATCAGTGAATGAATTGGCAATCGTTGGAACAGCCTGCACAAATATTCATAAAACGACAGAATGCAGTAGGTGGTGCCGAACAAAAAATGCGACACAAACGGCAGCCACAGACCTAGTATACATGCAACGCCGCCGATCAGCACCAGATAAGAAACCAGTGGTAGCACTAAGAGGTTCAGAAATATCCCGTAGACCGGAATCTCATAAAAAAAGAACAGTACGATTGGCAGTGTAGTTAGTTGAATGGCGGCACTGGCCAATAACGATTGTGCTGTTTTTTCCAGGAGAAGAGAGAGTTTACATTGGCATTTATCCAATAGCGTACTTTGCTGTTTTTCCCGTATCCAACGCCTTTTTTTGCGGAGTTTGGCGCGACGCTTTTCGGAATCACCTACTATGATCATCTGCAGAGCGGGTAAAATAGCAGCAATACCGAGCACAGCGAAATAAGATAATAAGAAACTGCAGGAATAGACAGCATAAGGATTTTGCAGTGTAATGATGCAGGCACTGATTGCCAGTGATGAAAGTAAATCGTAACTTCGATGCAGCAGATCCGCTGCGAATAACAAGAGCATCATGATAACGGCACGACTGGTTGAAATGCTAAACCCCGTCATTAGTCCATACGATATTAAAAATGATATGGTTGCAAGAATACTGATGCGCCTCGGCAGCCGGCAGATAAGCAGCAGGCGAAAAATACCGAAACAAAAGATCGTGACATGAAGTCCGCTGATCGCTAACAGATGACCAATGCCGTTTTGCTGATATAGCTGTTTGATGTCTGAGGGAAGTTCTGTTTTTTGACCCAATAAAACAGCTTGCATTATACCGGCTTGCTTATCAGGCAGGCCGGATTCTATCGAAGTTGATAATTGATGTCTGATTTCATCCAATTTTGTAAACAATATGTTAGAATGGCCGGATACCACTTCGATCTGATCAGCGTATAATTGATAATAGAAGTTTAGTTCTCGATAATATTGTTTTTGGTCAAATTCGCCCGGATTGGATGCCGTGGCAAAATTTTTCAGGGTGCCGAAACACTGTATCGTATTACCGGGAATAAGTGATGAAGTTTGATCTGAATAAACGATCATATTGGAAAAATCATATACTTTCTGTCCAGAAATATGGACAGATACTTTTTTGAGATATAAACGATTGGATGAATCAGTAGACTCTGCACGATAATAAATTCCCTTTATGCAAGCATTTATCTTATCATTATTTTTAGCGAGCAATGCCTCATACGGATAATTCTTCTGCCATTGTTCCTGCATGTGCGTGGCATGAAACCAGACCAACAGAAACATACAGATCGTACAGATCCAAACACAGGGTCTGCGAATATAAATCACCTCTTTAGAATCACTGGACAAGATCAAGATTTCTAGTAAATACATCTCCAAATGGCATAGAATCGTTATAGAATAATTCCTGTTTGCCGTTGATACTAAATTGCACTTTTGTAATATCCGGCAGTTCGATCAATGTATTAACGACAGAATAAATAGCCACTTCTGCTGTAATCCCGTCCGGTTTATTTAAAAACTGTTCTGAAAAATCAACATAACAGGTATGTTCTTTCAGGGTAACTTTGTTAAGGATCGTATCCTTAGGAATTGTTGCTTGTATATCCTTGGATGAAACGCCGTCAATCGTTGATGGTCCCTTTAGAAGCTGTTCAATGACTAGTTGCTCTAACGGAATTGTCGCATCATATGTGATCTCAACAGGTACTTCAACAAGCTTATCTCCTTTTCGAGATGCAAAATACATATTTACGGTTGCAGTCTGACGATATTTGGAACCGCTGTCTGTATTATCAATAAAGCTTTCGGCAGTCATATATCC
>ERZ773188.3820-NODE-3820-length-12108-cov-3.096242_pt1 | contig 12108 bp, 5 predicted proteins | sample MGYA00581011_ERZ773188 | MGnify/ENA primary metagenome ERZ773188 (study PRJEB29015, sample SAMEA2737798) | human gut metagenome | biome: human gut; feature: human-associated habitat; material: faeces | place: China | collected 2012 ...
TGGAGATGTACATGTATATGTAAGCACTCCTGCCTCTGTACATGTTGCCTGCTTTGTTATCTTTGACTCATACTTATGTGTATGTGTTGTCTCTGATGTTCCAGATGGTGTATATATCATATAGAAAAGATTGATTGAATCTCCCTTTGTTACAGTTACAGCACCCTTAGCAACATCTACTGTTAATGTACCATCAGAACCAACTTTTTTGCTTGTTCCATTAACTTTTACGCCCTTACCAGAAGCTGCCGTTGTTCCGCCAAATACAAGTGTAAGCTTTCCAGCGGATGGTGCTGTGAACTTAATACTTGTTGATGACTCCATCTTAAGGCATTTTGTAAGTGTAAGACCGTTGTATGTTGCTGTACCTTTATTTGTTGCTATGCTTCCTGTAATACTATAGAAGTCACTTGTTGTTCCTGATTCTGTAAAGTTATGTACCTTTGCATCTCCTGATACCGGTGTGTCAGGTGTAACAGGTGTATCTTTTCCAATAGCTGGAATAACTGCTGTTTCATTATAACCACATCCTGTACATGTGCGGCTCTTAAGACCTTCTTCTGTCTCTGTTGCAGGTGTAACAACTACCCACTCACCATATGTATGTGTATGTGAAGTGCCAGATACGCTTCCACCACCTACTGATACAAGAGATGTCTTGTATGCATTAAGCTTATCCTTTAATGGCCTGTTGAGTGAATAGCTTGTATCATCAACACTGTTATCAAATGTCCACTTGAAATCTCCGCCCATAATACGTCCTGCATACTTAGTTACAATTGAAGGAACATCTGCAGGTGCATCAATATCAGCAGTATCAACACCTAAATCAACCTTAGTATCAAAATTAGAATATGTCTTTCCACCCTGCTTTGCCTTATAAGTTGAAGGTACTGTTTCACTTCTTGATGTTGCAAGATATGCATCGAAATCAGTTGCACTTGCAGTTGTTGTACCAGCATCCGAATTAGCATATATAACAGACTTCTGACCTTCCATATAGTTGTTGTATGCCTTGATGACACCACCATTCTCTCCTGAGAATATTCCACCTGCCAGAACATCACTTCCCTGCATTGAACTGAGCATTGGATAATTACAGTTTCTGAAATAGTTAGCCTCTACGAATGCCTCACTATCCTTTGCAGCGCCTACACCATATTTAGAATTACCATCATAGTAGTTATTATATACATGAACTGACATTGTTCTGATACGAGGATGTCTTGAATCAGAATGGTCAAACCAGTTATGGTGATATGTAATCCAGTTCTCACCTGACTCTGACTTCATGCCACAAAGTGACATCTTTCCTGAATCCCAGAAATGATTGTAAGATACTGTCACATACTGAGAATTATCCTTTAAATCCATAGAGCCATCGCCCTTAGCCTGGTCACCATCTGAACCAGCATTACCATAGAACACATCGTTGTTATGTACCCATACACCACGTGACTGCTTAAGAGATATACCATCTCCGTCGCCTCCACCGCCCCAGTTCATAAGACCAAGGTTTCTTACTTCTATGCCTGTTGACTGGAATACAGCCACACCTGCTTCATATAAAGTAGCATCATCACCAATACCCTCAAATGTTACGTTAGCTGCTCCCTTAACACCAATTGCATATGCTGATGATACATCTTTGCAGGCAAGTCCGCTTAATGTAACCTGACCTATAATACGGATAGCAACTGGCTGGCAGTTATTCTTAGCCTTAATTGCCTGTGTAATAGCTGCTACACCTGTATATTCTGTGTTACCAATCTTCATCTTAACTGTATTCTTATTAGCTTCTGTAACATAAAGAACAGATGCATTAGACTTTAATGTACCATCGTTGTTATATGCACCAACGCCATTCTTTACCGGTGAATTACTTGAAAATGTAAATCCGCTTCTGTCATGTGCATTTACAGTAAGCTTATCTGAAACGATAGCAGCTGATGTATTCTCCTTGCCATTGTTCAGCGGAACAATCTTCATAACATAATCGCCTGCTTTTAATCCTACAGCATCCGCTCTCATGTAAGACGGATACTTTCTGATAAGCTCATCGTCCAACTGGACATAAGCTGAATCTGAGGCACTTGCAGACTTAACATATACATTGTAACCTGTAGCTCCTGTTACAGGTGTCCATTTAACATATGCTGTCTCAAGCCAGCCTGATGCTTCTGTTATTGCGCCAGAAGCTGCATGTACTGGATTCATGTCAAATACTATAACTGACACTGCCACCATTACACATGCAAGTAATGCACTCATAAACTTTTTTACTTGCTTTTTCATTTTTCCTCTCCTTTTCCTTTATGCACATTTTTGTGCAAATTTGATATGTTTTATTCACAAATCAAGTTCATATTACCATTATTATACAATATTTTCAACCGCATTTTACATGTTAGAGAAAATTTTTCGTCATTTCAACACATTATTTCTTTTCCTAAAGCAAATGAATATACAATTTTTTCTTTTACAGTTTTTCCGGTAAGCTGTTCCAGCGCTTTTGCATAGTAATCAAGCTGGATTGCGTATCTTTTGACAAGCTCTTTTTCCCCCGCTTTGCCCTTCATAACCCTGTCAGTCTTATAATCAACAATCACAAGTTCTCCGTCCTCTTCAAAACACAAGTCAATTATACCCTGTATAAGCTGTCCTTCGTACTCAAATACAAAAGGCTGTTCTCTTCTGACACTGCCACAGTTCACCGCATTTGCAACTCTCCTGCCTGTATCTGATTGTACAAATGTATATATATCCCACGGATTGACACTTTTCACCTGTAATTCATTCATCTTGCCTGTTTCTAACATTCTGTTAATATCTGCTTTAACTCCATCAAGGTTCACACTCACTGAATAGTCAAGACATTCCATAACCCTGTGATATGCGCTACCACGCTCATTAGCAGCAAGCTGCACTTCCTCACCGCTTATGAACTTTGGAATTATGCTGTTTGTCTCATCACATTCTTCCTTTTTAAGTGCTGCCTTCACAGATTCATCCATGTAAGCATTTTCCTCTGAATCATCATCCGCCTGCATAGCCTTAAGCTGCGAAACCGTCAGCTTCATCCTGCCGGCTGCGTTATCAGCAGGAACATATTCCGGAAGCTCATCTAATAAAGGATAAGACACAACTTCCTTAATTTCATCAGCCAGTTCCCCGATTCCAACAACATTCGCTACACCAGCCAGCTCTCCGGATTCATCCGCATCAGCCAAGGAATCCTCTCCGGCATCAACCATAACTTTAAAGCTGCCTTTCAATTTATCTGAATCCATAAGGCACACCGGCATTATCATATCAAGATAGTTCTTTATATTCTCACTGTCTGCGAAAGACAACATTCCATCTGCTTCAAGCTGCTTTGCACTTCCCCTGTATTTCTCAAGTGTCTTGTCTGCATCTTTTACAACTCCAGTGATTATCAGCTTTTCTCTTGCTCTTGTCATTGCAACATAGAGAAGTCTCTCTTCTTCTGATATCGACTCCCTTACAATTCTTCTTGCCATGGCACCTTTTATTATGGTAGGTGTCTTGGTTCTTCTTTCAAGATCAACATAATCAACTGCAATTCCTAAATTCTGGTCTACAAGCACCGGCGCTGTTGCATCCATAAAGTTAATGCTCTTATGCGCTCCAGCAAGTATTACAATCGGAAATTCCAGACCTTTACTCTTATGAATACTCATAATTCTTACAAGATTCTCATTATCAAGACTGGCAGCCCCCTCTGCAAAATCTTCGTCAAACTTCTTAAGTCTTTCAATATATCTTAAGAAATTAAACAGACCTGAATAACTTGATTTGCCGTATCCTGCTGCTCTTTCCAGCAGAACATTTAAGTTAGCCTGCCTCTGTGCTCCGGCAGGCATTGTACCCACATAATCGTAGTAGCCTGAATCATATATTATCTCCCAGCACAGATCATATAGTGACTCAACGCTGCTCTTGTCACGATATTCTGTAAGCTTTGCAAGAAATAATGCACATTTTCCGGACAACTGCTTAACATCCGGCTCCTGCATCTTCCCAGCTTCACCAAGCACTGCAACTGCTTTCAAATGTTCATACAGATTATTATGCACATTCGTATCCACATACTCTCTGCCAAGCTTTCTTACCATTCCAAGCTCTGCTGCCGTAAATCCTCCAAAATAAGACATCATTGCCGCCGCAAGGCTTATCTCCTGAACCGGATTATCTACTATTGTAAGCATGCTTAAGATTACCTGTATCTCACGCACGCTGAAATATCCTGTTGACGAGTCAGTATACGCCGGTATCCCCCTATCCATAAGGGCATCTGCAAATGTATCTGCCCAGCCTGTCACTGACCTTGTAAGAATTACTATATCCCTGTATTCTGCCGGTCTATATACATTTTCATCTGCATCATACACATTTACACCAGAAGAAACTATTCCCTCAATCAGCTTTGCAAGCCTGTCAGCCTCAAGCTCTCTTGTTGTAGCTTCTTCTTCATTTTCTGAAGATATAAGAATTACATCTGTACTCTTGTTGACTTCATCACCGTAATTACTGTCACTGTATTCAGGATATGGAAATCCCGCATTAAGCCTTACAGATTCGTCATACCCGATTCCCGAAAAATTCTTATTCATAATATGACTGAACACATCATTGGCACATTCAAGCACATTCTCACGGCTTCGGAAATTCTTCTGTAATTCAATTCTTACATTATCACCAGTCTCGCCATATGTATCGTACTTCTCTATGAAAAGCTCCGGGCATGCAAGACGGAACTTGTATATGCTCTGCTTTACATCACCAACCATGTATATATTGTTATTCTCACCTGTCAGTCTCGTCTTTGACACCGCATTAAGAATAACCTCCTGCAACTGATTGGAATCCTGATACTCGTCTATTAGTATTTCTTCAAATCTGTCTGCAAGCTTGTCAGCAGTCTCTGTATACACAAGCTTTCCGTCTTCTTTCTTTACAAGTATTGAAAGTGCAAGATGTTCCATATCGTTAAAATCAATTATACCCTTCTCCCGCTTCACCTCCGAAACACGCTTTGCATACACCTTTGCCACTTTAAGAAGAGTCCGTATCTGAATACCTGCTCCCTGCATGTCTTCAAATATTCCATCATCGTCTTTTAAGAATACCTTGTCATTAAGCCGTCCTATATAATCTTTAAACAGCTTTCGCTGCCCCTTGACATATTCCTTAATATCTGGGTCTGCTCCTGCATCCTTCTTTCTTGACAGGGCTTCAAATGAAAATATTCTTATTCTTCTGCCAAGTTCTCCAAAATCCTGTGAATTAATCATCTCATTAATTCCAAGCAGGTCAGACTGCAAAGCACTTGTATATGCTGCAGGTCCTGCCGGCTCAGAACAGATATCTACTAATCGGTTGTATTTATCACGATAATCAAGAAGTGCATTTTTAATGGAATCATACAGCTCCTTAATTGCCGGATTATCGTAAGTCTCATCATCATAAACTAACATGCACTCGTCAAACCACTCATCAATCCACGGATTGCTTCGTGAAAAACGGTATATTTTATCTATAATGCTCACAAGCCCTGAATCGTCCCGTCCCATGCCAAATGCATCAACAAGATTAAAGAATTCTTCATCTGCTTCGGCATAGAATTCCTCAAGCACATCTTCCAACACATCATTTTCAATAAGCTTCTTCTCACCCTCGTCCATTATCCTGAACCCCGGATCCAGATTAACCTCTGGAAAATGATTTCTGATTATCCATAGACAGAAACTGTCTATCGTTGTTATCTGTGCGTTGTTAAGCAGTGTTATCTGTCTTAAAAGGTTCACATCACCCGGATTCTCGTCAAGCATTGAGTCAAGTGCTTTTCTTATCTTGTCTTTCATCTGGGCTGCTGCCGCCTTTGTAAATGTAACAACAACCAGCCTGTCTATATCTATATTCTTGTCAGGGTCTGTAATCATGGAAATGATTCGCTCTACCAGAACAGCAGTCTTTCCTGAACCGGCAGCCGCCGAAACCAGCACATTACAGTCTCTTGTATCAATCGCGCTCTTCTGCGCCGGTGTCCATTTTCTTTCCATTCTCATCAACCCCTTCCTTTATATTATTCCATAACACTTCATCATCGAATTTCTTTAATTTTCTGTAATTGCAGCCCGGCAAATCCACAGAAAATCCGCACACTGCCCCATAAGGACATCTGTCACAGCTTGAAAACTGTCCGTCTTTATAAGGACTTCTCCTGATATCACCGCCTGCAATTCTATCCGCGGTATCAACCGCCCTTACATCAACGAATCTTCCAAGCATATTAAACTGCTCTGTATTCATCACCTTGCTTCTTCGTGAGTCAAATCCGCCGTCAGCCTTTCTGCTAACTGGAATATTAAGTGATGTACCCTCGTTATTGTCCATCTTCTCGGCAATATCCTTATCCGAATTAACCATTCCTTTAAGTCGCAGTTCACCCTTAATCTTATCCTCTATCTCTTCTGCACTCTCTGTTGTCGCAGATACAATCGGGTCACTTATGTTATAGTAGAACACTCCGGCAGGAATCACATTTTTACCCGGACGCATCTTTGCCACAAGCTTCATTGCCGCTTCCATGTAGACCATAAGCTGGATATCAATTCCGTAGTAGGTCTTTACTATGTTGAAATCCTTCTTTCCTGTCTTGTAATCGATAATTCTTACATATACATCTGTGCCGTTTTCGCATATGTCAACGCGGTCAATTGTTCCGCTCATAAGCTGCTTTCTGTCTCCGTCTCCGACTTCCATATTAAACTTATGCTCGAATACAAATGGCACGAAATCACCACATTTTAACTGCTTACCCATCGCCCATATAGTACGGTCTGCAAGGTCTTCCATTCGCTTAATCATGAATGAATTACGGCTTGAATCCTTAAGGATACTGTTCTGGTATATGTCAGTAATTGCAGAAACACTTCTTTTTACCATCTCGCGGCGCTTCTCCTCTGATATCAGATAGTACGACTCACCGTTTTTCTTGATTTCATCGCACACCTCACGGATAACCGCATGCAATACGACGCCGAAGTTTACCGGTGAAAATGTGAATTCTTCCCTTTCCTTCAAATCAACTCCATACCTTAAGTAATATCTCAATGGACACTCTGCAAAGTTCTCAAAAGATGTGACGCTTCCGACAAGCCTTCCGCCAGTAAGTGAATCAATAATATCCTCATCTACATTTGCAGCAGTTTCAGTCTGTTCATAGCTGTTAGCCGCCCGCGGTATTGTCACATATGAATTCTGCTGTGCCGTGTCTTTGTAAGATAACTTAAGGCACTGTGGAAACATTTTTCTCATGCTTCTTATAATATAAGATGGCATAAGTGCTGCACCCTCACTGTTTTTCACAGCATATGACATGTACAGCTTTTCCGCACTCTTCGTCATAATAAGATACAGATAGAATCTCTGTGTAAATGCTTTCTCTCTCACGGAAGCGGACATAACAATCCCATTATCCTCAAGATATTCCCTGTCGCTTTCTGACAGAATGCTTCTTGAATCAGCCTTCTTAGGTACATTGCCGTCATTGATTCCGACAAAGAACATGACCTTGATATTGTCAAGACGGGTTCTTTCTATATCTCCGATAACAACACAGTCATTGGTCTGCGGAATAAGTCCTATCTTAATCTCCTGAAATCCTGACGCAAGTATCTTGTTAAATTCTTTAATACCAACCTTCTCGCTTCCAAGAAGGGCATACATTTTATCTAATACTTCTATAACTTTCTTATATAACTGCGCATATTCATCACCAGTGTACTCGCTGTCATTAAGCACACTTACCTTCTGCTCCATATCTTCACGCACAAGGAATTCGTAAAGAGCCTTTACCATATCTGCAACATCAGATTCCTTTGACTTAAGCACTTCTTCCAATGGATCCAACATATCCGTTATCATTGTTCTTAGTGAATTAAGCTTCTCAAGGTCAGTATTATTGACTGTTCCCCTGAACTTTCTTATCCATGGTTCATGCCATTTTCCCCTGCCTCTGATTCCAACTGCAACACAGTAATTGTCTAACAGATCAATATCTTCGCGCTCCATTCCGCTCATTCCGGTTCTTAGGAATCCTAATATGCTGTCATAGCTGTAATTATTCTCTATTATTCCAAGTGCACCGTTAATTGCCGCAATGAATGGATTGTCCGTCACATGGCGCTTGTAATCTAAGAAATATGGTATATCGTTCTGCTTTAATATATTAGCCGCCAGTTTGCCGTAGCCATCCATGTCCGCAGTAACTATCGCAATCTCGTTATATCTGTATTCACACAGTCTTGTAAGTCTTATTATTTCTCCTGCTGCAAATGTTAATTCTTCCTTGGCAACAGCTCCCTCATATATAACGATATTGTCAGTCTTCTGGTTAAATCTTCCCGAATTGTTTCTGAAAAGATTCTGTTCCAGGAAATCCAGTTCTTCTGAATTCTTAAATCTTGAATTAACATTTACAATTACATTCTTTCCCGGTACTGCTTTTCCTGCAATATACACAGGTTCAAGGACTTTCACATGTTCTTCATCGCATATCTTATAAAGCTTTGATACGCAGTCCTTACTCATGAAAAAAAGTTCTTCCCTGCCTCTTACTGAATTTTCACGCTCAGATGCATCAATTGTCAGAGAAACATATATCTTCGGACACATTGATAAAAGAATTGTCAGTAAATTATACTGAACCGGCGTAAATCCTGTGAATCCGTCAAATGCTATCTCGCAATTCTTTATTCTCTCTGACTCTTTAACCTTACTGCATAATTTATCCAGTATTTCTTCTTTAGTTATATAGTTTTTGTCTATGTACTCAGCAAACGCATTGTATACAAGTACGATATCATCAAGCTTGTACTGAAGTGCTGCACTTCCCTCTGAATCACTGTATGCTGCACCTGCCGCATCCTGCATAACATCCGGCTTGATATCATACTGAAGCATTTCCGATATAACAGACTTCATCTGACACAAATCCTGTATTAGACAGATTACTTCCAAAATATTTTAATCTGTCCTTATTCTGCTCCAAAACTCTTTTAATAATCAGATTCTTTCCTGTGTCGTCAAGAACTTCAAGATTGTCCTCGCCCACTTCCTCAAATACCTTATATGCAAGTCTTTCAAAACTCACAACATCTATATTAAGGATTCCCTTTCTTGGGTGCATGGACACCAGTCTTTTCTGAATTGCCATAGTGTACTGCTCTGGCACAACAACAATATAATTCCTGTCAGGATTCTTCATTGACTCTTCAATTATATGCGTATACAGATAGTGCGATTTACCCGCACCTGAGCTTCCCAGAATTAATTGTAATGACATGTGTTACTCCCCTAATCTTTCTATAATAGACTTTACCATCATTTGCTTTACCATAATGCACCTTTTCATATCATGTCTCATCATGGTTCGAAATCAACCGCTTCATATTCCACCGTATCCGAATAGTCCCACCATTCTCCCTGATAGCCTGTAAATCCGTTATTTTCCATAGCATTCTGTAGAATCATCACATTTTTCACAGCCTCTTCATCTTCTATATCAGAATAATCTCTATCTGCTTTTAGAGAGAAATCATCAAATTCTGTCGGCATTGATATAACAGTTCCATCAGCAGCAACCATTGTAATATCCACTGTTCCTCCAAGATTATGCTTTTTCATTCCGTTAGCCGGATTTGCCACATAGTTAGGGTCCGGATATACTTCCCATAATTTCTGCTGTGCCTCAAACGGTCTGTATGCATCCCAAATCTTTAAGCTGTATCCCTGTTCTTTCAGTTCTTTCTGCACATTTGCAAGCTTCTTAACTGTTCCGTATCGAAGGTATGCGTCTGTGAAATCATATATTCTGACACCTGTAAAGTTATTGTCTGTCGCATACATCAATTCGACATATATATCCGGTATGTATTTATTTACAAGAACATATTCGTCATCTTCCGGTTCTTTTTCGGTTGTAATCTCCTGTGTTATAATTTCCTGTGCTGTCACTTCCTGTGCTGCAGTCTCCTGTATGTTCGCCATCTCTTTTCCTGATACATCATCTGTTGTAACATTTTTCTTTTGTCCACACGCTGTCATGCCTGCCATTATCATGATTGCTGTTATAAATGTTTTAGTAAATCTACGTTTCATAGTCATTGCCCCTCTTCATTACCTACTATTTCATCATATTTAACAATTTAGTAGTTTTTTTTCAAGCTATTAGTTGCTTTATAATGCTTCTTCCTAACTTGAAGACCTACTAAACAAACACCATTCACACTTTTAGTAGGTCTTTTCCATATTGTCAGTTGCTTTGTAATTCTTCTTTCCAACTCAAACGCCTACTAAATAAACACGGTTCACACTTTTAGTAGGTCTTTTTCTTATATATCTATAATATTAGACAATTCTAATCATCAAAAAAACCTACTATTTTGGCATAAATTATCAATTTAATAGGCAATTTTCTTTATCCGCATTAATTATCCTCTGATTTTTCTCTCAATATACCTACTAATTCATCATATTTAGCAACTTTAGTAGGTTTTTGCCCCATTCATGCATTAATTTAATGTGCCATTTTACACTATCCAATACATTTGTATTTAATATACCACATTTTAATCATAATCTCCTTATATCCTCCATATATTTTGTAATAATGAATATGAAGGGCAGGTTTCTTTGTGATGAGTCAGACTAAAATTGTTGTTATTCCATTTAAAAAGCTCCTTATTGGAGTGTTTATCGCTGCTATTATAATAGCTTTTATTATATTCGCTGTTATCCGTCTTGGCAGCAATAGTTCTGATAATTCCAGGAATACTACTAAACCTAAGAGCAGCACTGTAAATGCTTCTGCTTCTTCTAATATTGAGACACCCCTTGATAATGCCGACGCTCCTAAATTCTGCCCCGGAGTATATACCGCCTCTATTCTGTTAGACGGCAACCCCGTTGATATCCAGGTCACAGTTGATTCCTCTAACATTAACAGCATTGAGCTTGTTAATCTTTCTGAATCAATCACAACTATGTACCCTAAGCTCACAACTTCATTTGATGAAGTTGCTGCTAAAGTCATGGAAGCCGGCACAACCAACATAACCTATGATTCAGCCAACAGATATACATATTCCGTCTTTATAGAAGCAATAAGCGCAGCCCTTAAAAAGGCTGCGCCATGATTAATATCTTATATTTTCTGTCTTGTACCCCACATGCCTGCTAAATCCGTCTGCCACTACTTAGAATAAGTCACAGCCTCACTATTCTCATCATAATCAAACATGCCATCATTCTTCTCTTCAAGTGCCTTGATGATGTGATATGTATATTCATTATATGGTGTATCAATTCCAAGTTCTTTCCCCATGCGCATCATTGCGCCGGAGAACATATCTATCTCTGTGTGTCTGCCAGCGTCAATATCCTGCAGTGTTGAATATCTTGCTGTTGGCGGAACAGCGCTTCCTCGGCTTGAGTTATCTGCACACCTGCTCATATCAATGCCTTTGGCAAGAGCTACTGCTTCAACCTCCTTACGTAATCCTTCGCTGATTACTTTCATATGCTCACTGTCAGTATAACAGCCAACACCTGCTCCAATAATAGCCTGCGGAAGATTGTTACAGATATTAAGTCTATACTTGCTCCATATCTCTTCTTTGATATGTTCAGTCACTCTGTAATTAAGTCCTGTTCCATCAAATAAATCTCTTATTGCCGCAACTCTCTCACTCTCAAATGGTGCAGTTTCCTCTCCATATATAATGCCTATTGTAGTCTCAGGATTGAACACATATTCCTTACCTTCGCGGTGTGACGCCACCTTTATAAGTGAATAAATGATATGTGATTTATCTATCTTGGTAGATATTATCTCTTCACTGTCAACACCATTCATAAGACTCATGACAATTGTATTCTCACCGACGGCTTCCCTAATGTCATCTAATGCACCTGCAAGTGCGCCGTATTTTAATGATACAACAAGAAGGTCAACACCTTTTGCTTCCTCTGGGGTCAATACCTCCGGGTGGTATGTCTTTCCATTAATCAGACATCCTTCTG
>ERZ773188.3830-NODE-3830-length-12077-cov-4.002745_pt1 | contig 12077 bp, 16 predicted proteins | sample MGYA00581011_ERZ773188 | MGnify/ENA primary metagenome ERZ773188 (study PRJEB29015, sample SAMEA2737798) | human gut metagenome | biome: human gut; feature: human-associated habitat; material: faeces | place: China | collected 2012 ...
ATGATTATTATGACCAGGAGCGCTTCCTGATTGAGCTGCAGGCGAACTTTGTAGAAAATATCGATTTGACTACGATCATGCAGGTCGCTGGCAATATTAAGTCCGGAACAACTGCCAACTATTCTGATGATGGTGTATCACAGAAAACAACAATCAAATCTGGTGTAGAACTGGCAGATGTGATCGTGCCGAATCCGGTCAAGCTCAGACCATACCGCACATTTGCAGAAATTGAGCAGCCGGAGAGTTCTTATGTGTTCCGTATCAAGGACAGTGAGAGAGGACCACATTTCAAACTGGTCGAAGCTGACGGTGGACTGTGGAAGAATGCGACTATGAAGAAGATTAAGGAATATCTGGAGTTCGAGCTTTCAGAAGAGTTAAAAGAGTATCACATTACTGTGATTGCATAGGTAACAAAAAAGCACCGACCTTTTAAGGTCTGTATTGTATCACATATATAACAATTAACAAGTCGTTCCCCTGCAGTGCTATGGATGAGGTATTGCAGGGGAGAAAGGAGAGCGGGCATGCAGTCAGTTACATTTCAGGTCCCTGGAAAACCCCAGGGGAAAGCCAGGGCGAAGACTGTAAGGAATAAGTCTACTGGCAATATTCATTCCTATACTCCGGAGAAAGATATGTTGTATGAGAATTATATCAAGGCTCAGTTCCAGAATCATGCAAATGGATTCTACCTGGAAAGAGGAAAGCCGGTGATGCTCCGGATCATAGCAAGATTCCTTCCACCGAAGAGCGTATCTAAGAAACGACAGTTGGATATGTTGGAGGGAAGGGAACTTCCACTTAAGAAGCCAGATATTGACAACATTGTAAAGGTAGTCGCGGATGCTCTGAATGGCGTTGCTTATCATGACGATACACAGATTGCCATGGTGATTGCGGCAAAGACATATTCGGCCATGGAAGGGCTGGATATTACAGTAGAGGAATATGTTGGATAGAGAGAAGGTGCAGTATGGCCAGACCCAAATTAAAAGGCCTTCTTTACTTTCCATTAGATATAGATTTTTTCGAGGATAATAGTATCCGAATCGTCAGAGCGAGATATAAGTCTGACGGGGTAATCATTTACCTGTATTTATTAACACAGATCTATCGGGAGGGATATTACATAACAACAGATGATGATTTCTGGTATATCGTTTCCAGTGAATTGGGAATAGATCTGAACAAGGTGAAGCAGGTCTTGAACTTCCTGCTAAAGAAGTCACTGTTTAATAATACACTCTTTAGTTCGGACAAGGTCTTGACCTCTGCCGGGATTCAGCTTGCTATAAAAGACAGAATGCGCAAGAGTAAGGAATCGTTAGAAGTAGGAAGGTACTGGCTTTTAAATAAGCAGGAGACAGAACCTTTTATTAAGTGCACTCTTTTTGAAGAAAATCCGGGAAATATAGGCGGTTTTTCCGGGAAAAACGAGTGTAATTCCGCGGAAAAATCCCTAAATAAAAGTAAAGAAAATAATATATATAATAATATATTCCAGCCACCGGAACTGGAGAGAGCATTTCAATGGTATCTGGTCGTCCGTAAGAGTAATTTCGGAGAGATTCCTTTGGAGCAGGTAGAGGCTCTTCGTGAAGATCTGCTGAAGCTGAGTGATAACCCGGAGGAACAACTGGCTATTGTGAAGAAAGCAACTGCCAGTGGCTGGAAGAGTTTTTACCAGAACAGGAAGCAAGAGAAGAAAAAAACTCAGAAGCAGAAGACTGGATTTAATAACTATACCAGTGGTCGTGATTATGACATGAAAGCATTGGAGCTACAGATGCTAGGAGGAAATAATGAGTGAGATTGAGAAAAAGGAAGAGTGGTATCTAAATATTGATTATCGGGAAGCAAAAGAGATTATCCGGAATAAGCTGCAGGGCATGACACAGAACTTTATCGGAATCGGATTTTATCTCAGACAGATCAAAGAGTCGGAAGGCTTCCGGAAAGACGGATATGAAAGTATCTACGAATTTGCCGAAGACCAGTACGGCATCAAGAGATCTACAGCAATCCGCTGGATGCAGATGAACGAAAAGTTCTCCCAGGGAGGATACAGTCCATTCCTGGATAGTGGCTATAAGGATTTTGGTAAGAGCCAGCTCCAGGAAATGTTATATCTGGACAGTGAGCAGTTGGAAGAAGTGACCCCGGAAATGACAGTCCGGGAAATCAGAGAGATTCGAACACCGGATCCGGAACCAGAAGAGCAGTTTCCCGGTCAGATGAGCGCGGAAGATTTTCCGGAAGTTCTGCCAGAGCAGGAAGAAGAGACAAAAGTAGAACTGCAGAAGCCGACAGAAGAAGTATGGGAATACTTAAATGCATTTGCAAGAGGATTTATAAAACTTCGCAAGAATTGGTTCCTGGAGAACTATCAGAACAGAGTTATGGATGTGACTACAAGTCCTATACTGATCAGACAGGAATTCTGTGAAGGGAGAAGCAGAACTCATTATTTTGAAATTAGAGAAAAATCAGCATTTATTAATCTCTTTGATGATTATATCCAGGTTTTTTCGGTAAATTGTGACTATCTGGGTGACTACGACTGGTTCTACCTGGCAGCAGCCATACAGTCCATGTGGAATGTAGTCGCAATAGAAGAGGCACAGCAGAAAAATGAGGAAGAACAGTCGAGTGAGGAAGTGTGCGACGTCGCACAATCGGAAAATACAGATTGCAAACCAGAACAGTCAAGCTGTCCTCCAGGACAGACAAGTTGTCCGAGAGAGAACTGGGGAACTTCAGACGAGGATCAGTTGCAAGGCTGGAGAGAATGTGCAGCTTGCTGGAATCATTACAAGAAATTGCATGAGCATGATGAAGAGATTCCAAAAGAGGAAAATGTGGGAATTGAAATCCCTCAGGACATTATGGAAGAAGTAACAGAGCCTGTGGAGGATTATCAGGAGATCCTGGAAGAAAACGAATCGGTCATTGTGGAACAGCCGGAAGGTATTGCGATTGTTGATGCTCCATCAGAGCCAGAGTTGTATGAAGAAGTATCTGAGAAAACCGATATCGATATTGCCAGGGAAGAGAATCAGAAAGCTCAGATGTATCTGGAAATGCTCACAGAAGAGTTTAGTCAAAATGATATCAGAGTCCGGAAGCAGAAGATATTAGTTGCAGCACTGGCAGGATATATTCATGATCTGGATATGGTATTGAATCCTCCGGAAGAACCGGAACAGCCGGAACTTCCAAAACTGAGGAATAATGACCAACGGAAAGAGTGGCTAAATAACTATAAAGACTGGGGATTATGGTATCGGGACGAAAACATAGATGTGAATTATTACAAGTATGATTTCGAAGATGGCAGCAGGCTAGTGGTAGCAGAGTATCCTCAGAGAGAACAAGCTTGGAAATGTGTACCTCGTGATGAGCATTATTATCACCTATTGGAAAAAGGGAGAAGAAAAGCAGGTACCACAGATGAAATTTATGATCATCAGTATATACAATATGCAGACAGTGAAACGTATTTGGTGGAATTCCTTAAGAATTTGCAGAAGGGAGAGAAGTAAATGTATACAGAAATGAGCTTAAAAGAAGCACTTAAGTATTTCATGAAAGGGCGGAAGGTCCTTGTGCTGAATGAATATGATGACAAGAGTATATCGGCAGAAAGGATAGAAGATTGTTTGCCGAAAGAAGCTAAGTATTTGGTAGATGTTCCTGCAGTACCAAACCAGGAGTTCGAACAGGCCGTACAGGATATGGTTGAGCCTGATCAGAATGAGAACGATACTGAAGGGGACGAACAGCTCCCCCCCCCAGACCAACCGGAGAAGAAACTGGAAAAAGAAACGGTAGCAGCTCCGGGGAAGATGAGCAGGGAAGAAAAAAGTAAGATCATTCGTCCGTTGATCAAGAAAGGCTTGAAGAATAAAGAGATTGCAGAGCACACAGGAATTCCACTTGGAACGGTCAACGGTTTATCAGGATCTATCAGGAAAGAACTAAAGAATCCGGCAAAGGCGGAAAGGATTAAGTCCGGAGATAACTCTGACCGTCATAAATGCAGGACATGCCAGTACCGCCATAGTGATGCAGGTGGTTGTGATTATTGCATCCACACCGGAAAAGAGCGAGGTTGTGATGTGGAAATATGTGATAAGGCAGTAGTAGGAGAAAGATTGACGAAGAAATAGGAGGAGCTGAGATAAATGAATAATCAACGAGCAATAGACAGATTGACGAAGCATTTGGAATGGGGCTGGTCTAAGAAAACAGTAGATGCTATTGAAATGGGGATACATGCACTGAAAGAAACTCAGTGGATTCCATGCAGTGAGAGGTTGCCGGAAGAAGAGGAATATATCTTGCTGTCATTCGCAAACTATACTGGTCTGGATATTGGACGGTATGAAAAAGACGGAGAGAATGATAAATTCTATCCGGGAGATGAAGAGGAAACCTATGCAAGTTATGGATTGATTGTGAATGCCTGGATGCCATTGCCGGAACCGTACAGGGAGGCAGAGTAGATGACGAGAGAGCAATATAAAAAATACGATAAAATCCTGGAAGAGTTGCGACCAGTGAAGTGGTTCTTGAACTGGTGTGGTGACAGGTATAAGGACAAAAGCGTAAGTAAATATAGATTTAGAATCATTACAAAAGCGAAACAGTTCTTTTTGTATAAAGATATTTATTTTGCAAGAGATAAAGAAGTTGAGATTCCCAAAGATTTACAAAAGCGAATTGTGGAAGTAATTGAAGATTGGGTAGATGAAAAAGAACAGGAATTGAAAAACATATAAGGTGGTGGGTCGTATGAATTACAAAGTTGAGAAGAAAATTATTTGTGAGGAAACAGGCAAGGAGTTCTGTGTTGGAGATACCGTATCCATCAGATATTCCAATGGTGGAGGTAATGGCTGCTGTGAAATCACTAAGATTACAGGTACCGGATTTCATTTCAACAATGGCGGGAAAAGAGACAAGAATGTGCAGCTCAAGGATATAACAGAGCTGAAGTAGCAAAACGACGAAGGAGTTGAGGACGATGCTCATTAAATTAATATATAAAATCCTGAAAAAACTTATTGATAATTGCGATAAATTCTACTTGGAGGAAACAGATCCGGACGTGATAGAGGCGAAAGAACTTCTTGGTAGAGTGGAAAAAGCTATGAAAGCAAAAGGAGATGATGCTAATGCACATCAGTAAAGACCAGCGCCTCGATGCTATATCAGGTCGTGACCAGATGGCAGAGCGTGAACCTTGTGAGCACGCGAAGAGATTTATGAAACGGCCAGCGTATTATGGAGTGCTGGGATATCCGAGGCACAAGAATATTAATACAGGGGAGGAGATAGGACGTGGACAAGAATGTTCTGATCCAGTACGTGGAGATGAAGGAAGAAATAAAAGATCTGAGGAGACGGATTCATGAGAACGAGAGAGAACTAGCAAAGCTGGAGAACATGATTGTCACGGACTCTGTGACTAGAGGTAAGCGAGGAAAGAAGCCACTCGGAACAGTCAAGATCACGGGCAGACCGACAGCAGCTATTGCACTAAAGCAGAAGTTGTTGAAGAAACGAAATGACAGGCTGACGGCTTTGGAAGCGGAGCTGTTGGAGCTTACGAATCAGGCAGAGGAGTACATAGAGACGATACCGAAGAGCGAGCTGAGGATTATATTTCGGCTGTATTACATCGATGATCTGACCTGGTATCAGGTGGCGCTACAAATGAACCAGAAATTTCCGAAGAGGAGGATTAAGTACACAGAGGATAATTGTCGGATGCGACATAACAGATTTTTAGAAAAATTAGAATAAATGTTCGGCAATGTTCGCTTAAAAAGTGCTAGAGTATAAACTGAACTTAGTGAAAAGACAGTTTTCCACGTTGAGTTCACTTCCTCAAAATACATAAAACCCAGAAGGAACGGCTTGGCAACAGGCCGTTCTTTTGTTGCACAATGTCGTATTTTAAGATATTATGAGGGTAGGTTTTTGTGTGTATAGAGGAGGTAGAAAAATGAATATAGAGATTTGTATTAATACTAATAATTATAGCGGTAAAGATGTCCAAATAGATTTAAAAGATATTATGGATTTTACAAGAAACATGTATGTTAAAGGGAATTGTGAAGCTGTAGTAAAATTTGAATGTATGCCGGCGGCAGTCTATCCAGATTTAATACAAGTTGTACTAAAAAATATGGACCAGGGACTTCAAATTATAGGAGATATTCTTACTCTCAAAGAACTTTTAAAAATAATTTTAGAGTTTTTGAAAAAATGTATTGGGTACGAGAAAGAAGTTGTGCTTGATGATAATAATGGGGATATTATTGAAATTACAGACGAAACTACAGATGAGGAGTTACAAGGGAAAATCTTAGCAATGTTAATAGAACAAGAAAGAAAAATAGGAAAAGATATTTCAAAAATTATAGATAATAAATAAAACTAATTGAATTAGGCACCCTCCGGGGTGCTTTTTTAATGCAAAAATAAACCAGAATTGAAGGTGGTGAAGTGGCGAATGATGAAAACTTAATCCCATATGGGAAAGGCAATCGAAGTGAGAGCGAAGAAAGAGAAATGCGTTCAAGGGGTGGAAAAAGAAGTGGTGAGACCAGGCGCAGGAAAGCAGCTCTCAGGGATACGATGAACAGGCTCTTGACGATGCAGGTGGAAGTTGAGGGTTTATCAGATATATTACGGTCAGATGGTGGCGAGAGCACCTACGAGGAAGTCATAGCAATGGCTATGATTCAGAAGGCGTCACTGGGAGACGTGAAAGCATATCAGGCAATTATGAAGACCGTCGGACAGACGGAAAGGTCTGAAGCTGATTTAGAAGAACAGAAGATTCGAACAGATAGAGCCAAGAGAGCCAGAGATCAGGAAATTGGTGATACGGACAATCAGGACGAGAATATCCGTGATTTCCTGAAAGCTATGAAACCGACGCAGGAAGATTTAGATAATCTATTCGCTGATGAAGAGGAGGACGAGGAAGATGCCGAAGGTACAGAAGAAGCCGGCGAAGTTTAAGTTTTCCCCATTTTCTACTCAGCAGCAGAAGCTGATGCATTGGTGGAGACCACCGTTGATGAGTTCGCAATGCGATTTTGTAATTGCGGATGGGGCGATCCGATCAGGTAAAACTATAGCCTGCATCATAGGATATCTTACGTGGTCCCAGGAGATACATTCTGGCCAGTCATTTATTCTGGCTGGGAAAACGATGGGAGCACTCAAAAAGAATGTAATTCGACCTATGCTACAGATTCTTGAAGCATGGGGGTGGCCGTACAATTATGTGCGCTCCGGAACGGATGCAAGGATTGAGATTGGCACGAATACCTATTACTTGTACGGAGCCAATACAGAAGCGGCACAGGATGCTCTGCAGGGGCTTACTGCAGCAGGAGCTTATCTTGATGAGGCAGCATTGTTCCCGAAGAGTTTTGTAGATCAGGCAATCGGACGTTGTTCCGTGGAAGGCGCTAAGATCTGGATGAACTGCAATCCGGCAGGACCACACCATTATATCCGGGAAGAGTATATTCTCCAGGCAAAAAAGAAGAAAGTATATCATCTGCACTTCATGATGACAGATAACCTTACCCTATCTCCAAAGGTACTGGAGAGATACCGCAGAGCATGGCCGCATGGCAGTGTATTCTACAAGCGTTTTATTCTTGGAAAATGGGTTGCAGCGGACGGGCTTATCTATCAACAGTTTGCGGATCACACGAAAGATTATCTCGTTGACCGGAAGTGGCTTGAGGATAATCAGATTGCGTATGCAGTGATTGGAGTCGATTTCGGAGGCACGAAGTCGGCTCACGCCTTTACACTGACGGGATTCACAAAAGGGTTCAAGCAGGTGGTCGTATTGGATGAGTATTACTGCAAGAAGCGCATCAATCCAAAACAGCTTCAGGACGATTTTATTGATTTTGTCCGGAGAGCGCAATCGAAGTACAAAGTATATGAAGCATATTGTGACAGTGCAGAGCAGACATTGATATCCGGATTAGAGATGACTTGCATTCAGGAGCATGTAGTAATCGATATTAAGAATGCAATCAAAGGTCCGATTAATGACCGAATAGCATTCTACAACAGCCTGATAGCTCAGCACAGATGGAAAGTTATGAAGCATTGCACACATATCATTGCCGCATTTGAAGAGGCGGTATATGACGAAAAGAAAAAGAACATGGACGTGCGACTGGACGATGGTGAGATGAATGTTGACAGTCTGGACAGCACGGAATACAGCACTGAGAGTATACAGGACGAAATCATGTATATTGCAGCATAGGAGGTGGAAAACGTGAGAGATAGCACATATAAGAGAGTGAAAGAGTATCTGGTACAGAGAGGATATCCAGCAGTACCAGATGAAACATATGACCATATTGATGAATGGCTGGAGTGGTATCAGAACGACGTTGAGAAGTTCCACCACTATAAGCTATACAATGGAGCCGTAATGACGAACCAGGAGCGTTATAAGCTTGGAATGGCTAAAACAGTCTGTGAGGACTGGGCGAACTTATTGCTCAATGAGAAGGTGGCTATTAAAGCAGGAAAATACAGTAATCGTCTGGCAGAAATTTTAAACTACAATAATTTTCGAATACAAGGGAATCGGCTTATTGAAAAAGCTTTTGCGCTTGGCACAGGAGCTTTCGTGGAGTATCTAAATGCAGATGGTCAGGTGATTATTGATTATATTCGTGCCGATATGATATACCCACTGTCTTGGGATAATGGGGATATTACAGAGTGTGCGTTTGGAACAGCGAAGATGTTGAACGGAAAAGAAGTCATATATCTGCAGATGCACCGGTTCGGAAAGGTTGACGATGGAGAGAATAGCGACCAGTATTACATTGAAAATGTGTATATTGATGCGAAAAGCGGAAAAGATGTTGAAGTTCCGGAGGATGTCGAAGAACTGGCATCTACAAAGAGCGCAGAGCCGTTATTCCAGATTATAACGCCGAATATCTGTAATAACATAGATTTGGACAGCCCGCTCGGAGTATCCGTATATGCGAACGGAATTGACGAGGTGAAAGGCTGTGACCTTATCTACGACAGCTACATGAACGAGTTCGTCTTAGGTCGAAAACGAATCATGGTGCCAATCAGCATGGCGAGAAGGCAGATGGAGGCGGATGGAATATCTTCTCCGACATTCGACCCAGATGATACGGTGTACTATTTACTCCCAGAAGATAAGAATGGAAATAATCAACTGACTGAAGTCGATATGTCAATTCGTGCGCAGGAGCATGAGCTTGGTATTCAGAAATCATTAGATCTGCTGAGCCTCAAGGTAGGCATGGGTGCTGGCAGGTACAAGTATGACTCTGGAGGAGTTAAGACCGCGACAGAGGTTATCTCAGACAAGTCAGATCTCTATCAGAATCGACAGAAGCACTGCATTGTGATAGCTGATGTAATTATCAATATGGTCCGTGCGGTATCGTTTCTTGATACTGGCGGAGCTATTGATGCGACAGTGGATTTTGACGATTCTATCATTGAGGATAGCAACTCACTCATTGATAAGAATGTTAAGCTTGTGAATGCAGGTCTTCGTTCCAAGCTTACTGCAATCATGGAGATTAACAAGTGCTCTGAACAGGAAGCTCAGGAAGAATTAGAGCGAATCAGGAAAGACAATCAAATTACCGGACAGGATATTGACTGGACAGGAGGAGATGATGATGAACTGGACGAGGAGGACGATTCACCCGAAGAAAAAGAGGGTAAGGAGAATCAAGACCCCGATGATTCTAAGAGTGGCAAAACGCCTGTTCCAGGCGATAAGGAGTAGGTGGTAGTTTGTGAATATACTGGAGAACCAACAGCTTGCAGAACCTGTGGACGGCATCTATATTGATTTAGAGGCTCAAATATTACAGAACATTGCCAGACATCTGCAGGGGTGGGAGCAACCCATTGATACTGACAGGTGGCTGATGCAGAAGCTGGCTGAGATTGGAAAGCTTAATCAGGAAAATATCCGGCTGATTGCCAAGATGTCTGGATTAAGTCAGACTGCAGCTGAAAGAATGCTGAATGAAGCAGCACAGGATGCTATCAACAATATGGAACCAGGACTCCGATACATGGCAAGGCGAGGGCTCGCTGAGGAAGCTGTACAGGTTGACAAGAGCAAGAACGTGAAGCGTGTAGTGCATAGCTTCCGAAAACAGGCGAAAGATACGCTGAATATGTGCAACACAGTCATGTTGTACAAGGCATCCGAGAAATACAAGGGTCTCGTCAGCAATATAGCGCAGGAGGCATGGAACATTCTGAACAGTGGCGCTGCAGGAGTAGTGAGTGGTGTTGAGGCAAGACAGCAGGCGGTTAGACGGTGCATCAGACGGCTGAATGATAAGGGAATTCCGGCGTTCGTAGATAAGCGAGGGCGGGAGTGGACTCCAGAGGCTTATGTGAATATGGCTATGAGGAATACGGCTAAAAGTACAGCCGAGGAAGTTCAGGATGCCAGGATACAAGATGCAGGATGCCATTTGATTCAGATTGACAGTCATTCCGGTGCGCGCCCCAAATGTGCAAAAGACCAGGGCAAGATATTTGATTTGAATAACGGGAGTGGTTACACGGAAGATTTGCATGGTAAGAAGATTCGATACTATCCTTGGAATTCGTCCAGTTACGGTGAACCGGATGGGATTCTGGGAATTAATTGCAGACACCATAAATGGCCATTCGTTCCGGGAGTAAATGTGCAGAGGTATTTTCCAACAGAGGATATGGATGCAAATGATAAGCTGTATAAGCAGACACAGGTGCAGAGAGCTCTTGAGAGGGAAGTGCGAAAGCAGAAACGGGAATGCATAATGCTGGACGCGGCAGGAGATCAAGAGGGGTTCGAGGAAGCTTCTGTAAAGCTCAAGCGGACAGAGAATAAGCTAAAGTATTACGTGAAAGATACGCCCGGATTACACCGCAGGACTGACAGGGAACAGATTGTAGGGTTTGATAAGAGATTATCTGCAGAAGCTGTGGCGAAGAATAAGAAAGTACAAAAAGAAGTTGCTTTAAAGATAAGAAATGATAAAATAAAAGAAGAACTAACAGAAGCAAAAATAAGAGGTGTTCCAAGAATTAATCCGGATAAGATAGATGTTTCGGAGTTCTCGTTTGATGCTGGACATATAAATGCAGAAAGAGAACATAGTGTTTCCAGAGAAGAGGCAGAAAGATTTATAAAAGAAGCGGATATTTCTCTTACTCGCTGGAATGGAAGATTTGTAAACTATTACGGACCTAATGGAGCCGTATACGTTGATACAGAAAATAATAATATTCGAACAGCATTTAAGAAAGAACAATTCGATGAACAAACACTAAAAATCAGGGAGGTGGCAGAAAAATATGGCATCAAAAAAGATTAAATGTCCGTTATTGGGGACTGAAATTGAAGATGGGATATGCTTTGATATCCATATGAATGTTGAAGGACTGGCACCTGATTGGACAATTCCGGAAGCGGTGCGAAAAGTCACTGGTTATAAGGAAATCTGTTTAAAATGTCCGAATCATAGGGAAGATTAACGCCACTGATCAGAAATGGTTGGTGGTATTTTTATACGCATTTTCAGGAGGCAATAATGTATATACCAAAAGTAGTCAAAATTTTGTACAAAAACTATAAAGTTGAAGAGCGGGCGGATTTACATGAAGGTAATGAAGAGTTACTTGGACAGATTCAATATTTGGAAGAAAAGATTTTGCTCAGAGAGGGAACATCCGAACAACAAAAAAAGGCAACTCTTTGTCATGAGATAATTCATGGGTTAGATGATATGTATTGCATCGGTCTAAAAGAAAAGCAGGTTGAGAAGTTGGGAAATGCTCTGTATATGTTGATTTTAGATAATTCTGAAATGTTTGGGGAGGGGTGATGCTATTGATTGCAATAAATATTACCAGAACCGGTCTTACAGTGGATGGCCATGCAGGATATGCAAAAACTGGAAATGATATCATTTGTGCTGCCGTATCAGCATTAACACAGGGACTTGTACATT
>ERZ773188.3833-NODE-3833-length-12060-cov-2.799833_pt1 | contig 12060 bp, 8 predicted proteins | sample MGYA00581011_ERZ773188 | MGnify/ENA primary metagenome ERZ773188 (study PRJEB29015, sample SAMEA2737798) | human gut metagenome | biome: human gut; feature: human-associated habitat; material: faeces | place: China | collected 2012 ...
ACTGCGGCAGTCCAGTTTTTCCCGGTGGTGAGCAGAGCGCTGATGGCGTCGCACGCCTTTGTTGCGCCTCCCCAGCATTGCGTTTCCTTGGCGAGCAACAGCCAGTGGCGCACGTCGTCGATCATCGGGTCGTCGGGATTCGCTTTGTTGAGTGCCTTCAGAGCCGTCGATGCGAGTGTCACCTTGTCGATGCCATCGATGTCCCAGTATGTGCCTCTGTCGCCCGATTTGCGGGCGAATTGGCGCAGCGATTCCACAACGTTGCGAGCCACGTCGTTGCGGCCGCTGTTTGCAAGCAGAATTGCGGCTTTGGCTTTTCCCATTATGCTGTAGTCACCCCAGCCTGACGCCGCCATGTCGACTACGCCGTCGGCAATCCACTTGATGGAGTCGGCAGGAGCTGCCACAGGAAGCATCGAGCGGATGAAAATATAGTCGGATGCGCTGGCAATTACGCTTTTGCGCGTCGCGCCCTCGCGTTTGCTCATCTTGTTGTAATAGTTGTCGCAATATTCCACCGCACGCTTCACGATTTGCTGTGCAATTGCGTCGTCGGCAGGGTAGTAGCCCATCTCGTTAAGGTAGCCGAAGAGATTCAGCACCTCCTCTGTGGTCCAAATCGAGCTGCGGCAACCGCGAAACCATTCGAATCCGCCGTCGGGGCGTTGAAGGTCGTTGAGGGCGGTCAGCGCACGTTGTTGGCGGTACTGTACTGTAGCAGGGTCGGCAATGTCGGCAATGTGCGCCATCATGTCGGTTTCCGTCTCGGCGCGTCGGCTCCACGGTGTGTTGTCGAGTGCAATGGTTTTCAAATCCGCATTCTGCTCAAGCCGAGATTTCAACGGCGATTTCTGCCATGCGGCAATAGCGTCGGCAATCTCCGGATTGTCGGCAACGATGCGCGATGCCACGGTGGCTACGTAGTAGTTCACGATGTGGGCTGTCGCCGTTTCCGCCGTCTGCTGCATTGATGGCAGCGCCGAAGCGGCATACCAGGCAGGGTTGTCGGCATACTCCAGTGTCAGGCGTCCGTTGCGGTTGAAGTGAGGCATGGTGATGTCGGCACGGCTCTTGTCGGCAGTGATATAGAACGGCGAAGCCTCCACGACATCGGTTGTTGCCGGAAGCACGGCTATGCGGTCGCGCTGCCCGTCGGCGGTGCGGCCGTTTTGACAAACGCTTGTTGTCACGACGACTTCCGTCGAGGCAGGCACGTTGAAAGAGGCGGTTACCGTCTTTGATGATTTAGCCTGCAGCACGATGCCTTTGAACGCATGTTTCTGCCCGTTGGTGTCGATGACCACGTCAACGGTCTGCTCAGCGTCGGTGTTGTTTTGTGCGGCGGCAGAGATTGTCACACAGTCGCCCTCGCGCACGAAGCGCGGCAGGTTTGGCTGCACCATCAGTTGCTTGGCAGCCGACACGATGCGGTTGATGTAGTGGGCGTGCAAGTCGTCGGTGTATGCCACAGCCGAGAATTGCCATTGCGTGTTGCGGTTTGGCACGTCGAACGTGAATGTCACCTCGCCTTGCTCGTTTGTCACCAGTCCGGGCAGGAAGAACGCAGTCTTTATGCCTTCATCGCGGAGATTGGCAGACTGCTGTCTGTCGGGCTCTGTTGCCTCGGCGTCGGTCTTTGACTCCTTTGTGACGAGACTTTCCTCGAGCTTTGCGTCGGCCATTGGCGCAGCGGCTGCGTAGCCGCGTAAAGGAGCCGAATTGTATTCGGAAACAAAGTAGTCATAGCCAAGCTGACAGTCGTAGTAGTTCAGCCACGGGGCGACAAAAGTAGCGACATCAAGAGTCTGTAGCGGAGAGTATATGATTGAGTGGCAATCGCTTGGATCTCTGAAATCCTGCCAGTACTCATCGGCGGTTGTATATGTCGGGCTGAAACGATAGGTGTTTATGCAAATCGAGTTCAACGCTGCGTCATACATGTTGGCAATCACAGCCGAACGAAACGTTTTGCCGTTGTTGTTCTTGATGCGCAGTTTCCAGGTTTCCTTGCCGCCCGGGGTGATGTTGTCGCGGAAAGTTTCGGCAACAATCTCAATTGAATCTTGAGGCGTGGCTGGAGTAAGCGTGATGAATGCCGACTTCGTTTCGTGCTTGTCGATCCAGTAGAGGCACAGGCACGAAGAGCCGCGCGGCGCAAATTCAGCCTTGCCCGTGAATTTATGCATTCCTGCCTCGGCATGGTGCCAGCCGTAGTCGGTCACGTTTCCGTCGCAGGCAATCACATAGAAGAACCAATGCGGCTTGCTGTTTCCCCAGTTGAGAGCGAACGAACCGTCGGCGGCGCACTTGATGTCGGTGTCATTGTCAATGAGCATTGGAGTGTCGAATGCGGGCATTGCGTCGCAGAAGCGGTAGAGCCGCAGGCGGAATGACGAGCTGTCGCTGCCGTCGGTTATTGATACCTTGACGGTGTATTCGCCTGATGCAATGTTGTTTGCATCAATCGTGATGTTGTCGGGCGACAGAGAGCCCTTTTTCACCACGTTTGAAGCGGTGTCGGTGATTTCGTATGTTAGATTGTCGAAATTTTTCAAATCCCGGCTCAGCGCCACCGGCTTGTCGGCATTGGCGGTGATGTTGTCAAGCATTGGCAGCGACGCCATTTTTCCCATTTTCAGTATTGCTGAAGCCGTTTGTGTCTCGCCTCGGCTGTCGGTGGCTGAAACTTTGGCATTGACAAAAATCTCGCCTTTGGCGGCAGAGAAGCATTCCGCCGGCACGCAGATTGAAAATTCGCCGTTGCTGTCGGTGGAGACGGTTGTCTCGTAGTCGGAAAAGTCCATATCGTCCCACCACCATGAGAAACTCTCGCTCAGCGCCACTTTTACATCTGTCTCTGCGAGAGGCATCTGTGAGAACGTCATGGCCTTGCCCTTTATCGTGACATGCTGGAGGTCGGACAGCTCGGATTTTTCACGGTCGATTTCGATGAAGAACGTAGGCGCCTTGTATTCGCTCACCTCGATGCCTTTCCACCACACATGCTTGTTGCCGGAAACGACAACAAGCTGGAACGTGCCCGTAAGTCCGTCGGTCGGCAGCGTGAACGATCCGCTGACGCGTCCGAATTCATCCGTCTGCAGTGTTTGTGACGCGATGGTCTCGTCGGCAGTGTTCTGCAATTCCACTGTCAGCGGTTTCTTTTTGGCCGTTTCGAGGAAACGCACCCCCGAAATGTAGGCTGCTACAGCGAAGTTGACCGTCTCGCCGGGGCGATACACGCCGCGGTCGGTAAACACAGACGCTTTCAAGTGTCGGTTGTCGTCGGTTGAAGTGTTGTTGAGCCAAGTGCTTAATGAACGGCTGTGGTCGTTGCCTACGATTGCCTGGAAATAGTAATAGCCGTAGTCGTTGAGACTGTTGAGCATGGCATAACCGTTGGCGTCTGTGCGAAGGCTTTTGACAATTTTTCCGTCCTCGTCCTTGCGTACGGTCACAGTGGCTCCCTCGATAGGTTTTGAAGAGTCGGTGTCGACCACCATCAGAAAATAGTCGCCGTTGATGCGGTTCACCATCATGATGTCGATAGCCGACACCGTGAGAACCGATGGCGTTTGATTGGGGATAACGGCGTTGTGGGAGTTTCTGTCAATGAATTCAGGGACAAGAATATATCTTCCAGTCGGCAGCCCAGGGAAGCGCACCGTCTGACGGTCGTCGGCATTAAGATTTGCCGACCATTCCATCATGGGCTTCATCTGTTTCAGGTTCTTCATCCTGATGTCGCATATTCCGTCGACGGAATATGCGCGTATAGTGATTCTGTCTACATTCTTTTTGTTGATGTCAATCAAGATTTCCTCATTTGGTTTTGCCGCTTCTGAGTAGCTTATGCCCATTGTCTGCTGATCGATGCGCTTCAGAAAATTGCGCAACGCGTTGATGCGCGGATAATTGCTGTGGCGAGCAACAGCCTTGCGCGCAAGAGCCACCGTCCTGGGGCTTGAATCCAAGTCGACCAGATAGTCCAGAATCTCCACGGAATAGGGAGAGTCCTTGTATTTGTCGGCAAGGTCGAGAAGATGGGCTTTAAGCTCCGCTTCTGCAGCCTTGCTGTTGTTTTCGGAGTCCTTGATGCGTTGCAGCTCCGAGTAGATAAACGGGGCTGAACCCTCCTCATGGCTTGCCAGCAGGCTGGCGTAGATGCCTGCCACGCATTGCCTTGCAGCGCTGTTTTCATTGCCGTTGGAATAAGAGTCGGCCAAGTCGTTGATTTCGGCGATGCAGTGGTGGGCGAGCATGTCATAGAGCGAAGGGACAAATTCCGGACACACATTCGGCATCTCAAGGATGCTCTCATAGTCCTTCACCGGCGTGGCGAGCAGCTCCGTGCGGTGGTACAAAATCGAGTCTGTCAGCTCGATGATTCTGTCTTCATAGTCCTCCCGGCACCATTCCCGAGGGTCGGATGGACGCACGTCGCCGGCTTTCTGACGGGAGTCGTATTTGTAGCTTTCGTGCTGGTATGCCGCAACCACAATGTCGGACTCCAGACCAAGCAGCAGTGATTTCGCCCTGACGTCAGATACTCTTGCAGCGAAACTGTCCACGTGGTTTATGAGTTCCGGCATATAGTCGGCTGATATTTGCGATTTTGCGATAGAGAGGCGCACCAGTCCGTCGACAAGAGCCTTGTGGTTTCCATTCTTGTCGGCTTTCTCGATTTGCTTTGTCGCGTCGTTGATCACGGTTTCCGGATATCTGAAATCAGGAACGTTGTTTTTGCCCCATGCCGCAGCACCGCAGATAAGAGCCATTCCGGCAGCCAAAAGTAGTTTGCTCATAGTTTTTTATGTTTTGTTGTAACAAAAAAGCGCCTCAAGCATTTGTCTATGCAAGAAGCGCTTTGTGCCATGTCTGTTTCGATTTGTTATTTCGAGCGTCGTTGTTTCAGCAAATATTGGGTGAATTTTTCTTCCGCCTGCTTTAGCAGGAAAAGTTGCTTTTTCGACAGGAATTTGCTGAACTTGTTGAAATAATCCAATTCAATCTCACCCTGTTGTAGAGTGGTTTTAGCCATTGCTGTCGCCGCCGCTTCAAATTCAGTTTCGGATGCATTTGTGTCGGCAGCCGTTTTTTTCATCAGAGCCTCCGCTTCGCTGTTCATCTTGTAGATGGTCTTTTCCATTTCCTCATATAGCGGAAACAGTTGGTTTTGCTGCTCTTTTGACAGATTTGCCTCTTTGGTGAAGAATTCAAATTTAGTTTTTCGTATTTGCTCCATCCATCTCGCCCGTTGAGCCGCCGTGCTTTGAGCTGACAGAGCGCAAGGCGCAAGGATTATTGCGATAAGAAAAGAGATAAGGGTTGATTTGCGGATCATGTCGATTTTTAAATTAGTTTGCCGTAGTGTCGAAATCCATTGAAGTGTCAATGCCGATTGTGTCGTTCAGAAGGTCGTCGATAGACACTGTTCCGGATTTTTCCAGTTCATTCCACATGTCTTTGTCCTTCATCGCTTCTGCAATCTGACCTTCGGCGGCGATTTCGCCACTGCGAGTCTTCAAATCTTTGAACAGATATCCCATGCACCATACACCGGCAAACATAGCCGCCATGTAGACATACGGACGGATACGCAACCAGCGCGTAGGCTTCCGCTTGGCAGGAATCTGCTTTTCGGGCAGTGATGCAGCCATTTTCTTCGCAAAATCAGCGAAATAGCCTTCGGGAACATTGAAACCCGCATCTTTGCCAACTTTGGTTAATATGTCGCTTTTTTTGTCCATAGTACCGTTTTGACTTAGTTAATGCCGTATGGTTTAATTCTGCGAGAAAAAAAGTTCAATTTTTTTTACAGCGTGGTGGTATGAAGCTTTCAGCGCGCCCACCGTGGTTCCGAGGATTTCCGACATGTCCTCATATTTCATCTCGTCGAAATACTTCATGTTGAAAATCATGCGCTGTTTCTCGGGCAGGGTTGCGATGGCTTTTTGCAGCAACAGTTTCAGCTCGTCACCGTCAAACCATTGGTCGCTTTCGAGCGAGTTTACGAGAAACGAGTCGTCATCGTCGATTGAAATGTTTTGTTTCTGCTTTTCCTTGTTGATGAACGTAATAGACTCGTTGATGGCGATTTTATACAGCCAGGTGGAGAGCTTCGCGTCGCCGCGGAAGTTCTCTATGTTTGACCAAGCCTTCAGAAACGTGTTTTGCAGCAAGTCGTTGGCGTCGTCATGGTTCATCACCATGCGTCGTATTTGCCAATAGAGTGGCTCGCTGTAGGTCTTGATGATCTCAGTGAATGCCTCCCTGCATTGTTTCGGGTCGTGAAGCCTTTTGACTATTTCAGTATCGTCGATGAGCATAATATGTTTCAAAGGTACGCTATTTTTGCAGAAATATCCAAATTTAGAAATAAATCAGATTATAAAAAACTTTAAAATAGTCAAAACGGCACATCCGCAACAGGATATGCCGTTTTGACTATTTTATTGCAGATGCTTATTTCTCAGAGTTTTGCTTGGCAGAAGGCAGCAGTTTGCCCATTGCTGCAACGGAATAGTTCAAGCCTTTGATGTTGCAGTTGAACGCAACGCTTGCAACCGCGCCCTTTGAGGATGTTTCCATGCGGAAGTTTGTCACTTTGTAGCTTGGCATCGGAGTGTCGCTGATTTTCGGAATCAGCTCGTCGGCTTTGAATACGTAGCCTGAAGCCGTCATCTCGACATCAACACCGGGGAACACCATCGTCATCTGCGGCATTCTCTGTGCGAACTGAGCTGAAACGATGGTCACGTTTGCCTTTGTCGACGTGATGAAGTTTACGAGATATGTTGTCACGGTTGTTGTAAACGGAGCGATGCCCTCAGCCGATGTCGTTGTAGAACAGTTGGTGTAGTAGATTTCCGGTGTCGCGCTTGTCGATGTCTGAAGCGTGGCGAAAATGTCGTATTTGTCGTTGACCGTATAGCTGATCTGCAACACTGTGATGGCGGTGACCATCGACGATGCTGTTGAGTTGCTTAGAGCGTAAGCTGCGATTGAACCGTTGAGGTCGGTCACCTTGTAGTTGTTGCCGTCGCTTGCAACAGGGGTTGCCTCCGGAAGAGAGAAGGAGAAGCCTCCGTTGGTCTTGTCGTATTTCAATGCGATGTTGTTGAACACGAGCGAGATTTCCTCTCCGTCGCTCTCAATGGCGCCGGTTGCTTTGAGTGTCATCGTCATTTGTGAAAGGTTGATGTCCATTTCGTATTTTGCCGCCTTGTTGCGCAGAGGCGCGTCGACTTTGGCAGGCTCGTGGATGTGGTTGTAGCCCTTCAGCGCAATTGTCTGTGTTGCGTCGGGAGTGTCGCCTGAATTGATGCATGACTGCATTGAGAACACCATTGCGAGAATGGCGAAAAGAGAAATTAATTTCTTCATTGTAATTATAGTTTTTATGTTCTTAAATGTTCACTCTCAGAGTAGCTCCAAACTGCACGGGTTTGCCTCGTTGCAGGAACTCGTGCTGAATGGAAACGAAGTAGAACGTGGAATACTGCGTGGCGGTGATGTTTTTTGCCCATAAATCCACGGAAAACTTGTTGCAGATAAGTTTGACGCTCGCGTCGAGCTTGAAGTATAGGTTCTGTGCCGTAGAGTTGTCTTCGTTCCAGTAGATTTTGCCGATGCCCTGTGTCGACAGTCCCGTCGAGATGTAGCGCAGCGGTCCGAACTGCGCGGGGATAAGATAGTTTGCAGCGGCAAAAATGGTGTTTTGCGGAGCGTAGGGCACGAAACGTCCGGAGTAGTCTTCCTTGCCGTTGTTGAACTCTATGAACTTAGCGTTGGTATATCCGTAAGCAGCGTTGAGCGTCAGCCGTTCCACCGGGCTGTAGGCAACCGACACCTCGATGCCAGCGCTGCGCGCTTTTCCGGCATTGGTCATTATGCGTCCTGTAATGTCGCCTTCGGGAAACACCGTCAGCTGCTGGTCGCGGCAGTAGATGTAGAAAGCCGTGGCGCTTGCCGAAAACTGTTTGTCGGCAGTCTTTATCAAAGCTCCCAATTCGGCGTTCCAGCTGTTTTCAGGCTTGTAGCCCACCACCTGGTCCACATCGTAGCGGCGTCCGATGCCCATGCTCTCCATCAGCTGCTGCTGCAGCACGTCGGAAAACATCTGCGTGTTGAATCCTCCCGCCTTGTAGCCTTTGGCAACAGTCAGTCTTACTTTCGCCTCGTGGCGCGACGGGATTGAGTATGAGGCAGAAATTTTGGGCAGCAGCTGCGTGAACGACCGCTTCAGGCTGCCGCCGTTGTGGATTTCCACTGGGTGGAACGCATAAGGGCTAAGCGAACCGTCGCCGGCGCGCTGCATCACGGTGTAGCTCGTCGAGCAGTCGCTTGTGTAGTCGAGCCGCGACTGCTCGTAGTCGAATCGCAAGCCCGCCACCAGTGTAAACCTGCGGGTCGCATACGACACCTCGCCGTAGGCTGCCGCTCCCGCCGACGGCATAGTGAATCCCGAGCCGAGCACGAAGCTGTCCCCGTCCCAGACGATGGGGTAGTATGGGTTCATCTCATTCCATTTTCCTGCAATCAGAGACTCGATGCCATAGTCCTTGAACGTGACCGGCGCCAGCATCTTCATGTGTCTGAAGAAAGCGAACGCTCCGCCTATCCATCGCAGTTTGCCGTCGGCAGCCGATCCGCTGACAATCACGTCCTGCGTGGCTGCATGCTCCGTCTTCTTCTGTGTTATAGTGAAATACGATAACGGCAGGAAGTCCTGGTCGAGTGTCATATTGTCGTCGATGAACTGATAGCTCGTGCTGCTTGTCAGCTCAATGTTTTCGCCATGCCATTTCATTGTCAGACCGTCGATTACCGACGTGCGGCGGTAGAAACACGTGTCGTTGTAGTTTATCTCGCGCGTGTCGGCAAACTCGTAGGCATAGCCGCCCTGCCGGTTTATCGACACCGCCGCCATATTCTCCATTATAAAGCGGTCGGACGGCTTCCACGCCAGTTTGAGCATGGCTCTTCCCGATGTCTCCTTGTCGCAGGTTTTGCCGTTGTTAAGGTTGCGGAAAAAGCCGTCGGTGTGGTAGACCGAAACGTTGCCGCCCACTCCGAACGACCGCGATGGCCGGCTGTAGTGCGACACTGACGCTTTCGTTGTGTTCGCCTTGCCGTATTCAAGCAGCAGCCGGCAGCCTTGGTGTGAAAGCGGCGACAGAGTGCGTATCGACACCACGCCGCCCATCGTGTTGCGTCCGTACATAGTGCTTTGCGGACCGCGCAGCATCTGCAGGCTCTCGATGTCGGCTATGTCGAAGTCGTAGTTGTCCTTGTTGAGCACCGGCACGTTGTCGACCACCAACCCCACTACAGGCTGGTCGATGCGAGCGCCCATTCCGCGCACGTAGATTGACGACGTGATGCGCGACCCGTATTCAGGGATGTAGAAGTTTGGCACAATCGAGCTTGCGTCGCGAGCGTTGGCGATGTTGAGCCTCTCGATTTGCGCCCTTGATATCAGAGTCGACGCCGAACCCGCTGTTTCCGCGTCGGCCGACTGCTTGGCGGCAATCACCGAGATTTCTTTCAGATTTATGATAGAGTCGCCGTATTGGTTGGCGTCGAATCCAGCCTTCGCTGGTGCGGCGAAGGCGTCGGAAGCCAGCAGAGAGGCGGTTGCGAAAATGATTATTCTAACTTTCAAAACGTAACTGATTTTCGGCTGCAAAGGAACAAAAACATTACGAATCACGCAATCACAAGATTTGGTGATTTTGCGGCACGGGGTGAATGAGTGCTTTTTTGTCGATGCGATGAGAATTAATTGAAAATTAATGCCTTTTTAAGCAAAAGAATTGCTATATTTGCACGGCTTAAAAGCGCAGAATAGGGGAACAAACTGACGACCGCCGGCTTTGTCGGCTGGTTCTTAGTGTGTTAATCCGTATTGTGCGCATTGTTTAACATAGAAATTATAAGTAATTTTTAGATATGGATTTGTCAATATTTGGTATCGAAAGTACCTCGACGGCTTTGGTAGCCGTCCTCACCGGTGTCGCACTGGTGGTTTTGGGCTTGACGACGGCAGCGTTGATAGGCCCACGCTCATATGCTCCGCAAAAAGGCGAGCCTTATGAGTGCGGTATCCCTACCCGAGGAGACAGTATGGTTCAGTTCAAGGTGGGCTACTATCTGTTTGCCATTCTGTTCTTGATGTTTGACGTCGAGACAGTGTTTCTGTTTCCGTGGGCGGTGATTGCCAAAGGTATGGGCGTCGAGAGCATTCTCGCAGTGTGTGTGTTCCTGTTTGTACTCATCTTAGGCCTTGCTTACGCATGGCGGAAAGGAGCGTTGCAGTGGAAGTAAAGATTAAAGGAATGAAGTGGGAAGACTTCAACGACAACGAGTATATCGAGAACTTGGTCAACGAGCTGAAGGAAAACGGACAGAACGTTGTAGTAGGCAAGTTTGATGAGTTGATCAACTGGGGTCGCAGCAATTCTTTGTGGCCGCTGACGTTTGCCACAAGCTGCTGCGGTATTGAGTTCATCTCGCTTGGCGCCGCGCGCTACGACATGGCGCGTTTCGGATTTGAGGTGGCACGTTCAAGCCCACGCCAGGCCGACTTTATGATGGTTGCAGGCACAATCGTGCATCGTATGGCGCCGGTGTTCCGCCGCTTGTATGAGCAGCTCGCCGAGCCGAAATATGTAATCGCGGTTGGCGGTTGCGCGATTTCGGGCGGACCGTTTAAAAACTCCTACCACGTGGTTACAGGTATTGACAAGGTTGTTCCGGTGGATGTCTACATCCCGGGATGTCCTCCACGTCCGGAAGCGATGTTCTACGGCTTGATGCAGCTTCAGCGCAAAGTCAAGGTGGAAAAATTCTTTGGCGGAGTGAACCGCAAGCGCACGCGCGAAGACTTCTTCCGCGAGAACCCAGAGATAGCGAAAGAGGAACACGTACAAGAATAAGATATTAAGGTATGGTAAATATACAAGAAATAATAGGCAAGGTTTGTCCGGAAGCCGTATTTGAGGAAAACGAAGTGGCATTGGCCGTCGTTCCCGACGCAAAATGGCACACCGTTGCCGAGACATTGAAGAAAGCCGGTTACGACTGGCTGGCATGTGTAGTAGGAGAGGACTGGGGGATGGATCAGCTTTTACCTGTTGTCATGGAGGTAGGAGAGAAAAATTTGAAATGCATGGCACTTCTGGATAAGGCGAACACCGAAAGCTATGGGACACCCGTACCGGTCACGGTTCCGTTGACCGTGGAAAAGGGACCGTTTATCGTTATTTCCGGTCATGATTTGCACGATCTGAAGCTCCTTTTAGAGCAGACCGAGGGCAAGGGGATCAATATCTATACTCACGGTGAAATGCTTCCTGCACATGGCTATCCGGAGCTGAAAAAATACTCCCATCTGAAGGGAAACTTTGGTACGGCATGGCAGAACCAGCAGAAGGAATTTGCAGATATTCCGGCTCCGGCTCTCTTTACGACGAACTGCCTGATGCCTCCGAAAAAGAGCTATGCCGACCGGGTGTTTACGACGGAAGTCGTATCTTATCCGGAAATGGTACACATCGGCAAAGAGAGAGATTTTACGCCGGTTATTGAAAAGGCACTTTCACTGGGCGGTTATCCTGAGGATATGCATTTTACAGGCATAAACGGCGGCAAAACAGTCATGACTGGATTTTCCCACCATGCGGTTCTTTCAGTGGCGGATACGGTCATCGATGCCGTTAAATCGGGAGCCATCAAACATTTCTTTCTGGTCGGCGGATGTGACGGTGCCAAGCCGGGACGCAATTATTATACCGAATTTGTAAAGCAGACACCGGCAGACAGCATTGTTCTGACCCTTGCAAATACCGGTTCAATGATCTGGATCTGGGTACGATTGGCGGTCTTCCGAGAATAATGGATATGGGACAGTGCAACGACGCTTACAGCGCCATCAAGGTTGCGGTGGCACTGGCAGAAGCATTTGACTGCGGTGTCAACGATCTGCCGCTTTCCATGGTGCTCTCCTGGTATGAGCAGAAAGCAGTGTGTATCCTGCTGACACTGCTTCATCTGGGG
>ERZ773188.3836-NODE-3836-length-12052-cov-3.673085_pt1 | contig 12052 bp, 14 predicted proteins | sample MGYA00581011_ERZ773188 | MGnify/ENA primary metagenome ERZ773188 (study PRJEB29015, sample SAMEA2737798) | human gut metagenome | biome: human gut; feature: human-associated habitat; material: faeces | place: China | collected 2012 ...
CCGCCCGCAACTTCGCCAATAAGATCTGGAACGCCACCCGCTTCATCCAAATGAACCTCTCCGATGAGATCACCAAAATCGAGCTGCCCGAAACCCTCGCCACCGAGGATAAGTGGGTGCTCACCCTCTACAATGACCTTGTGAAGGAGGTCACCGATAACCTCGAAAAATTCGAGCTGGGCGTCGCTTCCGCAAAGCTCTACGATTTCATCTGGGATATCCTCTGCGACTGGTACATCGAGCTGGTAAAGAGCCGTCTGCAGGCGGGCGGCGAAACCGCCCTCAATGCCCAAAAGGTACTGGTGTATGTCATGGCCAATACCCTCAAGCTGCTGCATCCCTTCATGCCCTTCATCACCGAGGAGATCTGGCAGAGCCTGCCCCACGAGGGCGAGGCGGAAGCCATCATGATCTCCCAGTGGCCCGCCTGGAGCGAGGAGCTTTCCTTCCAGAAGGAGGAGGCCGATTTCCAGAAGATCATTGATATCATCCGGGCTATCCGCAACCAGCGCACCGAAATGAACATCCCGCCCTCCAAAAAGGCCAAGGTCTATATCGAAACGGCCGAAGCCGAGATTTTCACAAACGGCATCCCGTTCCTGCAGCGCCTGGCCTCCGCTTCGGAGGTCGAGGTCGGTGAAAAGTTCGAGCTGCCCGGCGCCGTTCAGATCATCACCCATGCCGCCCGCGCCCTCATCCCGATGGACGAGCTGATCGACCGGGAAAAGGAACTGGCCCGCCTGGAAAAAGAGCGCGAAAAGTGCCAAAGCGACATTGATTTCATCGGCCGCAAGCTGGATAACCCCGGCTTTGTTGCCAAGGCCCCCGCCCAGCTCATCGAAACCGAGCGCGCCAAGCTGGCCCAGCACAAGGAACGCATGGCCAAGATTTTGGAATCCATCGCCTCCATGCGGCAGTAATCGCTTTTTCTCTGCACCGTGCCCTTTGCGGCGCGGTGCAGTCCGCTGTCCGGGTGCAGGGGGCAAGCGCATTTTATTTGGTTTCCGCAAACCAATCGCAGATAGTCACGCTGCCGAGACCATGGGTTGAACAAGCAGCTATTTTCCCAGACGGCCCCTCCCCCGCCACGGGGGAGGGGGACGGGGTGGGGGCAGATGCGCCCGCGGCTACCTTGGGAGCGCATCTGTGCGCAGTACGGATTTAGATTTTTCTTCCCAGAAAAATCTAAACCCGTATCCAGCACAGCTAAGCGTCAAAGGGGTTTGTCAAGGGGGAATTCGTCCCCCTTGACCCGCTTTTGCCTCCTTTTGGCGGTGCAAAAGGAGGCCCCCGCCGGGTAGGCGTGCTAACTAAGCCTTGCAAAAGGCTCCGCGACGCCGACAGGCGAGATGAAATGATTGCCTTGATATTTGCCGTCAACCCCTCAGTCAGCCTTGCGGCTGACAGCCTCTCGCTGCGGCTCGGTCACGGCGCGGCTCTGATATGCCACCGGCATATCATTCACTACCGCGCCGCCACTTCGTTACCCCTTACACAGGAGAGCCTTGGGTGCGGCGCCCGCCCCTTGCACAAGGGTGGCTTTTGGATTGTGCGGCACCACGCTGCCGCTAAATTCTGTAAAAAATAATGAACCTGCTGTAAAGATTTTGGCAGTTTGGTAGACAAGCGCGGCAAAACCCGCTATAATAGGGAACGATATTACGCCGCCGAAAACGGACGGCCGCTAATTTGGAGGAAGCGAAATGAATAAGTTTGTGAAAGTACTGGCCATGCTGATGGCGCTGATGCTGTGCGTGGGCCTGACCGCCTGCAGCAGCAAGCAGGGCAACGGCGACGCCGCCGTAAACTACAGCCTGGGGCTGACCACTGACGGCCGGTTTGATGGCATTACCGCCAAGGACTATGTGACGCTGGGCCAGTATACCGGCATCCAGTATGACGAAAGCGCTGTGACCGTAAAGGAAGAGGACATCCAGAAGAAGATCGATTCCATTATGTCCAGCCACACCTATAAGGAAGAGATTACCGACCGCGAGGTAGCGGATGGCGATACCATCAACATCGACTATGTGGGCAAGGTGGACGGTGTGGAATTTGAGGGCGGCAGCACCAATGGCGCCGGCACCGAAGTGACCATCGGCGTGACCAGCTACATTGACAACTTCCTGGAGCAACTCATCGGCCACAAGCCCGGCGAGACCTTCGATATCGAAGTGACCTTCCCCGACCCCTATGAGCGCAACACCGAGCTTTCCGGCAAGGATGCCGTCTTTACCGTGACCATCAACAAGATCATTGTGACCCACACCTATGAGCTGACCGATGACTTTGTAAAGGATAACCTGAAGGACGACTATGGCTATACCTCCGTAGAGAACATGCGTCAGACCATTGCCAAGGACCTGCGCGACAGCCAGGTTTATGACGCCATGATGGAAACCATACTGAAAAACTGCCCCGTAAGCGAAGTGCCCCAAAAGCTGGTGGATAACGAGATCACCATTGTGATCAAGCAGCTGAAGTTCTCCGCCTTGCAGTACAGTATGGAGCTTTCTACCCTGCTGAACTACTACTACGGTGTGGAGAGCGAGGAGGCCTTCCGCACCAAGTATGAGGAGAACATCCGCGAGACCATCTCCCAGTACATGGTGATGATGGCCATTGCTGAGGACGTGAACCTCTTTGCCACCGAGGACGATGTGAAGGAGTACTTTAAGACCGAGATGGATACCGAGGATTACTCCGAATATGTTGCCCAGTACGGCTACGGCTACATTTACCGCGCCGTGACCTTCAACAATGTGGGCCAGTACCTGCAGGAGCAGAACCCCGCCCCCGCTTACACCGATATCAGCGAGATCATTGTGCCCGCTGCGACCGATGATACCACCGCAGAGGAGAACACCGAGACTCCCGCCGCGTAAGCAAGCCTATAATAAAAAGAAAGCCGCTGTGCCGAAAGGCATGGCGGTTTTGCTTTTCCCTATGAGAAAAGGTTGGTAGTCGCCTGGCGGCGAAAGCCTCCCCTGTGCAAGGGGAGGCTGTGGGCCGCGGGGACATAAAAATATACACCTTGTAAAAAAGCCGGCCGTCATTCCGGCTTTTCACACTTTCCACAAAGTTTTCCACAGAGCGGTAAACACTTGCAAACCAGCCGGTTTTAGGGTAAAATATAGGTGGAATAATATCTTACCCGAAAAGAGGTTTGGAGCAATGGCGATTACTTTACGGGAACAGTATCTGGAGGGGTTTGTTTCTCCCCATGAAATGGACTGCATGGCCCCCCAGGTGGCGGCGGCTGTTCGTCAGCTGCGGCAGCACACCGGCGCGGGCAGTGATTTCCACGGCTGGCTGACCCTGCCGCGGGACTACGATAAAGAGGAGCTGGCGCGCATCCACGCGGCGGCCAAAAAGATCCGCAGCGATACCGATGTGCTTATTGTCATCGGTATCGGCGGCAGCTACCTGGGCGCCCGCAGCGCCATCGAGCTGCTGCGCAGCCCCTTCTATAATGCCCTGGGCAAGGATGGCCCCGCCATCTATTTTGCCGGGTGCAATCTTTCCGGCAGCTACCTGGATGAGATCCTGGCGCTGTGCGAGGGCAAACGGGTTTCCCTCAATGTGATTTCCAAATCCGGCACCACCACCGAGCCGGCGCTGGCCTTCCGTGTGCTGCGCGGCATGATGGAGCAGCGCTACGGCAAGGAGGCGGCGGAGCGCATCTACTGCACCACCGACCGGGCCCGCGGCACCCTAAAATCTCTGGCCGACCGGGAGGGCTGGCAGACCTTTGTCATTCCCGATGATGTGGGCGGACGGTATTCCGTGCTGACCGCGGTGGGCCTGCTGCCGATGGCCGTGGCCGGGATCGATATTGACGCGGTGCTGCGCGGCGCCGAAAAGGCGATGACCGAGCTGGCCAATGAGGACTTTACCGCCAACGCCTGCTACCGCTATGCCGCCCTGCGCAATATCCTGCTGCGGCGGGGCAAGGCCATAGAAATTTACGCCAGCTACGAACCCCGCTTTACCCAGATGGGCGAGTGGCTGAAGCAGCTGTACGGCGAAAGCGAGGGCAAGGACGGCAAGGGGCTGTTCCCGGCTTCGGTGGCCTTTACCACCGACCTGCACTCGATGGGACAGTTTATCCAGGACGGCAGCCGCAACCTGTTTGAGACGGTCATTGATTTTATCACCCCCGCTGCCGACCTGACGGTGGAGGAGGACCCCGAAAACCTGGATGGGCTGAATTTCCTTTCCGGCATGGCGATGCGGCAGATCAACCGGCGGGCGATGCAGGGGACTATCCTGGCGCACACCCGCGGCGGCGTGCCCAACCTGGTGCTGGAGGTTCCGGCCATCAATGAGGAGGAGTACGGCTACATGGTGTACTTCTTCATGCTGGCCTGCGGTATCAGCGGCTACCTTTTGGGGGTCAATCCCTTTGACCAGCCCGGCGTGGAGGCCTATAAGAAGAATATGTTTGCCCTGCTGGGCAAGCCCGGCTATGAGGACCTGCGGCAGGAGCTGCTGGCCAAGCTGGGAGAATAAATTTTATCAACTCTGGGCGACGCCCATGGAAGAATAGTCTGCAACCACCAAATTCCAAGGAGGATCATAAGTATGATACAGTTAATCGTAGGACACAAGGGCAGTGGTAAGACCAAGGCCATAGTGGAAATGGCCAACAAAGCCGTAAAGGAGAGCAAGGGTTATGTTGTCGTCATCGAAAAGGATGTCCGCCTGACCTATGAGATCAGCAGTGCTGCACGCCTGGTTTATTCCGATGAATACGCCATTGCGGGCTATGACGCCGTTTACGGCTTCATCACCGGGCTGCTGGCCGGCAACTATGATATCACCCACATTTACATCGACCCCATCTTTAAGATGTGCGGACGCGATTTTGAGGCCTTTACCCAGATGGTAAACACGCTGGATAGCCTGCGGGCCACCCAGGATGTTCAGATCGTCTTCACCCTTTCCTGCGAGCCGGAGGACCTTCCCTATCACCTGCGGGATATGATGATCGAGAACTGGTAAGCGGCATTTTTCCGATCTTATGAGGCTGTAAGAGGGGCGGCGCCCGGGAGGAACGAGTTTTCCCGGGCTGTCGTCCCTTGTCTTTTCAGAAAGGAGTACTCTATGAAACATCGCATCATTGCAGCGGCTGTACTGGCCGCCGTTCTGTGCCTTGCGCTGCTGGCCGCCTGCGGCAGCGGGGAGCCCACCCTGAAAGACTTTGAGGCTATTAAAGAGGGAACGCCCCGCAGTGAGGTTCTGGAAAAATTCGGGGAGCCTGACAGCGGCCTTTCCGGATTTTTCGGGGATATTTACAATTGCGGGGATCAGGTGGTCGTCATTTACTATGAAGTCGACTACGGCAGCGATGCCGCAACAGTAAGCAAGGTCACCATCACCAAGCGGCAGATCAAAAACGGCTGATTTTTTATTCCCTGCACCAAGAAAGGATACCCATGACCTTCCAATACTTTTTCTTTGCTACCGTCCCGGGATATTTTTTGCAGGCGCTGCCCATTGCACTGGCGGCAGGGGTTTGGTACGCCCTGCGGCTGCACAAAAAAGAGCCCGCGCTGCCCGGCGGGCGGGTGCTGCTGCGTTCGCTGTTCCCGTGCTATTTCGCGGGGCTGCTGGTCTTTACCATCTTTCTGTACCCCGTTTCCGATCTCTACTATCTGCTGTTCTACGGCAGGCCCTCCCAGGGCGGGCTGCCGTGGTTTGTGATGGATTACGATTTTTCCTTTGACTTCTTCCGGAATTTCACAACGGAAAACCGTGATAATATCCTGCTGTTTTTGCCCTTTGGGCTTTTATACCCACTGTACCGGCCGCAGGCAAACTGGGGCCGCACGGTGCTGGCGGGGCTGTGCGCCACCATTGCCATTGAGCTGATCCAGCCCATAGTGGGGCGCAGCTTTGATGTGGATGACATCCTGATGAACCTTTTTGGCACAGTCATTTCCGCCACCCTGTTTTTTCTGCTGCGGGCGATATTCTGCCCCAAAGGGAAGCAGGCATAGCCCCTGCACCCATTCCCCTCCGGCCGCATAGGATAGCGTAGCAACGAAAGGGAAGGGGGAGAGGCCATGTATCGCAGGCGTTCTCCCCGCCGGGGCGACTGCCCCCTGGCGCTGTGCTGCATGGCCTTTGGGCTGGGGGTGCTGCTGGCCCTGTGCGGCGAGCTGCGCACCGCGCTGGTCTTTGCGGCCATCGGTCTGGTGATCCTTGGCTTTCGCTGCCGCCGTTAGCTGCCGTCACTTGCCAAAAGGAGGAGTAACTGTATGAAGGTTGTAGTTTACCGCAGCCCACGCCTGCTTTCCGGTCTGCTCCGGGCGCTGTTCCACATCCGCCGGGAACCGGAGCTGCCCTGACCCCCGCCCCCTCAGCGGGGGCTTTTTATTTTGATTTATCTCAGCTCCAGCAGCTTTCGCACTTCCTCCATTCGGGCAAAAAGCCTAAAGTACAGCATTCGGTAATCCGGTGTATCACTTTGCAGGCAGGCTTCTTCACACTCCTGCTGTGCCGCGATGATTTTATCCTGTATCATCATAATTTGGATGCATTCCTCTTTTCCCACTTTGAGCATCTCCTTTCACAAATCATTTTAGAACAATATGTTCATTTTATAAATAGAACAATTTATTCACCCCTATACTGTCCCTGGGGTGATCGTAATGATAAAATACCAAAGGATCCGCGATCTGCGGGAAGATGCTGATCTGACCCAGCAGCAGGTGGGTGCGGCCATCAATGTGCCGCAGCGCACCTATGCCTATTATGAAAGTGGCGGCCGGATGCTGCCACCACAGGTGCTTTGCGCCTTGGCCGATTTTTACAATGTCAGCGTGGATTACCTGCTGGGCCGCACCGATAAAAAAGAGGTCAATCGGTAACATTGAAAAACGAAACCAGCTATGTATTCCCCACAGTCCTCCACATTTACGGAACGGCTGTGGGGAAAGTTTTTAAGTTCATTACCTTCGTTTGACAAGGACGCACATGCTTTTCGGTGGTAGCTTTCTGCTGCCGATTTGCAGTTACCCCACATATAATGCGCCGCAGGCACCTTGAGAGCGTATCTGCGGCGCTGTACGGACGATGCTTCGCATCGTTCGTATCCAGCCGCAGTTTAGCGGCAAGGAGGTCTTGGGGCACAGCCCCAAGCGTGTTTTGGTATGGGGCCCCTGGCGGGACGCAAGGCCCGCTGGGGAAAGGAGGAGCGGCGGAGCGTTGGAGGGTTGCCTAGCCCATAGGGATAGCGACCCGACATGGAGCAAAGCCCGCGACGACGCGCACATACAAAAGTAGGCCCCGCCGGGTAGGCATGCTCACTATGCCTTTACAAGGGGCCTTACCCCATGGCCAGCAGTCCCTGGCCCAGCCGCTGGAACGCGCGGCCGAAGGTCATGCGCTCCACGGCGGCGGCCGTTACCACCGGATAGCTGGCCACCGTTTGGCCCTCCACCGTCACGGTCACAGTACCTACCTCGGTTCCGGCGGCAATGGGGGCCTCCAGGCTTTCGGCCAGGTTCACCGTTTGGGTCATGGCCTCCCGCTGGCCCTTGGGGATGACGATCCCTTCCGCGGGCGGTTGGGCGGTCAGCTCCACTGTGGGAGCGGTACCGCGGATCACAGCCAGCGGCTCCAGCTCCGGCGGGGTGATATTCACCGCGGCCAGGTTGGCGTAGCCCCAATCCAGCAGGGCCCGTGCCGCCGCAAAGCGGTCATTGCTGTTGCCGGCGCCCAGCACCACCGCGATAAGCCCCAGGCCATCCCGGCTGGCGCTGGCGGAAAGGCAGCAGCCCGCCCCATTGGTGGTGCCGGTTTTCAGCCCCGTGGCGCCCTGGTAAAAGCGCACCAGACGGTTGGTGTTCACCAGGCTGGTGGCGCCGTTCCGCAGGGTATCCATCCATATGGTGGTGTAATCGGTGATCTTGGGGTACCGCAGCAGCGCCCGGCTCATCAGGGCAATATCCCGCGCGGTACTGTAATGTCCCTCATTATCCAGCCCGGCGCAGCAGGCAAAGTGGGTATTTTCCAGCCCCAGCTCGGCGGCCTTTTGGTTCATCATCTGCACAAAGGCTTCCTCGCTGCCCGCCACATATTCCGCCAGGCACACGGTAGCGTCATTGGCGCTCTGCACCGCTACCGCCTTCAGCAGGTCATCCACCGTCATCTCCTCGCCGGGCTTCAGCCATATCTGGCTGCCGCCAAAGCCCGCAGCCGCCTCGCTGCAGGTCACGGTATCGGTCAGGGCTATTTTGCCGCTGTCCAGCGCCTCCATAAAGAGCAGCAGGCTCATGATCTTGGTGATGGAGGCCGGGGGCAGCTTTTCATCAGCGTTCATCTCGTACCGCACGGTGCCGGTGTTCTGGTCGATGAGAATAGCGCTTTTGACCGGCAGAGAAAGCGCCACCTGCATTCCTTCGGCCTCGGCCACCTCATTTTGAATCACCGCCGCGGGGATATTGGCATTGGGGATCTCCTCCCAGGTGGTTTCCTCGGCGCCCACGGGCACGGTAAGCAGCAGCCCCGCCAGTCCTGCCGCCAGCAGCTTTTTTATCCCTTTCATCACATGACCTCCCTTTTAATCCGCTTTATCCCATTCCTATGCGGGGAAGGAGAGGAATTTGCAGGGGGCACTCGCCGCAGGGGGTTACTTTTCTTCACAGAAAAGCAACCCCACGCCGGGTAGGCGTGCTTACTTGGCCTTTGCGGGTGCGGGACTTTTTCCCTACACAAGGTATAATTGGGACGCGAAAGGCCCCCGGAAAGATCCGGGGGCCTTTTGTAGGGATTAGATATCAATTTTACCGTAGCGCTTGCCGGTATTCGCGGAGAGGATCTCCTGCTCCACAGCGCTCTTTTCGCTCTTGGGGGCAGTTTCGGCCTGCTCCCGGCGGACGGGACCGCCGATAGCGGGCGGATCCTCCAGGCGGGGACGGCGCTCCCCGGCGGGACGGCTGCGGCGCTCACCGCCGTTGCCACGGCCACCGTTGCCGCGGCGGCTGCCGCCACGACCATTCCGGCCGCCACGGCCGCCCTCACGGCTGCCTTCCTTGCCGCCGGTAGGCGGTACAGTGGAGCTGATCACAACACGGCGGTTGGGTTCCACACCGGTGGAAGAGCTGGTAGCGCCCTTGACGGTGGAAACCGCGCCATGGATGATGCGGCGCTCATAGGGGTTCATCGGCTCCAGCGTGATGCTGCGGCCGGTGCGCACAGCCTGGTTGGCCAGCTTGCGGGCCAGGGCCTCCAGGGTACGGGCGCGCTTTTCACGGTAATTGCCGCTATCGATGGAAAGGCGGATATACTCGCCCTCACCGCGGTTGGCTACCAGACTGGCCAGGTACTGGATGGCATCCAGGGTCTCGCCCCGGCGGCCGATGACGCCGCCGATTTGCTCACCTGCCAGCTGCAGGCGGACATTTTCCTCGTAGTAGCGGGGAGTCAGGGTAAAGTCGGTCAGGCCCATGGCCTTCAGGATCTCGGTGACATAGGCGGCGGCCTTTTCCACCTTGGCGCGCACCTCGCCGGTCGGCTCGATCTCCACCGGGGCGGCCTTTTCGGCTTCATCCCGGGCAGGCTTTTCGGCCTTTTCGACGCGGGGAGCGGGTTTCTCGCTCCGGGCGGGTTTTTCCGCCTTGGGGGCGGCAGGCTTATTTTCGGCTTTCTGTTCCTTCTTGGGGGCCTCCTGCCGGCGGGGCTTTTCGCTCCGGGCGGGCTTTTCATCGGGCAGCTCCACCCATACGCGCACCTTGGCGGGCAGCTTCTTCAAGCCCAGGAACCCGCCCTTACGGGGCAGGTCAATGATCTCAAACTGCACCTCTTCACGGGGCAGTCCCAGCAGCAGCGCACCGCTTTCGATCGCGGCATTGGCATCCACGCCGGTAGCAATGATCTCTTTTATCATATTCAGTTACCTCGTTATTCGGCGGCATCAATCATCGATGTATTCATCGCCGTACTTTTCGGCATAGCGGCGGCGGGCTTCCTTTATCTTTTCCTTATCGGAAAGATAGGTGGTATCCTCCACCTTTTCGCCGTTCTTCAGGGCTTCCTTGGCCCGTTTCTTGGCCTCGATGCGCTCCTGGCGCTCCCGCTCGGCACGCTCCTTGGCCTCGGCCTGCAGCTTTTCGGCTACTTCCTTGGGGTTGTAGATCTTATTGAGTACAAGGGACTGGACACAGCCGAACACATTGGAAAGGGTCCAGTAGATACCTACGCCGATGGGCACCATGAAGGTGAACCAAATGGAGATGAGGGGCATGATATACATCATCATCTTCATGCTGGCGCCGGCCTGGCCCATATTGGGGCTGTTCTTCATGGAAATGATGGAAGAAAGCAGCGCGGTAAGACCGGAGAGCAGCGGAATGATGACCAGCCAGTTCCAGCCGCCCTGCCATGGCAGGTTGGGGGTGCCGGAAAGATCCATACCAAGGAAGCCCATATCAAGGGACTGGATCTTGGCGATGACATCGGCGCCTACACTGGAATAAGCGGCGGGATTCTGCATGACGCTCTGGTAAATGTTGATCTGGGGGGCGTAGCCGGTGGTGGCGATGCCCAGGGTGCCCGCGACCTCGGTAAGGGCGGTGATGGTTTCCTTGGAGAAGCGCAGCAGGTGGGTCAGGGGCTTATACACTACATCCAACAGACCGAAGATGACCGGGAACTGAATGAGCAGGGTGCCGCAGCCACTCATGGGGTTGTAGTTTTCCTTGGAGTACAGAGCCTGCAGCTCCTCATTCATTTTGGCCTGGTTATTCTTGTACTTGGCCTGGATCTCCTGGATCTTGGGCTGGATGATCTGCATCTTTACGGTGGATTTCTGCTGCTTGAGGCCCAGAGGGAACAGGAGCAGCTTAACGATGAGGGTAAAGAGCACCAGCGCCACGCCGTAATTGCTTACCAGGTGGTACAGGCCATACATCAGCCACCCAAAGGGGTAGCCGAAAACTGTCATAATAAAATTCATAAGGATGGTCCTCCGTTCCCATTTTCATGGGGAATAGTTTCCTCGCCGGTATTTTCTCCGACAGGGGGCTGGGAAGGGTGCGCCGCCTGCTGCTTTTCCTGCTCGGCGCCGGCAAAGGGGCGCAGGGAAAAGCGCTGGGGCACCGGATCGTACCCCGGGCGGCCAAAGGGCTGGCACCGTGCCACACGGCACAGGGTCAGCAGGCTCCCCCGGATGGGGCCAAAGCGCCGCAGCGCCGTGACCGCGTAGCAGGAGCAGGTGGGGGAAAATCGGCATCTGGGAGGAATAAGGGGGGAGATGCACTTCTGGTAGAACCTGATGGGCAGGATCAATAGCTCGCTGCATATTTTTTTTAGGAATTGCCACACCCGCTTCATGTCTGTCCCGCCTCCCGCACCGCGGATGGCACCGCCGTTAATGCGGTGATCTGCTGCAGCATAGCCTGCTGTACCGGCTGCATTTTGCAGTGGGCGGTACGGCTGCGGGCCACAAAAATGAAATCATAGCCCTGGGGCAGCTGCTGCTCCAAACCGGTATAGGCGGCACGGATGACGCGCTTGGCGCGGTTGCGGCGGACGGCATCGCCCACGCGCTTGCTGGCGGTGATGCCGATGCGGTTATGTCCCAGCCGGTTGCGGGCACAGTAGGTGACCAGCAGCGGGCCGGTTTTTGTCTTTGCCCGGCGGTACATGCGGGTAAAGTCGCGGTTTTTCTTGATGATGACGGTGGTTTTCATGGTTTGGGTCCCTTCCCTGCGCCGCGGGAGAAGCGGGCAGTAGTGCGGCGTGCCGGACTGAGAAGAAAGAGGAGAGGGCGTCCCTTTCACACCGCTGCCTTCGCGTTTTCAGTTCCCTGTGGTATGTGCGGTCAAACTAAAAACAATGCCCACGGCATAGGCGCTGTGGGCATCTTTCTTAGTGGGTCAGTCTGGCTCTGCCCTTGGCACGTCTGCGGGCCAGGACCTTGCGGCCATTGGCGGTAGCCATTCTCTTTCTGAACCCATGGACTTTGCTTCTCTGTCTCTTTTTAGGCTGATAGGTTCTGAGCATCGTTCTTCCCCTCCTTCCGGGTCTTGGCGGCGGCCCCGGC
>ERZ773188.3838-NODE-3838-length-12046-cov-6.719373_pt1 | contig 12046 bp, 8 predicted proteins | sample MGYA00581011_ERZ773188 | MGnify/ENA primary metagenome ERZ773188 (study PRJEB29015, sample SAMEA2737798) | human gut metagenome | biome: human gut; feature: human-associated habitat; material: faeces | place: China | collected 2012 ...
CCAGATTCAGTACGAACACGAATCCAAGCTGGGAGAGAGCACATCCGAACCGTTTTATTGTACACAACGGCGAGATTAATACAATCCGTGGTAATCGGGATAAGATGCAGGCAAGAGAGGAAAATATGGAATCTGAAGATTTAAAAGGAGAACTTCACAAAGTCCTTCCGGCAATCAATGCCACAGGTTCTGACTCCGCTATGCTTGACAATGCCATTGAATTTATGGTCATGAGTGGCATGGAACTTCCGCTGGCAGTTATGATTTCTATTCCGGAGCCGTGGGCAAATAATAAGAGCATGTCCCAGAAGAAGAAAGATTTCTATCAGTACTATGCAACAATGATGGAACCATGGGATGGTCCGGCGTCAATTCTGTTCAGTGATGGAGATTGTATGGGAGCAGTTCTTGATAGAAACGGACTTCGCCCGTCCAGATATTACATTACAGATGATGATCAGTTGATTTTATCATCTGAGGTCGGAGTTATGGATATTGCACCAGAGAAAATCGTAGTAAAAGAAAGACTTCGTCCAGGTAAAATGCTTCTGGTCGATACGGTTCAGGGACGTGTCATCGGAGACGAAGAGCTGAAAGAAATGTATGCGGACAGACAGCCTTATGGTGAGTGGCTGGACAGCAATCTGATTGAGCTTAAGAATCTGAAAATTCCGAACCAGTTAGTACCGACCTACAAACCAGAGGAACTTAAGAGACTTCAGAAAGCATTTGGTTATTCTTATGAGGAAGTAGAAACTTCTATCAAAAATATGGCACTCAACGGTGGAGAAGGAACTGCGGCCATGGGTATTGACACACCACTTGCAGTACTTTCGGATAAGCATCAGAACCTGTTCAATTATTTTAAACAGTTATTTGCACAAGTTACGAATCCACCGATTGACGCAATCCGTGAGGAAGTGGTAACATCCACGACTGTATACATCGGAGCAGACGGAAATCTTCTGGAAGAAAAAGCAGAAAACTGCAAGATGCTCAAGGTCAATAATCCAATTCTTACAAATGTTGACCTTCTGAAGATTAAGAACATGAAACAGGATGGATTCAAAATTGCAGAGATTCCGACTATTTATTATAAAAATTCCAGTCTGGAAAAAGCAATGGATTACCTGTTTATCGAAGTAGATCGTGCAATCCGTGACGGAGCGAATATTTTGATCCTTTCTGACCGTGGTGTTGACGAGTATCATGTGGCTATGCCGTCACTTCTGGCATTGTCCGGACTGCAACAGCATCTGGTGCGCACAAAGAAGAGAACTTCCGTTGCAATCATTCTTGAGACCGGAGAGCCAAGAGAAGTACATCATTTTGCGACATTACTTGGATATGGAGCATGCGCAGTCAATCCATATCTTGCACATGAGACAATCCGTCAGCTTATTGATACAGGCATGCTGCAGAAAGATTATTACGCTGCAGTTGATGATTACAATCACGGAATCTTAAGCGGCATTGTAAAAATTGCTTCTAAAATGGGTATTTCCACAATTCAGTCTTATCAGGGAGCAAAGATTTTCGAGGCCATTGGATTAAAAGAAGAATTTATTAACAGATATTTTACAGATACAGTCAGCCGTGTTGGCGGCATCGGTATTGAGGAGATTGCACAGGATTATCTTGCAAGACATTCTCAGGCATTTGATCCACTTGGACTGGAAGTAGATCTGACACTGGACAGTCTCGGACAACACAAATCCAGAAGCTGTGGCGAGGAACATCTGTACAATCCACGTACGATCCATATGCTCCAACAGTCTACAAGACTTGGCAATTATGAAATGTTTAAGCAGTACACAGATATGGTAAATGAAGAAGGTGCCCACATTAATCTGCGAGGTCAGCTTGATTTTAATTATCCGAAGAAAGGTATTCCGATTGAAGAAGTAGAGAGTGTGGATGAAATCGTTCAGCGATTCAAGACAGGTGCTATGTCCTACGGATCCATTTCCAAGGAGGCGCATGAGACGCTTGCAATCGCCATGAACCGTCTGCATGGTAAATCCAACAGCGGTGAAGGCGGTGAAGAAATCGAGCGTCTGGATACAGAAAAATGTTCTGCAATTAAGCAAGTCGCTTCCGGACGATTTGGTGTAACAAGCAGATATCTTGTCAGCGCAAAAGAGATTCAGATTAAAATGGCACAGGGTGCAAAACCAGGAGAAGGTGGACATCTTCCAGGAGGAAAGGTCTATCCGTGGATTGCCAAGACAAGACATTCTACGCCAGGTGTCAGCCTGATCTCACCACCACCGCATCACGATATTTACTCTATCGAGGATCTGGCACAGCTCATTTATGACTGTAAAAATGCAAATAAAGACGCAAGGATTTCCGTAAAACTTGTATCTGAAGCAGGTGTTGGAACTGTCGCAGCCGGAGTCGCAAAAGCAGGAGCCGGATTGATCCTGATCTCTGGATATGATGGAGGAACCGGAGCGGCGGCTAAGAGTTCTATCCACAATGCAGGACTTCCTTGGGAGCTTGGACTTGCGGAAACACATCAGACATTGATCCAAAATGGACTGCGTGAACGTGTCCGTATTGAGACAGATGGAAAATTGATGAGTGGTCGTGACGTGGCAATTGCAGCAATCCTTGGAGCAGAGGAATTTGGATTTGCGACAGCACCACTTGTAACTATGGGATGCGTTATGATGCGGGTGTGTAATCTGGATACATGTCCGGTTGGTGTGGCAACACAGAATCCGGAACTTCGCAAGAACTTCCGCGGAAAACCGGAATACGTCATCAACTTTATGAGATTCATCGCACAGAATCTGCGCGAATATATGGCGAAATTAGGTGTTCGTACGATTGATGAACTGGTTGGAAGGACTGACCTTCTGAAAGTCAAAGAAGTGCCGACATCTGATCGTGCAGCAACACTGGATTTAAGCCAGATCCTGCAAAACCCTTATGAGGGAACAAAGACACCAATGACTTATAATCCAAAGAAGATTTATGATTTCGAACTGGAGAAGACGCTGGACGAAAGAGTCCTTGTAAAAGAACTGCTTCCGGCACTTGAAAAGCATCAGAAGAGAAGCCTGGAAGTCGATGTCACGAACACCAACCGTACATTTGGAACAATTTTCGGATCAGAAATTACAAGAAGATATCCGGAAGGCGTAGAGGAAGACAGTTATGTGATCAAATGTACCGGAGCAGGCGGTCAATCATTTGGTGCATTTATTCCAAAGGGTCTGACACTGGAACTTGTAGGAGACGGCAATGATTATTTTGGTAAAGGTCTCTCAGGCGGAAAACTGATCGTGTATCCACCGAAGGGTGTTACATTTAAACACGAAGAGAATATTATAATAGGAAATGTTGCACTTTACGGAGCAACCAGTGGTAAAGCTTTTATCAATGGTGTGGCAGGTGAGCGTTTTGCAGTCCGAAACTCTGGCGCAAAAGCAGTTGTAGAAGGTGTTGGTGATCATGGATGTGAGTACATGACCGGCGGATGTGTTGTTGTTCTTGGCAAGACTGGAAAGAACTTTGCAGCCGGAATGAGCGGCGGTGTCGCTTATGTACTGGATCTGAACAGTGATCTTTATAAGAATATTAATAAGCAGATGGTAAATATTGAACGAGTAACTTCGAAGTTTGAAATCAATGAGTTGAAAGAAATGATCGAAGAGCATGTGGCTTATACGAATTCTGAGAGCGGAAAAGAAATTCTGGACCACTTTACCGATTATCTGCCGAAATTTAAGAAAATCATTCCGATTGATTACGAGAAAATGCTTTCTACTATCGTTCAGATGGAAGAACAGGGCATGAGCAGTGAGCAGGCTAGAATTGAAGCATTTTACGCAATTAAAGAAGGAAGAAGATAGGGGGCGGACAACGTGGGAAAACCAACAGGATTTATGGAATATGAAAGACAGGATAAGCCGGCAGAGTCACCGAAGGAGCGAATCAAGCATTTCCGCGAATTCCACACACCTTTGTCAAAAGAAGAACAGGAGCGCCAAGGTGCAAGATGTATGGCGTGTGGCGTTCCGTTCTGCCAGGCAGGACAGATGATTATGGGGATGGCAAGTGGCTGCCCTCTCCATAATCTGGTGCCGGAGTGGAATGATCTGATTTACCACGGCAACTGGGAAGAGGCTTATTATAGGTTAAAAAAGACGAATAATTTTCCGGAATTCACTTCCAGGGTATGTCCTGCGCTTTGTGAGGCAGCATGTACATGTGGACTCAACGGAAATGCAGTATCATCGAAAGCGAATGAGTACAGTATTATTGAAAATGCTTACGAAAAAGGATACGCTGCGGCAAGACCGGTGAAAGTCAGAACCGGAAAGAAAGTAGCTGTTGTGGGATCAGGACCGTCCGGGCTTGCTGTGGCAGATATGCTGAATCGCAGAGGACACAGCGTGACAGTATTTGAACGGGAAGACAAAGTCGGAGGACTTCTTCGCTATGGAATTCCAAACATGAAACTGGAAAAACAGTATATTGACCGTAAGATAAATATTATGGAAGAAGAAGGAATTACATTTGTAACGAACTGCAATATCGGGAAAGATAAAAAAGCTTCTTCTATATTAAAAGAGTTTGACCGTGTAGTTCTCTGCTGTGGAGCTTCTCATCCAAGAGATATCAAAGCACCGGGACGGGACGCAAAAGGAATTTATTTCGCAGTCGATTTCCTGAAGTCCACGACAAAAGCATTGTGGGCAAATGATATGAAACTGGTGGATGGCACATACATTTCTGCAAAGGGAAAACACGTTATCGTTATTGGTGGAGGTGATACGGGAAATGACTGTATCGGAACTTCTATGAGACATGGCGCAAAATCTGTGCTTCAAGTAGAAATGATGCCAAAAGCACCAGATACTCGTGCAGATAACAACCCGTGGCCAGAGTGGCCAAAAGTCTGCAAAACAGACTATGGTCAGGAAGAAGCAGCGGCAGTCTTCGGACATGATCCGCGTGTATATCAGACAACGGTCAAAGAGTTCATCAAAGATAAGGAAGGAAATCTCTGCAAGGTCACACTTGTGAAGCTGGAGCCGAAGAAAGATGAGAAAACCGGACGCATGATGATGACTGAGATACCGGGAACTGAGTATACAGTACAGGCAGATCTTGTACTTATTGCAGCAGGATTTCTTGGAAGTGAAGAATATGTGACAAAAGCATTTGGTGTGGAAGTCAATGCGCGTACAAATGTGGCAACACCGGCAGGTGAGTATCATACAAATGTGGAGCGGGTGTTCACAGCGGGAGATATGCACAGAGGTCAGTCACTGGTTGTATGGGCAATCCGCGAAGGAAGAGAAGCCGCACAGGAAATCGATGTCAGCCTGATGGGATATACGAATATGAATGTACAGTAACAAAATAAGTATCGGGTGAGAACTTCAAACAAGCTTGATTTCTCACCCCATATTTATTTTCCAGCATGGCTTGACTAGCCCAAATGTTACAAAAATGTTAAAAAATATTGCAAATATGTACTGACTCATGTATAATAACATCTAGATGTAGTAGCAAAACTATATAAAATTGTATACATTTGAGTGAGGAAGTTTTTATATGAATAAATTTGGAAGAAGAATACTGGCAGCATTAATTACGAGCAGTTTAGTAGTTACACCGGTTTTGGCAGCACCTTCAGTAGATGATCTTCAGAAGAGTAAGGCATCAGCGCAAAGTGAAGTAAACTCACTTCAGTCACAGCTTCAGAGTATTGTAAGTAAGATTACTCAATTGGAAGCTGATCTTACAACAAAGGGTGAAGAGATTATTCAGGCGCAGGCAGATCTGGAACAGGCACAGGAAGACGAGAAGACACAGTATGCGGCTATGAAGCTTCGTATCAAGTATATGTATGAGGCTGGTGATGCAACAGCGCTTGAATCACTGGTAAGCTCAGAAGATTTTTCGGATCTGTTAAGTAAAGCTGAGTATGTTCAAAGTGTACATGGATATGATCGCGACAAGCTGGAAGAATATGTTGCAACTAAGCAGAAGATTGCTGATCTGAAGGATCAGCTTGAGACAGAGCAGTCACAGCTTGAGAGCATGCAGACAGAATATGAGACAGAAGAGTCTAATCTGACAACTCTGATTGATTCAAAACAGGCAGAAGTAGCAGATCTTGATTCACAGATTCAGGAAGCGGCAGAGAAGGCGGCGAAAGAAGAGGAAGAGCGTCAGAAGAAAGCAGAAGAGGAAAGACAGAAACAACTTCAGGCAGCATCTCAGAATAGTACAATAACGAATAGTAATTCTGGCAGCTCCAATAGTTCAAGCAGCTCCAATAGTAATAAAGGCAACAGCAGCTCGAATTCAAGCAGTTCCAGTAACAAAGGAAACAGCAGTTCATCATCAAGCAGCAGTTCTGGTAGTTACGTATCCGGAAGTACAGTATCCCGTGCATATTCAGCACTTGGAAAACCGTATGTATGGGGAGCGGCAGGACCTAATTCCTTCGATTGTTCCGGACTTGTAAGTTTCTGTCTGACAGGAAGATATTCACATACATATAGCTCCAGTGATTTCGTTGGATTGACTAAGGTAAGTAATCCACAGCCGGGAGATATTTGTGTAAGAGTTGGGCATGTAGGTGTTTATATAGGTGGAGGCCAGATGATTCATGCACCACACACAGGAGATGTAGTGAAAATATCTGCAGTACCATCTAATATGTGGTACGTTCGTCCATAAAGTATATAAGAAAATGAATAATTTAATGCCAGTTCTTTTTTGAAAGGACTGGCATTTGTCATATACAAGAGCATGTCTGGACATCTTTGATGGAATTGTATCTGAAATGGCAAAAAAATGAACACAAAATGACAAAGATTGCGTCAAATTTGTAGCGGGTTGCGTAAACTATGAAAAATGTGTATAATAACGATGGGGCGTTTTCGAAAGAAAAATAATTAAAAGAGGGAAGATGAATATGAACAAAATAGGTAAGAGAATTCTGGCGGCGGCAGTTGCCAGTTCTGTACTTGTGACACCGGTTTTTGCAGATCCATCTGTTGACGATTTGAAAAAGAGCAAAGAGTCCGCACAGAATGAAGTAAGTTCACTCCAGACACAGCTTAATACAGTAGTGGGAAAGATTACGGAGTTGGAGTCTCAACTTAGCAGTAAAGGTGAAGAGATTATTCAGGCACAGTCAGATCTGGAAGATGCCGAGGCAGAAGAACAGAAACAGTATGCAGATATGAAGGTTCGTATTAAGTATATGTACGAAGCTGGCGATCAGAGTGCTGTAGAAAGCTTAGTTGGTTCAGAGGATTTCTCTGATATGGTCAACAAAGCGGAATATGTAAGTAATGTACATAATTACGACAGACAGAAATTACAGGAGTACGTAGAGACAAAGCAGAAGATTTCTGATCTGAAAGATCAACTGGAAGAAGAACAGTCACAGCTTGAAAGTATGCAGACAGAGTATGAGTCACAGGAGTCGAAACTTGATAACCTGATCGCATCTAAGCAGGCAGAGGTGTCTGATCTGAATCAGCAGATTGAAGAAGCTGAGCGTAAGGCAGCAGAAGAAGAGCTGAAGAGACAGCAGGAAGAAGCAGCAAGACAGGCAGCGGCAGCAGAAGCAGCAAGACAGCAGGCTGCATCGAACAGGAATAATTCTTCCAGCTCATCAAGCAATAGCTCAAGTAATAGCAATAAGGGAAATAGTTCCAATAAAGGAACAAGCAACAATGCTCCAAGTTATGTATCAGGAGACGCAGTGTCCCGTGCGTATTCTGCACTTGGAAAACCGTATGTATGGGGAGCAACAGGACCGAATTCCTTTGATTGTTCAGGTCTTGTAGGTTTCTGCCTGACAGGTAGATATTCACGTTCCTGCACATCAGCGTCATTGAATGCCCTTCCGACAGTGAGTAACCCACAGCCTGGAGATGTGTGTGTAAGATCCGGACACTGTGGAATTTACATTGGAAATGGTCAGATGATCCATGCACCACATACAGGTGATGTAGTAAAAGTAGCAAGTGTCCCTTCTAATATGAGAATCGTACGTCCTTAATAAAAGAATATTGAATTTATTTGCCAGGATTTCTTTTGAATCCTGGCATTTTTAATATCATGATGCCGGTGGGAGTGCAAAGCACGGAACGATCCGTAGACATCATAGTTGGGGGGCCCCAACATCTTTAGAAAATTACAATTTCCATGATATAAAAAACTCCGAGGCATTCTTGAATTGAGTCATATTTGAACCATAGGTGAGTCACATTTGAAAATGTCTGAAAAAAACAATTTCATTATTGATAATTCAGTAAAATTATTGTATTCTGAACGTATAAGGCAAATGAGGAGTATAACATTCGGGCGGGGGAGAAACCTGAATGTAAAAGGGTAATTAATAAGGAAGGGTGAGAAAATGAAAGTACGAGTTGCTCGGGCGCTTATTGCCTCTGCTGCAGTGAGCACTTTATTTGTTACGACAGCGTTTGTAACACCAGTATTTGCAGAACCGGAGAATCAGGTGGAAGCACTGGAAAATCAGAAAAGTGAGGTTGAGGCACAGGCAGATAGTATCAATTCCCAGTTGGTTTCATTGTTGGTCAGCTATAAGGCGCTGCAACAAGACATTGAGAATCAGCAGGTGAGAATTGGTGAGGTTGGACAAGACCTTGCAGTTGCGCAAGAGAATGAGCAAAAGCAATATGAAGATATGAAGCTTCGTATAAAATATATGTATGAAAATGGTGATGCATCATTTGCAGAGGCTATTCTGACTGCAACATCCTATTAGGATTTAGTCAATAAGTCTGAGTATGTCGAGAAAGTTCATAGTTATGACCGAAACAAACTAATGGAATATGTGCAGACAAAAGAAGAAGTTGCGAATTTGAAAACAGAACTTGAAGGCGAACAGGCAGATATGGAAGTCATGGCGCAGGAGATGAGTTCACAACAGGCAAATTTGGAATCAACTTTAACCCAGATGCGTGCCCAGATCGCAGATTTTGACAGCCAGCTTGCAAGTGCGCAGGCAGAGGCAGATGCAAAAGTAGCAAGAATGCAGGAAGAGCAGCAAATAGCTCAGAGTAAGAGTGAAAATCAGACGGGAAATGTTTCATCGGCTAATCAGGTGGGTTCAGCAGCCAATACAGGCACGACAAAGCCAACCGGAGGAAATACAACACCGTCAACGGGAAATACAACGACGCCATCGACTGGAAATGTAAGTACGACAACACCGTCAACCGGAAATACAGGTACGGCCACACCAACGACTGGAAATACAGGGACAACGACAAAGCCGTCAACAGGAAATTCTTCTAATACAAGCAAGCCGGGCAATGCATCTGCTGGACAGAAGATTGCCAACAAAGGCTGTGAATACATAGGGAATCCGTATGTATATGGAGGAAACAGTCTGACGAATGGAATTGACTGTTCTGGGTTTGTGCAGCAGATTCATGCAAAATTTGGAATATCTACACCGAGAAATTCCACATCACTTCGTTATGGCGGAAAAGCTGTAGCTGTTTCAGATATGATGCCGGGAGATGTGGTCTGTTATGAGGGGCATGTCGCAATTTATATTGGTGGAGGACAGATTGTACATGCTTCCAACAGTAAACCTTATCCGGCAGGTGGAATAAAAACGTCCAACGCATATTACAGAACGATTGTTGCTGTAAGACGTTACTGGTAGTAAAAATTACGGATATTGTAAAAAATGTAAAAATATAAAATATGCAAAAATCTAATATGATGTTTTTGAAAAACCCTTGCATTTGCAAGGGTTTTATGATATCATTTTAAGGTCGCAAAAAAGCACGCACATGGCTGTCTGAGACGGTGCCAGTCAAAAGAAAGAGACTGGTTTCAAGGACGTATACCGGTGCGGAAGTAAAAAAACCAATTGGAGGAAAGAAACATGAGCGTTATTTCAATGAAGCAGCTTTTAGAAGCAGGTGTTCACTTTGGACATCAGACAAGAAGATGGAACCCTAAGATGGCTCCTTATATCTACACAGAGAGAAATGGTATCTACATCATCGACCTTCAGAAATCTGTAGGTAAAGTAGATGAAGCTTACCAGGCAGTAGCTGATATCGCTGCAGAAGGCGGATCAATCCTTTTTGTAGGTACTAAGAAACAGGCTCAGGATGCTATCAAAGTAGAAGCTGAACGTTGCGGAATGTACTATGTAAATGAAAGATGGCTTGGAGGAATGCTTACAAACTTCAAGACAATCAAGAGCAGAATCGCTCGTCTGAAAAACATCGAGAGAATGTCAGAAGACGGAACATTTGATGTACTGCCTAAGAAAGAAGTTATCCAGTTAAAGAAAGAATGGGATAAACTTGAGAAGAACCTTGGCGGAATCAAAGACATGAAGACACTTCCAGACGCTATTTTCGTAGTAGATCCTAAAAAGGAAAGAATCTGTGTTCAGGAAGCACACACACTTGGAATTCCACTTATCGGTATCGCTGATACTAACTGTGATCCAGAAGAACTTGATTATGTAATTCCTGGAAACGACGATGCTATCCGTGCTGTAAAACTGATCGTTTCTAAGATGGCTGACGCTGTAGTAGAAGCTAACCAGGGTGTTGCAGGCGAAGAAGAGTATGTTGAAGAAGCTGAAGAAGCAGCAGTAGAAGAATAAGATTCTTAAAAAACATAATTGGAGGATAAGATCATGGCAGTTACAGCTAAGATGGTAAAAGAATTAAGAGAGATGACTGGTGCAGGAATGATGGACTGCAAGAAAGCTCTTAATGAAACAGATGGTGATATGGATGCAGCTATCGAGTTCTTAAGAAAGAACGGAGAAGCTAAGGCTGTTAAAAAAGCCGGACGTATCGCAGCAGAAGGTATTGTTATGGCTGATGTTAAAGAAGACAAGACAGCAGCTATCGTAGAAGTTAACTCAGAGACAGACTTCGTTGCTAAGAATGCTGAATTCCAGGGATTCGTTAAAGCTGTTGTTAATCAGGCAATCGCTTCTGAATCAACAGATATGGAAGGATTCATGGCTGAGGCTTGGAACGAAGATGCTTCTAAGACAGTTCAGGATGCATTAAATGAAAAAATCTCTGTAATCGGAGAAAAACTGAGCATCAGAAGATTTGAGAAAATCGTTACAGACGGCTGTGTAGTAGATTACATCCATGGCGGCGGACGTATCGGTGTTCTCGTAGAGGCTGATACAGATGTTGTTAACGACGAGATCAAAGCTTGTCTGAAGAACGTAGCTATGCAGGTTGCAGCTATGTCTCCAAAATATACTTCACGTGATGAAGTAGATGCTTCTTTCTTAGAGCATGAAAAAGAGATTCTTCTTGCTCAGGCTAAACAGGAGAATCCAAACAAACCGGATAATATTATCGAAAAGATGATTATCGGACGTCTCAACAAAGAGATGAAAGAAATCTGCCTGTTAGATCAGGTATACGTTCAGGACAGCGATCTTACAGTAGCTAAATACGTAGAGAAGGTAGCTAAAGAGAACGGAGCTAACATGACAGTTAAGAAGTTTGTTCGTTTTGAGACAGGAGAAGGTCTTGAGAAGAAGAACGAAGACTTTGCAGCTGAAGTTGCAGCTCAGATGAACGCATAATCGAATATTGTGTTAAATTTCTGAAATGATAATAACCCTTACGAATGGTGGTGACACTGTCTGTAAGGGCTATTTTTATAGAAACTTAAGAAAAAATGACCTACCTGATATTGAGAGGGGCAAACTCCTGGCAGAAGTATTGGATGTAAGTCTGGATGATCTTGTAAATTATGACAGAGAAAACAGCAATAATCTTGGTCTTGGTGTTCCGCCAAAGGGAAAGCATGTTTTTGGAATCACGAAAGTGGGAGAGAAAGGTCAGATTGTGATACCGGCAAAAGCAAGAAAAATATTTGATATTCAGCCAGGGGATAATCTGATCCTATTGGGCGATGAAAGTCAGGGAATTGCTATTATCAAAGAAAAAAGACTGGTTTTCCCTTTGTTCGGACGGTGTCAGATAGTTTGAAAGTAAGGGCAGGTTCCGGGACGGAAGTTATACCC
>ERZ773188.3841-NODE-3841-length-12033-cov-26.166806_pt1 | contig 12033 bp, 10 predicted proteins | sample MGYA00581011_ERZ773188 | MGnify/ENA primary metagenome ERZ773188 (study PRJEB29015, sample SAMEA2737798) | human gut metagenome | biome: human gut; feature: human-associated habitat; material: faeces | place: China | collected 2012 ...
CCGTGCAGGAAAATTAGATACTGCACGGCTTTTGTATATTGCAGTAGTGCTTTTGAGATACAGGGAACGTGAGGCATGGAGAAAAACACCATACCAGATAACGACACTGTTTAAATATCACAAGGAATATAACCCGCACATTTTCCGACAGGAACAGGCGGGAACACCAGCAGCTACAGAAAACATGGACGATATAGACATAGCGTTAGGGGGCTTTTAATTATGGCAGATAAGACGCAGAACGTCAAAACAAGGTTAAGTTTTGACGGAGAGGCAGAGTATAAAGCAGCCTGCAAGGAAATTAACAGCACCCTTAAAGTGCTTAATTCTGAAATGAAACTTGTAACGGCTGAATATAAGGACAATGCAAGCAGCGTAGATGCGCTGAAAGCAAAGCAGGCGGTACTACAGAAAACATACGACGAGCAGGCAAAAAAGGTAAAAGAAACCGAGGCGGCTTTAGAAAAATGTCGCAAGGCAACAGGAGACAATAGCGAAGAAAGTAAAAAACTTGAAACCCAGTTAAATTACCAGAAAGCAGCGCTTGTAAAGACAGAGCAGGAATTAGGCAAAACGACTGACGAAATGGAAAAAGCAGAAAAAGCCGCTGACGAAATGGGAAAGGAAATAAAAGACAGCGGGGAACAGGCAGACGACGCAAAGGGTAAATTTTCTGGATTTACAAGCGTACTAAGCGGAATGGGTACAGCGCTTAAAGCAGCAGCAGCGGCGACGGCGGCAGCAGTTGCGGGAGCGGCAACAGCCATAGGAGCGCTTACCACAAAAGCGATAGAGGGATACGCAGCACAGGAACAGCTTGTAGGCGGTGTAGAAACTCTTTTCAAAACGTCGTCTGATACGGTTGTTGGTTATGCAAACGACGCATATAAAACAGCCGGAATGTCTGCAAATGAGTACATGGAAACAGTTACCAGCTTTTCAGCGTCGCTGCTTGCCAGTATGAATAATGACACGGCAGCGGCAGCAGAAAAGGCAAACGTGGCAATTACGGATATGTCAGACAATGCAAATAAAATGGGTACTGATATATCGCTTATACAGAACGCCTATAACGGTTTTGCAAAGCAGAATTATACCATGCTGGATAACTTAAAACTGGGATATGGCGGTACAAAAGAGGAAATGCAGCGACTGCTTGATGATGCAAGCAAGCTATCCGGCATTAAGTATGATATTTCATCATATTCAGACGTTGTAGACGCTATTCACGTCGTACAGACGGAAATGGGCATAACAGGGACAACGGCAAAAGAGGCAAGTACAACAATAGAGGGTTCGGTTAGTTCCATGAGTTCAGCGTGGGACAACTGGATAGCTGGAATGGCAGACAGCGAGGCGAATTTCTCACAGCTTACAAGCAATCTGGTAGACAGTATTGTAACAGTGGTAGGGAATATAGCACCAAGGGTAATAGAAACAGTACCGAGGTTGGTAAGTGGACTGGGAGAAATCGTAGAGCAGCTTGCAACGTATATACCACAGGTTATACAGGAGTTATTACCGCCTTTAATGAGCGGTGTACAGGACTTACTTAATACGCTGGTTGGAATGCTGCCGGAAATGATAAGCATAATCGGGCAGATTATACCGACAATCATAGATACGCTACTTACCATTTTACCGCAGCTTTTAGAGGCAGGTGTACAGATTATTACGGAATTGGCGCAAGGTATCTCACAAGCGTTACCTACATTGCTGCCAACAATCGTAACGGTGGTTACGAACATTGTAACCATGCTGATAGAAAATATACCGTTGCTGATTACAGCAGCATTACAGCTGCTTACGGGGCTGGCACAGGGACTGGTAGCAGCGCTGCCTGTACTGATTGAGGCACTGCCGGAAATCATAACGGCTATCATAAATGCACTGGTTGAGGGCATACCGCTTATTATCGAAAGTGCGGGCGATATTATAGTTGCATTGATTGACGGCATCATAGATGCAATACCGCTTTTAATCGCAGCCATACCGCAAATTATAGCAGCCATTGTAACAGGACTGATTACGGGGCTGCCTAAGATTTTGACGGCGGCAGGCAAGCTGGTAACGACAATCATAAATAAAATAAAAGAGCTACCTACTCTGATACCGCAGGCAATCGTTGCGGGCGTTGAGAAAATAGCAGAGTGGGGCGCAAATATGCAGGAAAAAGGCGGCACAGTTATAACGGATTTTGTAACGAAAGTTATAGATATTGTTAAGGAGCTGCCGCAGAAAATCTGGAACAGTATAGTAAGCGCAGTAACCAGAGTGGCTACGTGGGGCGCAAATATGCAGACCAAAGCAAAAGAAGTAATGAACACAATGCTTACGAACATTGTAACGATTGTGAAAGAAACGCCTGCTAAAATCTGGAACAGCATAGTAGGGGCAGTAACCAGAGTGGCTACGTGGGGTAACAATATGCTTACGAAAGCCAAAGAGGTAATGAACGCCATGGTAACGGGCATTGTTACGATTGTTAAGGAAATACCGCAAAAGATTTATAACAGCATTTCTGGTGCAATTTCCAAAGTGGCTACATGGGGTACAGAAGTAAAGAACAAAGCCGTAGAGGGCATGAAAAATGTAATTACTGGAATAACAGACGTATTTAAGGATATTGGCAGTACGTTTGCAGGGTTCGGTAAAAACATGGTAGAGGGCATCTGGAACGGCATAAGCGGCGCTACGAGGTGGATAAAAGACAAAATAAGCGACTGGGTAGGAAACGTTACCGACTTCCTTAAAGATTTATTCGGAATTGCCAGCCCGTCTAAGCTGATGCGTGACGAAATCGGCGTATATCTGGCGCAGGGTATCGGCGTTGGCTTTTCTAATGAAATTGGCGGCGTTAAGAAAATGATTGAGGACAGCGTACCGCAGGAGTTTGACGTAGACGCAAAGGTAAATGTAGGCAATGAATTTAAGTATGATAACGACGACAAAAAGCCAAAGCCGAGAGGTGGCGGCAGTGCAGCAGGCGGCGTAGTTGTCAATCAGTATATTTATGCGAATACCACGGACTATGCAAAGCAGCAGAAAGAGGCAGCTCGACAGTTCAGAATGATAGCAAGGACGGTGTAACACATGGAAAATGAAAAACTGACTTACATAAATTCAAGGGGCGAGCGGTTAGAGCTGGGAGTAGACAGCGTATACCATTGCAATATAAGTAAAGACGTAGAGGGCATTTCCGGCGTTACGAGCGTCATTTACAGCACAAACAGTATGGGACAGCACGGCGACACCTACGTAGGGCAGCGTATCGAGGCGAGGGACATAGACGTAGTGGGACATATCAACACACGGGACAAGACGCAGGCATTGGAACTGCGCCGCCGTATGCTTAAGATATTTAACCCAGAGCTTAGCGCTACGCTGGTGTATGAGTACGGAGGCTTTAAGCGCGTGATTGATTGCAGGGCGTATGGAGAGCCTAAGATACTAAAGAAAGAGGTACTTTATGAGTTTGATTTACAAATAGAGTGCCTTAACCCGTTCTGGCGGGAAGAGGAAGAAACAAAAGAGGATATAGCAAGCTGGGTGGCTGCGTGGCATTTCCCTTGCGTTATCGAAAAGGACAGCACAAAGAGCATGATATACGGATACCGCGCGGAAAGCGTAATAGTGGACTGCTACAACGAGGGCGACGTATCAACGGGAATGAGGATAAGGTTTACAGCACTGGGGACAGTTTCAAACCCGATACTGCTTAATGTGGATACCGAGGAATTTATACAGATTAACGCCACTATGAAAACGGGCGACGTGATAGAGATTAACACGAAGTACGGCAGCAAGGGCGCTAAGCTGATAAGGGACGGCGTAGAAACCGACTATTTCCGCTACATTGATGTAGACAGTACATTTATGCAGCTTGCCATAGGCGACAATATGTTTAGGTATGATGCAGCCAGCGGCGTAAATTCTCTGGAAGTATCCATATTCTACAGCAAGGAATTTTTGGGAGTGTGACGGTATGGAGCTTAGAGTATTTGACAAGACAGTACAGCCGCTGGGAGCTATAGACGAACTGCCAAGCCTGATATGGCATACAAAATATTTTGACGTAGGAACTTTTAGCCTGCTTGCGCCGATTACGGACAATAACAGCCGTTTGCTGGTAGAGGGCAATTTGATAACAAAGCACGACGGAAAAAAGGAAGTAAAGACCGCTGACGGCGGCGTATGGCGCAGGGCAGCGCAGATAACCTATGTACACATTACCAAAGACGAGAACGGCGTAGAGCAGTTAGAGGCGCAGGGCTATATGCTTAGCTGGTGGCTTAATAAGCGTTGCATTTATCCGCAGATTGTGGCAACAGGTACAAACCAGTACCTTATAAACCTTATGGTAAAGAACAACTGCGGTAGCGAGGCAGGCACAAAGCGGCGTTTTCCATTGTTTACATTTCTGGCGCAGGAAACCATTGACGGCGTGGCGGTTGAATATGCAAACGAGGTATACGCACAGCTGGGGCAGGAAGTAAAGGCAAGGGCGCAGGCTGGAAAGTTGGGCTACGACATTCTGCTTAACGAAAGAGAGAGAATGTTTGGTTTTTATCTGTATAAGGGCAATGACCTTACAGCCACAAATACTGAGGGTAACACGCCCTGCATATTTTCAAAAGATTTTGATAATGTCAATGAGCAGGAATATACAGCAAGTATAGAGAACTGCGGCAACTTTATTTATGTGCAGGGAGCAGCTGACGACGACGGCAGCCAGCCAGTAACCACAGTGGACGGCGAGGGCGCAGCGGGGCTGGATTTGGTAGAGGTATTTTGCGACGCTACGGACATTGCCAGAAAATACCAGCAGGGGGAAACAGAAGTAACAATACCGCTGAATACCTATATTGCAATGCTGAAAACGAGAGGCAGCGCAGAGCTGGAAAACTACGGAAAGAACATAAATTTTGTAAGTACCATAAATACAAATTCAAACTTGAAATTTAAGGCTGATTTTGATTTAGGCGACCGCATTACTTGCAAAGAAACCAAGTGGAGCATACAGATAGATGCACGTATTACAGAAGTAACAGAAACATACCAGAAAGGCAAGGAAACCGTAGAGGCGACTTTTGGCGACAGCCTGCCGACACTGGTAGACCAGATTAGGAAAGTGAGGTAGCAGAAATGGCAAACAGCTTACCGTTTAATGCCGTGGCAGTAGACGGAGAGTACGACAGGGTATATAAAGCCGAGGATTGGGCGTGGTACTTTGCTACTTTCATTGCAAACGGCATTTTTCCAAAGCCGAGCGACGGGCTACAGGTGGTAGCTTACAGCGGCATGGAAATAAGAGTAAATGCAGGCTATGCCTTTATAAACGGCTACGCCTTTAGAAATCCTGCAACGCTTAGCGTAACACTGGATACGGCAGAGGGAGCGCTTAACAGGGTGGACAGGGTAGTAGTTCGCTGGGATTTGCCGCAAAGAGATATGTATATTGCGGTGCTGAAAGGCACACCGTCTGCAAAGCCGACAGCAACGGCAGTAACACGCACTACGGAAATATGGGAGCTTGCGCTTGCAGATATTTACGTAGGCAAGGGTGTAACAAGGATACAGACGCAGAACATCACAGACCAGCGGTTTAATAGCGCAGTCTGCGGCATTGTAACAGGAACGGTGGAAGAGATAGACGCAAGCGTGCTTACAAAGCAGTTTACGGACTTTTTCAACACATACAGCGCAGCCGTGCTGGACGAGTTCAGCGCATATAAGCAGAGTATGGAAAAGTACCTTACAGAGATTGCGGGCGTATATGACAGCTACGTAAGCAAGACAGAGGGCTTATTTGCGCAGTATGAGAGCCGGTTTAACGAAAGATACAGCAGTTTTGAAAGCACGCTTGACAACTGGGATAAGGAACTTTTAAACGCCTATACAGACTTTATGGCAAAAATTAAGCTATTCCAGTCGGACGCTGAAAACGAATTTAACACATGGTTTGAGAGTATCAAGGACAAGCTGGGCGAGGACATAGCAGGCAGCCTGCAACTGCAAATTGAAGAGCTGGCAGCAGCCATGCAGGAAGTGAAAAAGCAGGCAGAGGCGGGCACGAAAGAAACCAAAGAGGCAATAGCAGCGCTGGACGAGCGACTTAAGAGAGTAGAAAGCGGCTGGGGCATTGACTATAAGCATGATGCTGTACTGGGATTGTGCTACATGGGTGCGGCATACATGAGCCAGCATTACGAAAGAACAGTAGAAACGGCAGTGTTAGGGGTTACCTACGTGGGTAATTCCTATCTTGCAAATACATTTTAGAAAGGCGGCAGACCATGAAAGGATTTCCTAAAGTATTAAAGACAAAAGAGGACTATTACAACTGCCTTGCTATGGTAGCAAGCGGAGAACTGGCGGCAGCGGATTTGCTGGCAAAAATCGAGAGCGCAGAGAACCAGCGTTATATTGAGTGCGGCGTAGCAGCTGTAGAGGAAGAGAAAAAGGCGGTTACGGTATATTACTGCGACGAGGCAGCGGTAGGTATGAAATTCGTAGCGGGCGACGTATCCGGCACGGTGCAGGGAGTAACACATATCCAGACCGACGAGGCAGCGGCAGCAGGAGAGGCAGGAAACGACAGAACAGCCCTTACACTTTCCAAAGCGGTAAAAGCGGGCTGCAAGGTAATTGCGCTGGAACGCACAGACACCGTGGCAGGAATGACAACAGACGACATTGCAGCACTGAAAGGAGTATTAAAGCAGTATGAGTAGATTATTAGTGGACGACGTTACAAAGACCGACGCAAGGGCGCTTTTGAACGTAAATAAAATGGCTACAATCAGCGATATTGTAGCACCGAGCAATGAGTACATTTACGCCAGCGGAGCAAATGAACTGACCGTAGTAGAGGGTTGCGTAATTGCCGTGGGTGGTGCTGGAATTTTCAAGACAGCAAACACCATTCTTACGGCTGCTAATCTGGACGCAGGCAGCGCTTTTGCGGTAGGTAAAGACTATTACGTATATATCTGCGATAGCAGAATTGACAGCGCAGACGAGAAATACGTAATTTCCCTTAACTCTACATACCCGACGGGCTGGAACGCTACAAACAGCCGTAAAATCGGCGGCTTTCATTATGGACGCTGCCGCAAGGTGGACAGCAATTTACAGCCGCTTAATGGCAGCAGCGTTATTTTTGGCACAGGCTGGGAAAGCGCAGTAAGCAACGGCATTGTACCACGTTCTGTATGGACACTGGGACACCGCCCGAAATGCAGCCCAGAGGGTATGGTATATTTAGGCGGTGGCACATGGGTAGATATTTACCTTAATTCTGACGACGGAGCAAAGGGCTTGAAATCAGAGTACGGCTGCGCACCTATGACGGGTACAGAAAGCATGAACTGGTATAACTTTGTAGAACGTCTGGCAAAGAGCGGTAAACGCCTGCCGAACTATGCGGAATTTTGCGCTTATGCTTTTGGCAGCCCTGCCGGACTGGATAACGCAAATACAAACGCATGGAGCGCCACCAGCAACACAGGCAGGGGCGTAACAGGCAGTGTGGTAAATGCCGTTTCTTCCGTGGGCGTTGTAGATGCCGTGGGGCGTGTCTGGGAGTGGCTGGACGAGCTTATTACAAGAGCGGAACACGCCACAAATGCAGACTACCACGCAAGCGTAGCGTGGGGCTGGGACAAGAAAAGCCCATTGAACACAGGCGAGAAGTCTTACGACGTTGGTAACATTTACCAGTATTACGCATATTCTCTGGCGGCGCTGGCAGCGGGCGGCTTCTGGAGCAGTGGGGCGAGTTGCGGCGCTCGTGCCGTGAGGTGCAGCAATTCCCCGTGGTATGTCAATACGGGCATTGGCGCTCGTGGGGCGTGTGACTCTCTGTAGACGGCGGGCGAAAGCCCAGCCGGATAAACGGGGGTAAGGCATGGACATACAGACAAAAACAGATATTATACACCAGAAAATATACGATTTTCTACTATATATCTATCCTCTACTTACGAAGTACCCGAAGTATGAGAAATTCAGCTTACAGACGGCGACCAGAAACGCAATTCTCGAAATGCTGCAAGAGGTTATAAAGTGGGATAAGACGGCGACGAAAAGCCACTTATACACGGTAGATACGGCATTGCAGGAAAGTAAAGAATTGCTGCGACTGGCGCACGATTTGAAATATAGCGCCATGAACGCACGGCACTACGGCGAAAGCTGCCGCAAGCTGAAAGAAATAGGCGTTATGCTGGGCGAACTGATAGAAGAGGTAAAGACCAGAAAATAGCAGGATATGGGGCAGCTGCTTACTTACAGCCTCTGGCGGCGCTGACAGCGGGCGGCAACTGGAACAATGGGGCGAATTGCGGCGCTCGTGCCGTGAATTGCAACAATTACCCGTGGAATGTCAATACGAACATTGGCGCTCGTGGGGCGTGTGACTTAGTGAGAACATTACAGGCACAGAGTTCTACGGAATACTGGCAAGGACTTAGAAAGGGATAAGACCGAGTGTTTAATATCCTATAGTCAGAGTGGCTGTCCCGCCGTGAGGCAAAGAGAAAAAATACGGCTGCTGGTTAGTAGCTACGGCGAAAGGCAGGAGCTTAATACTTGAAGAGAGTAGGATACATTACCGATAAGGACGGGCGGCGCATTACGCTTTTAGAGGCTATGGGCGACTATGGAAACGTACAGAAAGCCTATAACAAAGCCAGAAAGTGTAAACGCCACAGAAAAGACGTACTAATTTTTACGAAAGACAAAGAGGAAAACTTAGACAAGGTGCGGGAAGATATTATAAACCTTGCCTATGAGCCAAGCAAATACCATTACTTTAAAGTGTACGAACCGAAAGAGCGGCAGATAATGGCGCTGCCGTTCTATGACAGGGTGGTACAGCACGCCATAAACAACGTGTTAGAGCCTATATTTGATAAGCGGTTTATATCGCAGTCTTACGCCTGCCGGAAAGGTAAAGGTATGCACGCTGCGTCTGATACGCTAAAAGAGTGGCTGTATGAGTGGAACAAATACCACCCAGACCAGCCGCTTTATGCTATCAAGGCAGATATACACCACTATTTCCAGAGCATAGACCATGCGGTATTAAAGACTGAAATACGTAAGGTTATAAAAGACGCTGGGGTACTGGCATTGCTGGACAGGATAATAGACCACAACGGCAATATGCCGGACGGCGTAGGGATACCAGTAGGAAACCTTACCAGTCAGTTATTTGCAAATATCTATCTGGACGCATTAGACCAGTTTATTAAGCATGAGCTGGGCGTAGAGGCGTACATACGATATATGGACGACTTTGTAATATTAAGCCCAGACAAGGAACAGCTGCGCAGCTGGCTTGCACGGATAGAGCAATTCTTACGGGAAGAGCTTAAGTTAGAGTTTAACCCGAAAACTACCATACTGGCAGCAAAGAACGGTATAGACTTTGTAGGCTACAAACACAGGGCAACGCACAGGAAAGTACGAAAGGACAGCATAAAGCGCATAAAGCGTACTATCAAGAAGTGCGAGAGCGGGAAAATCACAAAAGAGCAGTTACAAAAGAGCATACAGAGCTGGACGGGACACGCAGGACACGCCGACAGTTATAACCTACGAAAGAAAATAGAAACGCTGGCAGAGGCAGCCATAGAAAAGGCTGCTTAAGCGGCAGAATGCAGGAGCGAGTACATGAGTAGCAATTTACTAAGGGTAGTACAAGAACAACAGGAAACCATAGAAAAGCAAAGCAGGCTTATTGCTGATTTAATAGCCACTCTGGAAAACTGGGAGCAGACAGCAGGCTACGACGGCGCAGAGCTGAAAGAGCGGGCAGAAAATTTGCAATTAAGAGAAAGGCAGGATTTATGAACATGACTATTACAGAATTTATTGAGGCGGCGGCACATAACAAAATTATCCAGCTGGTAGTATTGGCGATTGTGTGCGACACGGTTTTTGGCGTGCTGCGTGCAATCAAAGAGAAGAAATTTAACAGCTGCGCAGGCATTGACGGGGCTATCAGAAAAGTAGGTATGCTTATTTCCCTGGTATTCATGCTGGCAATCGACGTACTGATTAAGATTAACTTAATCGGATTTATACCGGAGCAGGCACGTACATATTTAGGGCTTGATACCGTGGGCGTGGCTGAATTTTTCGCATTGCTTTACATTGCTTATGAGGTAGTGAGTATTTTTAAGAATATGGCATTATGCGGGCTGCCCGTAAAAAAGGTATGGGAAAAGGTGCGGGAGTTTCTGGCGAAGTATACGGACGAACTGCCGGACACAGACGAACTGGACGGGGACAGCACCACAGGCAACGTAGAGGAACACAGGACACAGGAAAGATAAGAATAATAAGGACATAGCAGCAAAGAGCGCTTGCGGGACACCGCAGGCGCTTATTTTGTATGCGGAAAGGCAGGAAATATGAACATTAACAGAAAGATAAGTAAGTACAATTTCAATAAGGGCAGCGTTTCCAGAATTAAGTATATTGTTATCCATTATGTAGGCGCACTGGGCGGCGCAGAGGACAACTGCCGATATTATGGCGGCGGCAATAGAAATGCGTCGGCGCATTACTTTGTAGGATTTAACGGCGAGGTATGGCAGTGCGTAGAGGACGCTAATATAGCGTGGCATTGCGGAGCGTCGAGCTATAAGCACGCAGAGTGCCGAAACGCTAATAGTATCGGTATTGAAATGTGCGTAAGGAAGAAAAACACAAAGAGCATGGGCGCAACAGATAAAGACTGGTATTTTGAGGACGCAACAGTAGAGGCAGCGGCAGAGCTTACCCGTTACCTTATGAATAAATACGGTGTGCCTGCATCTCATGTAATCAGACATTACGACGTAACGGGCAAGATTTGCCCTAACCCGTATGTATATAACACCAGCGCCCACACATGGGACGAGTTTAAGCGTAAAATCAGCGGACAGGCAGAAACACCGCAGGGCGGCAATGAAAAAACAATCTGGAATTTTCTTACAGGAAAGGGCTTAAATGCTTATGCCGTGGCTGGTATTATGGGTAATCTGTATGCTGAAAGCGGGCTTATGCCGAACAACTTACAGAACGCCTATAACAATAAGCTGGGTAAGACGGACGCAGAATATACAGCAGCGGTGGATAATGGCAGCTATGGCAATTTTGTAAAGGACAGTGCAGGCTATGGGCTGGCGCAGTGGACGTATTGGAGCAGAAAGCAGGCGTTGCTTAATCATGCAAAACAGGCGGGCGTATCCATTGCAGACCTTAATATGCAGCTGGGCTTTTTATGGGAAGAATTGCAGGGATACACAGCAGTAATGGACACACTGAAAAAGGCGGGCAGCGTGCGTGCTGCATCTGATGCCGTTCTTACTGGATATGAAAAGCCAGCAGACCAGAGCGAAACAGCAAAGAAAAAGCGTGCAGAGTACGGCGAGGGATACTATAAAAAGTATGCAGCAGGAAACGGTACAAAGTATTACAGAGTGCGCAAGAGCTGGACGGACGCAGCAAGCCAGCTGGGGGCGTTTACGTCGCTGGAAAATGCAAAGAGCGCTTGCAAGGCGGGTTATACTGTATATGATGATAACGGCAAGGCGGTATATACCGCAGCGGGGCAGCAGGCAAGCGCAGGCGTTCCGTTTAGCGTACAGGTGGATATTTTAGACCTTAATATCAGAACGGGAGCAGGCACGAACTATGCAAAGACAGGAGAAACCACAGGAAAGGGAGTATTTACCATTGTGGAAGTGAAAGCCGGACAGGGCGCAAGCGCAGGCTGGGGACGCTTGAAGAGTGGCGCAGGCTGGATTAGCTTAGATTATGCCACAAGATTAGCTTAAGTTTTCGAGGGTGGGCGGTTTGCTGTCTGCCCTCTATTTTTTTGCAATTTTCTTAGAAATCTATACAAAAGTGTTGACAATATACCGAAAAAGGTATATAATAAAATCATGGAAAGGAGAAAAGAACAAATAAGAGGCAAAGCCACTGGAAAGGAGAAACGGCACAATGGGTAAGAAAAAGAAACAAAAGAAAAAGCCTATC
>ERZ773188.3842-NODE-3842-length-12023-cov-3.721842_pt1 | contig 12023 bp, 9 predicted proteins | sample MGYA00581011_ERZ773188 | MGnify/ENA primary metagenome ERZ773188 (study PRJEB29015, sample SAMEA2737798) | human gut metagenome | biome: human gut; feature: human-associated habitat; material: faeces | place: China | collected 2012 ...
CCTCCGTTTCAGGTTTTTCTGATGCGGGTCGGGGTAGCGGTTGTAGTTGTTGTCGTACGGGTTTTCGTTGGCGTCGAGGTAGATGCCCAATTCGCCCTGGTATTCGTCCCGCGCGGTCGAGTAGGGGGCCAGCGTGCGTATGTTTTCTCTGAGTAGTTCGCGGATATCCATCGTTTGTGTCTTTGTATTGTTTTCTCTTCTGTATTTCGGCAGGCGTTTCCGCAACCGGTCGCGGCCTGCCGGGCGTTTTTCGCGGCGTCGTTTACCCGAGGCTTTTCAGCCGGATCGTCACCGCATTTTTGTGCGCGTCGAGCCCTTCGGCCCCCGCCATCGTTTCGATGACGTTCCCTATGCCGCGGAGTCCGTCGGTCGTGATCTCCTGGTAGGTGATCTTGCGTAGGAAGCTGTCGAGGTTCACGCCGCTGTAAGCGTGCGCCCAGCCGTAGGTCGGCAGCGTATGGTTTGTGCCCGATGCGTAGTCGCCCGCGCTTTCGGGAGTATAGTTTCCGATGAAGACGCTTCCGGCTGCGGTGATTCTTTCGGCGATTTCCCACGGATTTTCCATCGAGATGATCAGGTGTTCCGGGCCGTAGGCGTTGCTGAATGCGATCAGGTCGTCCTCGCTGTCCATCACGACGATGCGGCTGTTGTCCAGCGCCCGGGTCGCGATGTCGCGGCGCGGCAGTTCGGCCAGTTGTCGTTCCACTTCGCGGACCACCTGTTCGGCAAAACCGCGCGACGGCGTCAGTAGAATCGCCTGCGAGTCGCTCCCGTGCTCGGCCTGCGACAGCAGATCGGAAGCCACGAAAGCGGGCACGGCGCCCGAATCGGCCATTACCAGCACTTCGGACGGACCTGCGGGCATGTCGATCGCGGTGAACTGCGAGACCTGCTGTTTCGCTTCGGTGACGTATTGGTTGCCCGGACCGAAAATTTTGTCGGCTTTCGGAATACTTTGCGTGCCGTATGCCATCGCTGCGACCGCCTGTGCTCCGCCCGCCTTGAAGATATGCGTGACGCCGCAGAGCTGTGCGGTGTAGAGGATTGCGGGCGAGAGTTTGCCCTGTTTGTCGGGCGGCGAGCAGAGTGTAATCTGCGGACATCCGGCGATGCGGGCCGGGATGGCAAGCATCAGTACGGTCGAAAAGAGCGGGGCCGATCCGCCGGGGATATAGAGCCCGACGCTGCGGATCGGAACGGCTTTCTGCACGCAGCGCACGCCCGGCATCGTCTCCAGGTCCACGCCTTCGCCCTGCTGGGCGGCGTGGAACCGTTCGATATTGTTTTTGGCCGTGGCGATAGCCGTTTTAAGTTCCTGTGGGACGAGGCGCGAAGCCTCTTCGATTTCGTCCGCGGTGACGGCCGGCGAGGGCAGTTTTACGCCGTCGATCTCGCGGGTCAGCCTCAGCAGCGCATCGTCGCCTTCGGCACGCACTGCATCGAGGATCGCTGCCACACGCGGCCCGATCGTACTGCGCTTCATCTGCGGGCGCGCGGTCAGCGCGGCCCACTCGCGCTTTTCGGGATTGACGATAATTTGCATCAGCGGATCATCTTTTCGAGGGACAACACCAGGATATCTTCGGCGCCGATCGCTTTGAGCTGTTCGATTTTGCTCCACAGCTCGCGTTCGTTGATGACAACGTGGATCGAACTCCATCCCTCCTGCGCCAGCGGCAGGATTGTCGGGCTTTTCATGCCGGGCAGGATTTCGATCGCTTCGGCGATCTTGTCGTGCGGCAGGTTCAGCAGCACGTATTTCATGCCTTTGCTGCGCTCGACCGCTTCGAAACGGAACAACAGCTGGCCGAGCAGTTGGCGCTTTTCTTCGTCGAGATTCGGCGTGGCGATCAGGACGGCTTCCGAGAAAAGCACCTTTTCCACCTCTTTCAGGCCGTTGGTCACCAGTGTGCCGCCCGAGCTGACGATATCGAAAATGGCGTCCGCCATACCCACCGACGGTGCGATTTCGACCGAACCGGCGATTTCGTGGATTTCGGCCGAAATACCCTTTTCGGTGAAGAAGCGCGAGAGAATCGCCGGGTAAGAGGTGGCTACCCGCTTGCCGTTGAAGTATTCCAGTCCGGGATAGGTCTCGGTCTTGGGGACAGCCAGCGAGATACGGCATTTGCCGAAACCGAGCTTGTGCGTCAGTGTGACATTGAAATTTTTCTCCTCGACTTCGTTGAGGCCGACGATTCCCAGGTCGGCTACGCCCATGGCGACGGCCTGCGGAATGTCATCGTCGCGCAGGTAGAGCACCTCGATCGGGAAGTCCTCGCTTTTGGCCAGCAGCTTGCGCTTGCTGTCCTCGATGGAAATTCCTGCCTCTTTGAGCAGGGCGATGCTCTCTTCGTTGAGCCGGCCTTTGGCCTGAATGGCGATTCTGATCATATTGCTATTGACTTTTATGGTTTTTTCTTCGTTTTAGCTCTCGCTACCGTGCCGCGGATGCAGGTTGCCGTTTCCGGTTGACATTGCCGTTTCCGGCTGCACTCCGCTGCGGGGGACTTTACCCCGGCACGCGGGACCTGTTAAATAAAAATGAGGCTCGCCCTGACAGGTAAGCCTCATGTGGTATCGTAATCTGTTCCGGTGGACACAAACACTCCCGCAGCCTACCTGTGAAGGCAAGGATGATGATGGGCGTGGATGTGATGGGTCGTGAACATAACCGTTTCAAAATGAATACAGGGCAAAGATAATTTAAAAATGTTAAAAAACAATGCGCCGTGTGTTATTTTTAGGGGACGGAACATCATTATTTGCATGCAGCGATAAGTTGAGGCAGAATTGATGAAACACAGGTTGTTAGTGTTATGATGAAATAAAGGGACTTTCGTAAGTATAAAATTGCCTGATTCAATATTTTATTTTAAATTTATACTATAGATGATCAAATGTGTCATTAATAATCATGGACTTATGAAAAAAATACTTTTGCTGACGGTGGTATCCGTGCTGTCTTTACACGCTTTCCCGCAAAACAGACTGGTGAAGTATCAGGGCGAGGTTTCTGTCGGATATGCTTTCGGCATCGGAAAAATAGACAGTAATAAAGCGAGTCTGCAAATCGTCAATGGGGTAAGGATCGGAAAATATTTTGCGGTCGGGCTTGGTCTGGGTTGGGATTGCAGAGGCGAATATGCGTGGGGCTTGTCTACTTTCGGCAATCTGAAAGGCTATCTGCCCGTGTCTGAAAAAATGAGTTTGTTCCTTTCAACGGACGTCGGTGGGGGGTGGGGAAAGGCCAATCGCGGTGAAATAAACGGGGTCATCGTTTCTCCCGCTCTCGGCGTCAGTTTGAAAGTATCTCCCCAAAGTGCGATTAACGTCTCGTTGGCCTACACCCACCAGGCGTTTGGCAAATACAGGTTTGGCGCTTATGGCAACTACGATGCATTAGGTATTAAAGTCGGTTTCCAATTTTAAGCGGTAAAAAATTTCCAAAGCCAGGCATTGGGATGCGTCTTTGCTAAATCTATATATTTTCGAACTGAGCAGACCACTGCAACCCAACCAACGAAAAGCTACCTTATTTCGATGGATTCCGTGCGCCGGATCGAGGACAGTATAATTGGTCCGGAGCCGAGCGGGGAATATTGCGTCGATCATTATAACTATTTCGGTCCTGAAACCACGACCAAGGGCCCGTTCATTACAACTCGGTGGGGACAATTATGGCTGTTCAATCAATATCATGCAAGTGCGATATATGGACCGACCATAGCCGTGGTGCAGTTAATGGCTTATTACAATTGGCCGCTTCCCATGCAGAACTATGAATCGCAATCCATCACGGTTTTCAACTGGCCGGAAGACCGGGGATATGTTTTCGGTCCTATCCTGCAAATGTATCCGGAAGCGGTCGAACGGGTTTCACGGGCATGTCATAAAGTGGTTAATTTTTTACTTGAAAATGAGGGTGAGAGTTATGGAGTGACTGTCGAAGCGATAAAAAACACTTATGGAGAGTACGGATATATCGCCGATAAAATGGAATCTTACTCATCTTCATTGATCAGAACAGATCTGGACAAGGCGCGACCGGTACTGATGAGCGGCTACAGTTCAACCAACTGGTGGGACGGAGACATGGGGGCAAGTGGTTGGATCGTCGATGGATATAAAGATACTTATTCCTCATATCAACTCGTTAGGACGTGGTATAATGCTCAAAATGAGGTGATTGATATGGAGTATTTTCCTGTTGTGCCGACTTCTACGAAATTACTTCATATCAATTGGGGATGGGACGGCAGAGGTGACGGATATTTCTTAGATGGTTTGTTCGCTCCCATGCAGGGGGATTCATACGATTTTCCGACTTTGGGAACAACGGACGATCACCATTATCGGTATACAGTTAAGCAACTGGTGAATTACCGGCGTCAACACGACCCGAAATAAGGTGTGTGAAATTTAGACCTTGAAATAATGAGAACGGTTGTCTTGTCAAAAAAAGCAGCGGATTCCGCTGCTTTTTTGTCCGGATTAACATCTACAGTGTTTGATTTTAAAGGTTATTCCGTTTTGATGTATCCCACGCCGGGAACGGCGCGTGCGGTTCGGTCTGGTACCAGTAGGCTACCGAGGAGATGTGGTCGTTCAGCTTGCGGTATTTGTTTTCCGCACTGCGCCACCAGCCGAGCGCCTGGATGGTTACTTTTAGATCTTTCCCGAACGTAATCGGGTCGAGCACGTGCCAGCGGTAGAGGCTCCAGCGGTTGGGAAGGCTGTCGGCCTCGTGCGCGGGAAGCGTGGTACCCGAATAGAGCCCCGAATAGCTTTGCGGGAACCCGTAGCTTCCGAGGAAGTAATCTTCCGTGCCGGTGCCGCAGATGGTCGGGAACTCCCGGTCGCCGTCGATGAAGAACTTGATCTCGCCTTCGCCGAACCAGTTGTTGTCGGTTTGCTGGGTCCAGGCCAGGAAGGTGCCTGCGTATTTGCCCCGGCCCTGTACCCCGTCGAGGATCACATACGGGTTCTGGGTGCGGGTGTCGGCCTGTCGCCACTGGGCGTGGAAATAGGCCGTGTTGCGCGGGATTTTGCCCAGCGAGTAGGTAATCTGGTAAGCCAGCAGCCGGAGTTCTTTGTCGCTTTGGTTCGTGAAGGTGATTTTCGCATGGCGTCGGAAGGGCATCGGCCAAAAGCAGTTCAGCGAATTGGCCGGGTTGACCGCCACCATCTGCGAATTGACCGGGGCGAAACGTTCGTGGCCTACGGCGAAAAAGTCGGGTGCCGGAACCTCCACCGAGGGGGCTTGCTCGCCGTCCCAGTAAAAACGAAGTACGTGGTCGCGGCTCAGCCCCTCCACCATCCAGATGTGGCGGATCGTACCGGGGCCGTCGGCATCCATCAGCGTGACCGTTTCACCCGCCTGCACGGCGATAAAAGGTCTCACTTTCCAGCCCTGGCCGAGACTATCGGCGGCGCGTGCGTTCGTGGCGCGGCTGTCGAGTGTCGAGTCGGGGTGGGCCCTGCCGCCTTGGCCCGGTTCGCCGGTCGGGTTTTCGGGCGTGATCGAGCGGGTTCGGCTGCCGTCGAGCAGCGGCAGCGTTTCCGGTCCGGGATAGACGGGTCCGGGGCCTCCGCAGCCAGTCAGGAGTGCGCCGGCCAATACGGACAGCAACAGACGTCTGCGGGAGAGTACAGATCGTTGATTCATCATGCGGGAAGTTAATCGGGTTTGGTTGTATGTAATTAGAATGAAAACTGCCAAGGAGCCGCAGCGTTTACGGCGTCGGTGGGTTTGCGGAGCTAATACCTGACAGTGGCCGGATCGGGGCGACGTGCCTTTATCGCGCTGTTTCGGGTGTGGTCGCGGTGTAGTGCAGCAGCAGCGAACCCCGTTTCTGCGGAATTTGCAGCATCAGCCCGTCGAGCAGTTGGCGGCCGTCCATGCGCAGTGTCAGTCCGGTATTGTCGTTGTAAACGTCGTAGGCCGCAGCCGGGTCTATGCCCGAAAGCCGTACCGTAATGCGGTCGGAAACCGCTTCGGGCCGGCGGAATGCGACCACGATGCCCGAGTTGTCCGAAGGACGGTGCATCTGGTAAGCGAGCCAGATACTGTCGCTTTGCGTGTCGATGATGCCGGTGAGCGGGTAATAGTCCTCATAATAATAGGGACGGTATTTCTTGAAGTTCGCAATTGCGCGCTGGATGTCGGCTACTTTGAGTTTGCGCGTGGAGAGGTCCCAGGTGGCGACCACTGCTGCGCCGAGGCTCGAACGGGTCGAGTAGTCGTCGGTCTCCCACATTCCGGTGCCGTGCTGCGGCAGGAAAAAGTTGAGCCCGTAGGTGTGGCTCTGGTAGCCGGTCACCTCGCCGTACGGGTAGTCGGTACGCCACAACGGCGCGCTGCGCGAGAGGGTTTCGAGGTCGATGCGCCGTCCCCCGGCCGCGCAGTTGTCGATCAACAGCCGCGGGAAGCGTGACAGCAGGTAGTCCCAGTAGGTATACAGTCCTTCGATGTGGCGGATCTCCGTCATGCCGATCCGGTCGGGTTGCTCGTTGTCTTCCCAAAACGGCTTGGGCGGATGGTTGAAGTCCTGCCGGTAGATGTCGATCCCTTCCCGCTCGATCATGTCGCCGACGTGCGTGCAGAGCCATTCCAATGCCTCGGGATTGCCCAGGTCCAGCAGTGCCGAGTTGCGCCGGGGGGTATGCAGCAACCACGGCTGGTGTTCTCGCGCGAGCCATGATCCGCGGCTGACGCGTTCGGGTTCGAACCAGAGCAGGAAACGGGCGCCGAGCCGGTGCGCTTCGTCCGAAAGCGGCCGCAGGCCGTTCGGGAAGCGTGTCGTGTCGGGCGTCCACGTGCCGACGCAGTCGCACCAGTCGTAGACCGGGGCCCCGCTGTCGGTGTACCAGCCCGCATCTAACCAGAATACCTCCGGCACGAGGTTGAACTGCTTGTGCCGCCGTGCCATCGCGATAGCCATCTCTTCGGTCAGGCAGCCGTTTTCGGTGCAGGGCTCGGGGCCGGGCAGCGCGAACCCTGAAGCGTAGGGGTATTCGGCGAATTTGCCGTCGAGCTGGCGGCTGTGGTGTGCGAGCAGGAAACGGCGGAATTTGTTTTGCCCGGTCATCAGGTTGTCGCCGTTCCAGAACATCAGGCTCACCAACGGCGTGCGGATGCGTTCGCCCGGTTTCAGGTAGAGGTGGAACCGTTCCATCCCGGTCTGCAGGGTCAGGGCGCTCCCCGTTCCCGGTGCCGTGACATTGCCCGAACGTACGGCCTGCCGGTTGGCGATGGGTGCGGAAGTGCCGCCGGTCAGCGCAGCCTGCCAACCGCCGCTCCAGCCGATGGCGGCCATGACGCCCTGCCGTCCGTTAGGAGCGATCAGGTTGAACATCGGAAAAGCCGTGCAGTCCGACGAGCGGCCTCCCTGCGGCGCTAAGCGGATCGTGCTGTCGGCGGGAAGCTCGCGTTGCGATACCATGAAATCGGCGCGTGAACCGACGCTGCCCCGCGCACTCAACAGCGAGAAGGTGCCGGGCGTGCGGTTCGTGAAAGTCAGGTCGGCCACGTCGTTCCGTTCGAGGATCGGCGTATCGGTTTGCGAGGTATTGGTAAAGTGCAGGACCCATTCGACGGCGTGGAAATCCTTGAATCCGGTTACGTCGCATTCCACTTTCAGCCCGGTGGCCGGGTCGGTGTAAATATGGCGCTCGCGTACGGTCTGCGGATCGGGGCTTGCGATCTTTTCTTTTTCATATTGCCAGCGCGTGAGGAATTCCGACGAGGGAATGCCGTTGTAGACGAACGAGAAAGGCGGTTGTTTGCCTTTGGCAAAACGTGCGGCGATCCACTCCGCGACATCGGGCGTGCCGTCGAGCCGGACGGTAGTCTGTGCGTGCGAAACGAGCGGGCAAAGCAGGAGGGCGAGTACCAGCATCCGTATCGGGAACGGCATAGTTGCTTTGTGTGTGGACAATTCGGTCCGGCAAGGCCGGATTCCGGAACAGGTTCGGTCCGGCAAGACCGGACACTGCAGGAGCAATGAGAGCGTGCGGGAGAGTTGCATGGAACGGTTCGGTTTAGGTTCGTAGAAACGGTCCGGTACTTTGTAGCGCCGGACCGTTGTAAAGATAGCGAAAATTATCCGATTCCGTATACGCAGCAGATGCCTTCGACGGTAAAGCCGTGTAGTTGTAACGTTTTTCCGGCGGCAGTGACGGTCAGCCGGTGGAATGCCTCCAGGGCCGGGAATCCTGTCCCGGAGGGGTTTGTACGGGTGGTTTCTGGGTGAATTTCGGTGATGCGGATGTCATGCAGCAGGCTCAGGCCGCTTATCCGTACCCATTTATATACGGCCTCCTTTGCACACCAGACCAGTGCGGGGAAAAGAGCTTCGGGAAGGGCGCACGGTTGTAGCGCCTGTTCCTGCGGGGAGATGAAGCGCCGCGCCGCGCGGGAGAAATCCGAGTCGGCAGGCTCGATGTCCACCGCGCAAGGCTGCGCAGAGAGAATGACCGCCGCGTAGCCGTGCGAATGGCTGACGCCGATGTGGCGCAGCGGGGCGAACTCACCCGTTTGCAGCGGGTCGCCGAACCGGGTGTGTTCGAATGGAATGTTTTCGGATCGGGCGTTTTTGTGCAGGCCGGTGTCGGGCCGTATGCAATTTTGCCGGTGCGGGAGCCCTCCCGGTATGTCCGCCGGAGTATTCTGGCCGGATGACGGGAAAACTAATACGGGGCCTCCTTCCGGATCGTGCGCCGCGTGTGCTTCGGGCAGCAGCGCGTGCAACAGCGCATGCCAGGCCAGATATTCGAGCCGGCGGCGGGGGGCGGCGAATGCGGCGGCCTCCTGCTGTTCTGCGACGGTGCAGAGCGATGCGAGCGGGGTTTCCTCTTCGTCGATCCGCCAAAGGGCCAAGATCGTGCCTCCGGGTAGCGGTAGTTTCAGGTGAACGGGCATGGATTCCGGTGAAATTGAGTCCCGGCGCATTCATTCTACGCGGGCCGTGATGAATCGTTTAACAAAGATAGGAATATTTCCGGCAAAGCAACGGCGATCCTGCCGGCGGGAGATGCCGATTAGGTTCTTTGTTCCGGAAATGAAGGTGTCGAAAGGCTTTGAGGTAGAAAAAATACGGGTAAAACGAACGTCTTCCCTTTATATGCGAATGTAATACTTTTTTTGACACGAAAAAAACATTTGTAATAATTTTTATACCAACAATTTAACCTGTGTCATTGTTCCGCTGCCGGAGTCGTTTCGTCCTGGGACGATCGATGTATGTTTTTAATGTTCGTTTTATGCGCGTAAAATTTTTCTGACGGCATGAAATTCAACGAAAGAGACGGGCGGCGCATGGGACCGTGGGGAAGAAAACGGGCGGACGGCTTTCCGATAAGTAGCGCGATTGCGCGGGAATGAAAACATATCGGAATGAGGCTAAGACGATGGATGTTGGTAGCGGCGGTCTTTGTACCGCTGAGCTTATCGGCCGGACAGGACGCTGATCTGGCGTGCGATCACGGTAGGCAGGAAACCCCTGCGGCGGAAGATACCTGCCGGGTCGTTTTCCGGTTTTCCCCGAAGAAACTGATGTTCCAGGCTCCGTTCCGGGGAAACGAGACGGGAATCGCCCGCCTGACGGAAATGATCCGGCAGCACCGGGATTCGATAGAGGCGGACCGCGCTAAAATCAGGGTTGAGGGATATTGTCCTTCGTTCGGGAGCGTGGAGGCGAACCTGGCCGCTGCAAAAAACCGGAGCAATCAGGTTAAATCCTATTTCATTACACACGAGCGGTTGCGGGAAGAGCATTTCCGCACGTTCAATTCGGCGCGGGCATGGAACGGGCAGCACGATGTGGTCGTGGTGGCCTATTGCATGACCGGAGACCGTGCGGCGGATAAGCGGACAGCCGGAGCGCCGGGCCGGGAAGGGAGTATCTCCTCTGGAATGGGTGCTGCAAGGGTTGGTGATGATGATACTGGTGGCAGTACCGCCGGTTCTGTCTCTCCGGCTGTTTCGTTACCGGACGGCCCGGAATCCGGGGGACCGCCCGATACTCCTGACGATGCTCCCGGATCGGGGAATTTGTCTCCGGGAGCGGTTGCCGCCGCGGATCGTCCGGTGCGGGAAACGGCTCCCGCGCCGTCCTTCCGGATGGCCGTCAAGACCAACCTCGCGGTGTGGGCCGCAACGGTGGCCAACCTGGGGGTCGAGTTCGGTTTCGGCAGGCATTATTCGGTCGATGTGCCGGTTATCTACTCCCCGTACACCGTGCGGCGGGTATACCGGATGAACCTGTTTGCCGTGCAACCCGAGTTCCGTTACTGGCTCGACCGTCCGTTCCGGGGCCATTTTTTCGGGCTCCACCTGCACAGCGGCGGATTCAACATCGCGGTCGATGCCCGGACCCGCTATCAGGATTGCCGGCCCTTCTGGGGTGCGGGGATCAGCTACGGTTATGTCGTGCCGCTGAACCGCTGCTGGGGTGCGGAATTCACCCTCGGCGCCGGTTTCGTCAATGTGAAATACGACCAGTTTTACAACATCCCGAACGGCGCGCGGTACGGGCACGGCCTGACCCATACCTACTGGGGCGTAACGCGTGCCGGGATTACGCTGCTGTACCGTTTCGGGTTTAAAAAGGAGGACCGATGATGAAAATATATGCCCGTCTTGCCGCTGCCGTACTGATCGCCTGTTTTTCAGCGGGTCTTTCTGCCTGTAATTCGTTCCACGAATGGCCCGAAGGCGGAGGCGACGATCCCACGCTGATCCGGACCACGCTCCGGCTGCATGTCGACTGTACTCCGTTTGCGGAGGGTGCCGGGCAGGCGGCCGAATCCTCCGGCGACTATCAATTGCGCTGGACGGTCGACCTGTTTGCCGATGGGGGAGGTTCCCAAAGCGGGAGGGTCGCCCGGGAGGTGGTGACCAGTGCCGGGACGCCCGGCGGCGAAACCACCTTCGAAGTGCCGTTCGATCTGCATGCCGGTAAATACCGGGTCTGCGTCTGGGGCGATTATGTCCGGAAGGGGGCAACCGCCGATGTATATTACAATACGGCCGATTTGAGCGCGGTAACGGTGATTTTTCCCTATACGGGCAGCACCGATGCCAGAGATGCCTTTTCGGGTTGTGCGGAGATCGACCTGACACCGTACCGTGACCGTTATTTCGCCGAAGTGGACGCCGATGTGACGTTGCAGCGCGCTTGCGGCAAATTCAGGATACGGACCAACGACCTGGCCGAACTGGCAGCCCGCCGCCGGACTTTACAGGAGAGTCCCGGGCCGCGCGTCCGGCCTGCAAATCCGGATGGGATCCGGACCGGAGGCGAATCGAAAGCCGGATCCGATGCCGCCGGGATTATCCCGCCTGTTCCGGTGACGGTTCGGGTCTCATACTCGAGCTATTTTCCGTGCGGCTATAATGTAACCACCGGATATGCGACTGGCGGGGATTTCCGGACCGATGTGGCTTTTACCGGGGCTGTTTCGGAATTGGGTGCGACCTCGGCGGTGCTGGCCTTCGACTATGTGTTCATCTGCACCGAATCCACCGTGGTCTATGCCGATATAGAGGCATATGACGCTGCCGGAGGCCTCATTTCTCGAAACACCGGGATCCGCGTTCCCCTCGAGCGTGGTAAACTCACGACCGTTGAGGGGGCATTCCTGACCCAAAGTTACGACAACGGCGATATCGGTATCGACGACCGTTTCGACGGGGAGATCGTCGTGACGCTGCCGAACTGACCCTGCGACGGGACAAATTGCATTTCAATCTTTCCGGTATTATAAAACCCCAAAACAAATTCGCTATGAAAAACTTATTACTTGTGCTCACGGGTGCGCTCCTGTTGCTGATGGGGGGCTGTACCAAAGACCCTGCGACGGGCTCCGGCCAGGGAGAAGTCACCGTTAACCTGACGGCGTCTCTTCCTACGGCGATCCAGAACTATTCGACCAAAGCGTCCAATCAGGGCGGGATCAACAATGTGACTGACAAAACCCTGCGCTACATTCTCGAGGTGTACGACGAAAGCGGTAATTTT